>Ga0302193_10000176_pt1 | contig 58358 bp, 51 predicted proteins | sample II_Bog_E3_3_FD_200228 | JGI IMG/M metagenome (GOLD analysis project Ga0302193, IMG submission 200228) | Peat permafrost microbial communities from Stordalen Mire near Abisko, Sweden - II_Bog_E3_3 | ecosystem: Environmental > Terrestrial > Soil > Wetlands > Peat | place: Sweden: Abisko...
CCAGAAAGCCAAGAGGCTCTCAGCCACCCATCCGATTTTTCCCGCTGAAAGTGGAGAAGCGTTTGCCGAAGCGGCGTCCGACTACACACACTTTAGGCGTAGAAAGCTTCTCGATGCAGAGAAGGCCGGACAGTCGTTTCGACGCTTCCGTTTTCACGATTTGCGTCATCTATTCGCCGTGGAGTATCTACGGGGAGAGAGAGCCAGCATCTATCGGCTCTCAAAAACCCTCGGTCATACGAGCGTCAAGACAACGGAGATCTATCTCGAGTTCCTGACCCCGGAGGAAGCCGAAAGGGTCAAGGAGTGAGAGCAGCACAAGAACCAGCACAATCATACGGCTTCAGCAGGTATGTTATAGGACTAAGTAGCTGAAGTCATTGAGTTAGGAAGGATGGCCGAGTGGTTTAAGGCAGCGGTCTTGAAAACCCATTCCGGCTTCTTCCAACAAAATTTAAGAAATCCGATTTTAGTAATCATTTCAATGCGCTACCTACAAGATATACTGCGCATTTAGGGTCCTGTCAGACTCCTTTAAGGTACACAAACCAGCACAGCAAACAGCACAATTTGTTCCCTCTATGTTTTCTTAGGGGAACGGATTCGCGCTGGTTTTCGCTTGTCATTTGTTTTCTGACTAGCAGAAACAACGAATGACTATTAGTTCTCCAAAACTGAACCAAGGAACGAAACCATGCAGGTCACTCACGCTGCCGACCACATCACCCACGCAGTCATCGGAGGCGCCAAGACCATCGAGTTCGGGATCTCCAACGACGCAGCGTTCTTTCAGATCCTGAGCAGCTCGCTCTATTCGAACCAGCGCCTGGCTGTCGCTCGTGAGGTGCTCTGCAACGCCTGGGATGCTCATATCCGGGCCGGAATCACCGATCGACCGGTCAAAGTCGAGGTCACCGACGAGAAGATCGTCGTCCGGGACTACGCTTTCGGCATTGCTCCCGACATGATGGGGCCTCTCTACGGCACCTATGGCGGCTCCGACAAGAAGAACAACGGCACGGAAACGGGCGGTTTCGGTCTGGGCTGCAAGAGCCCCTTCGCCTACGGCGATCACTTCGAGGTCGTCTCGTACCACTGCGGGACGAAGACGATCTACAACCTCTCGAAGAGCTCGGCCGACAAGTTCGGCAAGCCAGGCATCACCCCGATTGTCTCCATTCCCACGCAGGAAACGGGCCTTCAGGTCACCATTCCTCTGAAGACCCGCGGTGATCGTGGAGTCTTCGAACATCACTTCAGCAGTGTCGCCTTCAACGGCGAGATGAACGTGCTGATCAACGGCCAGCAGGCGCCCAACATCCCGCTCTCCAAGGCCCAGGGCAACTGGCTGCTCGCCACAGAAGGCATCGGAGACCTTCATGGGATCCGGATCTATGTGCGCTATGGCAACGTCATCTATCCCGTGCCCCAGCATGAAGAGATTCGTTCGCTCTATGGGCAAGTCATCTCCTTCCTGAACTTGTTTTCAGGGCGGTATGAAGCTGAGGCCTACAAGATCGTGTTCCAGGCGAAGCCGGACACAATCTCGGTCACCCCATCTCGTGAGTCCCTGTCCATGCAGGAACACACGATCAAAGCGATCCGAGAGATCTTTCAGGATTTCTTGAGTGAACAGCTCAGCGTTCAGATCGCCAAAGAGGCTGAAGGACTTCTGCTGACCCAGATCGAGTACGCCAAGGAGCAGCGTCTCATCGGTGAACTGATGTCTCCGTTGAAGAACCTGCCCGGTCTGAAGAACAAACAGACCGACGACATCAAGTTCCTCGGCAATATCCAGGATCTGACGGCGCAATACACCCGTCGAAACTATCCGGGAACGAGCAGTTTCTATCGGAAGGACATGGGACTTCGGATCGATACCGCTATCGAGCTCGGAGTGGGTGATCGTGGCACGCTGAACCAAGTGAAGCACCGCCTCACCACAGATCTCCCCAAAAAGAGGCCTGTTCGGGTGGATGCCAAAGGTCATCCGCACTACATCGCTCCGCTCAGTGCCCATTCCTGGTTCAAAAAGCGAGTTCTTCGTCCCCTTTATCGGGACTTAGAGGCCAGTCCAGTGATGGATCGGCAGAGACTCTACATTGGGGATGAGAATTCCTATGTAGTGGGCCACCTCGCTCCGCCTCACAGCTTGCGCTACAAAGAATATGGAGACTATCTCTCCATTCTGCGCAAGGTTGTGGTGCTCACTTATGCCAAGAAGGACATTTGGCATAAGGTCCGGTATGACCGAGAAGTGCTGACCCACGGTTCATCCAGTGGTGTCTGGCTCTACCACGCTCCTCTTTCGAGGACGAAGATCAATGAGATCCGAAAGTTCTTCACTGATCGGAACTTCATCGTGGTCGACTGGACCTCGGAAGTTAACTGGGCAAAGCATAAGACCTACAAAGCTCCAGTCGTTACCGATGAAGTTCGGCTTCCCAAGCCCAAGCTTGAAGGTTTCCCTGCTCTCAACGGCGTTCATGTGCCGAACAGGCAGACTCGGGTCGACAACTGCTTCCGAGAAGGTGCTCCTCGGGTAGACAATCCTCTCTTTTATATTCGAGTGATCTACTCGAAGGCAGAGATCCGGGGGTTCGACCTCAATCAGTTCGAGACAAGTGCAGCGAACATCATCGTCAAGCTCTTCGGAGATGTGTGCGCTGTTGTTCGAACTGAACCTCAAGAGAAGAAATTCAAGGAACAAGGTCTAATGGAGCTCACTGACTATGTGGTGAACTACGTCTGCAACGAAGTCACCACGTCTCCGTCGCTCCAGGCCTATTGGCCTGAGTGCGTCAATCGAGACGTCATCAACAAATCAAACGGCACAGTAGCAAATCAGTTGCTGTCGGCTCTATTCGACATCGAAGAAGTACGAGCAGCTTTTGGGCTCAAGTCTGTCCTGAACAGCCATGATCTGATGGTGCTTTCGCTTTGGCGTTATCTTGTAGAGACGGGTGTCTACAGCCACAAAATAAAGGATAACCCTGCGTTTATTGCGGCTGAACGTCATGTAAAGTCTCAGCCGTTTTCGAGGATCATCACTGATACTCGAAATAACGCCAATTCGAACGCTTTCGTCGATTTGCTGAACTTCACAAAGCTTCAGCAGATCCTGCGGAACCCGTCCGCAAAGGCTGACGGCAGTCTCGATCGGATTGCCAAGCTCACACATGCCCTTCTGGGCTGAAGGACCCTCAATGGAACTGAAAACCAACATCATCAGGGTGATTGCTGCTGTCGTCGATCAGCAGCAGCTCACTCTATATAAGGAGACGGGTGAGACCGTGGTCATCCTCCAGGGTGACCCTCGGCTCGCCACGATCATCAAGACGATCACGCCTGTGCTGGCTACCGGCAATGGCGCTATCGCTGAAGTGGACATCGGCACCGGCAAGCTCGAAAACCCCTATTCGGAGTTCGAGAACCTGTTCGGCAAGGCGATCCAGTTCTTCAAGCTGGATCGTGGCAAGCTCGCTGGCCTCCTGAACACAGCTGTCGCCGTGATCAGCGAAGCTCTGGCCGAGCCTTTGCCTGCGGCGGCAAGTGTCGCCATGCCCATGAGCCTGGGCCAGGTGCCCAAGGTCGGAAGCGGGTATCCGCTCAATCCTGGGCATTCGATCTTTGCCGAGCGGACGCCTGTCCATCAGCCTCTCGTGGTCGAAGAAGACGACCAGGAAGAGAACGAAGCGTCAACAAAGGCAGCACATCTCCTCAAAGTTACTGAGGAGATCATCGCCCATGCGCAGCCGGTCAGTCATCCGGAGTTCGACGACAAGGACGTCGGAAGCAACAATACCATCGTGGCTGTCGTGGGCGGCAAGGTCGTCGGCGACATCGAGAAGCTCAAGCCGCAGATCGCCAGAGCTGTGCAGACCAACTCGGCCAAGGGGCTTCAGAGCTTCATGACCCGAGTGGCGGCCGTCGCCGACAAACGTCGGCACTCGGTCGAGGATCTGCTGAAGTTCCTCGAACGGGGGGATCTCCCGATCGCCGAGGATGGCTCGATCATCATCTACAAGGTGCTGAGGTTCAAGGATCAAACCAAGGGCACCTACGTGGATTGTCACAGCGGCAAAGTGACTCAGCGTGTCGGCTCCTACGTCACCATGAATGAGGCTATGGTCGATCCGAACCGCAGGAACGAGTGCTCCTATGGCCTCCATGTCGCTCGTCGAGCCTACGTCGGCGGCTTCAGTGGAGACGTCTGCGTTCTGGCGAAGGTCCATCCGGAGGATGTGATCGCCGTCCCGGACCACGACGCCAACAAGATGAGGGTGTGCGGCTACCACATTCTCTTTGAGTTGTCGGACGAAGCTTTCCAAAAGCTCAAATACAACAAGCCGTTCACCGACAATGGGGAAGCTCAGCTCCTCCTGGGTCGAGCTCTCGCCGGCGACCACGATCAGCCGATCGAGGTCGTCAAGATCACTGGCCAGAAGGGCGAAGGCGTCCAGATCTTGCCTGTGATCGAGGGCAAGCTGTCCAAGAAAGCGATCCCGGCTCAGCCTGCGACCAAGGCCGAGGTCAAACCGACCGAGGCTCTGGCGGACGAGACCAGCGGTATCGATCTCAGCGCTCCCAAGGTCGATCCGAAGAAGGTGAACGCCGAGGTCAAGGCCGCCAAAGCGGAGGCCGAATCACGTCGGGACAAAGCCCAGCGCCTCTACAAAGCCTTCAAGACTACCAGAAATGGTAATGGACAAAAGGCTGCGGCTCAAGAACTCGCCGAGCACAAGAAGGCAACGAAGCTCGGATGGGAAGCTTTGGGTATCCCAGAGTCAGCTGTGAAAGCGATTCTCCAGCAGCTGAGCTAAAACATATATCGATTACGACAAGTTCGTGACGAATTGGAGGACAGATGAGAGGGGAACTGCAAAAAACAGTTCCCCTTTCATAAGATAGAGCTATAACTCAGGAATCGTATACAAGCCGACCAACGAGGTCATTTCAGTATGTCAACAGTGTTTCGTCGCAATCGTAAGGGCTCTGATCGCGACATCACGCGACTGAACAGTCTTGGGTTCTCACTCTCAGCGATCGGGACGCGACTTAAGTGTCACCCTACTTCGGTTACGCTGCGTTTGAAGTCTCTCGGGATCACTCCCGCTGACACTCGACGTGCTTTCATGGAAGAAATTCTTGAAAGTCTGCCTTTGAACTTTCAAGAAAGCATCGCCGACTACCTTGAAGCCGGCCATATCTCTTCGATCAAAGCTTATGTTCGTGAACTGATCACGGCTGACGTCGCTCTGCGGCATATTCCGGCGCCTGTTGAAGACATTACGAGCACTGAAGTAGTGCCGACTATGCCTACCGAAGTCGCCGCCTAAACTACGCTCATCGAGTTCTCGGGGGTGTAGCTCATCCTTCACCCCCGTAACCATGACGAATGACCCTCCTTTTGGAGGGTTTTTTGTTGGAGAATTCAATGCTCGATGTAGTGCAAACGCCTAAGCTGAACCAAGGACAGCAAGAAGCCGCCGATGGCTTCTTTCAATTTCTATTCAATACGGAAAAAGAGATCATCATCAGCGGCCCAGGAGGAGTGGGAAAAACCTTCCTGATGGGGCATCTGATCGACCGGGTAATGCCGGAATATTTCAAGTCCTGCCGAATGATGGGGATCGCTCCGGAATTCGACTCCGTGGTGATGACGGCGACTACGAACAAAGCCTCTGAAGTCCTGGGCCTGGCCTCGAAGCGTCCCACCGAGACGATCCATTCGTTCCTGAACCTCAAGGTCACGGACGATTATTCGACCGGTCGATCGAAGCTCACCAAAACAGGCGCTTGGACGGTTCACGAACGCAAAATCATCTTCGTGGATGAAGCCTACATGATCGACACGGCGCTCTTGGCCCTGCTGCGGGAGGGAACCCACGCCTGCAAGATCGTCTTCGTCGGCGATCATTGCCAGCTGGCTCCAGTGATGGAGGCCGTAAGCCCGATCCATCGAGCAGGCCTCACGTTCTTCGAGCTCACCGAGAGCGTCCGCAATGCCGGTCAGCCGGCCCTCATGGCGGTCTGCCAGCAGCTTCGGAACTCTGTCGAGACTGGAGTCTTCCAGCCTATCCAAATCGTGCCCGGCGTTATCGATCTGGCCGACGACGGAGAGATGGAAACTCTCATCGCAGACACGTTCAAAACCCAGACCCGAGAGGCTCGGATCCTGGCTTACACGAACAAGCGGGTGGTCCTTTATAACGATCACGTCCGCGACATCCGGAACCTGGCGACTGAGTACGGGCTCAACGAATTCCTCGTTAACAACCAAGCGATTCGTTTGGGCAATACCATGCTTTCCGTCGAGGAGGAGGTGGAAATTGTCGCCCAGGCCGACGAAACGCAGCAGATGGTCGTCGGAAAGTACGATAATTCCGACATCGAGCTTGAGGTGAGAACCTCAACGCTGCGGTCGAGACTCGGAAACTTATACACGAACGTGCCTCTGCCGGTTGATCGAGATCATCACGCCTCGCTGCTTCGCTACTTCAGCCAGCGCAAGGAGTGGGACCGCTATTTCAACCTGCGAAACAGGGTGCCCGATCTCCGTCCTCGTGACGCAGCCACGGTTCACAAGGCGCAAGGCTCAACTCATGACGTCGTCTTCATCGACGTAGGCGACATCAGCGGCTGTCACCAGCCGCAGACGGCGGCTCGGCTTCTCTACGTGGCTTTTACGAGGGCACGAAACCGAGTGATTCTTTACGGTGACCTCGCTCAGCGATACGGCGGCCTAACTCACTGAAAGGGGGTTCGCTATGAAGGTGAACCCACTGATCAATGAACTCGCCACGAAGCTATTCGAACCGGAAGTTCGAAGGCTTCTGGCGATGATCACCACACTCAATGCCGACAACAAGAAGCTGAAGGACCTCAAAGTCGATGGCTTCTTGTACGGAGGGCAGTTCTATATGCCCTCCGGCGTCTCGACCGTGGTCTTAGCAGCCGGTCAAGCCAAGGCGACTCTCCACTTCTCGCTGAATAGCGCCATGGAGAGATGGCTCAAGGACCGGAAGACCATCCAGGACGACAGGGATCTGATCAAGCAGATGCTTTTTCTGATCCTCAAGCCCTGTGAGTCCGAACAGGACATCCGGGATGCGCTTCCAGAGTGCTTGGTGAGTCTGGACCCCACACTCAGTCAATATGAACGATCGAACGATCACGCTTACACCATCTCGCATGATGTAAGGGCGATGCGACAGTTCGAGAAATTCCTGCCGAAGATGATGCTCTACAGCGCCACAAGGCTGCTGTACTGAACCAAGGAAGCCCTCAGTGAACCACTTGTATTACACGACGTCTGAGCAGGCGGCGTACCCTGTGTGCTTCCTGGTTCCATCGATCCGCAGGGATGAGATCCACAAAGCCTACATCGAACCTTTCGGGCTTGCCCAAGACGATGTGATCGTCCTCGACCTGCATTATACGCCGAACGCCAAAAAGACGCCGGCCAAGGACATGAAGGCGTATTTCACCGAGGAACTCGTCCCCATTCTCGAAGAGATGGGCATCGAATATCTCGTCGTCGCCGACAGCGACTATTTCAAGGTGCTCACCAAGTCCCAGAAGACCGAAGCCCACCTGGGCTACGTGCTCGACTGCGTGTTCGGCCCCTGGAAAGTGATCTACGTCCCGAATTTCCGCTCGATCTTCTATGACCCAGAGAAAGTCACAGCCAAGATTGGCCAGGGTATCCGGGCTCTCATGGATCACCGAGCCGGTGTCTACCAGGCTCCCGGCAACGAAGTGCTCATGCACGAGGAATACCCCCGAAGTCTTGAAGAGATCAAAGCCGCTCTCGATCGGCTGATCGCCATGAATGTGCCGCTGACGATCGACATCGAGACCTTCAGCCTCAAGCACGACAAAGCAGGGATCGGTACGATCTCGTTCGCTTGGTCCAAGCATGAGGGCATCGCCTTCCCCGTCGACTACGAAGAGATCGAAGGAGCCACCGAGGCGCCTTTTGGACGGCAAGTGCGAAGCGAACCGAAGCGGAAGCTTCTGCGCTATTTCTTTGCTCGGCTGGCTCAAAAAGCCATTTATCACCTAATCGCCTTCGACGTGTATGTGCTGATTTATCAGTTGTATATGGAGGATCAGCTCGACACCAAAGGCTTGCTCTTCGGCGTGAGCATGTTGCTCAAGAACTGGGAATGCACGAAGCTGATTTCGTACCTCGCTACGAATTCATGCTCGGGAAACCGGCTCTCGCTCAAGGATCAAGCTCAGGAATTCGCCGGAAACTATGGGATGTCCGAGATCAAGGACATCACTCGGATCAAGCTGGATATGCTGCTCCGCTACAACTTAGTGGACAGTTGCTCCACATGGTTCGTGTACGAGAAGCACTGGAACACACTCGTCGACGACCAGCAGCTGGAAATCTACGAGACGCTCTTCAAGCCGGCGACAGCCGATATTATCCAGATGCAGCTCACCGGGCTTCCGGTGAACATGGAGAGGGTCGTCGAGGTCAAGGCCATCTTGGTGGCCGACGAACAAAGCGCCATCACCAGGCTCCAGCAAAGCTCGATCGGTGTGGCATTTACCCACCGGCTCAATGAGCAGTGGGTCGAGAAGAAGAACACGACACTCAAAAAGAAGCGTGTGATCCTGGCTGATGCCAAGGAGGTCTTCAATCCGAACTCCGGGCCTCAGCTACAAGATCTCCTTTATGGGATGCTTGACCTGCCGGTGATCGCTTTCACCGACTCGAAGCAACCCAGCACCAAGGCTGAAGTCCTCAAAGATCTCAAGCACGAGACCAAAGATCCAGAAATTCTCAGTTTTCTGGATGCCCTCCTGGACTACGCAGGAGTCTCGATCATCCTCGAGACTTTCATCCCGGCGCTCGAAAACTCAGTCCCTGGGCCTGATGGCTGGCACTATCTGTGTGGGAATTTCAACCTGGGGGGAACCCTCTCAGGGAGACTCTCTTCGTCTGATCCCAATCTCCAGAACCTGCCGGCTCACAGCAAATACGCCAAACTCATCAAGAGCTGCGTGGAAGCACCCCCTGGCTGGGTGTTTCTCGGCCTGGATTTTGACTCGCTCGAAGACAAGATCTCGGCGCTCACCACCAGAGATCCGAACAAGATCAAGGTCTACACGGACGGCTATGATGGGCACTCTCTGAGGGCTTACAGCTACTGGACAGACCAAATGCCTGACATCGATCCGACAAGCGTCGAGTCGATCAATTCGATCCAGAAGAAGTACAAGCCACTTCGCCAGAATAGTAAGCCACCGACATTCGCTCTCACCTATCAAGGGACCTTTCAAACCTTGATGCGGAACTGCGGATTCTCGATGGAGGAAGCCAAGCGTATCGAGGACAGCTTCAAAAAGCTCTACAAAGTCTCGATCGATTGGGTGAACGGCAAGCTCGACCAGGCTGCCAAAGACGGCTTCGTCACCGTGGCTTTCGGGTTGCGAGTTCGCACTCCCCTCCTGGCTCAAGTGATCCGCGGAAATGGCAAAACACCTCATGAGGCGGAAGCCGAAGGTCGAAGTGCAGGCAATGCGCTGGGCCAGAGCTGGTGCCTTTTAAACTCCAGGGCCTGGGTCGACTTCATGAAGGGAGTCCGCAAGAGCAAGTATCGTCTCGATATTCGCCCCTGCGCTCAGATCCATGATGCCGGTTATGCTCTGGTTCGAGATGACATAGGCGCTATCGCCTATGTGAATGAACACTTGGTCAAGGCAGTCCAATGGCAGGATCATCCTGACATCTGGCATGACGAAGTGAAACTTGGTGGTGCTCTTTCGATCTTCTGGCCTTCATGGGCTGAGGAGATCCACATCCCGAATGGCGCCACTGAAACTCAACTGCCAGGGATCATCGAAAAAGCCCTGGCGAACTAGGAAAACCTAAATGGGTGAATCGAAATTGAAGCCGAAGCCTGACCACAAGGCTCCGGCAGCGGCGGACGTGTTGGAGCACTACTTTCTCATCGCCGGCAACATCGTGTTTACGATCGGCGAAGAGCCGACACCGATCTCGGCGGCCTGCAATGCGGTCGTGCGGAGTATCGATGGCCGACTCGGAGTCGCTCACATTGCTCGTGCGCAGCAGGCTCTCCAGGGCCAGTTCCACAAGAAGATCGGCAGCGAGATCAAGCTGACCGTCGTCGACGTGGTGATCACGGCGGCAATACCCCTCGGCGTCTTCACGCAGGCCGAGTTCAACAAGCTCCCCGAAGGCATGGTGTTGGTCGAACGTCCCCCGGTCAACGCACCGGTGAACAAAGATCTCGATCAGCAGTCTGCCGACGCTGCGTTGCAGAGCGAAGACGCTCTCAACGTCTGAACCAAGAAACCCATAGGGATCACAGCCTTTGACCGGGCCGTGGTCCCTTTTTCATGCTCAACGCAGGACAACGCAAGTGATTACCAATCGATCCGACATCAGTCTCGCTCTTGCCGTCTGGCTCCTGCACGACGAATACGACTCTCAAGCCGGCAAGTTCAACAAGTACATCTCGGCGACTTCGATCATGAAGCCGCTCCGGCACATCTTGCTGCCCCGGCGCATGGACGTTGGCGACAACGTGATCGATGTCGAAGACTTCATCGCTCGCTCGATGGGCCATGCTCTCCACGACTCGGTTGAAAAAGCCTGGGTCCATGGTTACGCAAGATCGCTCAAGCTCCTGGGCTACCCCCAGCATCTGATCGACCGGGTGCGGATCAATCCCACCGACGACGAAGTCCGAGCCTCGAACGAGATCATCCCGATCTACATGGAACAACGGCTCTTTCGAGAGATCGACGGTTGGACGGTCGGCGGCAAGTTCGACTTTGTCACCGAAGGCATTGTCCAGGATCAGAAGAGCACGAGCGCTTATGCCTGGCTCCTGGGAAGCCGTGACGACGACTACAAACTCCAGATGAGTTTGTACCGCTGGCTGGACGCCGGACAACCTCTTCGCAAGATCACCGAGGACTATGGCCGCATCAATTTCATCTTCACCGACTGGCAGAAGATGCAGGCCAAACAAAATCCCAATTACCCACAAAAGAAGGTTGAGTTTAAGGAGATCTCTCTTCTATCTCTTGATGAGACCGAGCAGTGGCTTCGCCACAAGCTTTCCCTCATCGATAAATATAAGGAAGTCGCCGAACCGAACCTTCCCGAATGCACAGACGAAGAGCTGTGGCGTTCGGAGCCGGTCTTCAAATTCTATTCTGACCCCATGAAGACCTCTGGTCGCTCGACCAAGAACTTCGACAACCTCAATGATGCCTTGAGTTTCAAGACGTCGAAGGGTGGTCAAGGGATCATCAAAACCGTGCCCGGTGAGCCAAAGCGATGCGGCTACTGCGAGGCATTCGCCATTTGCACCCAAAAAGACAGGTACTTCACCCCATGATCGACCTCACTGGTGTCACCCACCACCCGGCCATTGAAGAATTGGTCGAGGTGCTCTGCAACAAGACGCAGAACACGGATCGTGGGTTCTTCCGGTGCGAAGTCGCTTACTTCCTGGGCAAGATGGCCAGCTCGATGCGGGCCACCATCGTCACCAAGGACAGGGGCGACATCCCGGTCAATATCTATGCTCTCGCCTTGGCCACTTCGGGCTTTGGCAAAGGCCACAGCGTCAACGTCGTCGAAAACGAATTCATGAGGGGCTTCAAGAAGCGCTTCCTGGAGGACACGATGCCGGTGATCAGCGAGCAAAACCACTGGGTCATCGGCAATGACCGGGCTGTTCGCCAGAACACGGATCCCCAGGAGGAGTTTGAGAAGGTCCAGAAGGAATACAAGCGTACTGGCGCCTTCGCCTACACCTTCGACTCTGGCACCCCTCCTGCGGTCAAGCAGCTGCGTCACAAGCTGCTCTTGGCGAACTGTGGCTCCATCAATCTCCAGATCGACGAGATCGGTTCGAACCTCATTGGTTCGGTCGACATCCTCAATCTGTTTCTGGAGCTCTATGATCAGGGCGTGGTCAAGGCCAAGCTGACCAAGGTCACCGCGGACAATGAGCGCACCGAGGAGCTCGACGGCAAGACGCCCACAAACATGCTTCTGTTCGGGACGCCGGCCAAGCTCTTCGACGGAGGCATCACCGAGGATCAGTTCTACTCGTTCCTCGAGACTGGCTACGCTCGTCGCTGTCTCTTTGGCGTCGGGCAGCAGGATCGCAAGGCGTTCAATTCGCAGTCCCCGGAAGAGATCTACGAACGCCTCACGGAGCCACAGAACAACGAGACGATCCAGCGATGGGCAGCGCATTTCCATTCGCTCGCCGATCCAGGGATGTTCGGCTGGAAGATGGTCGTCGAAAAGGAAGTTGGCACTGCCCTGGTCAGCTACAAGATTGCCTGCGAACAGGCAGCCGAGTTGATGCCTGACCATGCCGAGATCCAGAAGGCCGAGCTATCGCATCGGTACTTCAAGGCGCTGAAACTGGCAGGGGCCTTGGCCTTTATCGATCAGTGCAACGAGATCGAACTCCTTCATCTGCAACAGGCGATCTTGCTCGTCGAAGAGTCTGGGGTGGCCTTCACCACCATTCTCAAGCGCGAGAAAGTCCATGTGAAGCTGGCGAAGTACATCGCCACCTGTGGTGAAGACCTCACTCAGGCGGACTTGATCGAGGCTCTGCCCTTCTACAAGAAGGGTGTCGCTCTGCGAAACGAGATGATGACCCTGGCTACGGCCTGGGGCTACAAGAACAACGTCATCATCAAGAAGACATTCGTCGACGGGATCGAGTTCTACAAGGGGGAAACCCTGCAAGAGACCGATCTCAACGACATGATCTTCTCGTACAGCGACAACTGGGCCTACGAATATGCTCCCCCGGAGGAACCTGTTCCCTTCGATCAGCTTCATGTGCTGACCCAAGCGCAGGACATGCACTGGGCGAACCATCACTTCAAGAACAAGCACCGAGCCGAGGAGAACGTCGTTCCTGGGTTCAATATGCTCGTGCTCGACGTGGATGGGGGCATCTCTGTCGACCTCGTGCGCAGCCTTCTCACGGAAGTGAAGCACTTCATCTACACGACGAAGCGCAGCACACCCGAAGAGAACCGCTTCAGGCTCATCATCCCGATCAATTATCGGCTTGAGCTCGACAAAGACGAGTATGGGGAGCTGGTGAACGAGGTCGTCTCATGGTTGCCCTTCAAGACAGCCGATGTCGACGCGAGTTCAAGCCAGCGGTCCAAGAAGTGGATGACGTTCGAGGGTGGTGAGTACCACTACAACATGGATGGAGACCTGTTCGACGTCCTTCCATTCATCCCCAAGACCTCGAAGAACGAAGCCCATAAGAAGGACTTCAAGGCTGTGGCTTCACTCGACAACCTTGAGCGGTGGTTCGCTCAACGGATCGTCACGGGGAGTCGGAATAACCACATGGTCAAGTTCGCTTTGGCGCTCTTGGACAGCGGTCTGGATCTCGTCACTGTCAGTCGACAAGTCCATGCCTTCAACAAAAAGCTCTCGGATCCCATGGATGCCGACGAGATCGACTCCACGATCATGGTCACCGTGGGCAAGCGATACCAGAAACTCCTGGCTGCGTAGCAGAAACCCCGAGCCGTATTTCGGTTCGGGGCTCACTGTCTCAAGCCCCAAAGTGAGGACGTATGTCTGACGTTTTAGAGATCAATGATCAGCTGGTGTTGGTCGTTGGGTTTTCAGCCACTGGCAAGAGCGCCAGTCTACGCAATATTCGGAACCAAGAACGCTGGATGCACTTGAACACCGAGGCCGGAAAGCGGCTTCCGTTCAAGAACAAGTTCCAGCCCTATCGCATCGAAGACCCTTATCAGGTCCACGAAGCGTTCGACTACGCCACGTACACTGCACTCGCCAAGACCGATGGGATCATCCTCGATTCGGTGACGTTCCTCATGGATATGATGGAAACGCAGTACGTGCTGAATTCGGCGGACACGATGAAGGGCTGGAGCAACTACGCACAGTTCTTCAAGACGCTGATGCAGGAGAAGGTCACCCGCTTCGGCAAGCCCGTCATCATCACTGCCCATGTGAAAGACGAGCTCGACGAGAAGGCCATGGAGATGAAGACCTCCGTGCCGATCAAGGGCTCGCTCAAGAACAACGGCGTCGAATCCTACTTCTCGACGGTGGTCGGAACCAAGAAGATGACCATCAAGGACTTGGAGCCTTACGCTTCAAACCTTCTGGTCATCACCGACGAGGAGCGGGATCTGGGATACAAGCATGTGTTCCAGACTCGGCCGACCAAGTCCACGATCGGAGAGAGGATCCGATCTCCCATGGGTCTGTTCGACAAGAGCCAGACCTACATGGACAACGACTGTCAGATCCTCCTGGATCACCTGACAGCTTTCTACGGGTCTTAATTTACCCGCAACTCAACGTGGGTGAGTCCCACTTCAACAAGAAAGAAGCACTGAACATGAGTCTTTTCGGCAATCTGAAATCCGATGGCCTCGAAGAGTCGCAGGATCGTCTCGGCGGCTTTTCGGTCTGGGAATCGGACATCTACACGGGTCCGATCAAGATGGCCTATGCCGGCCAGTCGGAGCAGGGCGCTCGCAACGTGACCCTCATTTTCGAGGCGAACGGCAAGGAGTACCGCGAGACCGTCTACATCACGAACAAGAAGGGCGAAAACTGGTTCATCAACAAGGATGACAAGACCAAGAAGGTGCCTCTGCCCGGCTTCACCACCATCGAAGACATCTGCATCATCGCGACCGGCAAGCCGTTGGCGGAACAGAGCGCCGAAGACAAGATGGTCAAGATCTACGACAAGGATCTGAAGAAGGAGGTGCCGAAATCGGTGCCCGTCCTGACGGAGCTTCTCGGTCAGTCGCTCTCGCTCGCCATCGTCAAGCAGCTCGAAAACAAGAGCGAGAAGGACGGCCAGGGCGGCTATGTCGACACGGCCGAAACCCGCAACTCGAACGTGATCGAGAAGGTCTTCCACACCGAATCGAAGATGACCGTGGCGGAAGCCCGTCAGGGTCTCGAAACGGCGATCTTTTGGGACGCCTGGCTCGAACGCAACAAGGGCAAGGAACGCGATCGTCGGTCGATCAAGGGCGGCGCCGGTGGCCAGGCCGGCAAGCCGGGTGGTCGGACTCAGTCCGGTCCTCCGCAGGCAGGCAATGGCGCTCCGGCTCGCAAGAGCCTCTTCGGCGCCAAGGCCTGATCATGAAGATCTCTGTTGTGGGGTTCGACCCCAGTCTCACTCACTGGGGGGTTGCTAAAGGCAACCTGGACCTCACGACAGGGTATCTTGAAGATGTGTTTCTTCAGGTCATTGAGCCAGAAAGGATCACCCACAAGCAGGTTCGGCAGAACTCAAAGGATCTCGACGCCACGAAACAGCTCGCTGTAGCCGTCTTGGAAGCATCAGTAGGGGCTAAAGCCATCTTTGCTGAGGTTCCCGTAGGTTCGCAGTCAGCCCGAGCGATGGCGTCATATGGCTTCTGTGTAGGCATTCTTGGAACGATGCTGGCACAAGGTATTCAAATCATCGAAGTCACAGCGGCTGAGGTGAAAAGGGCGATGACTGGCAATGGCCATGCGACCAAAGGTGACATGATCGCCTCGGCGCTTTCGCTGTATCCAGGAGCGAACTTCCCGCTGCATAGAGGGAAAATCACACTTGCAGCAGAACACGTTGCAGATGCTCTTGGGGCCATTCACGCAGGCGTAAACACGCCGTTGTTCCAGAATCTCAGAAAACTTTACGTCTAAACGCAAACTCTAAGGAGATACACATGCAGATTACTTTGGTTCAGACCGAGTTGGAATTGGCAATTCGGGAATACGTCGGCCGTCAGCTCAAGGTTGCCGATGGCATGTCCATGGGCATCGAGCTCTCGGCGACTCGCGGAGCCGAAGGCTTCAAAGCGGTCATCGATATTCTGCCGATCGGGACGGTCATCGCTCAGCCGAAGTCGGCTGCTCGTCCGGCTTTCCCGTCTTTCGGGACCGGCTCTCAGACCGTTGCTTCGGCAGTTGTCGTTCCGGCCCCCGAGGCTTCCACCGAAGTCAGCGACGAATCCCAGGGGCAGACTGGCAATGATGTCGAGACTGTCGCCGAGGAGTCGGGACAGAGCGCCAACTCGACCGAGACGACTGCTGAGACGACGACGCTTCACACTGAGGCGGCGCCTGCCAATTCCGGCGCTCGTTCGCTCTTCAAGGGCCTGAGCCGGCCCAAAAACAGCTGATGGGCGACATTGGCATCCTGATCATCGGGGTGCTGGTGGTGATCGCAATGTTGATGATCACTTCGGTGATCATCGCATTGGCCCCATATATCGCCGGAATTCTCGTAGTTCTGGGGCTTTGCTGGTTCACCTTCAGGCCAAAAAGGGGATGAGGAATCATCCCCTTTTTCACGTCAATGCAGCAGCTGAGCCAGAGGGTGCATCATCGGAGCCCTGAGCATCATGCCTGGGCCGATCGAGTGCAGGAGGTTACCCTCCAACGCCTTGCCGAACACGTTGTCGCCGAGGAAGTTCTCGACGCCCACGGTGCTTGAGAAGGGTCCAAGAGATCCCAGCAGTGTGTGGACGGGATTATCCCGAACCACCGACAGAGCGATCTTCGCGCTTCGCAGCTTATAGTTGTAGAACCATGCAAGCCCCAGCTCTTCCAGAGAACCGCGGAAACGTCCCTGAGACCGATCGAAGTTCACGAACTCTTCGCTGACCTCGCCTAGCGCTTTCTGGCTCGTCATGCCCGGCTTCTTCATCAAGTGGTCGTAGTAGAGCGCTTTCATGATGAAATCGCCGTACTCCATCGACTTCTGGATGCCCTGATAAAGGGGCGTGTCTTCCCCGATGAGGGCATAGTTGCCGGCAGTTCGCACTGCCTCGGGGAGTTTGCTCGTCAAACCCTCCATGAACTCCTGCAACCTGCCTCCTGTGAGGGCCAGGTCACCTCTTGAGTTGCCTACGTCGGCGACCATTCCGAACTCACCAGCCTTGATGAGGGGCCAGATCGACAGACGACGATCACTGTCGTTGATCGACTGGATCTCAGCCTTGAGCTTCTGGACTTTGTTGTAGTTCTTGGCTCCCTGAGCAGCGAAGAGCTCACCCTCGGCATCCATTTTGCGAAGCTTGCCCTTCACATGGGCGTTGATCTCGGAGAGTTTCTGGGGAGTGCTCTTGGCAATCGTCGCCAGTGGCACTCCACGACCCATGAGCTGAAAAGTATCAGCCGCAAGGTTCACTGCCGGCATGAGCAAGCTCTTGATCATAATGATCGACTTGACCTCTTTGACGGCTTCTTTCCACACACCTTCGGAATTCACGAGGTTCGCGTAGGCTTTGTTGCCCCAGATCGCCATCGAGATGTTCTTTACAACATCGAGTGTCTCGGGAGACCATCGGGAATTCCCGGTCCAAGCGTCACCAATGCTCGCCTTGTGGTAGCCGATCGAGTCATTGATCATGTCCCGGCGCACCATGAACTTGTTGCCGAAAACGCTCTTGATGTAGGCCTTCGTCTGCGGCGACATGAGCGAGACAGCCTGCCTCGTAGGCGCATCGTTGTCGTAGGACTTCGGATCGAACAGGTTCACATATTGCGACTTGTTCGCAGCGCTCTTCTGGATGTCGCTCTTGTACATCTCGTGCATCTTGTCGATCAGCTCGGTGTTGAACTTGTGAGCCACCGCTTCTTCGACCTGGCGACCCCGCCAGACGCCCGCCATCCTGGCAAGGTTGTCATCTAGCCCGAGACGCGCAAGCTGGCTGGGATCGACGCTCCGCTCGAAGGCGACCACCTTCCCGGAGTCGTTGTACAACGGCACGAGGTTCTCGGAAGTGGCTTTACCCTCCCTCGAAAGCTGCCGAGCAATCTTGTCGACGGTGACCGGGTTCGTAATGAGCCCTGCCGTCACACCTGTGGTTTGCCCGGTCTGAAGATCCACGCCTCCGGCCGTGTGGTGAATGGATTGCAGCGTGCCCTGGGTGAACGCAGCCCGGCCTGCTGCCGGCTGGTAGTAGTAGCCCTTGCTCTCGTGGTTCCCCTCGGCTTTCGAGCCTTTGTAGTCGGCAATCCGGATCATGCTCTTGGCGAGAAGAGCCGGCGAATCGCTGTCTTTGGCGACGACAATGCTCATCCCGGCTTTCTGGTTCATAGGCACGAAGCCCTTGTAACTATTGAACTTGGCCATGCCCAGGGACTTGGCTTTCTCCTCCAGACGAAGGTTGTTCACATAGGCAAGCACGAACTTCATGCCCTCGGCTTCGCTTTGAACCAAGGAAGAGAGATGCGCCTGCGTCTCGGGAGCGAGCTTGTTCAGGGCATAGAGCGAGATCAGCTGGTCGAGCGCTTTCACATAGGCTTCCGTGGGCGCAGGTCGGCTCATGGAGTGGTTCTCGCCCAGGAGACGAGCAATCGCATCGGCATTGCGCAAGAGGTTCCTGCCAATGGCCCCCGACGTCATGTGGGTGGCGAGCTGCTCGGCTTTGGCTTTGACGAGCGCCCAGTAGCGGGGATCTTCCTTTTCGAGCTGGGTCTCCAGACCCTGGATCACAGAACTTCGAGCCTTGGGATTGCTCAGCATTTTGAGCACGTCTTCGTGCGAATGCGCTTCCGTCAGGGCCGAGAGATCCGTCTTGGCGACGCCCATATGCAGGGCGCTCCACTCGGTTTTGGTCATCCTCTGGGTAAACTGCTTCTCGAACATCTGCGGGACGTGATCCACGAACTGCTGGCGAGCATTTTGGATGATCGCCCGGACAGTCTTGATCATGTCGTAGACGCTGGCATTGCTCGCCGAACGGCCAATGATTTCGCCCACAGCTTCTGTCAGGGGCTTCCAGCCCTTGACATTGTTATTGATTCCGCTGGCCCATTCCTGGAGCCCTCGGGCTTTCTCGGCTGTCGCCATATTGGCAAAGAGCTTCACAGCCTCGGCGCCCTTTTGGACGAGCGAATTGCTCGTGCTCGCTTTGACTTTGTCAGCGCCCTGGAGGAGCACATCGCTCGCCCTGTCGAGGAGGTTCACAACCCCGTCGTTCAAGATGTTGATCCCCTTGTTCGGGGCAGAAGCGATCTGATTGATTTGACTCATCAAAGACGCAGTGTCTGACGCCTCCCTCGCTACATGCTGGGTGAGAGCGTCGATCGCTTGCTGGACGTTCTTGGAGTTGCCCACTCCGCCCATGCGATCCGAGAGCGAGTCCAGGCCCTGCTGGGCCAGGTTCGAAAGGCGAGCCTCGAAACGCTCAGAGAGAGAGCCTTTCTCATGGCTCTTTTCGGACTTAGGCAGATCTAGAAAGCTCAGAGCATCCCTGAAGTCGTCATCGACCGTGGCCAGAGCCATGAAGACGGGCAACAGCGAAGAGCGTCCCGATTTATCAGTTTCGGTGCCCAGATTGCCCAGCAGGAAATTGAACTTCGAGTTGGCCATGCTCTCGGCCCGAACCCTGTCGGGATCGCTTTGGTCGATGAGCATATCGGGGGTGAGCTGCTTCATGGCGTGCCGGAAGAGCCCCTCAGCGATAGCCATCGAAGTGGGCGAGAGGCTCATCTCCAGGGAGAGCGCCTGCACAATCGCATGGAACGCTTTGTGAGCCTGAAGCGACATCCCGTTGAAGCCGCTCAGTTCTGCGAGATTCGCCAGTTTGAACGACGAGACCGACGCTTGCTGGACGGCAATCGATCGGTTCGTGGCCTGCACCGGGTCGCTCACATTCATGAAGCGGCCGAAGATCTTGTCGAATTGCACATTGAGCGCACTAAGGCGATCGTCCGTGCCGTAAGACGGGTTCTGGAAGAGCGTCACAGACCTATTGAGGTCGGCGATCGTGGGCTGAGCCTGCATGACCACAGCCGAATTGAAGAGCAGATTCGAGAACATATCGTCCCCGACATGGAGAGCCTGGTTCTTGCCGAACACGAGGGTCTTGATCGCCTGCCAGACGTCCGAAGCGATCTTGGCCAAGCCGGTGGCTTGGGTGTTTTTGAGGGCTCCCGTGAGTTCTTTGTTGGCCAGCGTCCACGCCATGAACTCATTCAAGGCCGTGGCTTTCCCCAGAGGAGTCTTCTGGGCCAGAGCGTCTCGGACAGCTTTCGAAGCGTTGAAGAAACTATCTCCAGCTTTTACGCCAATTTCTGAGAATTCCGGGCTCAGAAACTGCCTCATGAGGGCTTCGAGCCGGTTCACAGAACCAGTGATCTCACTGGCTCGTTTCCCTAGATCGCCCCCTTCGTAGTGGGTCAGGATCGTATTGAAAGTAGCAGCGTGGACAGCCTCATGCAGCATCGTCTCAGCGCTCGATCCGACGAGGTAGATCATCTTGCTGCCTGGATCGATCAAGCCCTTGGCAGACTTGAGAGAAGTCTGTTCAATGGCCGGCAGGTTATTGTTGGCTCGATATTCGTCGATCTGGGCGCGAGTGCCAGACAAAATCCGATAACCATCCAGTCCCCCAGCAGCCTTGATATGCTGCCAGACGTCCTGTTGATCCGCGGACAGCTCCGACTGGGCAATGCCCAAGTCAAGATCGGTCGGCGTCATTACCACGAGGGCCGGTTTATCGCTTTTGGCTTTGAGGACTTCAGCCAGCCGATTGTTGAGTTTGCTGGCGATCTCTTCAGGCGAACCAGAAAGGGGAATACCCTTGTTCAGGTAGGGACTCTGAGCCCCGGCCATCTGGTCAACGTAGAACTGGTGCTCGCCGAGCACCTGGTGTCGGGCGTCCACGACGTTGGCGCCATCCGAGAGTTCATCTCGGAAACCCTCCAGAATAGCGATCACACCAGTGGAAGTCGCATTTTTGCGCTCGGCCTGGGGAAAGAGCGCTTTGATGAGGGCGTCTTTCATCTTTTCGTTTTTGTCGAGCATCTCTGAACTGATCGACTTCAAGAAGGGCTCGAAGCTCTCCAGCACAGCCCGGAGAGGGTTCCCCTTCCAGGACTCAGAAGCAGCCTCGTTCGCTTTCTGGCTCCCTTCGAGGACATGATCGAGAGCGAAATTGAAGCCGTCGAACACAGGGAGACCACGAGCGCCATTGTTCAGCATGTGCTGGATCATGGCTCCGTCACCCATGCCGATATTAAGCATGGCTCCGCCCTTCACTCCCGAGTCCGAAGGGCCATTCACTTCAGCCGGAGTGCCCAGCTTGCCATCAAGGCTCTTGGCGAGGATCTGGTCGAACTCACTCGTGTTGTTCTTGACCGGGAAGAAGCGCTGCTCTCCTGTGTCGATCAGGGGCATGGTCTTGAGCAGGTCTTGCAAAATGCCTTTGAGGGCATTCTCCGACAGAAAGTCTCCCTTACGCCAGGTCGGGTCATTCTCAGCCCGCTGAGCGACAGCCTCTTTCACCTTCTGGGTGAACAGATGCTCAAGCACGATCGACTGAGCCTGCGTGGACCGTTGCACAAGCTTGGTCGAGTCCATGAAGGACTGGCCTAGAGTCTCGGTGATCCCATCTCGCATCGGATCGACGAAGAGACTGAGCACATGCTCTTGGATCGAAGCCATCTGCTTCTTGTCAAAGACGAACTTCTCGGGGTTGATCTCTGAGAGAGCTTTGCCTCCGGAAGGATCTCCTCCCACTTTGGTGGTCAGAATTCCGTTGAGGGCCTTGTCAAAGGCATCGAGCCGGTCATCATGGCCTTCACCGGTGGAGTCTCCAAACATTGCCTCAGCAAAAGAGACTTCTTTGTCCGCTCCAGCCACACGAGAGAGACGCTCGTAGACCTGTTCAGCGAGCATGTCCGTGATCTTTGCAGCGATGCCATTGGCTCCAGACCCATAGACGGTGATCGTCATCGGGTTCTTGGTGACGCCACGATCCACAGAGAGCGTGCCTGTGCTAAGGTCGAAGTCGACCTTCGGCAAGAGCAGGTTCATCAGCTTGTAGAGGTGATCGGCCTGAGTTTTGACGGCTTCAGGGGCATTCCTGTAAAGCGAGTTTGCACTGCTCTGGAGCTTGTTCGCAGCCACCGAATAGAGATCTACGCTGTCCCCCGCCCGATGCTCGTTCATCGTGGTGGGACCGTTGAAGAACATTCCCCCTTTGGCCAGATTTCCGATCTGGTCTCCCGTGAAACCTGTGGTGGTGAGCATATGGATAGCGTTGACGATCCCGTTCGTCACTCCGTCAGCCTCGAGATAAATCCCGGTACGAAACGCAGTGCGACCCTTGTCGCCCACAGTCTGGGATCGAGCCCATTCCTGAAGAGCATGAAGAGCGTTAGGGGTAAGGTCCTCCCCCGCAGCCTGGAACTCGCTCTGGATGCGCTCTATAGCGCCGTCAGGGAGCCGTTCATCGTTGAGATGCTCAGTAAGCAGCTGCAACGTACCGGCAAATGCGCCGTTCAGTTGAGCTTCGACCTTGGCGAGGTTCGTTTCCGTGCTGTTAGCGTGGATCTTGACCCCAAGAGCCTGGGCGATGGCGGTCTTGAATAGCGTCTCCTGGTCGGGATCAGTCAGATCGAGCGTGCTCCAAGTCGGAAGCACGATCTCTCGGACCAGCTTCGAAGCCTGGGGATTATCAGCCCCCAGCATCTGAAGACGTCCCACACTCGACACGTTGAAGGCATAACGCATGGGGATCTTCCCCAGCTCCTGACCAAACGTGTTCATGTCAGCCACACGTCCCGAAAGAGTGCGCCAAGCCGAGCGTATCGTCTGGTTCTGACCCTCAAGAGTGAGCTTGTGCTGAGCATTCAGAGGCCGATCAGTGTCGCCAGCCCCGAAGAGCGATAGAAGCCCCTTCTCCCCTAGCGCATTGTAAAGCTGGAACAGTTCCATGTTCAGGAAGTGCTCGACCCCCTGAGCGACCTTGATCATGGAACGCTGGGTGCTTGTCAGAGGCACCACAAGATTTCGCATCTGGGTCTTTGCCACCGGGATCTTGTCGTCGGCGTAATAGTCCCGCTCTTTGGGCTCGGTGAGCACAGTCTGTTCGATCAAATTCGGGTTCTGAAAGAGCGGATCTTGGGTATCTTTCGAGGCGTTGCCTCGATCCAGGTTCGAAACGAGCCTCTGGAGAGTGCGCTTCTTGGTCTCTTCGCCATAGGCCAAGGGAGAGACGCTATCCCCATCGATCACGAAACGCAGCCGCTGAAGAAGCCCCTGCTCGCCCTTGGGCTGGGACTTGTCGATCACAGTCTCTTCGAGAGCCCTGAGCACCTCAGTTGCCATCGCTTGAGCGATACCGTCAGTGTAGGCCTTGTCGACGTTGGGGTTTTTCTGGACCCCCCAGAAATCTACGATCTTGCTGGCGAGCGAACGCACGGCTTCCACCGGCGAGAGCCCGACATCGAGCATTCCTACATGGCGCTCGGCCTGATCACTGGGGATCCCAGTGAGCGCACTCACCAGGTCTGCATCCATGTCGGATCGATAATTGTTCGACACCAGCAGCCACTGGAGGCCTGCCAAGACAGCCTGGCCGGCGATCGCCGGATTGTACTTGAATGAGCCATCTTCCTGCTGCTCGACCAAGTTCGAAGCCTTGAGCTCGGTCCAGCGATTAAGGGGTTCCCCCTTCACCAGACGCTCAGCGAGACCCTTTTCGCCCAGCTTTGCGTTGAAACGCTCGTTCAGCGTGTCGATCAGCTGAGGTGCAAAATCCAGATAGGCTTGGACTGTCCGGATCATGGGCTTGGTGAGCGTGCCCCGAATTTTGTCCTCACCCACAAACGCCACACGAGCGTCATTGGATCGAAGAGCATTCTTGACGGTCTCGACAGGCGAGTGATCCCCGAAGATCCTGCTGGAGATCTCCTTGGTGGCTTTATAGGCGTGCTCAAACCAGTTCTTGACCGGCCCATCCCCTGCTTGGTGCAAGTTGGGGTAGGCTTCCTGGATCGTCTTAGGAGCTTCCTCCGCTCCCTCGCTTGTCTTCACATCCTTCGAAAGCTCCTCCGGCTGCGCCTCCGTCGATTTCTCAGTCTGTGAAGTCTTCGCGGGTGTCGCGTCGGCTTCGGATTGGGGCTTGGTTTTCTCCTCCTCCGCTCCCTGGTTTTGCTCGGGGAGCAAAACCGGTGTCGCTTCGGTTTTGGACACACTCTTTTCGTTCCTGGTGATCGCCGGAACGGGCTTGGGAGCACGATCTGCGTTTGGAACCAGGGAAGGCTGAACACGGGTGCCAGCTTTGTGCTCAGCAAGCACGTCTTGGACCTTCCCTTGAAGGTTCTTGGTCAAGGGGGTGCTCTGGCTCTGGCCGCCTTCGAGTTCGGGGAAAGCCTTCGAGAGACCGTTGTAGATGTCCGAAACCTGCTTGGCTTCGAGCGAAACCCGTTGAGCGTATTCGACGCTCTTGGCATTGGTGGGATTGACGCTCTGGGCGAAGTTGCCCTTGGTCTGATACCAGGCCCGAGACTCCGGATTGATGGCGAGGTTCGAGACTTTGGCGCCGCCGCCGTTCTCGTAGTGCTGGTTCAAAGCCGCTGCTTTGTTCTGCATGTGCTGCACGAAGTCGCCGAAATCAGCGAGGTGCGCCTTCGCAGTCTCGATGTCTCCCGATCGAACCGACTGGAAAATGCGCAGCGCATAAGACGTGGCAGACCGAGCCTGGTTTGCCTTGGCTCCAGACCGGGTGAGAATGTCTTGGGTCACGGAACCCATGGGGCTCTCATGCCCGGCAGCCTGCTGGGCGAGAGTTCCCTCTCGGGAAGCCTGCATGATCGCCACAGAGCTCTGGAGAGCCTTGAGCTGATCCGGCTCCAGTTTGACTTCGCCGTTCTCGACATGCGCCAAGATCGCTTTGTTCGCTTCAAGGTTCCCCTTGTCCGGGGCCTCAGAAGCGATCGTCGCAGCATTGGCGATGTTCTGTTGGCCTTCAGGAGTGTGAAGGCTCTCTTGGGTCACCGGCTGGATGAGCTTCTCGACTTGGTCCTGGGTGAGCTGAGACACTTGCGTCAGCGCCTTGGAGACAGTCGGATTGCTCCGGATGTTGTCGGCCAGCTGATTGAATTGCTCGTTGATCTGACCCGCTACGTGGTCATCCGGGAGAGCCTCGAACCCTGCCGGATCGCTCTCGGTGAGGGCTTGGTACTTCCCGATCTGATCATGGAGGTACGAAGCAGCCGAAAGCCCCTCTTGGGTGGTGACACCCTTGTCGTTGACGATGTTCGCAAGCTTCTGGAGCATGTCGACTCGATTGGCCGAACCCGCCAGCTGCTTCTTCACTGGTTCAGGGAGGGTCGAATTCGCGATCTCTTCGGGATCGAACTGACCCAACTGGGTGATCTTGTCGGCAATAGGGGCGAAGTCGGGGCTTTTCTGCACTGCGTCATGCAAAGCCACGGCTGCCATAGGATCGCTCATCGTCGCTTGGACGGCAGCCCCTTGGTGAGCCACTTGGGCATCCGAGACAGGCGAAGCCGCCTCAGTCGCAGCCTTGACGGGCGCAGCAGCTTTCGCTGCCGCTGAACCAACGAGGCCAAGAGCAGCGTTCCCTACTGTGCCAGCTCCGGAAAGGGCAGCTTTGCCGGCCATCTTGAGAGGCGTGCCAGTGAGCGAAGGAGCCTGAGTGATCGCCGCAGAACCGAAGCCACCCAAGGCCGCAAGACCCGTCTGCTGGGCAACACCCTCACCGAGATCCTGGTTGGGGTTCGCTGTCTGTTGCTTGCCGATGTTCTCCGAGAGCGTGTCCGTCGCTCCGAGACCACCTTCATGCACGGTTTCTTTGAGGAGATCGGCTCCAGCGTGAGCAAAGCTCTTGAGCGAGAAAGGATGCTTCTCGAAGTCAGCAATCGAGGTGGCCTTGGCTACACCCATCGAAAGAGGGGCAGCCACAGCCGCTGCAAGAAGACCAGCCCTGTTCGCCACCTGGTAGCGAGCATCTTCGGGACTCATGCCACCGGCAACGAGCTCACGGAACATGGGCGAAGTCTTCGCCAACTCGGCGGGATCCGTATTCGCGATGTCGGTCGAGGTGTTCTGATAGGTGCTGGAGCCTTCCACGGCGCCCATGCTGGTGAGCATCTCGTTGGGAAGAGCTTTGCCGATAGCGTCAGCGGCTCGAGAAACCGAAGGCAAACCCAATTCACGAGCAATCGCAGCCTCTGAACCGATCGAGAGCCGAGTCGCTTCGGGAACGATTGCTTTGCTCAAAGCCCCGAAAGTCTTGCCCGTAGGGCCAGCCCCAATGAGCGAACCAACGAACTGAGCGGTGTTGTCCGCCAAGAGGGCAGGGTTCTGGACCGTGTTCTTCACGGCATCGTAGGCGTCAGATCCGAAGTTCTCAGCCATCCCAGCGAGGGTTCGAGCCCGGATCTTCGCCCCTGCAACGAAGTCACTGTCGCCATTGGCTTTGTCAGCGACGTATTGCTGGGCGATACCCTGGTCCTGGGTGTCCTGAGCCGCAGCATTATCTCGCATATCGAGAGCTGTGCGATCTTCATTCGCACTCGTCTGGTTCTGAAGCCCGATCGACTTGAACCCACCCACATAATCGCTGGCATTCTTCAGCATCTGAGCGGTGGAGACGCCCATGTGAGTGTTCACACCAGCCGCATTGAAGCCGAGATCCGCTGCTGCAAGGGGCACAGTGGCCAAGCCACCGATGGCGATAGCGCCCTGACCGAGACCGAGAGCAGCATCCTTGAGCATTGAACCGGGAGTGCTGGTCGCTCGACCATCGTAAGCATCACCTGCTTGGTTCAAGCCAATGAGCATTCCCTGACCGACTTCAGGGCCATATTTCTGGATGATCTGGTCGGGTCCGAGGGTCGCAAGATCCTTCTCGACCGGGTTCGCAGAACTGAGTCCCGATCCCGTGCGGCGAGCAATCGCTGCATTCAGGAACGTCTGCTTATCCGGCAGACCCCCCATATCGACTTTCTTGGAGTCAGAAGCCGCAGCAACCTCGGCTTGCTTCTCAGGAGCAGCCTGAGCGACAGCCGCCTGCTTCACCAGAGGAGTGGGAACGGGTGTCGGGACAGGTGCAGGAGCGGACCCTGAGAAAGCCGGCACCGGGGACGGATTCGTCCCGAGTGCAGAGCTGAGCAGATCCGACACGTTCGCCATGAGTAAGTCCAACCCGGAGGGTACAATTGCGAAGACCCTATAGGCTGACTTCAACGAATAGAAGGCCCCGTTTGCACGAGGCCCTCCTAGATATACTCACTACAATTTAGATATAACTTAGTTGTTGAAGCCGTTCGAAGCGGGAGCCACCGCTCCAGAGATCGCCGAGGCAGCGTTGCTCGAACCAGGACGACCAGGATAGGTCGGCACCAATTTCTGCTTCTGGAGGTTGCCTACAGCTATAGAGAGCAGCTCTTTTGCACGGTTGTACTTCGTCTGGAGAGCCGGGAGCCCCGCATAGTCCGGATGAAGAGCCGCTCGCTGCTGACCCTGTTGCACCGCCGCAAAAGCAGCTTGCTGTTGGGCCTGTGCAGCCTGAACACTCTGAGAGAGCGCCGTTGCAGCGTTGTTCTGGACAGACTTCGTGGCCAAGCCATCCGGATCAGCCATATTGGCGATCTCGGCTTTCACACCGGCATCGTTCAGGTTGATGCTGTTTCGGCCGGGGTTTCCATGGAGCCAACCGCCTTCGGCATAGCTTCCATAGCGGTTGAGTAGCGCCGCCGCAGTCGCAGGGTTCATGGGTACTTTGGCTTGGGCGGCGTAGTCCAAGATCTTGTTCAGAGGATTCCGGATCAAATCCGGATCGATGGTCGAAAACTGCCCGTCTTTCTGACCCTTAAGGCCTGCCACGACATCCGCCATCGGCGTATTGTCTTTTTGGAGCTCAGTGTACTGGCCGGCAATGCCTGGAGCCGTATTCTGCCCGACGAACTGGCCTGCTTTGCTGGTGAGAGCCGTCGCTTGCATCTGTGCATTACGCTCGGCTTCGAGCATCGCATTGGGGGAGTTCGCCAACCACTTATCAACGGCATGAGGGCCAGCATTGTAGGCAGCAAGCGCCTGGGGGACGTTGCCGTTGTAGTGATCCAGCTGGTCTTTGAGGTAATACTGACCTGCAAGCTCATTTGACGCTTGGTCGTTGATGTCCCCCTTGATGTCAGGATGGGCAGCCTTCAACTCTGCAAACGTCGCAGGCATCACCTGGGCGATACCTTTTGCCCCCTTCGACGAGGTGATCGTCTGACCAGTCTTCGGATCGATTTGCTGCCCAGAGGACTCCTGGTTCTTCAAAGCGCTCATGATCGCCGCAGCCTTCGCGTCATTGTCCATGCCGGACAGATCGGGAAGATTCGGGACGATTTTGTTCACATAGTTGCGAGTCTGGTCGTAAGGCCCAGGCGGAATAGACGCAATGAAGCCTGCATTGTCGGAGATCAGGTTTCCTGAACCAGAGGTGCCACCGGCAGCGCCTGCAATCGCACCAGCTGCTCCATTGGGATTACCAGCCGCACCCGGAGCATACTTCGACTGAAGAGCCTCCATGGCTCGGGAATAGGCTCCAGGGGTGAGCGAACCTCGCTGGGCTTCCAAGAGAGCGCTGGCTTCGTCGAAGTTCGTCGCTTGGGGCGTGATCTGGGCCGTAACTTTCGCAGCCGAGTTCAGATCGTCGTAGTTGTTGCCCGTAATCTTGGTGTTCAGGTTCGTCTGACCGGTGCCAGCATTGATCGAGTTCACGTTCGCCTTGGCTAGATCCCCGGCATAGGGCAACTGAGCCTGCGTCATGGCATTGTTGAGGAGCGTCGTAGCCCGACTGTCGACGCCTTTGAGCGCATCGGGAGTCAGATTGGACCGGTCGACGCCATTGAACAAAGCTCCACCGGCAGCAGCAGCAGCCTGAGACTGAGCATCCGGGTACTGAACTTCGTTGTTGGCGAGAGCGCTCGCAGCTTGCTGCTGTTGCCAGTCGTGGAACTTGCCCAGACTGTCGCTCAGACCGCCAAAAGCATTGTTTAGCGACCTCCCAGCAAGAGCCGTAGCCCCGAGAGAAGTGTTGAAATCCGGTGCGGCGACATCACGCCAGGTCAGGGTGGGCATGGAGATGGTCCTCTCAGACGGTCGTCTTGAGCTGGTTCGCGTTCACGTAAGCCTGCTCTTGGCCCGGACTCTGATTCTCCATCTTCGCCCGAGAGCTCGCGATGTTGTTCAGGTTCGTATTGTAGGCGCCTGCCTGGTTCGAATAGTTGTCGCTGGCGAGCTGCTTGTTGAAATCAAAGCTCTTCTGGGCGAGCTGCGTGGCATTCCACGCAGTCCAGAGATTGCCGAGCGTCGAAAGGCCGCCGAGGGCGAGCTGTCCCGTGCCGACGTTCAGACCCAGACCCGTATTGAAACCGGCGCCGCTTGCACCGCCCACTCCAAGATTAGAACCGAGACCCGAAGCAGAGCCTCCAATTCCAGCAAGACCCGTGGGAGCCGCAGCAGTCGCTGTCGCCGTAGGAGACGCAGTGAGTGTGGCAAGCTGATCAGGAGAGATCCCCAAACCGGCCAGCTGAGCACCCGTCACATTGTAAGTCGCATCGGCCATCAGGGGCTCTTTCAGGTCATATTCGGGAGAGTGGTGCTAAGGTTCGCATCGCAGAAGTTGCTGATGTAACTCATTGAGAGGTTACAGACATCACTTCCGGTCATCAAAGTTCTGTTTAAGAAGTTCGAAGGCGCCTCAGCGACGATTGTCGAGTTGGGCACGTTTGGCAAGTTGACGTCGGTCAGCGATAGGGGATTGATTGCCAGGTCAGCTCCACCACCCGCCCCAAACATAGCGGTATATTGGGCCTCGACCTGTGCGTCAGCCGCATTATACTGGGCTTCCATCGTTTGTGTCGAGGCTTGTATCTTTTGAGCATCGCCTTGCAGAACTTGAGCGAAGCCATTGCCCGCAGACTCGGTGAGCTTCAGCAAATTGGTGGGCTGAAGCATCTGACCCAGAAGGGCAGAGGGAGTCGTGCCCATGGCAAGGGCCGTTCCCACTTGCAGGGCGACGATCCCGGCGATAGCTCCAATGATTGCGCCGAGCTGAGGTCCAAAAAGGTCTGTGGACCCTACTTGGATCAGCTGCACGAGCACGATGGCTGCCAGAGCATTCGCAACGGCTCCGACGATCGCAGCCGCGGTGCCTGAGAGCCCAAGGGACATACCCACAGAGAGGTTCGTGCCGAGCAAACCTCCAGCGCCAATGCCCAGACCTCCCGTAGCCACCGAGAGGGCGATCACCACGACGATCAAAAGCACTTTGAACCAGCCAGCTGTGTACCAAGGCGCAGTCACAACGGTGTAACTGTTGAAGACCAAGAAACAGCAAGCCGTTGCCATCTGTGTGCTCGTAATGAGCGACATCGAGGCATAGATCTCTTCGTTCAAAGGGATAATGAAGGGGCTCTCAGAGCTATCTGAGAGTGCAGCAATGGCTGTCGTGACCACCGTCTTGCCGCCATAGATGGCATTGGTGTGGGTCAGGTTGTAAATATCGAGCGCACGCCAGCTGTTCGAGTCGACTTGCCAGTACAAGCGAGTGTGGGTCTGCTCCTGCGTGGTGGGAAGCGAACCAATGGCAGCATTCACCCAGGCTGGAGCGCTGACAAAGGTGTTCGAAGTGTTCTCGAACCAGAACTCACCAGCCTTTGCCGGAACTCCCAGCTCGTTCATGAGCTGTCCCGAGCCCGTTGTCTCATTGAGACCGGCCCACGAGATCGTCATGTTGTAGTTCAAGATGGCATCGTTCGTGCTCGCCACCTGCACAGAGTAGCTCGGAGCAGCAGGGTATGGCACCACAGTGGGACTTGCAGTCCCATAAAGCGGGTTGGTGCTGTCGCTCTGAGCGACTTGCCACTCTGCCCAGGTTGCCATCGACGCAGCAGCCACAGCATAAGCTGCTTGCCAGTCCTGGAACTCGCTGTTCGAGAGATTGAGCCCTTGCATAATGTCGAGAAAGAACTGGTAGATGTAGTTTCGACAGGCGTTCTCAGCCACGTTCAGCGAGACGCCGAACACAATGTAAGCGTAATCGATGTCGCCGACATTGGCGTTTGCTTTGATCTTGGTGACGATGTCGTCATATTTGGCGTTGAGCGACTTCGTAACCGCCTTCTTCGCCTGCGTGTAGACATCCGGCATGTAGGAAGCCGAGATGAAGTTCTTGTCCACCATGATGGGGATATAGGGAAAAAAGAGACCAGTGTCCGAGGTCGCCGTGAAGAGCGCATCGAACGCAGGATTTCCCGAGCCCTGCTTGTAAGCGAGAAACAGCACCTGGGTCCAAGTGTCTGGGACATAAGGCACTGCCGGAATATCCGGAGTCGGAGGAGGCCCGACAGTCGCAGGGATCTCTGGAGAACCAGGGGTGCCAGGGATCCCATAGTTGTAGGCGACATAGAGATACTGGGCAGTGGCGTCGAAAGGGGGAAGCGTGAATGTGGTCGTCGTCGTGTCTGCGAAAGTGATCGTGACGACGCCGGTGCTTCCGTTGAGATCGCAGGTGTAGGCCGTGTTCAGGAGGGTCGGATAATTCTCGACCATGAACTCGTTGACCCAGAAGGTGAAATCAAACTGCCCGATCGAGCTTGCTTGGATGACCAGACTTTGGCCAGCCGGAGGAGGCGGAAGCAAAGGCTTCAGAACTGTCGGGTCAAGAGCCGAAGTGAGGCTCAGAGGCGTGGTTGAAATGCCCACCAAGTCATCGTAGCCAAAGTCCCGAGCCCACCTCGAAAAGCCTCGAAGCTGGATGCCAGGACCATTGATGTAAGCGTTCTGGAGCTGCTCGGTGATCGACTGATCGCTATCGGAAAGCACAGCCCCCAGCGTCGTCGTATCGAGGAAATTCGGCCTCTTATTGACGTCACCAGCCAGATTATAGACGGTAGACGACACGCTGATCGTCTTCGTCGGACTAAAAAAGTCGCTCCAGAAGCTCATTGGTTCAAAGCCCCTTAGGCAACGGGGGCGCCAAAGCCGTTGTTGGACATGATCGAGGTGAGCACCAGGTTCACGGAGTCATTCGTGAAGCCGTTGGGCGGGAGAAGGCCGTCATCGATCGTTTTCTGGGTGATCCAGGCATCCGTGAAGATCTTCGCAGCCTTCACCTCGGCATCTCGCTGGTAGGAGATGATCTGCTGCTTGTAGAGAGCTTCCTGAGCGCCCATGACGCCAGCAATGGGAACGCCATCCAAGCGAGTGTCCGAAGTCTGAGCCCGTTGCGCATCACCCTGTTCGGCGACAAGAGCGAACTGAGCCGGCAAGATGTTCTGGTAGGTAAAGCGAGCAGTTTCCATGGCGATACGCCCTGTGATCGCCTGGATTTGAGCCGTCTGCGAGCTCCAGAAGCTGGCGTCAGCGCCAAGCACGAACTGCACCGCGGTTTGCATCGCAGCAGCCGTGAGGTCCGTGAAAGCCTTCGTGTATTCAGCACCGGTGATCCGGTTGTTCTCGTACTCGTGCTTGAGCTGGGCTTTCATTCCAGCCATCAGCTGGTCGAAAGCGCCAGTTCCGCCCACGGAACCCGTAGTCACCCGCGAGATGTTCATGGGCTGAACGGCAGCATACATCGTATCCGTTCCCAGCTCCGGAAGCTGGAAAAGCGAAGACGTGATGTCGACCGGATTGATCGTGGCGAGGTCTACGGTGTCGGTCGTGTTCGTCATGTGCTGCGGCCCTTAAAAGAAAGGCCCACTGGCTCTTTTTGGAACCAAGTGGGCCAATAAACACTCGAACTCAGAAGGTCAGAGCGACTCTTCGTTGGCCCCAGCGAAGACGCCGGCAGCAGCCTGGGCCGTGGCGAGCTTGTCGAGTTCGGACCGCGTGAGGGGAGGAAGGATCTCCAGAGCGAACTCGCTCGCCCAATTTTGGGAGACCTTCGACTGACCGTTCGCAGTCTTCGTGGTGCGAATGTTCAGGAACTTCCGATCCTTCATCATCGTGTAGAGGATGAACGGCACATGGTAGCCGTTGTCGGTCACTTCGCCGAAGGGAATGTACTTCGAGACCGTGCCGAGGAATTCGTTACCGACCGTGAGGATCTCGCCGGGAAGCTCTTTCTTCTTCGGGTCCATGTTGGTGATGCGAAGCCGCACCAGCTTCATTTGGTCCCGCATGAGGATCTCCCGAGTCGTCAGCGGCTTGCCGGTGACCGGGTTCACGTCCTTGACCGGATCTTCGCCGGTGAGAGGATTCGCCTGAGCAGGCGCATTGTCCGCTTCAGCGTCGGCAGTCACAATTTCGCCGGCCATCTTGGCTTCGATCTTCTGGCGAAGCGCCTGAATGCCGATGTTGTTCGAGAAAACCAGCCCCATGAGCTTCGCACGTTGCTTCAGCACAGTCAGCTCATCGCTGCCCATACCTTCGGGAGTCTCGCTCACCTTCGGTTCGCCGGAGGTATCGTTGCCCTGGTTCTCGTCATTCATGGGATTCTCGGTACTCACTGAGGATTGTGTTCAGGAAAGAAAGGGAGAGCCGAAGCTCTCCCTCTGTTGTGTGGCCGTCGATTAGATCGGAGCGACGGTGTAGATGATGCCCATGCGCTCGGGCCGCTTGATCAGGATGCCGTAGTACCACTTGATCGAGCTGAACCCGGTCTCGCCGTAGGGATCGAGCTTGGTCAGGTTGTCCCTGCCCGGCATCTTCGTCTGAACGGCGAACTTCACCGTCTTGCCGTCCGTCTGGAAACCGATGGTCGTCCAGCTGTCGTCGCCCAACACGAGCATCGGGAAGACGTCGTAGTGGTAAGTGCCCGACACCGAGGTGCTCTGGTAGCCGGGGTTCGTCCCGACAGCAGCGCCGGCGCCGGCGTAGTGGAGCATTTCCGGCACCTGCACGATGCGGAAGTTGTCGATCGAGCCGATCTCGCCATTCAGGATCGTGCCGGCGTCAGCGTAATGCTGGACCGAGATGAAGGCGCTGTTGCCGAACAGATCCGTCATGCCCTTGAGCAGGGGCACGACATCGCCGCCGACGAACATCACACGAGCCGCAGGGATCGTCTTCGTGTCGATCATCCGGGAACCGGTGATGACCGTGGTCTGCTTCGGAGTGCGGTTGTTCGTCAGCACCAGGTCGAGGCGCATCAGGTTCTTGTAGGAGACGATCGAAGGCGTAGCGCCTTCGCCCGAAACCGTCGCCTGCGACACAGCCGAACCAGCGAAGAGGATCACGCCCGCCGAAGCGAGCAAGTCACGCTGAAGCACCGCTTCCGTCAACTGGACGGCGCCGTTCATCAGTTCGGTCGCCAGGTGGTCCATCAGCTCTTCGTCGGTGTCGAAGTCGAGCGATTCCTGGGTGAACTCGGTGAAGAAACCGAACTTGAACAGGGAGCCCTGGACCGACAGACGGGTGAAGCCGACTCGGTTCACTCGGCCGCCATCTTCGGTCAGCGCCGGGAGCTTCGTGTTGATCGTGCCGACGTCTCGCGAAGAGCCATAGAGATTGCCGTTGGCGATGGTAGAGCCGTTCGCGTCGAGGCCCTGGTTGTTGACGTTGCGGTCGTCGAGCAGGGGAACGTAGTTGTAGACCTTGATGGTCTTGCCGAAGTGCTTCGGCATGTTGACCGTGTTGGCCAACGGCATGAAATACTGGTCCTTTCGGGCGGTGATGATCGCCTTCTTGAGGTAGAACCAGGGCTGCAACTGATTGGGCGTGTTGCCGGAGTCGATGACGCCGCCATCCGCGAGGCTGGGGATATAGTTCAACATGACTTAGAGCGCTTTCAAAGGTCAGACACGGCCAGCCATTTGCTTCAGAAAGTCCTCGTCGCTCATAGCGAGCGGGTTCGAGGCGACCTTCGCAGAAGCAGCAGGGGCCTGTCGGGTGGTGGACGCAGCCGCAGCTCGGGCGCCATTCGTCAACGCAGGCTTGGGAGCCGCGACACGAGTGGCCACCACAACTGGGGTTTTGGCCGGGGGAACAGGCTTGGAAATCAGATCCTTGAAGGCGTCCGCCGCCGTCATCTGATCTCCCACAACCTTGTAGGCTTGGAGAAAAGGAACACTTGTCGGAATGGATCCGAGAGTCTGGCGACGATGCACCTCAGCAGCGATTCGGTCGTAGACACCGGTCTCGCGCTGGCCGTGGATGATCGACATAATGTCGGGCGACTTCCAGAGAGCGTCCTTACTGGCCTGATCCCAATTATCGTTGATGACCTTGAGAGTTCCCACACGATCCGGAGTGGACTTCATGTCCTCCAGAGCCGAGTGGAAAGCGACTTCATCATCACTGACTCGGTGATTGCCTTCACGATAGGCCGGCTCGACGGAGGTATCGATCTCCTGGGGGTCGAGGCCGGCTTCCTTGATGAGCTTCTTGATCGCTTCGGGGTTTTTCTTATCCAAATCAATCAGATAAGTAAGCTTGCCCTCGTCCATCAGCCCATTGTTCTGGAGCATGGCCAGCACTTTGCGGTGCGGAACCAGCTCCTGCATCTTCTTCGTGTAGTTGGCGCCCATCTGCATGAGCTGGATCGCCTCATCCGGCGTCTTGAGCTCGATGGTGCGGCCATTCGCCTTGAAAGGCAGCATGACCTGCTTGTAGAGCGCCTCGTAGTCGGGACCGCCAGCGGCTTCTTCTTTGCCGTCGACCGTCTCGCCTTCGTCCTCACCCCCGTTGGTTCCATCTTCGCCGGACTCGTCGTCATCGGCGGTCTTCGCCTTGACGACTTTCGGCTTGGGTTTGGTCTCAACGACGGTTTCGGAAACAGGTTCGACGACCCCGGTCGGCTTGTCCTTCGCGGGAGGGACAATGACCTTGTCGTCTTTGCCTTTAGGCGGCTGAACCGGCTCAGCTTGGGTGGTGACAACCGGTTCAGCCGCCTCCGTCAGTGGCGCAACCACTGCGGCATCGACCTTCTCAACAGGGTCAACAACCTCCGACTTGGGAGGGTTTTTCAGAAAGTCCTCATCGGACATATTGAGAAGGTCGGAAGCGGACATCAGACTTCGACGCCTTCCGAGCCTTCGACCTCGGAGGCACGAGCCTCGACGAGAGCCTCTTCGATGTCGGCGATATTCCGATCGGCCATGCCGCCCATCTGGATCTGCAAGCTCAGGTAGCGCTTCAGATGGCCAGAAGCCTGGGCCATATTGAGCGCATCGGCACGATTCTCAGCACTCAGGGACGGATCAGCGCTCTCCTGAACGTAACGAGCAGCATCGTCACGGCAGAAACCTTCGAGGATGATCTTCCGGAAGTCCATGTTGCGAGCAAGACGCTCCGCACGGGTCTTCTGTTCGAGCAAGTGCTTGTTGAATTCGAGCTGGTTCTCGAGTTGAGCGACTTCAGACATATCTGAGTGGTCCTTGAGGGAAAGTTGACTTAGTTCGACTTGACTTGGGCACTGTTAAAACATTTTCGAACCAAGTCAAAGCATAACTTACAGCGTAGTAGTCTTCGCGAGATGATTATAACCTACGGCGGCATGAATATCAGGCTTGCTCTCTCCTTCCTTTGTTGGAGTAGTGAGCGCCTTCGTCACCGCCAAATGCCGCTGACCTTCTGCATTTGTGGAAGCCAACTGCTGCTGACTTAGGGCATTAGCCTGCTGAAGCTCCATATCGCGAGCATGGGCCGTGCCCGTTTCTTGCTCGACGTAATCGAGATTGGTCTTGTCCTTGCGAGCGTCTTCCATGCCTGCCTTGGACTGGATCAGTTCGATCTCGGCCTGAAGTTTCTGAACCGCGAGCTGGGCAGCCTGCAATTGGAGTTGCGTGATCTGCTGCTGTTCCGGGGAAGGCGGAGGCGGAGGGCTCGGTTTGAAGTTGCGGAGCTTTTGAGCCAAGACGGGCATACGCTTCAGTTCGGCGATCTCGGCCAGGATCATCATCGTGATCTCAGGGCCAGCCGCAGGGCCACAAGTCTGGAGCATGAAGCTCAGATCCTGGCCTTTGGCGTCGTCGACTTCAGCCGTGGAAATGTCCACATCGAGATCGAAGTTGCCCTTGAGGTCTTCACGGCTGATCTCGACGAACTTCTCGTTCGTGACCATGACCGTCTCTTTGTCGGACAAGAACACGGCATTCATGCCAATGATCTTGGTGCCAATGTCGACCATGCCCTTCGCCAAACGACGAAGAATCGCCATCTCACGGAGAGCAGCTGCATCGAGTGCAGACTTGGCATTGGCGGCGACAGAGCCGTAGGCCGAACCAGAGATGCCACCGGAGAAGCTCTTCACACCTGTGAGGGCTTCCGCTTCCTGGTTCACCATGGCCGTCATGGACAGAGCCGACTGCGGCAATTCCGGGTACTTGTGCTCGATAATGCCGTTCGCCGGCGACATATTCGGGTTGAACTCGTAGTCCTGCCCGTTCTCGTAGCGACGACGGTTCAGAGGATCGAGCATTCCCTTGGCAATGCCCTGCTGGCCATTGGCGGAGCGACCGAGCAAGTCGATCATGCCTCGCATCACAGCACCCAGGATCGCCTGATTGTCCTCGAGCAGGGCCGCATCAGGTTCACCGTAGAGGTGACGCTTCACCGGCATATAGGGGACCAAAACGATCGGGAGACCCTCATCCGGATAGGGATTGGGCTCCATCCGGACCAGAGTGGATCCGATCCAGGTAGCGACAAACGGCACAAGAACGCCGTCTTTGTTCATGTCGTAGAGGCCCCAATACTCATAGGCGACGACCTTGCGGCGCATCGTGTCGAGCATCATCGACTCACTGGGGGTCTGGGTCCTGTGATTGGGCTCGCTGACCGGGGCGTTGGACGACCAGTTCACCTTGTCGAGGTTCTTGTATTTCTTGGGTTCTTTGAGAAGCTCAGACTTCGAGGTCTCGAACGTGATCACGCAGAAGAGCGCCTTGGAGATGTCTCCATTGCACGAGGGATCGATGAAAACGTTCCGCGGATCGAGGACTTCGACAGTCGGAAAGTTCTGAAGGACTTTTTCGTGGGGGACTTCCTCAGTCCCATTCTGCACGGCCTTGGTGGCTGTCCCGGTCTCCTCGTGAAGATCGACAGCGGCTTTCACAGCCGGATGGACCTGATCTTCGTAGGCCCTCGGATTCTCCTGCTTGAGGTCAAGAGCCTGCTTCAGGGTCTGAGCATCTTGCTCATTGTCGATTTCATAGTGATCCCAGACCGGCACAGTCTTCTTTATATGGACAGTCTGCCGCCTCCAGCCCACTCGAACGATGCACGTACCCTCATCGACCGTCGATCGAACGTAGTCATCAACGAACTTGACGCGATTGAGTTTGGTTCGGAACTGCCAATTCAGCACGAGTTCGTTCTGAGTGGCCGCAGCAGCGTCTTCATAGGTGCAAGGATCCACCTTGAAGAGCTTGTTCGAACCAAGGAAAGGCTCACTCAGCGCAGCATAGCGCCACTCGGCTTGACGTCGAATGAGCTTCGGCTGGACTTTGGAGCGCCCCTTGGGGGCTTTCTCTCGGCGACCTTCACTCTCGCCTTCATAGGGGCCATTACGCTTCTCCCCATGATGCCGACCATGCAAGAGACCCGTCCAAGTGTCGACTTTGGCAACGTGCTCGTCGTGAGCACTACGAGTCGACTCCAGATCACGCTTCAGGATCTCGACAGTCGGCTCGTTTATCCATTTCGTGAGCTTGGTGTCCACGTCCTCAGCAAGCTGGAACTGGGTATCCTGGTTTGCATCACCGGTATCCATTTTGAGTCCCTTAGACGCCGAATCCAGTCGGGGTATCGTTGGTTCGAGCCAGGTGGAGTTCCTGCTTGGCTGTGGTCAGCGCCTCTTGGAGCTCTTTCACCTCATATCGGAGGGTGTGTATCTCGGCGATGAGTTCAGAAACCCTCGCCTTGTAGCCCTCCAGAAGCGGCTCGAAAGCTGCATTGATGGCCAACTGCATGGCTGGACCACGATTGACGAGGCCAACAAGGAAGCCTGAGAAGCCACTGATGATCGCTGATCCCAGGCCAACTCCGAGAGCAACGATCCAATTGGGGATGTCTGCTCCCGCAGCCTCAACCGCCATCTTCATTTCACCTTTTTGGCGAAAGCAGCGGCAATTGCATTCTCGTGAACCACGCTGAGAGAGCTACGAGCCACACCCTTGACAGCCTCGACCGCCCTGATACCGGCCAAGCCAGTCCAGAGACCCAACACCGTGCCGAACATCTCGATCGGCATCAGGGGAAGCTTCGTTGCCGAGGCGACGATCTGATAGATGACCGCCCAGACGCCGACCCAGCCCATAGCAGGCCGCCATCCACCGACGAAAAGCCGGCCCCAGAACGAGGGCTCCAGCTTGATCGCTTCCTCGTTGGCGTCGACCGCAGACTTGGAGAAATCCAACTGCGAAGCGTGCCGTTCCTGAAGCACAGCCAGTTTGGCGGCGGCATTCGGGTCAGCCTGGATGGCTGTCGCCAAATCAGACACTGAAGCTTCCGGGGTCAGGCCAAAGGCTTGAACCAAGGAGGGCATCACAGCAGCTGCGACCGTGCCGCCAACACCGGGGAGGAGCATATTCGCCAGCAGCGGCACACCATTGGTGAGCAGCAGATCGACGATGGGCTTCAGGTCATCGAGAGCGACGTTCATGAAGCCTTCTCCAGAGCAGAGGCACGTTGGGAATTGTGGAAAGCGAGGATCCCGAAGACAGCCGCCACAGCGATGACGACACCGAAGATGATCAGCTCGGTGGTCGTTGAAATCTGAGTGGGAACAGCGAAACTCGTGGGCACCGTGGCCGTGGAAGCCACCGCAACAGTCGTATGGGCAGTTGCAGTCTTGCGAACCGTGGTGGCAGACGCCTTCATCGTGACCGAAGCAGCCGCAGGAGAGATCGTCTCCCACTTGATGCCTTGGGCTTCAGCTTCACCGACCCTTCGACCCCAGTCAGTGCCGAAATACTTCCAGGTGCTGAGAGCGTGCAGAAACGAGAGGCGAGCGTTCGAAATCGCCGTGACCCGAGGAACTCCCGAGAGAGCGCTCGTGCTGGCAAGGACATTCTTGGCTCGACTGACGCCCGAATTGACGCCGTAGTCAAACGCCACCATGCTCACGCCTTGCGTGAGCGTAGAGCCTGAAATGGGCGTGAAGTACCCGACATCGTAGATGTGCTGAACGTCTGCATCCGAGATGTCGCGAAGCTGGGTGACCGTCCTTCCGGGGAAGAACTGCTTGAACGTCGCGAAGGTGATCCCCTTCATCGTCGCTCCACCCGGATCTTTCGGGTTGTCGGCCCAGCCACCCTCAAAAGCGAGGGTGACCGGCAGAATCGTGGCGAGATCAGCCATTTCAGAAGCCCTTGATGGCGACGTAACCGGGAGTGACGGTAGCTCCAGCCGTGGTGACGATGGCTCGGACCAGCTCGTAATTCACGTTGGTGAGCGTCATGGAGACGGTGGACGAGGCGACTGCGAGCAAAGGCGAACCAATGAGGAACCAGGAAGCGCCACCATCCTCTGAAGCCTGGAGCTGCAAAGCCGGAGCAGTCGTCGCAGCGCCAATGTTGATGGTCAGCGAGAGATTGCGGCAGTCCTGAACATTCAGGGCATTGCCGGAAGTGGTGGTGGTCGTCGCCGAGAGCGTGGTGAGCGAGATCGCTCGATCGAAGATACGTCGAGTGAACTGAGCCATCCCCGAGGAGCCCTGAAGACGGTTCCTGGACCGGGTAAACGAGGGCGTGGTGCCGCCGATCGTCTCGACAACACGAAGTCGAGTCCCCTTCATGATCAGCTTCGGCGAACGATAAGCGCCAGCCGCCGTGATTCGGGAGAAGTGGTAGACGTCAAACCAGTTCGTGCCGTCTTCGGACTCTTCGACAACAACATCCATCGTCGGAGAAGTGCCGGTCACAGCGGTGACGACCTGGTTGACTTCATATTCGGCGCCGAAGGTGGGCGTGACTGCCGCGCTCGTGGTGGTCGCCGTGATCGCAGCCGAAGCTTGATCCGCGGTAGCTTGAGGAGCGCTCAACTCAGCGATCACAGTGCCGAGAGCATTCGTGCCAGCCGGCAAAGGAGAAGACGGGTCGAAACCCACGGTCACAAGCGAAGTGTCCGGAGCCGACGAAACAGCCATCGTCAACCCAAGACTTCCAGCTCCGGTGAGAGCCGTAGACAGACGGGCTCGGGCCTGAGGGAAGCCAGCAACCGAGAGCTGCCAGGCTTTCGAGAAGTTCGCCGAGAGGGTGAACACCGAGTCCGTAAGATACGAGTCGGTTCGAGCCGCCTTCAGGGGCAGCCAGTTCGCGCCGTCATAAACCTCAAAAGTGATGGCGCCGCCTGTAACGGTCGCACCGCCGACAGCCGTGAAGATCACCGTGTCGTAGCCCGAAGTATTGACCACAAAGGCCGTATTCAGGGCCGTGGCGCTCGTCCAAGCCGTCGTCACAGGCGACAAATAGGCGTCATACATCGGAACAGCATTGGCCGGGCCAATGGGTGCTCCAAGCAGCTGATTTACGTTGACGACAGTGATGCCTGCCGAGTCGACCCCCGCAATCGCTTCAATGAGCGAAATATCGCTCGGAACAACGACCAAATCGCTTGCCGGAGGGGAAAGGACTCCGAGGGTCCAAGTGTCTTCAGACATCGTGCAGTACCTTCTCTGAGCGCCAATTGGCTTATACCTGGCTCAGTGTACATGCAGTAGTCTATTATAGACATTATATACAACTAGGAGGAAGCTATTGTTGCTTCCTCCTACTTAGAGTTTACTTTAAGGGATAGCAATAGCAGCAGCTTCTGCGATCAAGGTAGGCAGTGTCGAGGGATCGATGCCGATTGCTGTCGCCAGTGACCCGAGCGTTGTCGAATTGGCCGGGATGACGTTCGTACCATGGGCAAAGAAGGCGCTGACGGCAGGATTGTTCAGCGTTGCGACCGCATTCTGCACTAGAACCCATTGCGCCGCAGTCAACACAGCTTGCAATTGCCAAAGCTGACAAGACGGAACTTGTTCAGGTGCTGAAGGTGCTAGCGAGGGTGTATTTCCCGCCCCCAGCCAGGTCTGATATGCCACCCAGTCGATATTGGCCGGATCATTGGGGATCATTGCATTGTCGGAGTCGCGTCGAACAGACGTTGAGTTGGCCATTAGGGTATAAGACACTTTAGATATCCGAACTGGCGGTGAAGTTTATCTGGAAACCACCCGTGAGGCTGGAACCGTTTAAACTTACCGTGAGACCAAAACGTGAGGAACCAGAGACATAAGCAGCCTGGTCGGAGCCGGCATTGTTTGCATAGACATTCCCGGAAGCTCCGCTGTTGGGCGAATAGATAACAATGGTCGGATTTGCGTGCATCGGCATTGGAAAGAACCCCGAGAACACAACAAGATAGCTGATTGCAGTCTGAGCAAAGACCGCAAAAGCGGGCGAAGCGCCAGCCGTGCCGGGCTTCACGCCTGCGGCATAGGTCGACAGATAGTATCGCAGCGCGAGCGACCATTCATCGGTGATGATCCGACGCTCGAAGTTCGTAGCCGTAGAGCCAGCCTCGAACTGCGGTTGTAGAACAGTTCCAGTCGTGAACTCGACGTTCGTTTGAGTGTTGACGGTGAGCCCTGTGACCGTGAAAGGCGCAGCGACATAGGAGCCTGTGCCGGTAGTGCCAGTGCCCTGCCAGACACGGGCATGAGCCGTGCCCGCTTGCGAGAGTGTGTAAGACCCACCTTCGATAAACACCGACTCGATGGGCAGAATCAGCGAACCTGCCGTAATCGTCAGCGTCGTGTCGAGGCCAGAGGCCGAAAACGTATAAGTGCAGCCTGAAGCGCCTGCTTTTACGCCATCATGGCCATAGACACCTGCGGCAAGTGTAACTGTGCCGGAAACAGCCCGCTGATTGATGACGAAAGTCGGATTTCGGAGATGGTTCCGAGAACCCAGGCCATCTCCGGTCAGACCGAGAGTGACATCGCCTGTGCCACTATCGGCTCCCGTCGAAGTCAGCCCAACACCCCAGCCTGCGATCACCTTAGCGATGACCGCAGACCCGGCGTTAGTCGTATTCAGCATCGCCCGAGTGAGAGATCCGCTCGGGATCTGATCAGACGGATTGATCTTGGTCTGCGCCACGAACAGCTGCTTTCTTGCGAGGGCCAGCGAAGCGATCACCCCGCTTGGGATCGAGCTGCTTGCGCAGGGATTCGTTGTCTTCGTCGGCCTGCTTGATGCGAGCGAACAGGGCAGTAATCGTCGAGTTCTTCTCTTCGTCCAGCGCATGAAGATGCTGAATATGAGCCTCGGCCTGGTTGAGCTGCTCATCGAGAGCGAAATTCGCTATCGAAGTCTCGCCGTATTCCTTCTGGAGACGCTGCACCAAGCGGAGCAGCGCCTCATGTCGGGTATCAATCTGTGCCATTCGAACTCAACCTCACTTCATGTAGTAAGCGCGCAACTTGTCGCCGGTTTGCGGGATCAAAAGAGCCGTGATCGTGCTGCCCGAGAGCGTGTAATCGTTGCCCGAACCAGCTTCGAGCAGCACGCCATTGAGGTAGAGCGAGAGCGTGTTAACGCTGCCGAACCCAGTGGTGGGCGTATTGGCGAGGGTGAACGTCGCATTGGAGCCATTCACAGTGCCCGAAGGCGTCTCGGCATTCACAAAGTCGGTGTATTTCGCGAAACCAGAGCCCGCCGTGTGATTGACCGTCGTGGCAAGAGCGCCGGCAACCGTGGTCACGTCACCCGTCAGAGCCGGGAAATCACCCGCCGTGAGGAAGCCGCCCGAAAGCTGGGCGAGACCAGCGCCCGTGCCGATAGCGACTGCGAGAGCCGTGGCAACGCCTGCACCGAGACCCGAGACACCCGTCGAGATAGGCAAGCCCGAAGCATTGGTAAGCGTGGCGCTGGAAGGAGTGCCGAGAGCGCCGCCGTTGAGTACAACCGAACCAGCGGAGCCCACAGCCACGCCAAGAGCCGTCTGAACACTGGCGCCGAGGGCAGAGGTCTGGAGAGCGCCGGTGATGCGGGTGTCGTTACCCTGAGCCGCCGTGCCAGAAGTCGTGCCGTAAGTGACCGAGAAGGTCGAACCAGCGAGGCCAAGACCGGTGCCGGCGACATAGGACGAACCCGACTGATCCTGGGTAAAGGCAATTGCGGTCGTATCGACGGTGATCGTGCCAGCCGTGGTCACGAACCATTTCGTGTTCTTGTAGGTCGTGCCATCGGGATCGAGCAGGAAGTAGTTGCCCTCGGGAAGCGCCGCAGCCGAAGCCCACCAGGTCGGACGAGTCCAACCGGTAGACGCAGCCACCCAAGGACCGTTCTGCGCAGCCGTGGTCTGAGCCGTGAGGAGAACCACATCGCCAGCGACGAGGACGTGACCATCGATCGTCAGAAGACCCGAAAGCGTGCCCTGGTTGGCGACAGAGACGACTTTGGCGCCATGCAGCGTGAAGCCGTTCACCAAGCCATCGACATAGGCCTTGTTCGCAGCATCGGTCGCCACAACGGGGTTCGCGACGGAGTTGATCTGGTTCGAGCCCATATTGAGGGCCGCAGTCATGGCCACAGAGCCGCCGCTCTGGATGAAAAGCCCGCCCTGGGCCAAATTGGCAGTCGGGATCGAATATCCAGAAACGAGGGCAGTCAGCGGGACTGACCCCGCCTTGATCTGAGTAGCGCCATTGATCTGGGTCTGAGCCATTTGAGATTGATCCTTTAATACTCGACCTGAATCAGGTCACCGATTTCGATATTCAGGGTACTTGGCAACGTGATTGAGGTATTCGTTATCGAGAACGATGAACCTGACTGTCGTAGACCGTTGATAAACACCATCGTTGAAGCCGACGGAGCCGTCTCATAGGTCCTAGTCTGGGTACCACCTACTGTCGCGACGAACTCATCTACGTTCGATAATCCACCGGAGGCACCCTGGGGGCCTCTCATTAGAGCTTGAACTGCTAGTGAGACCGTAGACGCATCAGAAGCGAAGGTTATGGGGACAGGAGTCTTCGTGTCCTGTGGAGACAGACTGACACTGGGGGGCGTATCACCTGTCCCAAGAGTCAATGCAAAGGGTGTAGAAGCATCTTGCTCGGTGAGAGCAATGCTCGGAGACGACACCAACTTGAGCAATACTACAGGAGGAACCACATCTTGCACAGCAAGAGTGACCCCAATTGCTGTAGATGTTGGCTGAAGCGAGAGCGTCACTGACTGACTGCCGGACAGATCTTCAGATCGACCGTATCCGACTTGATGACGGGATCAGGAGCCGCCGTATTGAAGAACTTGATGTCAAACTCGGCTTCACCCTTGGCGCTGAGCAGCTGAGCAAGCCATCCAGTCGTTGAGACCGAAGGCGCAAACAGCGTGATCACCCAATTCTGGGTCGAAGAGAAATCCGAGGCTTTCGCCAAGGTGACAATGATTCCAGGCGTAATCTCAGCCTTCGTAGTCTTATTTCGCAGCGTCGAGAGAGCACTCCACGCAGTTGAGGCGTCCAGATTGGATACTGTGCCCGCATAACTGAACGTGCTGCCGGCCTTCAATTCAATTTTGGTCAAGTCGGCCAACCCCCGTTAATCGGGGTTTATAGCTGATTTCTTTCACGTCAAGTAGTGATTTAAGTAAAGCAAACGTAAGTAGGAGGAAAACACAAGGCTTTCCTCCTATATAGTTCTATGCAGCCTCGGCTAAGTCAGAGAAATACTTGTGCATGACGGCGCAACCCATGGCGTATTCCGTCTGAGCCCAGAACCGATGATAAGTGAACACCGGAACCGGGGCAGTCGTCGGATTGGCATGGTAGGCAGCGATCTGTGCGTAGCCAGGATCGCTTTCCATGAACGAACGCACCGAGACGAAGGTGGACTCGGCGTTGATCGGATCTCCAGTGCCCGTCGTGCCCGTGAAGATCGATGGGATGTAGATCGGATTGCCGTACTGCACGTAGTCAGCTCGGGGCTCCGAGACCTCGACGCCCATAGAGGCTTTGTAATTGGTCCAGATGCAGTCCAAGAGCGCTTTGGCCAGCAGATAACAATCGTTTGGCGTCTTGCCATTGGGTGTGCCGGGGATCGGCGTCGTGAAGAGACCCAGATTGCGTTTCGCTTGGGCGTACAGAAGAAGTGTAGACGCCAGCGAACCAGCAACACCAAGATCCTCACCCGTCGAGGTGATCGTGAACTGCAAATTCGGGTTCGGGACCGATCCAGCGCTCCAGAAAGTCGCATAATTCGGGGACGTACCGGGCCAATTCAGGCTAGGCAGGTACTCGAAGTCGCCTTCGAGATTGGCGACAGTGGTCGTCTCGCCGACAACTTGGGTGCTGCTCACCCACGAGAGGTTGCTCGGAAGCGAGAACGAGCTGCCATCCGAGGCGACCGTGCAATTTGCGAGCACGCAATTGACCCAGCGATCCAGGATAACTTGAAGATTGGTCTGGATCGAGAGAGCAAGGGTGCTCGTCTTGCCCGCAGTCGTGTGGAAGAGCTCAGCGACACGACCGATACCCCACACCTGGTAGCCGAACCAGTTGTTCGAGGGCGGGTTATGCCAGACCGGGCTGTAAGTGTAAGTCATCCCATAGAAAGTCGCCACTTCACGACCGTCTCGGGGATAATTGACCTCATTGGGGGCAGAAAGCCCCGTCAGAGGCGTCAAATAGCGGCCATCGACCGAATTCGAGACACCACCGGCGATAAAGCCCTGTTCAGTCTGAAGCCAACGGATCATCTCCAGCTGACGAGTGAGCGAGAGCAGCCAGTCTCCAGCAGCTGTCGGCGACAAAGGCGTGTGACCTCCGCCACCCGTGGCCATCTGGTAGGCCGCATTGGGCGCCTGATAACCGAAATGGCATTCGCTGGAACCAATACGGAAGGACCAGGATGCCGGAACACCCGTTGCAGGGATCTCGCCGCCCCAGCTCATGTACCAAGAGATGAGGTAGTGACAGGCCGTTTTGGGAGCGCTGACCGTCGAACCGACCTGATTGTTGCCGATCTGCCGGAAATACTTGTCCATCGTGGCGTAGCGGAGATAGTCGCCCATCTTCCGAGCAGTTGTCTCAACAGCGGTCACAGCTGCGGGAGGAGCACTCGCAGTCATGTCCGTGGCTCGGAACGCCCACTGGAGAGCCCGGCCCTCGGCATCAGGCGCACAGGTGTAGCGCCACTGCTTGCCGTAAGCGAAGGGAGCGCTCGGATAGAGCTCGGTTCCCGTCCCATAGAGGGGCAAATAGCCGTAGGGGCCGCCAAAGTGCCAATCGTCCCAGCAGGGGAAGGTAATGGTGAGGAACGTGCTCTCCATCATTCCACGCTGGAAGTTGTTGATGTAGGTGCCGAGCGTCGATGTGTCGCCATTGTAGAAGCCAAAGGCTCCATCGACATCGATCAGCCAGTGCATGAGGAAGATCGTGGGGGTGCCGTAGGTAGCCAGAAGTTCGGCATAGAGCCCATCAGTGCCGACCGGGGCACTTACAACGCTGGTCACCGGATAGAGACTCGGCAAATCCTCTTCGGGCTGATACGTCGCCGGCGCCGCAGGCAAATAGGCGCTGATCGGCTGGTTCGTAGCACTCGGGATGTAGTTCGAGGTGATCGAATTCCAGCAAGCCGTGTAGCCAGTCCAGTCGCTGTTCAGCACACCCTGCCAAGTCTCAAGTCCGACCCAGAAAGAGATCGTCTCGGAGACGCTCTCGTGGCCATAGTCGGGAGCCTCGGCGATGAGCTTTTCCGGGCAATGATAAGGCATCTGGAAGGCTTTCGGCCCTGTCGGGGGACCAAAATACCCATTCGCAGTGTTTTTGATGGCCGCGTACATATAGTTGAAACGCGACAAATAGGGAGGAACGACCGAGATCCCGATCGTGCCTTGGCCTCCGCCCGAACCAAGGGTGCAATTCACCGGGTTCGAGAGCGCCACTTGGAACACCAGGCCACCTGTGGAAGCCGTGCCCAGATAGACGTCGATCCCCTGCGAAGTGACGCCAGGTGCGAAAGTCAGCGTCCCCGAGACAGCTCCGAAGTCAGTGCCGGCAATCGCAGTGCCAGAGACAGTCGTGTAATCGACCGTCGCAGTCTGAGCGCTGGCCTCATTGAGCGTGACGAGGAACGAGATCTTACGAGTCGTGGAAATGGTCATAGGTCAGGACACCGAAACATTGTTGATGGAGACGACCGGCAAGACAGTGAGCCCAGCCCCTGGAAGTGTGCCGATCCCGGTGCCACGAGTAGTCGTATTTCCCGATCCAGTCGGCCAACTCACGTCGACGTAGAACAATTCCGAAGCATGTCCGGTCGGAAGAGGAAGACGAACCGGGACAATGACCTGCTGAGTGGTCACTCCGGGTGCGAAAGTCAGAGTTCCGCTCACAGCTGTGTAGTCACCGTTCGCCGCGGAGGCTGTTCCGTCGCGAGTAGTGAAGTTCACCGTCTGTGGAGACGACGAAGCCGGCGAGAGAGTGACAACGAAAACGGCCTCTTGTGCCATTAGGTCCCCGTGAACGTGAGAAAGGGCGCCAAAACGGCGAGTTTCGGTGCCTGAGGCGTGGTCCAGTCGTCTTGAACGAGACCACCAGTGTCACCGGAGATGGGCGGATAGGCCCAATAGCAAGCCGACATGCCCTTGTTGCCCGCTGTGTCCTGACTGGTTCCCGTTCCGGCGAAGTCACCGTTGAGAACCTTGATCACGGTGCTCATCCAGACCGTCTCAACATCGCCATTCGGCTGAGTTGCGCCTCCAGAGCCGTCAAGCCCGAATTTGCCGCCCATTTCGCCCACCCAGATCGGGGCAATGCCCTGCTCGTAGATGTAGCCCCAGTGCTTGTGGATCTCAGTGTAGATCCCGGCCGGGTAACCAGTGACAGGCGAGCTATCGGTCGACAACCAAGCCTGCGAACCGACGCTCTGACCATACTCATGGGGCGAATAGACGACTTTGTGCGGCACTGAGAGCGTGATCGGATTGTTGGCGACATCCATGAGCTGGCCACCCCACCAGGTATTGTCGTTGTCGTAGGTGACACCATTGGACGTGCCCGTGAAGGCGCCAACGCCCTCCACGAAGATGAGCCAGGCAGGAGCAGCAGCGAGGATTGCGTTGCCCAGAGGCTCGACAAGGGCTTTCCATTCGAGCCAGGTGTAGACGTAGGGCTCGTTATGCACGTCGGCGCCGACAACGCAGGTGTTCGCAGCGTATCGAGTGGCCAAGAGCACCCAGTCTGCCTGCCATTGCGTCGTGGAATAGGGAGCAACGATGCCTGTGTCAGTTCCAGCGCCTGCCGAGCAACGGTGATGATCGAGCACGACGTACATCGAGTTCGCTTGACACCAAGCGATGATCAGATCGTAGATCTGAAGCGAGGTTTGCCCGACAAATTCGGGGTTCAGCGTGGCGTCGAAAGCCGTGCCCGGAGGAGTCCGACCGGGAGAGCAAGTGTCTCCTGAGAACGCCAAGCGAATGCAGTTGAAGCCCATCGTCTTCATCTGGGAGAGCATGTCGGTGTAGCGACGGATCCAGTTCCCATGAGGAATGTAATTCGTGCTCTCGCCACCGAACCAATTGACGCTCTTCAGGCGCACTTTGTTGCCGCTGGAGTCGACGAACTGGTTTCCGGAGATCGAAAGCCTGGACAGGGGAGCCGATCCACTCGCCACAGCTGTGCCTGTGAGGGCCACAGTATTCGGGCTGGAAGCCGCATTCGAGACGATCGACAGAGCCCCGGTGCGAGATCCTGCAACCGTAGGCGTGAAGCGAACCGTGACCGTGACGCTGCCACCTGCCGGAATGGTGATCGGCGTCGTCAGAGTGGCTGCAATCCCGACAGTTTCGCTGCCCAGAGCGATCGTCAGCGGCAAGGGACCAGCCGTGATCGAGACCGGGGAGCCGACGCTTGCAGCGCCCAGCCCCAAAGACAAAACCAGCGGCGGAGCCGTGATCGAATTCGGGAAAGTGACGACGATGCCACCTTCGCTGATCGTCAGAGCGAGAGGCCCAGCCAAAATGCTCGGAGGAATGGGCGTGACGACGAGAGTTTCCGAACCAAGGGAAACACTCAGCGAGAGGGGGGCAGCCGTGACAACAGGGGGCACACGCACAGTTGCCGCACCCAAGCTCGTCGAGAGCGAAAGGGGGCCAGAAGTGATGCTTGGACCGCTCGAAGCGCCCAAAACCTCGACAACAGCAGCCGCTGTGTAGTTGTAAGCGGCGCTCGACGAGATCGAAACCGTTGCGCCAGAACTTACACTCGCCTGCGAGTAGACATTGCCCAGGTTGTTTGTGGCTGTGGTGTTGGATTCGAGCAGCGTGGGAGCGGGCGAGCCCGAACCAGTGACGCCAGGAGCCTGACAGCTCGCCGCCAGTCCAATGAAGGTGCTGTTGGCTCCAGCGGCCGTGATCGAGGCGCTTCCCGAGGGAGTTCCGGAGACCACAATGCTGGAATTGCCCAGCATCGAGCTTTGCGTGCCGGTGAGCCCGACGACATAGCAACAACCCGAGTCAGCATAGTTCGTCGACGACGAGATCAGGAGGGTGCCCGCACCTGGCGTATATCCGCGGAACGACCAAGCCCAGAGCGTCCCGGCCGAAGTCTGAGCCGGAACCGTATTTTGGCCAATAAGCGTGCCAGTCACGCCACCATAAGTGGCGACCGGGACGAACGAAGTACCCGTAGCCGAGAAGAAGAAAACGATCAGGCCATCTGTGCCAGTCGAGTCATAGGAATTCGATGAAGCGAGCGGATAAGCGCCCGTCCAGGGAAAATAAGCCTCACTGACGACAGAGGGTGCGGTCATTGACTCAGCCTCAATCCGTCAGAACGGCGCCGGACCAGTTGAGCGTGATGTTCTGCCCGGTGGGAGTGGCCGGAAGACCCGTCGCCGTGTCGATGTAACCGATCAGCGTCGAGGTGCTGGGCGTGCCCGTGTCGATGTAGAGGATGATCGCATCGACCTTGAGGGAACCAGAAATGGCCACCGAGGGGAACACGACAGAAGCCGCAGTGAGCGCCTGGGAAGCGACCGCCAGCGAACTGAGAGCGACAGCCGGAACGAAGATGGAGCCCGAAGCGATGTCCGACAGGTTCGCATGAGCAGCATTGTAAGTATAGTTCGTCGAACCCGACGTCACCGTGACGCCGATCGCCTTGATGGTCACCGTCGCAAGGTTGATGCCCGGCGAGAGGAGCTTGGTTCGAAAACTCGGGTAAACTGCATTAGCCATCGTTCAGTCCCTCGCGATGTAAGTGACCGAGAAGTCACCAGTGGCTGTAAGTGAAGAAAGGATGAGATCCACGGTGCCGGAATTGGTCACCGTGAAGGTCATGTCGAAGGTGCTACCGACTGCAAGCGAGGTGAAAGTCAGCGTGGTGCCGCTCAGCTCGAGTGTTGCACTCGAAATGGTCTCAAGCGTCCCATCGGACACTGAAATATCCAGGCTCGTCCCGCTTATCGTCTGCAAAAACGCATCAGCGACGCTCAACCCGAAAATCAAGTTCGGGATGATCACGCGACTGGAGTGGTTCTTCAGCGGATTGAGCTGAAGGAACGTCGCAAACGGAACGAAGGCGAGGATTCCCACGACTTAGTGAGGCGTCAGAGCGGCAACCTGTGCCTGAAGCGCTGCAACCTGCGTCTGGAGCGTCGTCACCTGGGTCGCCAGCGTGATGATCGCTTCCATATTGGTGACGACGTAGGCGATGTTCTCAAGATTGTCGTGGACACACTTCACGGTCCAGAACGCAGTGCCGATCTGCTTGTCCACAAGCGGGGCAAAGTTCGAGCCGTAGTAGTCCAGCGTGCATCGGCATCCCATTATCGCCATCCTCCTCTTCCAAATCGAAGGTTTGACTGGGAGATGCTCGAATTCACGAGATCCCGATCGACGACCTCAGTACAAAACGCCTCGTAAGTCGCCATGAACTCTTGGGACTTAGCCGTGCTGGGCACAGTATTTATATGGCTAAAGACCTTGTAGGCGATGTACGAAGTCAGCGCCCCAAGCAATACATCGGGAATCCAAATGTTTTCATCCAATTCGCCTTGAATTTTATCATGGCGTTGCTGGTAGCGAACATTGAGAACGCGACCATGGATGGGATTTGGAACCTGCAAAACGTGTGCTTGGGGCGTGAAAACCGAGAAACGCTCGCTTTCATCATTCAAAGGCAGCTCAAGAGCGTCTTCACTGTTGAAAACCGACAAAATCTTGATAATTCCGCCCGTAAAAGGCTCATCCGGCAGGTCCAGGATGTATCGGACACGCTCATTGTCTTGCCCAACTCCAGGGACGAAAGTCACGGCAAACGGTGGAATCAGGTGATAAAACGTCACCGAGTCGAACATTTGCACGAGAATGTCGTTTTCCTTCAAAACGAACCTGGAATAGAGCTTCAGCAGCGCTTCGTTGAGGTAATTGACGATCCTGGGCTGAGCAGACGCAATGATCCCGCCATTTCCCTCGGCCGAGATCGAAAGGTTCTGCAACTCGTCATACGAGAGCATTTCAAAGAGTTCAGCAAGCGTCACGATGCCTCACACAACGTAAGAGGATAAGCGATTGGTGTCCGCTTCCGGTGTGTCTTCGTCGTAAGGTCCCTCAGAAGAACTTGAAGAAGCAGTTCCTTCGGATGGTTTCCACGGCGTCAGATACCCAAGCATCGAGATCGTATCTAGGCAATCATCTTTGCCCTTCAGGCCATTCTTAGTCGCCAATTTAATCTGCTGCAAGAAATGACCCATGATCACGGTGAGTTTCATCTCCTCGGGCCACCACATGCGAGATGATTTGAACCAAGGAACGACCATATTGAACCTGGAGAGCTTATCCACGACCGGTCGAATGCCTGCTTCACCTGATTTTTCACTCGAAGCGAACGAAAACCAGATGTTCCGGTTCATCATCTCTTGTTGGAGGAGCTTAATGTAGGCCTGCTGCTGGCCAGTGACCTCGATGCCCACCTGTTGCGGGTGATATTCGCTCACAAGCCGGAACAGGTCATTGAAGGTGATGTCGATTGTCTGCCGAGCACAGACTCCATCCACCCAGAACCATTGTCCGTTGGAGTTGTAGGCCCACACAGCGATGACAGAGAAGTCCGCAGTCTGTTTTTTCGAGGTCGAGAAGTCCGTGGTGATGTAGAAGTTGAAGTTCCCCTTCATCTCAAGGAGCTTCGATCGGTTGTACCACTTGATCTCGTCGTCTTGAACGAGCCTCTCTTCGTCTGAGGTGATCCTCAGCATCAGTTCCTGGTAGAATCCAGCGAGCTTCCCCGTCTTGACCGCCATGTCATATTGATCTTTGACGTACTGGAACGTGAAACGGTCCTCCCAAGCCCCGGAGAACTCCTCCTCAGTGCAGGGAAAACGTTCACAGACCGGCCAGACATTCACATCCCATGCGCCAGACTCGACGGCTTCAATGAGAATGTCGTCTTTGGTGAAGGGAGTGCCGTTGAAGATGACTTTGCGGCGGGTCGGATCAAGAGCGTGGTTCACTCCCTTATAGACAGTGTCCTTGATGGCCTCCATCTGGACCCTGGACTTGGAGTCGTCGTCACTCACAAGGTCATCGAGCACGGCAAGAGGAGGCCGCTTCCCGAAAATCTTCGTTCCGCGGAGGCCTGTCTTGGCGCCGAACATCTTTACGCCGAGTCGATTGCCCTCTTTGGCTCGAAACTCGAGGTAGTTGTCCGTGAAGTGGGCTTCAGGGATCCAGTATTGCAGGAAAGGGCTGGATTCGTAGCGAAACTCGATGTTCTTTCGAGCGCTCTTGACGCCGTTCTCCATCGAGTCGGAGACGTAGATCATCCCCTCGATCTTCCCGAAGTTCGGCAGGTAACCATAGAAAGCCAGGAAGAGAACGAAATACTCCATGAACAGCGTCGTTTTCGCTGCTCCACGGAAACAGAGGTTCGCCACATAGGGGCTGGGCTCGACGAGCTTGTCGAGCATCTTCAAATGAACAGGGGGAGTCTTGTGGCTTTCGCCTTCGGCGCCGTTCACGAGCTTGATGAAATTCATGAAGGTGAGGGCGAACTCAGACGGCACATAGTCCGACGAATTCAGAGCCTGATAATTGACGCCATCGAGCCAAATATCGAGTTCTTGCTTGAGGAGTTCCATTATTTTGGAACCAGTGAGGGACTAGGATTCGGGGTGACATCGATCAGCTTCTGACTGGCGATCTCCCGAGGAGAAGTTCCCCCTTCGATGGCTGCCCGCTGATTTCGGGCCAGATCGGTGAGGAGCTGCCGCATCTCGGACATTCCCGAACTCTCAGCGACCGTGAAATTGATGGTGTTCGCCATCTCTTTTGGCTTCGCCAAATGGGTGAGCACCGAATTCGCAGCAGCCGTTCGAGCCACAGCCGGGAGGGTGTCGTCCTCCATGATCTCGACCTGGGTGTTGATCGCCTTCTGGTAGACGTCCTGGTTCAGGATCCAGATCGGAACGAGGCTCTGCTCCATGACAAGGTTCACGAGCTTGCCCCGGTGGAACGCTGAGACGTAAGCCGCAATGTCTTTGCCCGAAGTGCCCTTGGCCAAGAGATTGGCGTGGCGCTGGGGGAAAGTCCGGAAATAGGCATCCTGGTTCGAGTAGCCCATGTGCTTGAAGCTCACGTAGGCGACCGCGTGCAGGTAGTCTTCCGTCTTAAATTTCCCCTCTTGGAGCACCCTCGAATACGAGATGAAATTCTCGCGGATGCTCTCAGCCACCAAGGGATCTGCCGACAGGTTGTTCACCTGGTCCGTGAAAGCCTGGGTAGCGGCACTCCTCAAATTAGTGGGGAGCGCTTTTTCGATCATCTCGCGCGTGAGCATCAAGCACAGTCCGGTTCGTTGGGGGTCGTCGGCTCGACCGGCTTCAGTTCGGGGTTGTGGCGAAACTCCCCAGAATGCCCGATCGCCTTCGACCAGGTGCTCATCGAGAGCACTTCAGTCTTGCCTCCCAGATGCACGCGGATGAAGTTTCCGCAGGTGGACTTCTCGATTCGAAAGAGGGGGCCGGTGGTCTGCATCAGAGCACCACCAGCCAGTCGTCGGCCAGAATGTCCGTCTGCGACGCGAGCCAGAGAACGAGATTGTGGTCCGCCGTCTTCATGAAGATGTAGGGGAGCGTCATCTTCGAGTGAGCATCGGGAACCTGGAGTTCCAGCCACATGCCCTTTCCATTCCAGCCGGTGCGAGCGACTCGGCTGCCGAGCTTCAGGTAGGAGATCGCTTCGCCGAAACCGAGAGTCAGAGCCAGTTCGCCCTGCGTTTCCTTCACATGCTTGTTCATTCGCCACCCACCATTTGCTGAAAGATGTGAGAAAGCCGGCTCATGGCTCGGCCATAGAATTCGTCGATCGAGTAGTTGTTGGCGATGTCCGTCGTCTGGACGCCTTCCAACTTGATGTGCGTGCGACTGTCGCCTTTGAACGAGCAGCCACGACCCTCAGCATAAAGTCTGACCAGCTGGCACTTGCTTGCACCGACCGATCGCAGGATAGGCTGGGCCTCCGAGGCGAAACCAGAGTCCGAGATGATAAAAGCCCGACCTGAGGTGTTCTGCATCCGATCAAGAAGGAGTCGACCGAAGACCTCATCCCCATGAGTCGGCTTCATGTACCGCTCACTTACCTCGATGTAGGCTTCCCTCGGACTCAACCCGAGGAAGACATCGCAGGGAGTCTCTTTGACTGTCTCGAACGCATGGTGAGGAAGGTCCGGTCGTCCATAAAGAGCATGAGTGCGCTCTTTGAGTATCTCGCTGAACTTGACTTGTCGGAAACCCGGAAATTTCCGGACGACATATTCAGCGAGCGTGTCTTTCCCACTGCTGGGAGGACCATTAACAAAGACGACCGGACGCATCATCGCACTTAGCTCCGCATGTAGGCGTTGGAATGCGGGTCAACAACCAGGGGAGAAGCAGCCGCTGCCGCCTTCGCCTGTCCAACCTGGTACGGCATCCACTCGCAGTAGATCTCGCCCGGATTGGGCTTGTCTTCATCCTGCAAGAGCTTCACCGAAGTCTGATTCGAGGCGACGCCGTTCGCATCGAAGAAGGCGAGGTTCACCATCGTGTCGCTATGCACGTAGGCGATGATCGCAGCCATGGGCGCTCCGCCCGTGGGTGCAATGAGAGTGTTCTTCGGGTCCGGGTAGTACCAGACGATTCGGCCGACCGAGGGCTTGATCAAGAGATCTTCTCCGCAATCCCCGAAGCAGCATCCGTGACGGCGCCGGAAACAGCAGCGCCCGTGGCGACGACATCCGCCTGAAGAGTGTTCTGGGCCACTTTGCTGCGGCTCATGAACGCTGCCCGCAGCCGGGTCTCAGCAGTCAAGAGCTCGTCTTTGAGTCCGGCGACGATCGTGTTGTGGAAGAACGCGCCGACTGCGATCACGCAGAACAGCAGGATCACCAACATATAGAGTGCGAATTCCATCACGCTTCCCCTTCATTGAGCTCGTTCTTCAACACGAAGCCGAGCAGCGGCCAGATCTTGTTGACCGCATCAGTCTTGGCGAGACGATCGCCAATATCCTTCTGGTAGTTCGCGGGATCGGCGCAGGCGCTCTGGCCAGTCACCGTGAAACCGTTCTGAAGGACGAGCACACAGAAAGTGAGCAGCTCCAGATTCTTGGCCTTGCCCTGCATCCGGGCAGTGGTCTTTTGCGTGGCTCGAACGCCATCCGCAGCCGTGAAGAAATAACAGAAGAGGATGCTGTCCTCGACGTCCTTCAGAGTAACCCTCTTAGCAACTGCCCGCTCTTCTAACTCATCCTCAGTAATATCCATGTAAAGCATTCCCCGTTGCTTTGATATTTACCCTTTAGGGCATCTATAGCAACCGGTCAAAGAGATTTGAGACTTGACGTGAAGCCCGATTTATCCAAATATAACTTTGCGTGGCGCCTAGAGCGTGGCGAAGTACATGGCGACCCTAGCGGATAGTGGGGACATAACTTCCGCAGGCAGCGGTCTCGACCTCCTGCCAGGTAACACTCTGCCAAGGGTGTTCTTGGTTCAGAGCCTGAGCTGCCCATCTAGAAGAGACGAGGGGCCTGGCCGCTTCTCGTCTCTTTTCATTTGCACTCATTGCTAACTTATGTTGTAAGTCTGTTTCGTTGGGCACTGACACGGCGAACCTCGGCCAGGGGACAAGCCAAAGCAGCGTTGCAGCAGAGGCTGATGGACTAGCTCCGTCCCCCCAGCATGGTGGAAAGCCATGCGGTGCCTTCCTCACTTCGAAGCTTTTGAACCAGGAAGACCACCATGCGGGGCATTCTCCGCGTCATTCCCTCGGCTACCTCCCGACGCTCCCAACGACTGATGCTCTTACGCAAGGCGCCTTCGCCTTTCATGATCGAAGCATCCGTGGGTGGAGCCCCCCAACTCATCGAGACCTTCGACAGCATCCTCGAACAAGGAGAGATCCTCCCCTGTCGAGCCTATCGCTGCGCGGAACCAGGAAGGGAAAACCAACCCAACGTCTTTGCGAACCTGCTCTGGCTCCAAGCTCTCATTCGTGCCGATGGCTTCAACCGAGTCTACGACCAGCCTCAGAACCTCTCAGGCTCGGTGGCTCTCTTATTTGGAGACTCCCTCTTTATGGAGGCTCTCTCAGAGGCTCTCCCCCTTGCTTTTGCTCTCTCGTAGGTTCAGATGATTTCAGCACCCGAGCGTTTCCAGCTTCTACTCTTAAATTTAGAGAGAGAGGTAATGGGAGAGTGTGTCTGAAATGACCCCTAAAGGGCTCATATTCAGAGAAACCAAGGGGCTCCGCAGGCCCAATCAAATATCTTCCTCAAACATAGCTGCTAATAGGAGAGCCTCTCTGCAATATATGCAGGAGGGCATTGCTGATATTTCGTGGAGATAGATGAAGGCAGTGTGTTGGTTGTACACTTCCACCATCCGGACTACCCCCCCGGAGTGTCACTCAAGAGACACTGAGGGATCTCTCCGCTTCGCGGAGTGTGGAATCAAGACATGGTGTCTTTGGTTCCTACCCTGATGGAGTGTAACTCAATGGCAACTGCTCGCCTCACGTTCGGAACTGTGCTCGACACTGTCAGCACTGCTGCTACCACGGTGACTGGTGCGCTCAACGCAGTCAGCACTTCGATCGGCATGGCCAATGCCTTCGTGGAGCAAGCTGCCCTCAACCAGCAGTCTCGCATCATTGCGGACAATGAAACCTTCATTGATCGCCTCATCGAAGAGAAGGCAATGGAACAGACGGCCATTGACCTGGAGGTGGAGACGTTCATCGCCAAGTCCGAGCGTCATCGGTTCCACTACGAGCAGGCTCATGATCGGTACAGCAAGATCCTGCGCAAGCCGGACTCGGCTGCTGCCAGACTCAAGGCTGCTTGAGGCCAAGACAACAGTGGCTCACTCACCTCGCAAGGGTGGGTGAGTCCATTCATCTCGAGCGATAGGTCATGATCACGGAGTGATCATGGTCTTCGACTCAAGCGATAGGTCACTCTGTGTCTGCTCACCTGAGTGTGAGTGACTATCATGATTGCATTAGGTGTGAGTGAATGGGGATGGCTAGAGACTGAGCCTTGCATCTGTCTCGCTATCCCAGTTGACTATCATGATTCAACTCAT
>Ga0302193_10000180_pt1 | contig 57449 bp, 47 predicted proteins | sample II_Bog_E3_3_FD_200228 | JGI IMG/M metagenome (GOLD analysis project Ga0302193, IMG submission 200228) | Peat permafrost microbial communities from Stordalen Mire near Abisko, Sweden - II_Bog_E3_3 | ecosystem: Environmental > Terrestrial > Soil > Wetlands > Peat | place: Sweden: Abisko...
GCGGATCTATCTCGAAGGTGCCGGGCTGTCCGACATCGCGTTTGATTTCGTGCCGCTCGGGGTTGTCTCGATGATCACTTTGCCGCTGGCCGCCTGGCTGTTCCGCAATCGGCTTTCCTGACATGAACGGGATCAACCTCATGCCCCTGCCCCACACCCGTTTTGGCATTGCGATCATGGCGAGCTTGCTTGCCGGATGCACCGTCGGGCCGTCATTTCATGCGCCTGCGACGAGCGCGCCTGCCGACTGGACCTCCTGGCGCAGCGGCGATGCCGGCCTGCATCGCGCGCCGGGCCCCATCGCACAAGACCGGACCACACAAGACCGGACCACACAAGACCGGACCACACAAGACCGGGCCGCGCAAGACCGGGCCGCGCAAGACGCGCCATGGTGGCATGCGTTCGGCGATCCGGTGCTCGACGAACTCGAACGCCGGGCCATGGCGGCCAGCCCCGATCTGCAGACCGCCGCGCTGCATTTTGCGCAAAGCCGCGTCGCGCGGCGGCAAAGCGCCGCGCAAGGATTGCCGCAAGTCAATGCCAGCGCCGGAATCGAGCGCCAGCAGGTCAGCCAATATGGCCCTTCGACCCGCCTGCTCGATGCGGTCGCCGGCAACAACCGCGATGCGCTCGCCAAGATTCTGGGCGAGCCCTATACGCTCTATCAGGGCGGATTTGACGCAAGCTGGGAAATCGACTTGTGGGGCAAAGTGCGCCGCTCGCTCGAAGCGGCCGACGCGCAGATCGCCGAACAGGCCGCGCTGCTCGATGCGGCCCGGCTGAGCGTCGCCTGCGATGTTGCGCTGAGCTATAGCGACTATCGCGCCGCCGATCGCCGCATCCGCCTCTTGCGCGAAGACATCGCCGCCGCGCGCGACCGACTGGCGCTGATCACCGCACGCAAGGACGGCGGCCTCGGCGATGCCAGCCTGGTCGAGCGCCAGCGTGCCGATCTTGGCGCGGCAGAGGCGCAATTGCCCGCGCTGCTGGCGCAACAGGCCGGTGCGGAAAGCCGGATCGCGCTGCTGCTCGGGCAAAGACCCGGTACTTTGGGCGATGTCTTGCAGGGGAGCACGACCGACCGGGCGCTCACCCTGCCCGACCTGACGCTGGGCCTGCCGTCGGCGGTCGCGCTGGGCCGCCCCGACGTGCGCGCCGCGCTGGACCGGCTGCACGCCGCGACCGCGCAGATCGGTGTGGCCAAGGCCGACCTTTATCCTTCGATCCGGCTCGGCGCGAGCCTCGACCTGCAATCCTATCAACAGAGCCACTTGTTCGACTGGGCCAGCCACGACCTGTCGTTTGGCCCGACGATCGATCTGCCGCTGTTCGACGGCGCGCGGCGCAAGGCCGTGGTCCATTTGCGCGAACTGGAGCAAAAGGAAGCCGCCGTTGCCTATGAACAGACCGTGCTGAAAGCCTGGGCCGAAATCAACGACGCGCTCAACCTCTATGCCGCAACCGATCAACAGGCCGCAACGCTGCGCGCCCGGCGCACGGCGGCACAGACCGGATATGATCTCATTGCCGCGCGGGTCGCAGGCGGGATCGGCACCCGGATCGACGCGATCGACGCGCGCCGGGCACAGATCGCCGCCAGTCGCGACCTGATCGACAGCGAAAGCACCCTGGCCCGCCAATATATCACGGTGATCAAGGCCACCGGAAACGGCGGGTCTTGAACGCTCAATCGGATCGCGGCGCCATGGCGCGGCGCGCGCGACGACGATAGATCACGGTCCACAAAGTCAGGCCGCCAATCGAGCCATAGCCAACGATCGGCCCGGCGACGAGATAGTCTGCCACACTCATGCTTTCGATCAAAAGCACAGAGACCGCGAAATCGGCCAGCAGGCCAAAGCCCCATACCAGCGTCATCACCATGATCATGCGGCGCAAACGGGGCTCGTTGCGCCGCGCCTCGAACGTTGCCAGGGCATCGGCGGATTCGCGCGCGACGGTCGCGCGGGCCAGCGGACCGATCAGCGGACGCCCGATCGCCGCCGAACCGAGAAAGGCCAGCCCGATCAGCGCGGTCACCAGCTTTTCGCGCAATTGCAGAAACCGGGCGGAGCCGCCCCCCGCCATCGCCAGCAACGACAGCACGATCCCGGCCAGCACCATGACCGACAATGCATCGATCCGCCCTCGCCGCACGAGGCCCGCGAGCGACCAGACCAGCGGCGGCGCCGACGAGGCCAGCAAGGCCGCTATCTCGCCCCAATGCGCCTGCAGGGTGTCAAAGATCACGAACGGCGCAATCAGGTTGACCCCGATTTCGACCGCCACAACCGGGCCATTCGCACGCAACCAGTCAACCGCCGTCATCCACTCGCCCCATTCATGATCCGATCGTCGCAATATCGACCATGCGAGACGCCATGTCGACCCTGCAGACTTCAAGCGGTCAGTTGCTCCTCGATCTGGGAAAGCCGTTCCTTGCCGAAATAGATTTCGCCGTCGACGAACAGGGTCGGGATGCCAAAGGCTCCGCGCGCGGCGGCGGTTTCGGTCTGCGCGGCAAGCTCGGCTTTCACGTCCGGGTCTTGCGTTGCAGCCAGAATTGCCGCGCCGTTCAGCCCCGCCGCATCGAGCGTGGCAACAAAGACCGCCGGATCATCCATCTTGCGCCCGTCTTCCCACATCGCGGCAAGGCCCGCCTCGATATAGGCCGCCTCCACCCCCATGTGGCGCGCAACGACCAGTCCGCGCATCATCAGCAACGTGTTGACCGGAAAATGCGGGTTCATGACCAACCGCGTCAGTCCGTGTCTGGCAACAAAGCGCTGCATTTCGAGCCGATCATAGGCAAGCTTGCCCTTGACCCCGGCAAAGGCCAGCATCGGCGCCTGATTCCCGGTCAGCTTGAACAGGCCGCCAAGCAGGCACGGGACGACCCGCAAATCGGCGTCATGGCGTCGCGCCAGATCCGGCAGGACTTTCCACACGAGATAGGCATTGGGGCTGCCGAAGTCGAAAAGGAACTCGATGAGAGGTCGTGTCATGGGCTTCACCATTGTTCGCGCCAGGGGCGCAAGTCGATCTCGTGGCTCCAGGCCGAGCGCGGCTGGCTGTGCAGCCAGAGATAGTTCTGCGCGATGTCTTCGGGTTTCAGGATCGCATCCTCGTGCAGCAGGGTGCTGGTATCGCCCACGCGCGAGCGGATGAATGCCCCGTCGATCGACCCGTCGCAAATCACATGCGCGACATGAATGCCTTGCGGCCCCAATTCGCGCGCCATCGACTGGGCCAGCGCGCGAAGCCCGTGCTTGGCGGCGGCAAAGGCGGCAAAGCCCTCGCGCCCGCGCAAGCTGGCAGTCGCGCCGGTAAACAGGATCGTACCGCGCCCGCGCGGCACCATGACCCGCGCCGCCTCGCGCCCGGCGAGAAACCCGGCAAGACAGGCCATTTCCCAGACTTTGGTGAACACCCGCGCGGTGGTATCGCGAATGCCGAACTGCACATTGGCGCCGATGTTGAACACGACCACGCCAAGCGGTCCGATTTCGCGCTCGATATGGTCAAACAGCGCAACGGTTTCCGCTTCGGAACGCGCATCGACGCCAAAGGCATGCGCCTCCCCTCCCTTGGCGCGGATGGCCTCGGCCAGATCGTCCAACTGCGCCAGATTGCGCGCGCGCCGGGTGACGCAGACCGGATGCCCGTCAGCGGCGAAACGATGGGCGATCGCCTGCCCGACGCCTTCGCCCGCGCCGATCACCAGACAGACGTCCTTGCGCGTTGCGCCGTCCATGTTGCTCTCCTGTCGATTCGTTAGTACAGTTTCGATACCCATATTGAGTTTCAAAATTGAACTGTGTCAACAGGAGCCTCGACCCCGCGATGAAATGGGATGATCTCGATGCACAGCCCTGCTCGGTGGCGCGCACGCTGGCGGTAGTCGGCGACCGCTGGACGCTGATGATCTTGCGCGACTGTTTTCTCGGCGTGCAGCGGTTCGACGACTTTCAGCACAGACTGGGGCTTTCGCGCGCGCTGCTGGCCGACCGGCTGAAAGCATTGACCGATGCGGGTGTGCTCGAACGCCATGCCTATCAGACGCGGCCCGAACGGTTTGAATACCGCCTGACCCCGGCGGGGATCGACCTCCATCCGATCATGCTGGGCCTTGCCGACTGGGGCAACCGCCATCTGGCCGATGACCGCGGCGCGCCGCTGCTCTATCGGCACAAGACCTGCGACCATGATTTTCGCCCGGTCACCACGTGTTCGCATTGCGGCGAGGCACTCGACGCGCGCTCGGTTGCCGTGCGCCCCGGGCCGGGCTTTCCCGATCCGCGCGCGGCAAGCCGTTAGCCTCCGAGCGCCTCGGCCAATTTCGCGCGATCGAGCGTGCCTTCCCAGCGGGCGATGACCAGTGTCGCCACGGCATTGCCCATGAAATTGGTCAGGCTGCGGCATTCGGACATGAAGCGGTCAACGCCGAGGATCAGCGTCATCCCCGCGATCGGCACCGAAGGCACGATGGCCAGCGTCGCGGCCAAAGTGATGAACCCCGCCCCGGTCACCCCGGCGGCGCCTTTGGACGACAGCATGGCAACGCCCAGCAGCAGGATCTGCTGGCCCAGGCTCAATTCGACCTTGCAGGCCTGCGCGATGAACAGCGCGGCCAGCGTCATGTAGATATTGGTGCCGTCGAGATTGAAGCTGTAGCCGGTGGGCACGACCACGCCGACGATGCCGCGCGGCACGCCCGCCGCCTCCAGCTTCTGCATCAGGCCCGGCAGCGCGCTTTCCGACGACGATGTGCCAAACACCAGCAGCAGTTCCTGCGTCAGATAGCGCACCAGTCGCAACACCGAAAACCCGGCGAGCCACGACACCCCGCCCAGCACGCCGAGCACGAAGATCAGCGAGGTCGCATAAAATGTCAGCACCAGCAGCGCGAGATGCGCCAGCGCCGCAATGCCGAACTTGCCCACGGTAAAGGCCATTGCCCCGAACGCGCCGACCGGGGCCGCGCGCATCAGGATCGCGACCAGCCGGAACAGCACCGCGCCCAGATCCTCGAACAGGCCAAGCAGGCGTTCGCCGACCCCTGCCACCGGCACCGTCGCCAGCGCCACCCCGAACAGCACGGCAACCACCAGCACCTGAAGAATATTGCCCTCGATCTGCGACGACAGCAGCGTGTCCGGGATCAGGCCCATGAAAAAGCCGCCCAGCGTCGAATCATGCGCCTTGGCGACATAATCGGCGACTTTGCCGCTATCGAGCGCGCCGGGCGCGATCATGAACCCGTCGCCGGGGCGGACCCAATTGGCCACCACCAGTCCGAGCACGAGCGCAAATCCCGACATCACGGCAAAATAGCCGAGCGCACGCGCCGCCACCCGGCCCAGCGCGCCCAGATCGCGCATCCCGGCGATGCCGGTGACGATCGACACGAAAATGACCGGCGCGATCACCATGCGCACCAGTTTGACGAACATGTCGCCCAGCGGCTTCAACGCTTCGCCCGCGTGCGGGGCAAAGGCTCCGATCAGAACGCCTGCGCCGATCGCGATCAGGACCTGCATCGGCAACTGGCCCAACAGGCGCATCCCTCGTGACGGCACCAGCAATCCTTTCCCCACGTTCGCCCCGACCTTAGCCGCGCGAAGCGGACACGCAAAGGGGGGCGGCACCGATGCGCCGCCCCCCTTCTGCCGTCGGCGCCGGATCAGGCGACCGAAAGCGCCACGTCGATATTGCCGCGCGTCGCATTGCTGTACGGGCAGATCTGATGCGCGGCGGCGACCAGCGCTTGCGCGCCATCGGGATCGACGCCCGGCAGGCTGACCGACAGGTCAACGCTCAGGCCAAAACCGCCTTCCGCGCGCGGGCCGATGCCCACCGTCGCAGTGACCGCGACATCCGAAGGTACGCGCGGCAGCGTCTTGTCCTGCGCCGCAGCGGCTTTGAGCGCGCCGATGAAGCAAGCGGCATAGCCGGCCGCGAACAGTTGCTCCGGATTGTTGCCGGCGCCGTTGCCGCCCATTTCCTTCGGCAAGGCCAAAGTCACCTTGAACGAACCGTCGAGCGTGGCGGCATGGCCGTCGCGGCCGCCGGTGGCGCGGGCGGACGTGGTGTAAACGGGGGTGATCGACATGGGCATTCTCCTTGGGGGGGGCAGGGTTCGGGGGGGGGGGCAGGGTTCGAGGGGGAAGCAATTTACATCGTGACCGATTTGATCGTGTACGATTTATATGCATCGAGTCGCGCACATGGTCAATCCCTTGCGATTATATCGCGTGCGATTTATATAGCAGGCATGACTGCTCCAGCCCCCTCCCCCGCCAGCCGCGAACAGCCGTTCGCCCCGTTTCTGTGCTTTTCGATCTATGCCGCCGGTCTCGCGTTCAACCGGCTTTACAAAAGCGTGCTCGACCGCTGGGGGCTGACCTATCCGCAATACCTCGTAATGGTTGCACTGCGCGAAGGCGATGATCGTTCGGTCGGCGAACTGGGCGAATTGCTGTTTCTTGAATCCAACACGCTGACCCCGATGCTCAAGCGGCTGGAAGCGGCCGGACTGGTCGAACGTCGCCGCGATTGCGCCGATGAACGCGTCGTGCGCATCCGCCTGTCGCCGCAAGGGCGCATCGTCGCGCAAGACCTGACGTGCGTGCCGGGGGACATGCTCGCAGCGGTCGGTAGCGACGGCAAGGGGGAGGCCCCGGGGCTTGAGAGCTTGCCCGAGCTGATCGCGGCGATCGATGCCGTGGCGGCCAAACTGCGCCGCGCCGCCAGCCGGTAATCGGGATTTGGCGCAAGTCCGCCGGGCGTCTAGCATGGGCGCCATGCTGACCCGTCTTGCCGTTGCGCTCGCCCTGCTGATCCCCCTGCCCGCTCTCGCGGCGCCGATCCTGCTGCGCCCGGCGCAAGTCTTTGACGGGATCGATCCCGCGCCGCATCCCGGCTGGCAAGTGCTGGTCGATGGCGAACGGATCGTCGCGGTGGGGCCGGCGCTGCCTCTGCCACCGGGGGGCAAGGCGATCGATCTGCCCGGCGCGACGCTGATGCCCGGGATGATCGAAGGGCACGGCCACTTGTTCCTGCACCCCTATAACGAAACGCCGTGGGACGATCAGGTTCTGCATGAATCGCTGGCGCTGCGGACCGCCCGCGCGGTGGCACAGGCGCGCGCGACGGTGATGGCCGGGTTTACCAGCGAGCGCGATCTCGGCACCGAGGGCGCGGGCTATGCCGATGTCGGCCTGCGCGACGCGATTGCGCAAGGGATCGTGCCGGGGCCGCGCATGGTGGTGGCCACGCGCGCCATCGTTGCGCGCGGCGCCTATGGGCCAAAAGGGTTCGAGCCGGGGCTCGCCATGCCGCAAGGTGCCGAGGAGGTGTCGGGCGTCGATGACATGGTCCGCGCCGCACGCAGCCAGATTGCCGCCGGGGCCGATGTGATCAAGCTCTATGCCGATTACCATTACCAGCGCGGCGAACCGAGCCGCCCGACGCTGACCGAGGCCGAAATGGCCGCCGCCGTCGCCGTTGCGCACGATGCCGGGCGCCCGGTCGCGGTCCATGCCGTGACAGCCGAAGGCATGCGCCGCGCGATCGCCGCCGGGGTCGATACGATCGAACATGGCGATGAAGGCACGCCGGAACTGTTCCGCGCGATGCATGACAAAGCCATCACCTTTTGCCCGACACTGGCCGCCGGCGACGCCATGGCCCATTATCGCGGCTGGGACGGCAAGGCACCGCAACCGGCCATGGTCGCGCAATCGATCCATGCCTTTCATCTGGCCATGGCCGCGGGCACGCCGATCTGCATGGGCGGCGATGTGGGTGTCTTTGCCCATGGCACCAATGCGCGCGAAATGGAGCAGATGCAGGCCGCCGGGATGGCACCCGCGCACGTGCTGATCGCCGCGACATCGGGCAATGCGCGGTTTTTCGGCTTGTCCGATCGTCTGGGCAGCGTGCGCGTCGGGCTTTTGGCCGACCTGATCGCCGTCCCGGGCGATCCGACGCGCGATGTTTCCGCCGTGCGTCAGGTCATCATGGTGATGAAAGGCGGCACGCTGATCAAAGCGCCCGAGTGAGCGCCTGAAGCGCGGCGGAAAAATAGTCCGTGTCGAGCGCTTCGGGCGCAGGTTTCTGCCCCAGCATGCGGCGCACGATCGCCATCCCGCCTGCCGACAGCGGATAGGCCGCGCGTTCGCCGCTGATGACATCGATCCACGCCGGGGGATGCGCGCCCTGGCCACGCCAGAAATCGGCAATCGGCTGAACCAGCGAGGCGCGGCGCCCGGCCAGGGCATAAAGCGGAATACGAATTGCATCGTAGCCAAAGCGCGGCGGATGGCTGCGCGAGGGCACGACTTTGCCGTCGGCGCCGATCTCGATCCAGTCGCATGGCAGATGTGACGCGCCGAACCGCGCCTCGCGCACGATCGCTTCGGCATCGTCGATCACCGGCCCCCACACGCCATCGCCATCGAGCGCGGCAAAAGCATCGAGCGCGGGCCAGATGAAATAGGAGGGATTGAGCGTCACCAGCCCGGCGCCTGAAAATCCCGTGCGACCGGGCAGCAGCAGATGCCGCCCATGGCGCTCGATCACCAGTTGCGCGCGGATTGCCGCGCGGATCGCCGCCGAGCGCGCGCCCCAGCCCGCATCATTCCAGCGTCGCGCCGCTTCGGCCAGCGCCCAGCCGATCAGCATGTCGCCATCGGTCGCGTTGTTGGGATCGGACATCGGATCGCCCAGACGCGGATCGAATTTCCACGCATAGAGCGCGATGTCCTGCCGTCCGAGATTGGCCTCGGTCCAGCCATAAATCGTCTGAAAGGCGCCTTTGTCGCCCGCCAGGACCGCCAGCAACAGGCCATAGCCCTGCCCTTCGCTATGGCTGATCCCGCCGTTGCCTCTATCGACCACGCGGCCCGAGGCATCGACAAAGGCATTGCGGAACACCGTCCAGAAGCTGTCGGCGGCCTCTTCGCGGCCCTCTCCGGGGCGCGAACAGCCGATGATCAGCACCGTCCCCAGAGATGCGAGCACAGAGCGCCGGTCAACCCCCATGATGAAACTCGATCACATCCCCTTCGTGGCGCAAGAGCCGCGTGCTGAGCAGCCCGCTGCTGCCAAGCTGGCGAAACCAGGCGTCATAGGCCCCTTCGAGCAAGGCCGGAAACAGCCGTGCCCAATGCCCCGCATGATCGCCCTCGATCGTCACCGGCGCGCCGCGATGGACGACCCTGATGCCGGTCTCGACCGCCTGCAACCGGGCATGGCCATAGCCGCAGACTGCCCACAAACCGTTGATACGCTCGGCAAGATCATCGAGATCGCGGACATCGGCCATGTCGACCAGCGTTGAAAAGCGCCGACCGATCGCGACGTAAAGCCCGTGTGCCTGTTCGGGCTTTGCCTCGCCAAAGATTTCGGCCGCGGTCAGCGCGGTCAGCATCGCCAGCCCATGTTCGCGCGGGCCCGCTCCGGCGCGTTCGTGCGCCATGGTCAATCGGTCCATTTTCATTTGGAACTGCCCAGCGACTGGCGGATGCCCAGCACCGCGCGCATTTCGTCATAACTGCCAAATGTGTTGTAGCTGACTTCGCCGCCGACGCGCGTCGACGGGGTGATGCGATAATAGGCCGAGCCCGAGGCCGCGAGCGCAAAGCCGGTCTTGCTCAGGCTGTCATAGTAATTGCGCACATCGCTGTCCTTGGCCTTGAGCGCGTCGAGCGCAGCCTGTGCCGTCGGATCGGTTGGATAGAGATCGACCTGATCCTGCAGAAACGACTGAAAACCGGGCGTGAACGAGCCCTTGATGTCGAGCCGCGGGTTCTGGAACGTATAGTTGATCGGAAAGCCGACGGAAAGAAAGCTTTGCGGGCTGAAATACCCGCCATGGCCAAAGGTGAAGTAATCCTGATCGTTGCCATAGGCCTGATAATTGACATTGAGCCCGGCGGTCAGATTCGAATGGGCCGAGTGGCGCACGCGCAGATAGCCGCCAAGGTTCGCCTCCACATTGTGGTTGGTCGGGACATTGGTGCCGGCATACGTATTGTACGACAGGTCGACATAGACGCCGTTGCCGTCGTGATCGACCGACAGGCCCGCACCGCCGCCGGTGCGCATCACCCGCCCCCAATACTCGCCGCTCACCGGGTCGCGCGTACCGGCATAGGCGATCACGCTGTCGGTCACCGGCTTGCGCTCGAACCAGGCGCGCGCCGCGACATTGCTTCCCAATTGCGGCGTTACGGCCACGCGCCAGGTTGCCCTGGACTTGTCAAAGCCCAGCGGGGTCGCCCCGACTTCGGCCTGAATCAGTTTGTCGGCATAGCCCACTGCAGGCGCCACGCCTGACTGCCGCTGCGTCACGGCCTGAACCAGCTGCGCGGTGACCGCATCGACGATCGATTGCGCCTCGATCGTGGCATTGCGGCCAAAGCGTTGCAGCGACGATCCGGTCGGACGGCCTGAATCGATCACCACCGCATCGGCGCGCGCATAGACCCGCCCGCCGCCGAGCCCGGTCGATATTTCAGCCGAGCCCTTCATGTCGCGCAGTTCGGACAGCCCGGTTTCGCCCGCGCGCGAGCGATAGGCGGTCTGCACTTCGACGCGCGGCCCATTGTCCTGCGACATGGAGGAAATCTCGGTCTGGATTTGCGCCAGCACGGGGTCCGACGGCATCGAAGCGGCAACCGGACCTGCGCCCGGTGCGACAGCCTCTGCCGCGCGGCCACCCCATTCGCTCGATTGGCCGACCGTATCCGCAGGGGCGTTCCATGCGGGTTGCGCAGGCGCCGGAGCGGGTGCCGGGGCGTCGAGCGCAAGGCCCGACAGGCGCGTACCGCCGCCCAGGCTGAACGGATTGATCGGTTGCGGCGCTGGCGCAGCGGCGGTGGCGCGGAACGGATTGGCGCCGAGCGCCTCGCCACCGGTTGCAAACGGATTGCCGCCAAGGCCCCCGCCTGCCCCCGCCATCTGACGGCTGTAGATGGCGCGCGCGTCCTTGAGGAATTTCGTGGCGGCGCCGACATTGCCGCGCGCCTGCTCGGTGCGCGCCGCCGCCAGATAGACCTCGTAGCTTTGCGGATAGGCTTGCAGCAGGCGCGCCTCGGCCTGTTGCGACAAGGCGCGATCGCCCGCCGCTTGCGCGGTTTCCATCAGGCCGCTCAGCGCATCGCGGTCACGCGGGGCATGGACCAGGATCATCTGGTAGGTCTGCGCCGCGCGTGCCGACAACTGGCCCGACTGGTACAGCCGGGCAAGCGCGGCAAGGATTTCGGCATTGTCGGGCGCGGCGCCCCAGCCGCGTTGCAGCACGTCAAACGCTTCGGCATATTGGCCGTGCAGGCGCAGCCGGTCGGCTTGCGCGGCGGCCATCCCGGCGCTGATCCGGGCGAGCGCGCGCTGTCCGTCGGCTGACGATCCCGCCAACTGGCTGGCCTTTTGCAGCGCGTTTTGCGCCAGATCGTCGCGCCCCGTCCGGGTGGCGACGCGGATCACCGCTTCATAACCGCCGAGATCGGTGATCGACCCCGACATCGCCTGCTGCGCCAGCGCGCCCGCGTCGGCCACATCGCCCATGTCGTATAGCGCATCGGCAATCGCCGCCTGACGCGCCGCCGGCAGCCCTTTGGTCTGGCCGATCTGGCGCAGCGCGCCGATCGCCTGCGCCTTTTGCCCGCTCGCCGCGAGCGCCTTGGCCCGCGCGATCGCCGTATCGGTCTTGAGCCCCATGGCAAAGGCGCGCACCGGCTGCGTGCGATAGGTTTCGGGAATGCGCTGGATCAGCGTCTCGGCAATGGCCGGGTGCCCCAGATCGCTTTCGAGCATCGCCCCGGCATAGAGCGAGTCGGGATTGGTCGACGCTGTCAACGACCGAACCAGCGATTCCGCTTCGGGAAGACGCCCGCGCCCGATCATGAAGCGCGCAAATTCATAGCGGATCCACGGATCTTCGGGATCGAGCAGCAAGCCCTGCTGAAATTCCTGTTCGGCGGCCATGTCATCGCCGCGCGCGGCGGCGGCCAGCGCCCGACCGCGGGCCGCGCGGCTGGCAAGGCGTTTGTCGTCGGCTGCGTCCGCTTTCCCGGTACCGATCTCGCTCGCCTGACGATAGAGATCGGCCGAATCCGCATAGCGACCCTGCCGATCGTAGATGTCGGCCAGCAGTTCGAGCGCGACGGCATCTTTGCCGCCGCCCGCACGCACCAGATCTTCGGCGATTTTCTGCGCTTCGCCCAATTGACCGTGCGCGACGAGATCCTGCGCTTCGCCGACCCCGGCAAAATGGCGCGCCGAGGCCAGCGCCTGCGCCCATTTTGCGGCATCGCCCTGCCGCGAGGCCTGATCGAGCAGATCGCGCGCGCGGGCGAAATTGCCCTGTTTCAGCGCGACCAGACCGAGCCCGCCCAACGCATCGCCATCGCGACGATTGCGCGCGAGCGCGCTTTCGAATTCGCGGCTGGCCGTGGCCAGATCGTTGGCGCCGAGCGCTGCAAACCCGGCGACACGCGCCCGGCCCGCCAGATCGGTCGATGCCACCGGCGCGGGCCGTATCGTCGCCGGGAGTTCATGGGCCGGGCGTTGATGGGTGGCGACCGGCGTAGAGGCCGACTTTGGCGCGGGAGGTGCCTTTGGTGCAGGTGCGGCGGCGGGCCCGGCCAGCGCGCGCTTCACGTCGGCATTGTTGGGATCGATCGCCTGCGCGCGGTGCAGCGCCTGATAGGCGAGATCGCCGCGCCCTTTCGATTGCCAATATTGCGCCTGTTGCAACAGCGCGCGCACCGCCGGATTTTCGGCCATGGCGCATGTCGGCCACAAGCTTGCCCCGGCAAGCAACAGGGCAAGGGCCTGAACGGTGCGCTTCACGTGTCGTCTCCCAGCGCTTCGAGGCGGCGGCGCGCCTGTCGGCTGAAATAGAGGTAGACCGGCCCGCTCAGCACCAGGGCCACGATCAGCCCGCTCAACGCCATGAGCAGCGGATGACGGCTGAACCAGTATGCCAGCTTCATCCAGATCGGCAGGCTGCCCACCCAATACGTCGGCAGAATGGCAAAGCTGGTCATGCCGTCACCGGTCACCACCGACAGATCGCCCTGAACCTGGGCATTGGTCTTTTCGTCATTCAGCCCGCCGACCAGCGAAGGCAGCGCTGCGGGTTGATCGGCGAGCAGCGCGACGACCGTCCGGCCCGAAGTGAACGGCGATTGAAACGAGACTATCCCTGAAAAGCCCTTGGCGGCATAGACCACGCTTTGCGCATCCTGGCTGCTGCCCTGCCAGTCGGAGCCGCCGAACAGCGCCTCGACATATTGCAGCGGGGTGCGCTCGTTGACGCGCAGCGCACCGTTTTCAAAGCGCACCGGCGATCCGCCGAACAGAGCCTCGGAATTGGCCAGCGCAGAGTTGCCGATCACCAGAATGTCCTGCTCGTGCAACTGGTCGGGATCGATCTGGCTGACCACCGTGACCCCGGTCGCCGCCACCCCGGTCGCATCGCCCATCCGGCCCATGACCTGAAGAAAGGCCTCGATCGCCTCGAACGAGGGATTGGCGTCCATCACCACGGTCGTTTCGGCAAGATCGGGGCGGACGGTGAACGGATAGCCGGCACCGGCAAACGTTGCGAGATTGGGCATCGGCAGCGCGTGCCACGCCTGGGTCAGGTCGATCGTGCTGTCGGGATCGAGCGATACGCGCACGTTTTCCGGCAGCGTGCCGGTGCATTTTTTCTTGTCGGCAAGGATCAGATTGTAATCGAACACCAGCTCGTTCTGGCCAAACAGGGCATAGCGCGGCAGCACCACGCTCGCGCGCGAATCCGAACTGTGCGCGGCCATCGAGCCCCACAGCCCGCCGTTCAGCAGCCATTGCCACCAGTTTCCGCTGAGCGGCAAAGTGCGCAGGAACTGGCCATTGAGCGAAATGTCGAGCCGCGAGCCCTTGCGATCGAGCCAGCTCGCGGTCGGATAGCGATAGGACAGATCGACCTGCCCGCCGTCGCGCGGCCAGAAGAACAAGTCGGGCGCAACGCGAAACCGCGCCGACAGCGGCCCCGGCGGCAGGCCCATGCCCTGCAGTGCATAAGGCGCCATCAGCTCGCCCAGCTTCACCGGGCGATCGGTCGTGATCCAGCGCGGCGCGCCATAGCGCGGATAAGACGGAATGCGCGCGCCGTCGAACGCCATGCGCGCCCCGCCCACGGTGCCGCGCGCACTGGCAAGCGCCGCAGCGGCCAGGCGGATTTCGTCATCGTTGCGCCCGGCAATCACCAGCAGCGTACCCGCAGGATCGACCGGATTGCGCACGACAGTTGCCGCAGGGCCGGTCACCGGCACGGCAATGCCGGGGAGCGACGCGCCGCCGCGCAGGAACACCACCGCATTGCCCTGCGGCAACTGGCCCACCATCGGCTTGAAGGTAAAACCGCGATACGACGCCAGGCTGCCATACCACGAGGCGATCGCGGCCGCCGCCGACAAATCGCCATGATCGGGCTTGCCGGCAAAGACGAACGGCAAAACGAGCGCGCCATTGTCGAAACGGTCAAAAAACGGCCCCGGCAGGCGCGCCAGATCAAGCGTCTGCGCGGTCGGCTGCACCGTCAGGTCGAGCCAGCTTTGCGTGTTGCTGACATTCGCCCAGAGCGAGGAATGAAACGGATCTTCGCAATCGCGCGCATAATGCCCGAGCAGGCGCAAGTTGATCTGATTGTCGCCGGGCAGAAACAGCGCCGGATTGACCGGGATCTTCAGCTCCTGGCCGCCGGAATCGCCGGGGCGCAGCGGCACGGTCTGGACCACTTCGCCATTGACCAGCACCACCAGTTGACTGAGATCGCCAAGCAGGGCCGGCGACCAGGCGAGGTGCAGCGTCAGCACGGCATCGGTCACGACATCGCTCTGGCGCATTCCAAAGGGAATGCCGATTTCCCCGCGCGTCCCGGCCAGACGGATCGGGGTCTTGATCCGCAAGTCCTTGAGCGAAAGATGGATATGGCGCGCAGCGGTGCCAGCCGTGGCTTTGGCCGGATCGACCAGCGGCGCGCCGGAAGCGGTTGTCGCAAGCGGTGCCTGCGCCCGTGCCGCCTGAGGCTGCGTCAGAGCGCCCAGCCCCGCGATCAGCAGGATGACTGCGGCAGCCCGCGCCAGACCGGGCTTTGCCTTTGCCGCAGCGGGCTCGGCAGGCTTGGGATCCTGTGCGGCGGCGGCGGCTTTCAGCGCTTGTGTGCGCTGCGCTTTCATCTGGCGGCGTTCGGCAAAATTGAGGCGCAAAATGCGCTTCATCGTCACCAGATCGACCTTGATGATGTCGGCCAGCGCACGCACCCCCGGCACGATCGGGTGTGGCGCGGGCATCTGCCAGGCATCGGCGCGGCCCATCACCGCGCGGACCAACTGGCGCGAGGCGACCATGCTCATCGGCTGAAACCGCAGATAGGTGCTGCCTGCGATCGAACGCACCGTTTCGACCGGCACGGCCAGCGTTTCGTCGCCCATCGCCAGCGTGATATGCGTGACCTGAAGATCGCGCATCGGCACTTCGCGGGGCAAGGCCACCGCCGCGCCGCCCATCGAAATGTTGATGGTCGTCCCGGCCACGACATGGCCCGAAGCGAGACAGACCATGACCGGCAATTCGGCGGGCACGCGGATGTCGACCCGCGCCTGGCGCGATTCCCGCGCGACCGAAACGGCGGCGAGCAGGATGATCAGGCTGAACGTCGCCCAAGCGGTGTTGAGCACCAGCGAATCCAGCTGAATGTTGAACATCTGCGGAAAGAACAGCAACTTGCCAAAGCCGACCAGCACGGAGCCGAAAATCAGCGCGATACACACCAGATGCGGCCGCACGACCGCCCAGTCGAAAAAGGTCTGGTCGAGCAAGTCGCCCTTGTCGGTGACGTTGAACTTGCCCTTGCGCGGCTGAAACCAGGTCATCACCGTCGGCTTGACGAGGTGAAACGCCAGGATCGTTTCATAGACTTCGCCCCAGAACGGGCGGCGGTCGCCCCGGTGCATCCGCTTGCTCGCCTGCGCCGCGCAAAACAGATGCGGCATGGCATAGGCAAAGATCTGCGTGGCCGAAGCATGAATGATGTTCTGCCCGAACAGCAGATAGGCCAGCGGACTGGTCAGAAAGACGATGCGCGGGATCGGAAACTGAAAATGCAGCATCGCGTTGAGATAGCAAAGCCGTTGCTGCCACTTCAGACCGGGCCCGAGCAGGGGATTGTCGATGCGCAGGATCTGCGTCATCCCGCGCGCCCAGCGCACCCGCTGGCCGATGTGCAGCACCAGCCGCTCGGTGGCGAGCCCCGCCGACAGCCGCGCATTGATATAGGCGGTGTTCCAGCCGGTGCGTTGCAGCTTCAGCGCGGTATGCGCGTCTTCGGTCACCGTTTCACCGGCGAACCCGTTCGTTTCCATCAGCGCCTCGCGCCGGATGATCGCACAAGACCCGCAGAAGAACGTCGCGTTCCACAAGTCGTTGCCTTCCTGCACCGCGCCGTAGAACAACTCGCCCTCGCCCGGCATGTCCCTGACCGTGCCAAGGTTGCGCTGAATCGGATCGGGCGAATAGAAATAGTGCGGCGTCTGCAGGACCGCGAGGCGCGGGTCTTTTTGAAACCAGCCGACCGTCAATTGCAGAAACGCGCGCGTCGGCACATGATCGCAGTCGAAAATCGCAATCAGTTCGCCGTCGGTCTTCTTCATCGCGGCATTGAGATTGCCCGCCTTGGCATGAAGATTGTTGTCGCGCGTGATATAGCCGCAACCGGCCTGGCGCGCGAAGGCGCGAAATTCGGGACGGCGCCCGTCATCGAGAATGAAGACGCGGAACCGGTCTTCGGGATAGTCCATGTCCATCGCCGCAAACACCGTGTTGCGCACGATCGACAGGCCCTCGTTATAGGTCGGGATATAGACATCGACCATCGGCCAGATTTCCGGATCCCCCGCGATTTCGACGACCGGGCGATCAAGCGGCCAACTGGTCTGCAACACGCCGAGCAAAAGGATCACCCAGGCATAGAGTTCGGCCAGATAGAGCGTCGTGCCCAGCAGGAATTCGAGCGGCGTGCCGAACGAGAGCGTCTGCGTCGTGCGCCAGAACAGATAGCGCGTCGACACCACCACCGAAAGCAGCGCGAGCGTCATCGTCGTCTTGCGCCCGTTGCGTCGGCCAAGCAGCAGCGCACCGATCACGGTCAGCCCGGCGAATTGCCATTGCTCCTTGAAATCGAGCGGCACACCGATGGTCAGCACCACCAACGGCAACACCAGCAAAAGCGCGCCGATGCGCAATGCGCGAGACCGCGCCGGAGTCATCACGCCGCCTCGTTCTTGGCGGCATGAGGTGCCGGACGCACGGTTTCATCCGCCGCCTCTCCGGCGCACAGGCCGTCGACGGCAATGACCAGCCGCTCCATGTCAGCCAGGGCCGCGCTGGCTGGGGCATAGCGCGCCAGAGTCTGCAACATGCCCACCGCTTCGTTCACCGCTTCGTCGCGATGGATCTGCGCGATCAGCTTGTCCCCCAGCAATTCGCGCAGAAACAGCGCGGCATGGCGGGCAAAACGGCGCGTTTCATCAAGCTGGTTGAGCACGAAGGCCGTGCGTTCCGGTTCGCCGAGGGCCCGCGCCGGGTTGATCCGGGGCAATTGCGCCAGGGACATCGCCGTCGGCGTCAGCGTGCAGACATGCAGCCGGGCACGGCGGCGCAGGACTTGCGCCAACCCCGTATCGGTCGAGGCGACATCGGCAACAAAGACCGTCTCGCCATCGAACGGCAGGTCGCCCGCGCGCAGCGCCTCGGCGAAATCCGGCTGGTGCGCCGCGCGCCATCCCGAACGCAGCCCCACCCCGCCGACCGTCAGTTGATCGATCACTTCTTCCTCAAGATCGGGAAGCGACTGATCGGGGGCCAGGCCGAAATAGGACTTCAGGCCGTCTGCGGCAGTCATGTCGAGCGCGACGACATCGCGCCCGAGCAACGACAGCCCTTGCGCCAGCCCGGCGGCGACGAAGCTGTTGCCTTCACCGCCCTTGGGCGAATGGCACACGATCAGGGGCATCAGAGCTCTCCCGCCGCAACGCGATCGTTGAGCTGGCGCAGCAGCGAGCGCACGTCCTCGTGGGCGGAACCGGCAAGAGGCGTCGTTTCATAGCGACCGAACAGACCGTCCGCCCGGGCGTCGCCCTTTGCAACGGATTGCGGCACTGCGGACGCCGGATATGGGCGCCCCGCCCCGGCGCTGCCCGCCCCTGAATGCGCCTCATCCCGATCAAGGCCCGCGACCGCCGTATCACCCGAAATTCGCGGGTCACGGATCAGCGCCTCGAACAGCGGCCACAGCTCCATATCAGCGAAATTATCGCGAAATTCCTGATACCTGAACTTGTTCTGACCCAACCGGCTCAGCAGATTTTCCGCATCCGACCGCATGGCGAGACCCCTCGTAAACTTACGTAAAAGCCTGCCTGTCATTAGTTAATATTTGGTTGGCCAATAAGGCCGATCTCAATCCTTTACCCCTAAAATATCAGGGTTTTTCCCAAATAGGTTAACCGCCGAGCGCGCGTCGGAGCATTGCGGCAAGGTTTGCGCGCAAGGGCCCGGTGCTGGCGGGTGAGGAATCGAACAATTCCATCTCGGTCTCGATCGAAATTCCGGCCAGCAAACTGCCGACCAGAAACGCGGCATGCTCGGTCGGCAGGTCTGCCGGCAGCGACCCGATCGCCTGAGCCTTGCCGATGAGATCGGCGATACGTTCGCCAAAGCGGCGCTGAACGTCCTCGAACACCCCTGCCGGCCCCAACCGGTTGGCAATCACCGCGCCAAACAGCACGAAATAGGCGCGCACCGAGACATCGGACAACACGAGCTCGAAAAAGCGGTCGAACAGCATCATGACCTGATCGAGCGGATCGCGAACGCCCGCGACCGCGGCATCGACCTGTTCGTGAACACAGGCTTCCGCGCGGCGGATCAGGGCTTCGACCAGGCCGTCCTTCGATCCATATTTGCGGCTGGCCAGGCCCCGGCTGAACCCGGCCCGTTCGCCGACGCGGTCGAGAGTCAGGGCCAGATAGCCCTCTGTCGCGACGATCTCGGCCGCTGCCGACAGCAGCCTGTCGTCGGATTCGGCGCGGCGCTGCGCCTGCGTTCGGCGCAAGATCCGCGTGTCGGGTTCGGGCGCGTTCATGCTGCGGATGCTCCCCTGTGAGCGGCGACCCCCGCTCTGGATTTTAGTTGTTGAACGTATACCAAATGCATCATATCCTGTCACGCGTAGAGGCAAATGCCCGAATCCATACCCGAGAGGATCGCCCATGACACTGCCCAAGGATCTGTCCGAGACCATCATCGACCCCAAAGCCTATGCGAAGCGCGAAATTGCCGACGCCGCATTTGCCACGATCCGCGCCACGGCCCCGCTCGACAAGGCGCAGCCCGAAGGCTTTGACCCCTTTTGGGTGGTCAGCCGCCATGCCGATATCAAGGACATCGAGCGCCAGCCAGACGTCTTTCACAACGGCGACAAGTCGACTTTCCTGTCCGACCGCGCGGGCGCCGAAATGACACAGGCGCTGACCGGCGGCGAAGCCAACCTCATCCGCAGTCTTGTCTCGGTCGACGGCAAGGAACACAAGGATCTGCGCGGGGTCGTCTTTCCGCATGTCACCCCGCGCGCGATCAAGCCGATGGAAGACCAGATCCGGCTGATTGCGCGCGAATTTGTCGATCATATGCTGAGCTTTGACGGGACATGCGATTTTGCCGCCGATGTCGCGTTCCTCTATCCGCTGCGCGTGATCATGACCGTGCTCGGCGTGCCGCGCGAAGACGAACCGTTCATGCTCAAGCTCACGCAGGAACTGTTCAACAACGCCGACCCCGAACTCAATCGGTCGCGCATGGAATTGAGCCGCGAAGAGATGCTCAAATCCTTGTGGGAGACCACGATGGAGCTCGAAGCCTATTTCGCAAACGTCACCAAACGGTTTCGCGAAAACCCGACCGAGCATATCAACAGCCTGATCGCCAATGCGAAAATCGACGGCGAATACCTCAACCATCGGCAGATGATGGGCTATTACATCATCGCCGCGACCGCCGGGCACGATACCACCAGCAACACCACCAGCGGGGCGATGTGGGCGCTGGCCGAACGCCCGCACCTTTTGCGCGCGATGCAGGACAACCCCGATCGCATCAACGCCTTCGTCGAAGAGACGATCCGCTGGGAAACCCCGGTCAAGCATTTCATGCGCAGCGCAGTCGCCGACACGACGATCGCCGGGCAGCCCATCAAGGCGGGCGATTGGCTGATGCTGTCGTATCAATCGGGCAATCGCGACGAGGCGGTGTGGGACGATCCGTTCGAATTCCGCATCGACCGCGAAACCAACCCGCAAATCGCGTTTGGCTATGGCGTTCACGTCTGCCTTGGCCAGCATCTGGCCCGGATGGAAATGCGCGTCCTGTGGGAAGAACTGTTCAAGCGGATCAAGTCGGTCGACATGAACGGCGAAGGCCAGCGCACGATTTCCAACTTCGTGTGCGGGCCCAAGCACGTCCCGATCCGCTTTACCGCGCAATAAGGGAGGGTCGCCATGCGCAAATGGCGCTGCCGCAATTGCGGGCTGATCTATGACGAGGAATGCGGCCTGCCCGACGAGGGCATCGCGCCGGGCACCCGCTTCGAGGATATTCCCGACGATTGGTACTGCCCCGATTGCGGGTCGGAAAAAGAGGATTTCGATCCGCTCGACTGAGGAAAAACGGGGTGGGACATCGCCCACCCCGCAAATCTTTACAGGAAGCGTCCGTAGATCACCTGGATCACTTCGCCGCTGCGCGTGTCGATCAACACCGCGTCGGGGCCATAGCGAACCCATTCGTACCCGATCGGCGGCACGTCGAGCCCGAACAGCCAGTAATCGAGCAACCAGTACTGCTGCCCCCAGTAATAGCGCGGCAGGATGTCCCCATAGCCCCAGCGACGATAGCGAAAGCCGCGCGGGGCGTGATAGGGCCCGACGTGATAGCCGCGATCAGCGTTGAAGTTGTGATTATAGGCCTGTCGGTCGAACTGCTGCGGCCGCGCCTGCGCGCCTTGCGGCCGCTCGATCCGCTGATAGCCCTGAGGGCCGCGTTCGGGCTCGGCCTGACGCGACGGACCCGCAGCATGGGCCCCGCCGCCCCGTGGAGCGCCGCCCCGTGGAGCGCCTCCACCTGGCCCCCCACCGCCATGTTCGCGCTGCGCCCAGGCGTCGGGCGCCATCACCGAAAGCCCGGCGCAAAGCGCCAAGGCGAGAAAACGTCGATTTGTCAGGTTCATGATTGCAGAACTCCTTGTGACACGATGTCGATGTAACACGATGTCGATGTGACACGATGTCGATGTGACACGATGTCGATGTGACACGATGTCGATGTGACACGATGTCGATGTGACACGATGTCGATGCCGACAACCCCCGCTGCCGCCATGCGACGGACTACCCCCCCGCGTGCCCGGCTTCGGCCGCAGCGATCGAACGGATCGTGCGGACAAAGCTGTCGGGATTGAGTGAAATCGAATCGATCCCCCGTTCCACCAGAAAAGCGGCAAAATCGGCGTGGTTGCTTGGCCCCTGACCGCAGATGCCGATCTTGATCCCGGCACTGTGCGCCCGCGCGATCGCTTCGCCAATCATCCATTCGACGGCCGCGTCGCGTTCGTCGAACAAGCTGGCCAGAATGTCCGAATCGCGGTCCACGCCGAGCACCAGTTGCGTGAGGTCGTTGGACCCGATCGAAAACCCGTCAAACCGCCGCGCAAACTGATCGGCCAGGATCACATTGGCCGGAATTTCGCACATCATGTAGATCTGCAAACCCGCCTGCCCGCGCCGAAGGCCATTTTCGGCCATCGCCGCGAGCACCCGGTCGGCCTCTGCCGGGGTCCGGCAGAACGGCACCATGACAATGACATTGGCAAAGCCGAGTTCCTCGCGCACGCGTTTCAACGCGCGACATTCAAGCGCAAAACCCGCGCGATAGCGATCGTCGTAATAACGAGAGGCGCCACGAAACCCGAGCATCGGGTTTTCCTCGGTGGGTTCGAACGCCTCGCCGCCGATCAGGTGCGCATATTCATTGGTCTTGAAATCGCTCAGCCGCACGATCGCGGGATGCGGCCAGAACGGCGCCGCCAACCGCGCGATCCCGCGCGACAGCAAGTCGACGAAATAGTCCTCACCCGAAGCATGCCCACGGATCAGCGCGGCGATTTTCCGCCGATCGACTTCGCTGACCTTATCGGGGTGTATCAAGGCCATCGGATGGATCTTGATCAGATTGTTGACGATGAATTCCATCCGCGCGAGCCCGCCCCCCCGGGCCGGGAGCCGCCACCAGCGAAACGCGGCGGCGGGCTCTGCGATATTGACCATCACCTGCGTGCGCGTTTCGGGCAGGGTGCCGACATCGACCTCTTCGCGCTCGAAATCGATCAGACCGTCGTAGACGAGCCCGTCCTCGCCCCCGGCGCAAGACAGCGTGACCGCCTGCCCATCATGCAGGAGCCGGGTCGCCTCGCCCGTGCCGACCACAGCGGGCACGCCGAGTTCGCGGCTGACGATCGCGGCATGGCTGGTACTGCCGCCATGGTCGGTGATGACCCCGGTGGCGCGCTTCATCGCCGGAACCCAGTCGGGATCGGTGTTGGTCGTCACCAGAATCGCGCCGTCGGGGAAACGGTCAATATCGGCAATGTCGCGGATCACGCAGGCCTTGCCCGAGGCAATCGCATCGCCGATCGCCGAGCCCGACAGGATCGCCGTCGGCGCGCCCTTGATGCGATAAGTGGCAAAGCTGGTCTGGCTGTGTTGCGACTGCACGGTTTCGGGGCGCGCCTGAACGATATAGAGCAGACCGCTCTCACCATCCTTGGCCCATTCGATGTCCATCGGACGCCCGTAATGCGCCTCGATGATCAGCGCCCAGCGGGCAAGCGCCAGAATTTCGTCCTCGTTCAGCACAAAGGCATCGCGCTCGGCACGACTGGTCACGGCCATGCGCGTGCGCCGGCTGCCGCCGCGCGCATAGACCAGCTTGATCGCCTTGGCACCCAGCCGCCGTTCGATGATCGGCACCGCGCCGGGCTGATCGATCAGCGGCTTGAACACGAGATAGCTGTCGGGCTCGACTTCGCCCTGCACCACCGTTTCGCCAAGCCCCCAGGCAGCGCTGATCGTGATCGAGCGCGGAAAGCCGGTTTCGGTGTCGAGCGTGAACATGACCCCCGATCCGGCGAGATCGGAACGCACCATCTGTTGAATGCCGATCGACAGCGCAACCGCGAAATGGTCATAGCCATGCGCATCGCGATAGGCGATCGCCCGGTCGGTAAACAGCGAGGCATAGCAGCGCAACGCCGCATCCAGCACCGCGCGGCGCCCGCGCACGTTGAGAAAGGTTTCCTGCTGCCCGGCAAAGCTGGCATCGGGCAGATCTTCGGCGGTGGCGCTGCTGCGTACGGCAACGGCAGGATCGGGAATGCCAAGGCGCGCCGACAGCGCGGCATAAGCATCGGTGATCGCAGCCTCAAGATCGGCGGGCAAGTGCCCCTGCCGCACGAGATCGCGGATCGCCGCACCGGTGTCTGCCAGGCTGGCCGTGCCGCCATGATAGCGCTGCATCGCCGCGTCCATCGCCGGTTCGATGCCGTTGGCGGCAATGAAGGCGCGATAGGCGGCGGCGGTCGTGGCAAACCCGCCCGGCACGCGCACGCCCTTTGCGTCGAGTTCGCGAATCATTTCGCCAAGCGAGGCATTCTTGCCGCCGACTTTGGCAATATCGCCGATCCCGATCGCTTCGAACCACAGAACGAGAGGATCTGTCATCGCTGTTCCCCAGATTTCCGGCGGATCGCCTTTTTGCGCGCGATCCACCGAACGGTTTGCCCTGCTTGGCCATGCCCAAGGCACAGCATAACAAAACCTTACCCCAATCTGGCACCAGTCGAAACGAATTGTCCTTGTTTTCGCTCAATCAGAGCGGTTTGACACCCCGCTGATCGCTATTGGCCTTTCCATTCCGTCAGCGTCTTGAAATAGGCCAGCGTTTCCTCGAGCGCCGCATCGCCCTGCGCAGAGCCTTCCTCGGGGAAGAAACTGAGCTTGACGATCACCGTGTGCGTTGCCGGATGAACATAGATGAACTGCCCCTGCAACCCGAGCGCGGTATAGGCGCCGGTCTCGTCGAGCTTCCAGATCTGAAAGCCATAGCCTGACCGCGCAAACGGGCTGGTTACGGCGGCAGGCGGCGGCAGCGCGCCCGGATCGGCATTGGGGATCATGGTCGTCGCCTGGCGCACCCAGTCGGCAGGAACGATCTGATGCCCGTTGAAGCGCCCTTGATCGAGCATCATTTCGCCAAGGCGCGCAAAGTCGCGCAATGTCGCGTTATAGCCCATGCCGTTCAGTTCGCGGCCCACCCCGGGCGCGCCATCGGCCAGCCAGAAGCCATAGGATTCCATGCCCATCGGCTGCCACAGATATTGCGCGGTGAAATCCGCGAGCGGCTTTTTGGTCGCGCGTTCGAGCACCCAGCCGAGCACCGAGGTGTCGAGCGTCGAATAATTGAAATGGCTGCCCGGCGCCCGTTTGCGCCCCAGACGCGGCGCCATATCGGCAAAGCGTTCCTTGTTGGACGCTATCGCATTGAGGAAAATCTGCGCCGCGATGCTCGGCTTGGCGCCGAAATCATAGCGTTCTTCGTAATCGACGCCCGATCGCATTTCCAGCAATTGGCGGATGGTCACCCCGTCATAGCCCGACCCCTTCAGTTCCGGGACATAAAGCACGGCGGGATCGTCGATCGAATGGATCGCGCCTTGCCCGACCGCAATGCCGACGAGCATCGAGGTGATCGTCTTGGCCATCGAGAACGAGATGTAATGCGTGCCCGCGTCGGTATTGTTGCGATAGCTTTCGTGCAGAATTTTCCCGTCGCGCATGACCAGAAAGGCCGAAGTATAGGTGCGGTCTTCCCATTGATCCTCGGTCATCCGCTTGCCGCCGATCACCGCTTCGGGCAGCGCGGCGTCGGCGTGGGCGAGCGGCGCCACCGGTCCCGAACGCGGCACCGGGCGGGTCTGGAACAACTGATCCATGTTGTGGAAGGTCAACATGTTTTCCGGCGCTTCCAGCATGTGCTTGCGCGCCTCCAGCAAGGCCGGGGGAACGCTGCCGTCGGGCAGAACATGGCTGGGCGCGGTCTGCGCCGCGACGGGAAAGGCAAGTGCGAGCGAACAGGCCAGAGCTGTCTTGCGGAACAAAGTCATAAGTCTGGGCAACCTTGTACGAATAAGAGTGTAACGGGCACAGTTCACTGGCGGAGCAGGAGCGTCATGCCAAAGGTGCGCGGACGCAGCATGATGTCCTGATACGAACCGACGCCGACCACGCTGATATATCGCGACAGAATCGGGTGCGAATTGGTCAGGTTGTCGACAAACAGCGACAGGTCCATCACATCGTGGCGCCAGCCGAGACGCAAGCTGGCGAAATGCAGCGCCTGTGTGCGGATTGCGCCGGGGTCCGCAGAGCCGGATACGCCATCGGTGACCGTCGTGGTCGGCCCGGTACTCTTGTACTGATAATCGCCGCGCAAATAGGCCGATCCCGATCCCAACGGGGTTTCATAATCGCCGCCGACAGTCGCGGTCCACGGATGGGTTTCGAGATGGTCGGCGGTTATCGCAAGCGGAAGCGCGGCCGCGCCAAGCACGATATTCTGGGTAAAGTGTGCGTTGGTATAGCTGACCGAGCCATCGAGCGAGAGCCCCCTGGCCAGCCGCACCGTGCCCTGCAGATCAAATCCCTGGCTGCGCGCCTTGCCCAGATTGTCGGTAAACTGCGCGCCGCAATGCTGCAGATTGACGTTTTGCTGGATATTGTTCCAATCGACCCGGAACGCGCTGGCGGCAAACGTCACCGCGCGGCCCACCCGCCCCTTGGCGCCTGCTTCGTAGCTCCACAGACTGTCGGACTTATAACTACCCGGCACGTCGCTATAGCCAAATGCCTGCAGATCCTTGCCGCACTGCGACAGTGGCACGGGGGCATTGGTGCCGCCGATGCGATAGCCCTTCGAGGCTGTCACATAGAGCAGCAGCGAAGGCGTGCTCTGCCAGTTGAGCGCAAATTTCGGTGTGACCGGCGTTTCGCTGACCGATTGCGGGGCCTGCAGCTCAGTGCCCGAAACCGGCCCCTGGAACAGCGAATTGCCCTCGAACCGGGTGCGCGCCACCCGGACGCCCGCCGTGGCCTTCAATGTCGGCGTGATCGCGAAAGTCGCATCGCCAAACCCGGCGATCTGTTGATCGGCACCGCGACCGGCACCCGACAGCGAATAGACCCCATTGACCAACCCGGTGCCAAAAACGACTTCTGGCGGCGCACCGCCGAACATCTCGGCAAAATTCGGATCATAGACATTTTCCGAAAAATGCTGGACCGATTTTGAGAAGAACACGCCCAGCACCCATGACAGGCGCGCATCACGATTGTTTGATTGCAGACGCATTTCTTCCGTAAATGTGCGCTGCGAATTGGTCATATAGGCCAAAGAGTTGTAGTCCGGCGCGACCCACGGCGTGCCGTCGAACACAGCGGGCCACAGCGTCGAATAATCGATCTGCGCGTTCTGGTCGCGGATGTAGTACGAAGTGTTGTTGATCAACTGCGCCGCGCCGAAATCGTAGGCGACGTTGAGCGCGGGCAGCAGGAAACGGTCATGATCGGGCGAGGCATTGGGCTGTCCGCTGATGAAGCGGTTGTTCGACGGCGAGGACAGTTGCTCCCAGGCGTTGTCGCTGTCGTTGATCGTCTTGCGTTGGTAAAACAGCGACGGGGTAATCGTCAGACCATCGACCGGCACCCATTTCAGCGCGACGCGCCCGACCTGGGTGTCGCTGAAATTGACATTCTTGAACAACGGCTGATTGGCCAGCATGGGATTGGCGTTCTGCCGATCGACCCAGCCGCCGTCGCGGCGATCCCACAGGCTGGCCGCAAAGCCGAGCTTGCCCGGAATCAGCGGACCGGTAATCGATACGCCGAATTCGCCCGAAGCCGCGCCGCCTTCGGTCGCCGAAACCTCGCCGCGTGCATAGATGTGCACGGCATCGAGGCTGGGCTGGGTGGTGATGAAACGCACCGTGCCGCCTTCGGACCCCGCGCCGAACAGCGTGCCTTGCGGCCCGCGCAGCACTTCGACACGCGCGAGGTCAAAGACCGCCGGAAAGGCATTGGTGGTCGAATAGCCGACGACGCGGCTCTGAATCGGGGTATCGTCGATATAGACCCCGGTGGTCGCCGCGCCGACGGTCGAACTGACCCCGCGAATGGCGATATTGGTCTGGTTGCCAAATCCGCTCGGGTCAAACTGGATGCCCGGCGTCTGGCGCACCACACCGCTGATGTCCTTGATCCCGCGACTGTCGAGCGAAGCCTGGCTGAGCGCGGTAATCGAGACCGGCACTTTGCTGAGCGATTCGGCGCGCCGCGTCGCGGTCACGACGATTTCACCAGGCGCCGCAGCGTCCTTGGCAACAGTCGCATCTTCGGCAAATGCGGGCGTGATCAGGCCCAGCGCGAGAGCGAAAGCCCCCGATGTCGCGGCCAGTGCAACGGCGTGCTTGGTCATGGCTTCCCTCATGGTTTTGCCGTTTGCCGCGCGGACGCACGACGAATCGGCGATTTTCCCCTCGGCCGAGCTGCGGTCTTTTGCAGGCGCTCACGGGGAACACCCGCGCCGGTTCCGGCGTGGTTTGCCATGGATGCATCATGCGGGGGGCACGCGCGCCCCCCAAATGGTATATGCTATACCAAAATAAATGCGATCAGGCCGGTTCCCCGGCGACCGACAGACAGATGCGGCGCACCAGTTCGGACTGGCGCCCCGCGCCGGTCTTGGCCAGAACGCGCTTCAGGTGTTGCCGCGCCGTGCCCTCGGCAACGCCGCGCGCCGCAGCAAATTCGCTGACACTCATGCCTCCGGCCAGGTTTGCAGCAAGCGCCGCCTCGGTCAAAGTCAGGCCAAAGAGCCGCGCGATGTCATGGGCATCATAGCGCACCGCACAATCGGGCCGCGTCATCACCAGCAGGACAAGGTCACGCGACAAGGCGAACTGCCCCGGCGCAGGCGCGGGGCGACGGGCGCGCAAATGCAACACCGGGCCACGATCGCCGCCGATCGCACGCACAGCGCGGTCCGCCCGGCCTTCGACCAGTGCCGCAAGCGATTCCTGATCCTCGCGCGCGGCGCAGGCCAAATGACCATCGCGCAAGCGCAGCTCCACGCCCGCGCCCAACAGACGCCGCGCATCGGCATTCATCCAGTGTACGCGCAAGCGGCGATCGCAAGCGACCATCGCGGTCAGCCCGGCCTGTTCGACCAGCAGGCGCCGCGCGTCGGCCTCAGCCAGGCGCATCCATAGCCGCACCGCCTGGCTGAAATGGGGCGCCATCGCCTCCAGCAAGTGGCGGTCGTCCGATCCCATGTCGCGCCCGTCATCGGCTGCACGGTGAAAGATCAGGGTAAAGTGGCGATCCTCGTCGAGTTGCTGGCTGATCCAGAATGCGGGGCCCAGGCCGCAGCGTGCCAGTCCGTCGCGCAAAACATGGCGATCCCGAGTGCTGTAATCGCACCATCGCTGGTCGCTGTCGATCTCCAGAGCCTGCGGCGGGCCTTGCGGTCGGCGAAAGCGGGGGTTGGCGGGCGTGTTGGCCCAGGAATCATGGAGTGCGCCATTGCGTTCCGACACGCTGTCGCGCGTTTCCCACAAAGGCCGGAGATCGTCACGCGAGGGGACCAGCAATTGCGCCGCCACGCCTTCGACGCCAAGCCGCTGACGCAAGAGATCCATCAATTCGACCCAGCGGGTCTTGTCATCCACCGCTCCGTAGAGCGTGGCGATCACCTGATCATCAAGCGTAGTCATGGCCTCCTGCCGATCCGCACCATGCGACCGCGAACGACAGGATACCGCATCCATCAGGATCGGCAAGCAGCGCCTGCCGAACCGGAACGGCATCGGGTAGCGCGCTGTTCCATCGCGGCGGCGCATCACGTCGCGCGGACCATCCGGATCAGCAAACGGTCAAGCGACCAGGCTCCGCCGCCCCGCGCGATCAGCGGCAAAAGCAATCCGGCCCAGGACAAATGCGTCGGCCAGGCTTCGGGATAGACGAACAGCTCGATCACGCTCGTCATGCCGAGCAAGGCCAACGCGGCAGGGCGCGTAGCGAGGCCGAGCACCAGCAGGATCGGAAAGAGATGTTCGGAACAGGTCGCGACAAGTGCCGCCAGATGCGGCGGGACGAACGGCAGTCGATAATCGGTTTCGAACAGATAATAGGCGCTGTCGGTAATGTGCAGCAATCCGGTCACTTTGGTACGGCCGGACAGGAAAAAGATCGCGGCAATGCCGCACCGCGCCACCAGCGCCAGCAAGGCATCGGGCAGCAAGCGGCGGGCCAGCGCCGCCGCATTGTCGTAGAGAGCAATCATGAGGCAAAGCCTTGTTCAAGCGATGACGGCGCAGCCACGGTCATCTGGTGCGCGCAGTCAGCGATCCGTTGCCTTTGGGCGTCTTGATCGCGGTGCATGTGCCCGCCTTGACCAGTTTCCACGAATTGCCCTGATAATCGGTTTTCTGCGTGCCCGCGCAGCTCGTGCCGGCACCGGCGGCGCAATCGTTCTGCCCGGCGCGGGCAATGCCGTAGCATTTTTCCATCGCGGGCCTCGCGTCGACGGCATTGGCGGCACCGGCGGCGAGGCCGAGCGCGATACTGGCCGCAAAGGCGGCGGGGGCAAGTTTCATCGGCAATCTCCATGGACAGGAATCAAGAACGGGCAGGTCGCCCTCCTTGCCAGGCCCTTTCGCACGCACCGCCCGATCGGTTACAAGCAGCGCATGGATCATGCGGCGACACACTTTCGTTGCGCTGCATGTAACCGGCGCGCATTCCCCGACGAATGGGGTCATGCCGCACCGGCACAATGAGGAGTACCGTCCGATGACCAAGCCCGTTTCTCACTTCGCCCCTTCTGCCCTTGCTCTGGCCAGCCAGGCCGCACTGCTCGCCGCCGCGCTGGTCGCGCTGCCTGCCCCGGCCCAGGCCGACGCGCCCAAGGCCGCCAAGGTCGTGCATTGCTATGGCGTCAACAGCTGCAAGGGCACGTCCGATTGCGCCACCGCCAAGAACAGCTGCAAGGGCCAGAACAGTTGCAAGGGCCAGGGTTTCAAGGCCGAAAGCAAGGATCAGTGCGCGGCCCAGGGCGGCAGCCTGACCGAACCGAAATAAGCCGATGACGGCCGCGCTGCCCGGCGCGGCCGTCCCCGCCTCCCCGCCGATTGGAGCCGACATGAGCAATCCGCTTTCCGGATTTGGCCTAGGCATGCGCCGACCGCATTATGCACAGTATGTCGCAGGCGAGGCCCCGATCGACTTTGTCGAAGTCATTTCCGAAAACTTCATGATCCCCGGCGGGCGCCCGATCGACACCTTGACCCGCGCCAGAGCACATTACCCGGTGGCGCTGCATGGCGTGTCGTTGTCGGTCGGATCGGCTGATGGACCGCGCGGCGATTATCTGGACCGGCTCAAGGCGCTGGTCGACCGGATCGAACCGGCGGTGGTATCCGACCATTTGTGCTGGACCGGGATCGGCGCGTTCAATTCGCACGACCTCTTGCCCGTGCCTTTGACCGATGAAGCGCTCGATGTCGTGTGTCGGGCGATCGATCAGGCGCAGACGCATCTCAAGCGCCGCATGCTGTTCGAAAACCCGTCGAGCTATATCGCCTTTCCCGGAACGATGCCGGAGTGGCATTTCCTGAGCGAAATGGTCCGCCGCACCGGCTGCGGCCTGCTGCTCGATGTCAACAATGTCTTTGTCAGCGCGACCAACCACGGGCTCGATCCGCTGGCCTGGCTCGACGGGTTGCCCTTGCACGCGGTCGGGCAAATCCATCTGGCCGGACACAGCCGGGGCGAGCACGGCCTGATCGACACGCACGATGCCGCCGTCGATCCGGCCGTCTGGGCGCTCTATGCCGAAACGATCCGCCGCACCGGCCCTGTCGCCACGATGATCGAACGCGACGGGAACATCCCGGAGCTTGGCGAGCTGATCGACGAACTGGCGCAGGCGCGCACCGCGGAAATCATGCCCGCATGACCGCGATCGTGCCGCTGGCCGAACTGCAACGGCGATTCTGCGCCTGGCTGCGCGAGGGCGATGAGGATGTCGCGGCGCGGCTGGCCGAAACGCTGAACGTCGGCGCCGGATTGTCCGTCTATCAGAACGCCTATCGCGTCTCGCTGGTCGAAGCCTTGCGCGAAACCCATCGGCGCGCCGCGCTATGGCTGGGCGAGGCGGCATTCGAGGCGGCGGCAGCGCGATATATCGATGCCGAACCGCCGTCGAGCTGGACGATCGATGCCTATGGCGCCGGATTTCCCGCCGCGCTGCGCGCCGACGATCCGGTCGCTGCCGATCTGGCCGCAATCGACCGCGCTGTCGGCGATGTCTTTGTCGGCGACGATGCCATACCTGTCAGTGCCGCCGCGCTGGCCGAAGTCGACTGGCAGACGGCGGTGATCCGTCCGGTTCCGGCGCTGGCGCTGGTGCCGATCCAAACCAACGCCGATGCGCTGTGGCTCGCCCTGGCCGGCGAGGAAACCGTGCCCGCAGCGAAGAACGGGAATACCGCCACGCTGATGGTCTGGCGTCAGGGGTTCGAGCCGGTGATGCGCCGCGCCGACCCGGTCGAATGCGCCATATTGCGCGCCTCGCTGGCAGGCATCGGTTTTGGCCGGATCTGCGAAGAGCTTGCGGACGAAAGCGATGAAGCCGACGCCGTCACCCGCGCCGGCACCGTGCTGGGCCGCTGGATCGGCGAGGGGCTGATCGCGGACTTCGCCTGATTTACCAGCGCAGCAGACGCGGGCCGAGCAAAGCGCCGAGCGCCGCTGCGCCCGCCATGCCCAGCGTATACCAGGTCAGCACGAACAGCGCCGAGGTTTCGGGGCAATGCAGGCAATAGAGCGTCGCGCCCCAGGCCCCGGCGGCCATGCCCGCGGCCATCCCGGCCAAAGCCAGCCGCGTCGGGGCCAGCCGACGAAACGACCACAAGAGCCCTGCGAAAATCGGCACCGACAGCGCGAACACGTTGCGCGAACAGACCTTCCAGCTTGCCCCCAGCCACATCGCCAGCCAGTCTGCGCGCGGCGTATGGGCCAGTTCGCCCACGCCGATCAGCGCAAGCCCGAGCACCGGCACGATCATCAGCCGCAGCCAGCCGCCGACCCCGCCGTCGGGGCGCGCCAGCCGCAGCGTCGCCGCCGTGGCGCAGATGGCCAGGCTAATCGTATAGGCCCACTTGATCCAGAACGTGGCGCCATGCATCGCCCGCATGAGATCGGGGCGAAAGCCCATCGCGCCGACCAGGACAAGCGTCATCAGGGCGCCGACAACCATGCCGAGCCCCACGCGTCGGCCGAGCGCATGGCGCGGCACCGGCGGGACATCGCGCGACAGCGCGGCGATCAGATCTTCACTGTTCATCGCAAGCTGTCCCTGACCCGCGCGGCCAGCGCCCGGAGCCCGCGATGCGCCGACACTTTTACATCGGATTCGCCGATGCCCAGCCGTTCGGCTGCCTCTGCGGTGTTCAACCCCTCGATCCGCGTCGCGCGCAGCACCGCCGCCTGCTTTTGCGGGATTTTATCGAACAGGCGATCGAGATCGGCACGCGCATCGCTCGCTTCGGCAAAGGCAAAGTCGTCGGCCAGTTCGTCCAGATCATCGAGCGACGTCGTGCGCCCGCTGCGTCGATAGCGATCGATCAGCTTGTAGCGCGCAATCGCATAGAGCCACGCGCCGAACGGGCGGGCGGTATCATAGGTGGCGCGGCGTTGGTGCACGGCCATCAGCGTTTCCTGCACAAGATCCTCGACGTCATCGTCCCGCCCGCCAAGGCGGCGACGAAAGAAGCGGCGCAACGCGGGCAAGAGTGCGCGCAGCAGCGCCGCATGCGCGACACTGTCACCCGCCAGACCTGCCAGCATCAAGGCCCGCAGGGGATCATCTTCATGCTGCATGCACATTGCCCCAGCGAATTCGTCGCGAGCGGAGGTTTGGTTACACCAAGACGCGCAAGCCGTCAGCGAAAATCACAAGAGCGCCGCGACACGCCATCCGCCGACCGGGCGATCCTTACGCGGCGACCATGCTCCACGGCGTCGGGCGCGGGCGTGCCCAAAGATAACCCTGCCCCATGCGACAGCCCGCTTCGCGCAGCATGTCGGCCTGATGCGCCGTCTCGATCCCTTCGGCGATGACCGCGATGTCGAGCAGCCCGGCAAGGTGGATCACGCCTTGCAACAGGCGATTTCCGCGCGGGTCGGTGCCGAGCGCGGCGACGAAACCCTGATCAAGCTTGAGCAGATCGAACGGATAGCGTTGCAGATAGGCGAGCGAGGAATATCCGGTTCCGAAATCGTCGAGCGCCAGGCGGATGCCCAGCGCGCGAAGCTCCTGCATGTGGCGCTGCGCGCCCTCGACGCTGCCGATGGCGGTGCTTTCGGTGATTTCGAGCACCAGTCGGGCGGGATCGAGCCCGCTGCGTTCAAGCGCGGAGCGCACGAGCGGCAGGACATTGCCGTTGGCGATCCATTGCGCCGACAGATTGATCGAAAAGCTTACCGTGTCGGGGGCCCGCACAGCCTCCTGGCAGGCGCGAAAGAGAACCCACGCATCGAGCCGACCCGACAAGCCGCACGCCTCGGCAAGGGGCACGAAATTGTTTGGCGCGATCACCCCGAGGCGCGGATGCCGCCAGCGCACCAGCGCTTCGTAGCCAAGGATCGTGGTGGTTTCGAGATCCTGATACGATTGCCATTCGAGGAACAGTTCATCGCGTTCGATCGCCAGAGCCAGCTCGCCGCCGGGCGCATGATCGGTGTCCAGGGGAGTTCCGACCGTTGCAGTTTCCTCTTGCGCCCCGGCGATCACGACTTGCCCTCGCCCGGCCCGCTTGGCAGCCAAAAGCGCGCGATCCGCCGCCCGCATCAGATCGCCCGCCAGGACCGCGTCGCGCGGGGCTTGGGCGCCGCCGATCGAAAGCCCCATGCCGACCGTCTGGTCATGCAGCATGACCGGCAGAGCACAGGCGCGCAGGATGCGCGTGCCGACAAGTTCGAGCACGTTGCGATTGACCGGATGCGCCAGCAGGATGACGAATTCGTCGCCGCCGATCCGGCCAACCAGATCACCCTGACGCACCGAAGTCTGCAGCCGCCGCGCCGTTTCCTTGAGCATGCTGTCGCCGATGTCGTGGCCAAAGGTATCATTGACCTGCTTGAACTGGTCGAGATCGATATAGAGCAAGCCGCACCCTTCGCCCGCGAGCACTTTGCCCATCGCGCGCTCGATCGCCTTTTCGAGGCCGCGCCGATTGAGCACCCCGGTCAAGGGATCGCAATCGGCCGCTTCGCGCAGCAAACTGTTGCGGCGATGCAGTTCCATCAACGAACGGGCGTTTTCGGCAAGACGCTTCAGCATCCGCCGATCGGCACTGTCAAAGTGGCGCGGCGCCCGGTCGATCACGCAAACCGTGCCCAGCGCCGCGCCGTCTTCGGCCAGGATCGGCGCGCCCGCATAAAAGCGGATATGCGGCGCGCCGGTGACCAGCGGATTGGCCTGAAACCGGGTATCGAGCGCGGCATCCTCGACCACGGTCACCGTATCAGGGCGGGCGATCGAATGGGTGCAAAACGCCTGGCTGCGCGGGGTCTGGCGCACATCGAGCCCCACTTTGGCCTTGAACCACTGGCGATCGGCATCGACGAGCGAAACCAGCGCGATCGGCGTGGCGAAATGCGCGCTGGCAATCTCGACCAGATTGTCGAAGCGGCTGTCGTATGCGGTATCGAGAATGCGATAATCATTGAGCGTCGCCAGCCGCTCGATCTCGTTGCCGGGAATGGGATACGACACGACCCTTCTCCTTGTGTGCAACGGCAGCACCGGTCGCGCGCGTCATCCCGGCGACGCCGCGCCTGGCGGATATTGCCGGATGCGCTGGTTTACACGTGTTAACGACCCGAAACGGAAACGGCTTTGCCCCCGATGGTCGGCATGGAAAGTCCAAATGCCTGACCACAAACGGCAAACCAGCCCATACCGAACCGCCACGGGATGCCACAGCGCACCGAGCGAAGTGTTACGGAAGGTGGTTAATCGCGAAATTGGTACGTAACGCGCTCGCGCCGGGTCTCAGGACAATCCGGGCACCGGCACGGGGGCCAATTCCGGCGCTTCGAAGCTGGCAACCGGATAGGCACAATAGTCGGCGGCGTAATAGGCGCTGGGCCGGTGATTGCCCGATTCCCCCAACCCGCCAAACGGCGCGGACGAGGCGGCGCCGGTGGTCGGGCGGTTCCAGTTGACCACGCCCGCGCGAATTTCGCTGACAAAGCGGTCCCACAGCGCCGGATCTGCAGCGAGCAGCCCGGCGCTGAGGCCAAACGCGGTGCCATTGGCGGCGGCGATCGCGGCGGAAAAATCGGGCACGCGCACGATCTTGAGCACCGGGGCAAAGATTTCCGCATCGGGCACGGCGACACCCGTCGCATCGAGCACGACCGGGCCAAAGAACGCCTCGCCTCGCCCCTCTGCGCGGTTGCGATCGAGCAGGACGCGGCATCCCGCAGCAATCAGGCCGTCGAGCGCAGCACGGGCGGCCCGCGCGGCCTGCGGCGCAATCAACGGTCCCATGAACGCATCATCGTCGCCCGCACCGATCGGCAGGCGCGCGGCGAGATCGATCAGCGCCGCAACCAGCGCATCGCCCGCTTCGCCTTCGGGCACGATCAGGCGGCGCGCGCAGGAACAGCGCTGACCGGTGGTGATGAACGCGGAATGGACCACGAGATTGGCGAGGATCGCCGGATCGGTCGCCGCATCCCACACCACCAGCGGGTTGTTGCCGCCCAGTTCAAGCGCGAGGATCACCCCCGGGCGATCGATGAAGGCGCGGCGGAAATGGCGCCCGGCCGTGGCCGAGCCGGTGAACAACAGCCCGTCGATGTCCTGTTCGAGCAGGGCCGCGCCGGTGTCGCGCCCGCCCTGCACCACTTGCAGCACATCGTCGGCAAGCCCCGCCGCATGCCAGGCATCGACCAGCGCCGCGCCGACCGCCGGGGTCAGTTCCGACGGCTTGAACACCACGGCATTGCCCGCGATCAGCGCGGGGACGATATGGCCATTGGGCAAGTGGCCGGGGAAATTGTAGGGCCCGAGCACCGCCATGACTCCGTGCGGATGGTGGCGCAGCACGGCGCGGCCAAAGGGCTGCGCGCTGTCGCTCGTTCCGGCGCGTTCGGCCTGGGCGCGGATCGAAATGTCCACTTTGCCGATCATCGCGGCGACTTCGGTGCGCGCTTCCCACACCAGCTTGCCGGTTTCACGCGCGATCAGCCGGGCGAGATCCTCACGCCGCGCATCGAGCACGGCCGCATAGGCGCGGGCCAGCGCCACGCGCTCGGCAAGCGGGCGGCGCGCCCAGCCCGGCGCGGCGACACGCGCACGCGCCACAGTCTCGGCACAAACCACCGCGTCGGCGACGGCGCCCTGCCAGACGAGATCACCCGTTGCCGGATCGAACGATTGCAGCAGTTCAGCCATCAGCACACCATAACCCTGTCGCCGGAAACCACGCCCAGCCCCGCAGCGACAGCGGGGGGCAGCATCACCTCATCTTCGCCCACGACGGCGGCTCCGCGCAAGGCCCGGAATGTCGCAAGATCGGGCACGGCAAGCAAGCACTCGGTTGCCGCATCGGCCAGTACCCCGTCAATCGACGCCCCGTCGACCACCCGCACGGTTCGCAAGCGGGCGCCGCGCACGGTGGCAATCTGGTCGCGCGGGGCAAACATCGTCGGCCCGCCGTCAAAGATGTCGATCAGCCCCGATCGCGCAAAACCTTCGCTTTCGAGCATGTGTCGCGCCGCTTCGCCATGGCGGTGCACTTTGCCGATCGCCGCGTGCGCCTCGTCGGGCACGAGTTCGAGATAGATCGGATGGCGCGGCGCGAGGTCGGCGATGAATTGCCCGTCGGTGGTAGTGATCATCTGATCGGCCTGTTCGAACGGCAGGCGAAAGAATTTGGCCGAGATTCCTTCCCAGAACGGGCTGACACCGCGTTCGTCGAACCACCCGCGCAATTCGGACATGACGGTTTGCGCAAAGCGATCGCGCGCTGCGGCAATCAGCATGTAGCGCGACCGCGCGAGCAGCGCCCCCGTCCCCGCCTGACGCTTGCCCGGACGCAGGAACAACGAGCCGACTTCGGAATGGCCGCTGCATTCGTTGACCAGCACCAGCGCCTGATGATCAAAGCGCGTGGCCGTGGCCGAACTGAACTGCGTAAACGTCACCACGCGAAACGAGAAGTGCGGGCGTTGCAGCCCGACCGCGCCCTTGACCGCCGCGACGCCTTCGATCCGCCCGGTTGCGCAGTCTTCGAGCATCAGCACATACCAGGCCTCGCTCGCGGGCACGGCACCGGCAAAGCTCGCCTCGCTCAGCGCCAGCCGAGAGGCGAGCGTCTCGCGGCTTTCGGGCAGGCTGGTAAAGCCCTTGCCCGACAAGTACGCCAGTTCGAGCAGCGCGTCGGTATCCGCCGGGCCGCCCGGCCGAACCACCAGCATCCGCGTTCAGGCCGCCTGCGCCAGCGCGCGCCGCGTCGCGGCAAAGGCCGTAGCCAGCCGGTCGAGCGCGGAATCGACTTCCCTTGCCGTGATGATCAACGGCGGCAGAAGGCGAATGCAATTGTCACCGCCGCCCGCAACGAGCAGGCCGTGATCGCGCGCCGTCGCCATCATATCGCGGTTGTTGGTGTGCAGCTTGACGCCGATCAGCAGCCCCTTGCCGCGCACGTCGACCGCCACGTCGCCATACGCGGCGACCAGCTTGGTCAGGCCGGAGGTCAACCGTTCGCCCATCGCCTGCGCGTGGGCCAGCAGCGCCGGATCGGCGAGCAGGTCAAACGCGGCATTGCCCACCGCCATCGCCAGCGGATTGCCGCCGAACGTCGTGCCGTGCGCGCCGACCGTCATGCCCGCCGCCGCTTCACGCGTGGCAAGGCAGGCCCCCATCGGAAAACCGCCGCCCATCGCCTTGGCAATCGCCATGATGTCAGGCTCGGCGCCGGGCGCCCACTGATGCGCAAACAGGCGCCCGGTGCGGCCCATGCCGCATTGCACTTCGTCATGAATGACCAGCACGCCTGCTGCCTGGGCCATGGATTTCAACCGGCACAGCCATTCGGGCGAAAGCGCCCGCGCGCCGCCTTCGCCCTGCACCGGCTCGACCAGTACGGCCGCCGTGGTCGACGCGGCGATCGCGGCGGCAAGGGCGGCGTCATCATCGAGGCCGAGCTGCACATAGCCAGGCAGGCGCGGGCCGAAACCGTCGAGATAGGCGGGATTGCCCGAAGCATTGACCGCCGCATAGGTCCGGCCATGGAACGAGCCGGCAAAACCGATCACATCGATGCGTTCGGGGCTGCCCTTGGCCGCGTGGTACTTGCGCGCGGTCTTGATCGCCGCCTCGATCGCTTCGGTGCCCGAATTGGCGAAGAACACCACATCGGCAAACGACGCGCCGGTCAGCTTTTCGGCAAGCTCTTCCTGCCCCGGAATGCGGAAGATATTGGACACATGCCACAGCTTTTCGGCCTGATCGCGCAACGCAGCGACCAGTTTCGGGTGGCAGTGGCCCAGCGCATTGGTGGCGATCCCGCTGACGCAATCGAGATAGCTGCGCCCGTCGCGGGCATGAAGCCAGACGCCCTCGCCCCGATCCACTTCGAGCGGCGCCCGGTTGTAGACGCCCATCAATGCTTCGCTCATCGCTGCCTCCGCCAATTGTCTGTTGCAAATATCGCATGGCAGGATCAATTCAAAACAAGGAATGCGCATCGCTTGATGCGCACAATGCATCAAGGAGCCCTATGAGCGACCGCAATCTGCTGCCGCCGATGGGCGCGATCCATGCTTTTGTCGAAGCCGCCGCGACCGAAAACTTTTCCGCCGCCGGCGCGCGGCTGGGGCTGAGCCAGAGCGCGATCAGCCGCCAGATCGCCGTGATCGAGGCGATGGCGGGCACGGCGCTGTTTGAACGGCGCGGACGGCGGGTGGTGCTCAATGCCGCCGGGCGGCGCGTCCATGCCGCGCTGCTTCCCGCGCTCGACCAGATCGCCGGGGCAATGCGCGCGGTGCGGGCGCAGGACAGCGAATTGACCGTGGCGACGCTGCCCGGGTTCGGCATGCGCTGGCTGGCGCCGCGCCTGCCGCAATTGAGCGCGCGGCACCCCGACCTGATCGTCAATCTGACCGTGCGGATCGATCCGTTCGACCTCGCTCGGGAAGGGTTTGATGCCGCGATCCATTTCGGCGCGCCCGACTGGCCCGATGCCGAGCACCATTTCCTGTTTGAAGAAGAGCAAGTCGCGGTTGCCGCGCCCGGATGGGCGCAAGCGCACGAAATTGCACGCCCCGCAGACGTGATCCATGCCCCGCTGTTGTTCCAGAGCCTGCGGCCGGGCGCCTGGAACGACTGGCTGGCAAGCCAGGGGATCGAAGCCCCGCCGTTGACCGGCGCACGCTTCGATCATTTCCTGATGGCGGCGCAGGCGGCGGCGGCGGGCGCCGGGCTGGCGATGATTCCGCGCTTTCTGATCGAGCCGGAGCTGGCCTCGGGCATGCTGGTCGAGCCGTTTGCACACCGGCTGAAAAGCAAGTCGGCCTATTACCTCGTCCACGCGCGCGGCCCGGTCTCGCCCGCGCTGGCGCGGTTTCGCGACTGGCTGACCGATCAGGACGCGGCTTCGGCGCAAATCCAGTCGCGAAAGGCGACCAGCGGCGGATAATCGCGACGATGGGCGGGAAACGCCAGCCAATAGCGATCGGCGCTGTCGACCGGCGCGAGGCCGCCGGGGACGACCAATGCGCCCGACGCCAGCTCATGATCGATCAGGAACGTCGGCATCAGCGCGACGCCGAGCCCGGCGATGGCGACTTCGGCAGCCGTGGCGAACTGGTCGATCATCAGCGCAGGCGCCGGTGCGGCAAGCCCTGCCCCGGCGAACCACCCCGCCCAGGCCGCTGCGCGCGATGACAGCCCGATCAACGGCGCGCGGGCCACCCGGGCCAGCGCTTCGTCACGCGCGAGCGGCCGGTCGAGCCCCTGCCGCGCGGCCAGACCCGGCGCCATGACCGGTATGACCTGTTCATGCATCAACGGCACGAATTCGGCCCCCGGCCAGTCGGGGGCGCCGAAATGGATCGCGAGATCGAGCGGATCGCGCGCGAAGTCGAACGGGGCCAACCGCGTGGCAAGGTGCAGCGTGATCCCCGGATGCGCTTCGCCAAATCCGGCGAGGCGCGGGGCGAGCCAGCGGGTCGCGAATGTCGGCAGCACCGCCAGCGTCAGGACACCGCCCGCCGGATTGAACCGGCAGGCGAGCGTTGCCGTGGTCAGGATGGCGAGCGCGCGGCGAACTTCGCCCAGATAGCTGCGCCCGGCGGGTGTCAGGGCGAGGCTTTGCCGTTCGCGGTGAAACAGGGCACGCCCGATCTGGTCTTCGAGCGCGCGGACCTGGCGGCTGACCGCGCTTTGCGTCAGGGCAAGCTCGCGCGCGGCGGCGGTGACGCTGCCGAGGCGGGCCACGACGTCGAAGGCGAGCAGCAACGCGGTCGGCGGCAGATGACGTCGCGCAAGCGGGATCTCATTCCCGTTTGGAATGGGTTCAGTCGGAAACATCGCTTGCCTCTGGTGTTTGGTCCAGCCAGTTCATGCCTTCCGGGTATGCCGTGGCGATCCGGCGTGCAAGTGCCAGCAAGAAAGCCCATGCGATGTCTGCTTTTGTCGATGCCGACCTGATCCGTGCCCGTTTCGCGGCCGCGCTGTCGGACATGTATCGCGCCGAAGTGCCGCTTTATGCCGACTTGCTTGCCATCGTCGGCGACGTGAACGCGCAAGCGGGCGGAACCGACGAAGCGCGGATCGCGATCGAGCGCCATGGCGCGATCCGGGTCGGCACCGCGCAGGAACTGGCCACGATGGCGCGCGCCTTTGCTGTCATGGGAATGGAGCCGGTCGGCTATTATGATCTCGCCCCTGCCGGGGTGCCCGTGCATTCGACCGCGTTTCGCCCCCTGACCGAGGCGGCGCTCGCGGCCAATCCGTTTCGCGTGTTCTGTTCGCTGTTGCGTCACGATCTGATCGGCGATGCCGCGCTGCGCGACGAAGTCGCCGCGATCCTCGCGCGGCGGCAGATCTTTGCGCCGCGCGCGCTGGAGCTGATCGACCAGGCGGAGCGCGATGGCGGCCTGGGCGAAGGTGACGCCGACGCGTTTGTTGCGGCCTTGCTCGAAACCTTTCGCTGGCACAGCGAGGCGACCGTCACAGCCAAGACCTATCAACGACTTGCCGCGCGGCATCGGCTGATTGCCGACATCGTCGCCTTCAAGGGGCCGCATATCAATCACCTGACCCCGCGCACGCTCGACATCGATGCGGCACAGGCCGCGATGCGCGCGCGCGGGATCGATGCCAAGGACACCATCGAGGGGCCCCCGGCGCGCAGAGTGCCGATCCTGCTGCGCCAGACGAGTTTCAAGGCGCTGAACGAAGCGGTGCGTTTTGCCGATGTCGGCGGCCGACACACCGCGCGCTTTGGCGAAATCGAGCAACGTGGCGCTGCGCTGACTCCCAAGGGCCGCGCTCTCTATGACCAGCTGTTGGCGCAAGCGCGGCTCGGCGATACGCAGGCCGTGTTTGCCGCCTTTCCCGACGATCTGCCCACGCTGATCCGCGAAGGCCTGATTTACGTGCGGCGCGGCGCCGACGGGCTGGAGCCGATCACTTATGAAGATTTCCTGCCCGTCAGCGCGGCGGGGATCTTTCAGTCGAACCTGTCGGGCGAAGCGCGCCGCGATTATGCCACAGCGTCATCGCAGGCCGCGTTCGAACGCGCGCTGGGCCGCGCGGTGATCGATCCCTTTGCGCTCTATGCCGCCATGGCGATCATGCCCGAGCCTGTTACCAACTGAGCCCGAACGGCGCGAATGTCGTGTCGATCGCCGGAAACAGCAGGCGCGCGGCGGCCAGATCGCGCGCCGCGCCATCGGCCTTGCCCGCCTGGCGCCGGACCAGTGCGCGCAAGTAATAGGCTTCGGCGCTGGCCGGATTGATGTCGAGCGCGGTGTCGAGATCGCCGCCTGCCTGAGTCAGATCATGCTGACGCAGACGCGCCAGCGCGCGGCCTTCGAGCGAAAGCGTCGCCATCTGATCGCTGAGCTGGATCGCGCGCGTGCAGTCGGCCGCGGCGCCTTCAAGATCGGCGTCGAGCAAGCCTTTGAGCCGACAGCGCATATTGAGCAGAACCGCATTGCCCGAACGCTTTTCAACCGCCGCGTCGATTTCGGTCAGCGCGCCCGCCTTGTCGCCCGCATCGGCCAGCGTTTCGGCCTTGATCGCACGATAGAACGGTTCGCGATCATCGCCATTGGCCAGCCCCGCGTCGATCAACGCCAGCGCCTTGTCCTTGTCGCCGGTCTGCGCCATCAGCCGCGTGGCAATCGACAGCGCACCGATGTCCGAAGGATCGAGATCGAGCGCGGCGCGCATGTCGGCAAGCGCGCTCTTGCGATCGCCGATCGCCTGATAGAGCTCCGAACGTTCGCGCAAGGTCGCCTTGTCTTTGGTCAGCGCCAGCGCCTTGCCGAGATCGGCAATCCCCGCGCGGGGATCAAGCTCGAGCGCATGAAACATCGCGCGCATCCGGTATCGCGCCGCGTCGTCGGACTTTTCGGCGATCCACCGGTCGATCAGCGCGGCCGACCGATCGAACAGATGATCGCGCCGGGCCTGTTCGACGCCTTGCCAGGGCGCGGGATAGCCCGCCACCGTGCGCAGCTTTGGCGCGCGATTGGCAAATTCGACATCTTCGCGCCGCATCGCCGGGATCGCCGAGGCGGGAACTTCGCCCCCGTCGACCGTGAACGTGATCGCATAGGCAAATGTGCCGTCGCGCAATTGGGCATGAAGCGTGTTGCCCCCGGCGCCGGGCTGATTGAGCGTTTCATCCGCGATACCCTCCATCGCGATGCCTTCGCCATGGCGGGGCAGGAGAATGCTGGAGGTGATCAGCTTGTTTTCCGGATCGCCCAGCGCAACCGGAACATCCTGCCAGATCGTGCGGGTGCGGTCGGGGTAGCTCGTCGTGCCGAGCATGCCGGGATTGAACGTATAGCGGCTGTCGGCGCGTTTCCACGTCGGCATGGCAAAGCCTTCGCCCCGGATCGTCGCCGCGCCCGTGGCGGGATCATAGGCAAAAGTCGGCCGCAACAGGACTGCGCCGAACCCGCTGCCCGAAAGCAGCTTGCGCAAGATATTGGCCCGCGTTTCGGCATCGAGCCCGGCGACAAGGCTGTTGAGCTGCCCTGCCAGCGCGCCGTGCGCATGCCCTTCGATCACGATCGGCGCAAACATGCCGATCCCGGCGCGCATGTCGATGTCGTTATGAATTTCGACAACGGGATGCGCGGGCGCACGCGCCGGCGCCTTGACCAGACCGGCCCCGGCGGCACGCAGCGGCAAGACCCAGTGATAAGGCGGCACGTCGTCGATATCCGCCTCACGCGTGCCGAGCGCCGTGCCGTCGAGCCACAAGGTCGCCCCACCGGGATGCGCCAGTACCATGACATGATTGAACGCCATGACCGATGGCAGCCGTTCGCTCAGCAGATCGCCGTTGCCCAGATTGGCCAGCGCCGCCTCTGCCTCGATCCCCAGCTTGCCCAAAATCGCCAGCAGCAGCAGCGTCTTGGCCTTGCAATCGCCATACCGCAGAGACCACGTCTGCTCCGGCGTTTGCGGGACGAGATTGCCGCCTTCCATGCTGACCGCGAAATAGCGGATCTTGTCCTGCACCAGTTGCAGCGCCATCGCCGTGCGGCGGCGCGGGTCGGCGCTCGCAGCGGCGATGCGGGCGACTTCCTGATCGAGATCGCCGCCCTGTTTGATCGCGGCTGCGGCGCTGTCGGTGCGATAGAGCGGGGCCATCGTGCGGCTGACTTCGGCCCAGTCGGCAAAGTCGGACAGTTCGATCAGCGAGGGTCGCGCATAGCGGCCCGGTGCCCTCGGCGCGGAATCGGGTTGTTTGACAACGGGGAGCGTGACCGACAGTTCGTGCCAGCCTGCGCTCGAATGCGTCGCCTGATCGGGACTGACCCCGGTGAGACAGGATTTCCAGCGGATCGCATCGCCATCGCGCCACAACACGCGCGCCCGGCCAAAGCCCAGCGAGACGGGCTGCGCCACCAGCAGCGCGGCGGCATTGCCATGCCCTGCCAGCACCGGATCATGCTGAGTAACCGACATGCGCACGTCGAGCACATCGCCCACCCGCAAGCCTTCGACCAGCATGGTCGCGGTCAGCAAGCCATTGAGCTGCAGCGATTCAAGCTCTGCCTCGCGGCGCAGAACCTGAAACCGGCTTCCCCCGGCCAGCACGTCGATCCGCTGCGCCCCGCGCAAGATCGTGATCGCGTGAATGATCAGATCGCCGTGATCGGGTGCCCAGGTCGCCGTCACCGTGCCGACGCGGGTCAGCGCCTCGGGCGTGTCGATACGGACCGCGTTGTCGAAATAGGCCCAGACCGTGCCGTGATCGATGCGCGTCTGGGTATCGATCACCCGCTGTTGCGGCTGGGTCGCATCGGACGAGGCCGCGCTGTCGATCGGGATCGGCGTGACCCAGTCAGGCAGCGGCTGATAGAGCGGCTTGTCCCCCGCGTGCGCAGGTTCCGAAATCGATGCCAGCGCAATCAGCAGCAAACCGGTCCGTCCGACACCACGCAATCCCCGGCGATGCCCGCGTCGCCTGCCTGATCCCTGCCCCGTTTCCTTCATTGCCCTGCCGTGTCCGCCCCATTCGATGAATGGCACCACAGCTATCAGCAAACGCCCGAATGAAAAGCGCAATCGGGTCCAAATGCCAACGAAGCCGGGGCACCGGATTCGCCTGCCGCAAGGGAAGGCAAATCCGGCGCGCGGCAACCGGTCCTGTCGATCCGTCAGCGACGACCGTGATCGCCGCCGTATTCGCCGTGGCCACCGCCCGCATGGCCGCCGCCCTGGTAGCCGCCGCCGCGATAGCCGCCGCCCTGATACCCGCCATGGTAGGCCTGAACCGCGTAGCCGCCACGATACCCACCGGCATAACCGCCACGATACCCACCGCCATAACCGCCGCGATAGCCGCCAACCACAAACGGACGGGCATAGCGCGCACCGCCGTACCACCAGCCGCCGTCATGCCAGCCCCAACCGAGGTTGGCGTAATACGAGGCGGGATAGCAGTATCCGTCATAGCCCGGATAAGCATTGTAGCAGCCGACCTGCGGCGCATAAGCGACCGGCGCAGGCACATAGGCGACCGGAGCCGGAGCGGCATAAGGGCCATGGTCCGACGCAATCGCGGCGCCGGCGATCAGCCCGATCAAGCCCGCAGCAACCGCAATCCCGGCGCCATCGCCGCCGTGGCGTTCATACCCCCAGGGACGTGCTTCGGCAGGAGCGGCCCCCGCCAGCAAACCGGCCGCCAGCGTGGCGGTCAATGCAGTGCCCAGAATGGCCTTCTTGAAGTATCCCGTCATGATACGCCTCCTTGTCGGCGTTGCCGGAGAGTTCGTTTTGCACCCCGGCAGCGATTCGTTTCCATGTCGTTATCTCTACGCCTGCCAAGCTGAACGCCGCAGGACGCGCGAATGCAGCGTCCGTTCATCTTTCGCCCGTCGACGCAAAAACGGCAGCAGGCGATTGCGCGGACCCTCGTTATGCTATAGTTCATATCAATAAGCGCGATCTCATCGCCATTTTCCGGGAGAGCTTTGATCATGGAATTCACCCGTTTGAACCCGATCACGGGGGCCATCGCATCATCGGCCGTGGCGATGCAGGCACAGGACATGGCGGCGATTGCCGCGCGCGCCGCCGCGGCGCAACCGGCCTGGGGCGCGCAAGGGCCCAATGCGCGGCGCATCGTGCTGAACCGCGCCGCCGCCGCGCTCGAAGCGCGCAAGGATGATTTCGTGGCGGCGATGATGGGCGAAATCGGCGCAACGGCGGGTTGGGCAATGTTCAACCTCGGCCTTGCCGCATCGATGGTGCGCGAGGCCGCCGCGCTGACCACGCAGATCGGCGGCGAAGTGATCCCTTCGGACAAACCGGGGTGCCTGGCCATGGCCTTGCGCGAGCCGGTCGGGGTAATCCTGGGCATCGCGCCGTGGAATGCGCCGATCATCCTGGGCGTGCGCGCGATCGCCGTGCCGCTCGCGTGCGGCAATGCGGTGATCCTGAAAGCGAGCGAGATCTGCCCGCGCACCCATGCCCTGATCATCGAAGCCTTTGCCGAGGCGGGCTTTCCCGAGGGGCTGGTGCAAGTCGTCACCAATGCGCCTGCCGATGCGGGCGATGTGGTCGGCGCGCTGATCGACGCGCCGCAGGTGAAGCGCATCAATTTCACCGGATCGACCGCTGTCGGCCGGATCATCGCCACGCGCGCGGCGCAAAATCTGAAGCCCTGCCTGCTCGAACTGGGCGGCAAGGCGCCGTTGCTGGTGCTCGAAGACGCCGATCTTGACGAAGCGGTCAAGGCCGCCGCGTTCGGCGCATTCATGAACCAGGGGCAGATCTGCATGTCGACCGAGCGGATCATCGTAGTCGATGCCGTCGCCGATGCCTTTACCGAGGCCTTTCGCGCCAAAGTCGCTTCGATGGCGGTGGGCGACCCGCGCGAAGGCACGACGCCGCTGGGCGCGGTGGTCGATGCCAGGACCGTGGCGCATTGTCGCGGCCTGATCGACGACGCGCTGGCGCATGGCGCGACATTGCTGACCGGGGGCGAGACCCTCGCCAATGTCCTGATGCCCGCGCATGTCGTCGACGGCGTGACACAGGCGATGAAGCTGTTTCGCGACGAGAGCTTTGGCCCGGTGGTCGCGATCATTCGCGCGCGCGACGAAGACCATGCGATCGAACTGGCCAACGACAGCGAATACGGTTTGTCCGCGGCAGTATTCACCCGCGACACCGCGCGCGGGCTCCGGGTCGCGCGCCAGATCCGCAGCGGCATCTGCCATGTCAACGGGCCGACCGTCCACGACGAGGCGCAAATGCCCTTCGGCGGCGTCGGGGCGTCGGGCTATGGCCGGTTTGGCGGCAAGGCCGGGATCGACAGCTTTACCGAACTGCGCTGGATCACCATGGAAACCCAGCCGGGCCATTTCCCGATCTGATGCAGGCGGGGGCGGTCACGCGACCGCCCCTGATTCAGATCAGAAGGGCCGATCGCCCACGATCGTGGCGCGGTTCATCACGCGGTGCGCATCGCCATAGTCGTACGTGGCGTAGTGCTGCGTCACGCGGTTGTCCCAGATGGCGACATCGCCCGCGCGCCATTTCCAGCGCACGGTATATTCGGGCCGGGCGACATGGGCATAGAGCATGGCAAGCAGCGGCTCGGCCATGGGCGGCTCCATACCGACAATGCCGGTGGTGAAACCTTCGCTGACAAAGATCGCCTTTTTCCCGGTGACCGGATGCGTGCGGATGACCGGATGCACCACCGGGGGATTGCTGCGCTTGGCCGCTGCCAGCTGTTCGGAGCCGAAACGTTCGGCCGGAAACGACTTGGCAAGATCATGCGTCGCCGACAGCGTGCCCAGATAGGTCTTGAGCGTTTCGGGCAGCGCATCATAGGCCGCCGTCGCGCTGGCCCAGAGCGTGTCACCGCCGAGCGCGGGCACTTTGCGCGCCAGGAGCACCGCGCCGAGCGACGGGGTTTCGGTGAAGCTGACATCGCTGTGCCACAGCGCATTGTCGCGCAAATCGTTGAGCGCGGTGTCGAGCAGCATGATTTCGGGCACGCGTTCGCAACGCGGATAGATCGGATGGATGTGCAGCGGGCCGAACCCGGCGGCGAGGTCGCGCTGCTGCTCTTCGGTCAAGGCCTGATCGCGAAAGAAGATCACCTGATGCGCCAGCATCAGCGCTTCGACCGCATCGCGGGTTTGCGCATCGAGCGGTCGCGACAGATCTACCCCTGACACCACCGCCCCGATGGCCGGGGTAAGCTGCTCGATCGTGATGTTCATGGTCATCGACTCCACCGCTTGATCGGGATGGGCTTCACGGTTGCACAGCAGAACCTAAGTCGGAATTCCCATCTGAAGACAGCCTTGTTTCCTGTATAAGAAAAACTGCATGGCCTTATTGCGATTGGCCATTCGCAGGGTCGCGCGGCAGGACGCGAAAGCCCGCGTCCGGGCGAACCCAGATCACCCGCTGATCGGGAAATACGGCGGCGCTGCCGGTAATCCGCGCGCGCGCCACGAAGCCTGCGGCCACCGGCACATAGATGGTGCAAATCTCGCGATTGATCGCCGATCCCATCGCATCGGTGATCTGCACCAGCAGGGGAAGCGCATGATCGGCGGGCACCGGTCGATCGAAATAGCGCAGCTTTGCGGCCAGCGCCTGTTCGCGGCGGACCGTACCGCACACCGCGCCGTCGCGCAGCGTGACCGGGGTTTCGATATCCATGGTCAAAGGCTGGGTCGGGTCCGGCAAGATCGTGGCGGTGTTGATCCAGCCGCCGTCGCTTTCGCGGCGATAGGCGGCGATCGACCGGCAGGTGCGGCTCACCCGGTCGGGTTCATAGCATTGCACCATACCCGATTTCGCCGGCGCGAGCGGATCGGCCGCAGGCGGCACAGCCGCGTCGGCGAGAACCATCGTGGCAAGGAACAGACCGGCAGGAACCAGAGGCAGCATGACGAAATCCCGTTCGATGACCATGGCAACGCCGTTCCGCAATAAGCCCGACGCGGCCACGATCAACAAAAATGCCGATGGGAGGTGAAATGGCCTGCAAAAGCGGGCAGGAGCGGGCGCTTGCCACATGATTCGGCACCCTTTTTCACTCTCTCTGATCCGGACCCGAGCCCATGCCCCCCCGCAAGCCTATCGATCGCCGCGCCGCGATGATCATGGTCGTTCTGTGCCTGATCTGGGGGACACAGCAAGTCGTGATCAAGCTTGCCGCCCCGGCGATGAGCGCGACCTTGCAGATGAGCCTGCGTTCCGGGCTTGCCGCGATGGGCGCGCTCGGCGTGGCGCTCGCCCGGCGTGAAGCGCACTGGATCAATCGCGCAACGCTTGTGCCGGGGATTCTGGTGGGGGTGTTCTTCGGTCTGGAATTCGCGCTTTGCGGAGAAGCCTTGCGCTATACGAGCGCATCGCACGTCACCGTCTATCTCTATTCCGCGCCGATCCTGATCGCGATCGGGCTGGGGTTTGCCCACCGGGACGAGCGATTGCGCCCCGAACAGTGGCTCGGCGTGCTGGTGGCCTTTTCCGGCGTTGCAGTGACATTTCTGGGGCGGGGCGATCCCGGCGCCTATCCGGCGATGCGGCTTGGCGATGCGCTCGCGCTGGGCGGCGCGGCGGCCTGGGCCATCACCGCAATGGTGCTGCGCGGTTCGAAGCTGGCCAATGCACCGGCCACGGTCACGCTGTTTTATCAATTGGTCGGCGCCGGGGTCGAAGCCGGAGCGATGGCCTTTGCCATGGGCGAAACCGCCGTGCGCCCGACGCTCGGGCTGGGCCTGGCGCTGGCCTGGCAAGTGCTGGTAGTCGCCTTTGCGAGCTATCTGACGTGGTTTGCACTGCTGCGCCGCTATAGCGCGGCACGGCTTGGCGTGCTCAGCTTCATGACGCCGGTGTTTGGCGTCGCAGGCGGCATCATTCTGCTGGGCGATCGCATCGACGCCGGTTTTGCCATCGGCGCGGTGATGATTCTGGGCGGAATCGTCTTTGCCACCACCGGCCTGTCGCGCCGACGCCGCGCCGATGATGCCTGAGATTACCGGACTCCTGAGATTATCGGGCTAGGGGATTCTCCCTAACGCGGCATCAAGCGGAATTCATCCCGCGCTGCCACGGTGCAAAGACCGGAATGATTCCCGGCAAAGCCGCACTGTTTCAGCCAAATCCAGCATTGCAAGGGGTGCCATGCTCAAGCGGATAGATCCGTCCGACGTCACACTCGGCATGTTCATCCACAAACTGGAGGGCAACTGGTTCAGCCATCCGTTCTGGAACGCGCGCTTTTTGCTGACGGATCCGGTCAAGCTGCAACAGTTGCACGCCAGTTCCGTACCGGGCGTCATCATCGATACCGAGCGCGGCCTCGACACCGAGGACAGCGCAGTCGACGAACGATCCTCGTCCGGCCCTGCCCCCGCTCAACGCCGCGCGGCGGCGCCTGCCATGCGGCTGCCCGATCCCCCCTCGCCGCCCAATCTTTCCTCGCCAATCTCGCGCACGTTTATAAGCAGCGTCGGCAACGGCCAGGGCAAAGTGTTGTCGGCTCCGCCCGCCGATGTCGTTCGCGGATTCGGCAAGGCGCAAGCCGTTGCCGAGCGCGGCCTGAAAGTGATGGCCCATGTCTTTCTGGAAATGCGCCTGGGCAAGGCGATCACCCCGGCGACAGTCACTCCGGTCATCGATTCGATCATCACCTCGGTGCAAAGCAATCCCTTTGCCTTCAATGGCCTGATGCAGTTTCGTCGCGACAGCGAGCAGGTCTATCGCCATGCCCTGGCCACCAGCGCGCTCATGATCGCGCTTGGTCGCAGCCTGCGACTGCAACCGGCCGACATTCATGCCGCAGGTCAGGCCGGGCTCCTGCTCGATGTCGGTGTCAGCCGGTTGCCGCTGGACGACACGGCGCCGAACCGCGATCCGCGCCGGTTGCCGCCCGAAATCTGGCAAAGCCACGTCCGGCTCGGGCATGATTTCATCCTCAAGAGCCGCCTGCCCGAAGCCGTCGCACGCGCCTGCCTTGAACATCACGAGCGCATCGACGGCACCGGCTGGCCCAATGCCGCCGGGGGCAGCACCTTGAGCAAGTTGGGGCGGATGGCCGCGATCTGCGATGCCTATGACGTTCTGGTCAGCGGCGGCGAAGGCCAGCCCGGTCTCGACCCCGGCGAAGCGTTGCGGGACATGAAGCGCGACACGGGCGCCTTCGATGCCGACTTGCTGTCGGTGTTCGAAACGACCATCGGCATCTGGCCGACCGGGGCCGTGGTGGAATTGCGCTCGGGCCGGCTCGCCGTGGTGATCGACCAGCATCGCGACGCCCCCGACCGACCACTGATCGCAGCCTTCTACGACCCCGCCGGCCGCCACCCGATCGACGACGTGTGGATCGACCTGACGACATGTTACGGCGCAGATGCGATCACCGGCCCCGGGCTGATCGCCGGCCTGCCGCCGCCCTGTCAGGCAAGTGCATCCGCCGCGCTCGCCGCCGTGATGGAGCGGATCACGCCGAGCGCCAAAGCGTCGGCACGGGGCCACAAGGCAGCCTAAGCAATTTCCCTGAGGCCTTGCCACCAGGCCGGTGCGAAGACGCATTTACCATGGCGGCCATAGGATCGCGCCTGGATCACCCCGCCAGCGGAAAGCCTCGCCGATGAACGCCCCTTTCGTGACTGCGCCAAAGCCGCGCAACGGCACGACCAGCGCCGCGCCGGCGCCGACACGCCCCCCCGTTCCGGCCCCTCGGCGCGACCATTGCTTTCCGCACGAATTGCCCGATGTGCTCGACTGGTTTTCCGGAATCCGGGTACTCAGCCTCGATTGTTTCGACACGCTGCTGTGGCGCGATTGCCATGCGCCGACCGACCTGTTTTCCGTCCTGCCGGACATCAACCCGTCCCAGCGCGTCCATGGCGAACACCGCGCGCGGCTGCGCGCGCGCGCCGGGCGCGGGGTGCATGACATTGCCATCGACGAGATCTATCGCACGATCATGCCGCGCGCGCGCGACGACGAGCGCGCCCGCGCGATTGCCGCCGAACTCGATGCCGAAGCACGCCACTGCTATGGCTTTGCCCCGACCATCGCGCTGATGCGCGAAGCCAGGCGGCGCGGCATGCAGGTGATCGTGGTATCGGACACTTATCTGAACCCGCGCCAGTTGCACGACCTGATCGGGCGCGCCGCCGGGGCGGAGGTCGCCGCGCTGATCGACCGGGTGTTTGCCTCTTCGATCCATGGCTTGCCCAAGTCTGCCGGGCTCTATCGCGAGGTTCTCGCGCGCATCAAGGCCAAGCCCGGCCAGATCCTGCATATCGGCGACAACGAAGGGGCCGATGTCGGCGGCGTCCGCCCGTTCGGTGTCCACACGCTGCATCTCAAACAATTCACCGAACGCACGACGCAGCAATTGCGGCTGGAAGGCGCGGTCGCCGCGCTGATCCATGGGCACGGCGCACGCAGCCTGCAAACGCCGCAGCCGCACCGCCCGGCGCTGGCGGTCGAAGCGCCGCGCCTGGCAAGCGCCGCCCATCATTTCGGCTTTGCCGCGCTCGGGCCGGTGCTGTTCGGCTTCGACCAGTGGTTGCGCGCCGAAGCCGCGGCGCTGCATGCCGCAAAGGGCGCGACGGTGCATTGGCTGTTTCTGATGCGCGACGGATACTTGCCGATGCGCATGCACCAGGTGCAGGGCCCGGCGCCATCGATCCACGCGATCGAAATCAGCCGTCTGACGGCGACATTTGCAACATTTGCGCAAGACAGCACGATCACGCGTCATCTGGAGGAAAATCGGGGCACCGACCCCCGTATCCTGGCGAGCCAATTGCGGCTTCCCCCCGAAACGATCGAGCAGCTTTGCGCCGGACGAACGCACGAGAGCGGCTGGTCTGCACTGCTTGAATGGTGCCGCGTACCGGCCAACCGGCGACCGATCGTCAAAGCGGCGCAAGCCCTTGCCGATCGGCTGGTAGAGCATGTCCGCAGCGCTGTCTCCCCGGCAGAGGGCGACACGCTGATGCTGGTCGATCTGGGCTATAACGGATCGGTGCAATCGCTTATCGATCCGTTGCTGGCGCAATCGCTGAAAGTCCACGTCGCCGGGCGCTATCTGATCCTGCGCGAAATCCAGGCTTCGGGCCTCGACAAGCGCGGCTATCTTGGCGAAGCGCATTACGACCATGTCTTGCTCAACGCGATGACCGCCAATGTCGCGCTGCTCGAACAGTTGTCGACAACGGCGCTGGGCTCGGTGATCGACTATGCCGATGACGGCCAGCCGATACGCAGCGCCAACGACATCGGCAAGCAACAGAGCGCGGTGCGCGAAGAGGTGCAGCAGGGGTGCCTTGCGTTTGCCCATGCCGCCACGGCGCATGTCCGGCGAGAAAGCAGGGGCGATGTCATCGCGCTGTGGCGCGAAGCCAATGCGGCGACGCTGATGCGGCTGATGTTTCTGCCGATGCGTGAAGAGCTCGACGTCGTCAAAGCCTTCGAGCACGACGTCAATCTGGGCACGGACGAGACGCTGGCGCTGTTTGACCCGGCCATCGCGCGCGAGGGGTTGCTGCAGCAGGGGCTGTTCTATCAAAAAGGCGTGCGGCGGATGTTTCTGCCTGCAGAGCTTGCCGAAGAAGGCCTTGCCACGCGCCTCACGCACTTTGCCACGGCACGCTTTCACATGCCGCTCACATCGGGCGATTTTGGCGGTGAAGCGGGTCGCGTTCCGGTGTTCCTGAGCGATAGGCACGAGGCGACACGGATCGAATTGCCCTATCGCGCGACGCATGACGGGTTTTTCGCACTGTGCATTCCGGTCGGGGCGAGCCGTTATCTGGCCGCCGTGCCGTTCGGGGCGATCGCGCCCTATGTCGAAGTCCACTCCATCGTTGCCATGCCCGCGCGCGAATATCTCAGCAACCGGCATGATACGCACAAGCGCGAAACGACAGTCGTGCCGCTGTTCGACGGCATCACCCCCTTGACCGAGCGGCTGTGGCATTGCCCCGATCCGTCGGGCCTTGCGCTGTTGCAGCCACCGCCAGCGGGCGATGACGCCAATCTCGTGATCGTGGTGGTGTTCCGCGCGGTGGGCGGCGGCACCCCGGCCTGATGGCCTGTCACATCCTCAACGGCGCGAATACGAATGAATCGACAGGCCGAACCGATTGCGCTGCATTCAGGGCTGATTATGCGCGGTTTTTGCGCTAGTGGATTGTTTTTGACATTTGCATCCCGCCATCCGGATAGCACGGTCGCAAATGTCAAAAACGGAAAATCCACTAGAATCAAAAGTTTCTAGTGGTCCGAAAAGATTCTGACATTTGCGCACTACCTAGCCGAGAGCGGGTGCAAATGTCAGAATCGGACCACTAGGACTTGGGGCGATCCAACGCTCGCGCGCGATGCGCCAACGTCGGTTTCGTGCCCGCCCTCCTCAGTCCCCGATCGTTTTGTCCGCTTATGGTATACCGACAAGGATGCAGACGTGTTTGCCGCACCATCGCCGCGCTGGCGGTGTGCGCAGGCCCATGCGCTGCGCCCGCGCATGCCGGAGTGTTGTCGCTGGCCATTCCGGAAACGCTGGCCAGCCCGGTTGCCATGGCCGACCCGGCCATCGCCCTGCCGGATCTGCCCGACCTCGCCCTGGCGGCGCAAACATCGCTCGGCACATTCGAAAACGTTTTCAACGCGCGGCTGACCGACAATATCCTGTCATCGATCGGCAGTCTGGCCCGCGCCCGTGCACCATTGCCGAAACCGGGCACACCGAGCCTGCGCGATGCCTTTGCCGCCCCCCCCCCCTCGCCCGGTCTGGCCCCCGGTCTGGCCCCCGGTCTGGCAATGCTCGTCAATCCGACGTTCGGCGCGCGCGAGGGCGTGGCGGTGAGCGTTGCCCAACGTCTGGTGTCCACCGGCCCCGAGTCGGCCGGGATCAACACCGACGTCCGGTTCAGCCACGCGGACGATCGGCTCGACGCCGGGTTCGCCTTGTCCGGCCAGCGAAATTTCACCACGCCCGACCCCATGGCGATCAGCTATGACGGGCATGCGCTGGTCAGCTTCAGCCAGGCGATGCAATTCGGTCTGGCTGCGCGCGGCACGCTCGGCACCGTGTCGACGCCGACGCTGAACGGAGCCGAAACCGCCGGCCCGCTGCTTCACCTCAATCTGATCAGCCGCAACCTGTCGCTGGTATCGGATGTCGGCTATGATTTCGGGCTCAATCCGACCAGCGCGATGGCGCGGTCCCAACTGCACATGAAAATGGCGCTGAAAATAAAGCTCTGAGCGGTCTGTCAGGTCCGACAAAGGTGCCTGGGCAAGGCGCTTTTCGCATCCATCAAGCGGGCGACGGCGCCTGGCTGCTTTCAGGTTTTGCGCAAGGGCCTGACGTTGCGCGGGCAAACAGGATCAGCGGATTATCGATGACCACGCCGCGCCATATCATCCCCGCCGCAAATGTTTGGGCGATACCGTATCCGGCGCGGCAGGCGGCGCGCCCGGGATCCTGCTTCACATCCGATGGCAGCCAGTTCTGTGCGGCAAGGACGAGATCGGGCCTGGTGGCCAGCAACCGGCTCCATTCTGCGGGTCCGGGCAACGCATGCCAGGGCTCGCCGGCTGCCCAGTTAACGTATTGCGGCGTGGGCGTGCCGCCGTGATAATTGGCAAATACATTGCGCGGCATCCACGGTTGCGTTTCAAAACTCTGCATCCCAAAGGCCGCGATCCGGCCCTGGGGATGGTCGTTGCGCCATGCCATGATGGCGCGTGCCGCCGGTTTGCCGGCGGAATAGCTGCCATGGATGTCTTCGATCCCGCTATGCAGTGTCTGCATCCCTTGCATCACTTCGAGAAGCGATAGCGCAACGATCAGGATACGGCGGGCCTGCGCATCATCGGGATCGGTCGCCGGATTGCCCCAGTTGATCCACAGCACAAACACGATCAACGCGAAAAACACCCCGGCGTGCCATGGTTCCGAATAGACTGCGGCGGTAAACATGATCGGCGCCGCCAGCAGCGCCAGCGACAACGCCCGATCGCGGCCCGTCAGCGCCAGCCGGACGAACTGACCAAGCAACAAGACCGACAGCAGGATCCCGATCCCGAACTCGGGCCCGGCCTGACTGACGGCGCTCCACGCCGTGCCCCGATCAAACAACGCGTTGGCCAGGAACAGCAGCGTCGCGCCAAGCGGCTTTTGCGGGGCGGTCTGGGCCAGGAAGCCGTTGTCAGCCGGTTGCCACACGGTCCACAGCGCAAACAGGCCGCCAACACCGGCGAGCGCCAGCGCCGCCAACGCCTGCCGCTGGAATATCCGGCGGGCCGCGATCTGCCGAACGAGCAGTTCCAGGCCGAGAACCGCTGCGGCCAAAAAGCTGAACACATTGACATTGGCCAACAATCCGACAACCAGCGCATAGCGCAATGGCCGTTCAACCCGGGCCGGAAACAGGGCGGCCGCCATCGGCACCAAAAGCAGATCCAGGCAATAGCCCCGGGCGATCACGCTGAATTGATAGCCATAGAAATAGCTTGCCAACAGACCCAGCCGCAAGAACAGCGGAAATGGCGCGCGCCGCACGATGATTGCGGCACCGGCAATCGCGCAGGCCGCCGAAAGTGTCCATATCGCGCTGAACGGCAAACCGGCACGCACGGCGACCCACAAGATCACATGCCACAGCGCGGGCGTGCCTTCGTACCGCGCATAATGGCCGACCAGCATGCCAAGGCTGTTGTCGCGCGCGAGCAACCACGCCTGCATTTCATCAAACCAGGCTTCATGATGCAGCGCGACACCTATGACCCACGCGGCATAGGCGATGAGCGCCACGGCCTGCACAAGGACAATTTGCGCACCATTACCGGCGTTCGGACGAGCGCCGTTCCAATCTCTGCCCACTCGAAAACCCCGACCTGATGAGCGATAAATCATGAACGGAATTAGCTAACCACGGGTTAAATCCGGTGTGAGCCGGCGTGCCGCCAGGAAGCATTTCACCAAAGTCGCGCGCGCAGACTGTCCGCACATGCTCGGGCATGGCTGAACAAGGAGTGCCAGGGGCACAGATTTCGGGGATTCCGGCGATGGTGGGCGGTGACGGGCTCGAACCGCCGACCCTCTCGGTGTAAACGAGATGCTCTACCAACTGAGCTAACCGCCCGAATAGTTCAAAAACGCATTAAAACAAACTCATTAAGCCACAACAACGAGTTCAAGAGGCTTGCCGCGCACAGGGGTGGACAGCAAATGGACAGCAGCCCACTTGACCGACTCCCTCTCTACCGCCAGAAAAAGTTTAGTCAACGCCCGCTTGGCCTTTGGGCAGTTGCGAGGGTTGAAATGCAGGTAGTGCCTGCTCGTGGTGCGCGCGATGCCACGGTGAGACGGCAAATGCCCCGCGATCGATGAAAGTTCCGCT
>Ga0302193_10000182_pt1 | contig 57262 bp, 85 predicted proteins | sample II_Bog_E3_3_FD_200228 | JGI IMG/M metagenome (GOLD analysis project Ga0302193, IMG submission 200228) | Peat permafrost microbial communities from Stordalen Mire near Abisko, Sweden - II_Bog_E3_3 | ecosystem: Environmental > Terrestrial > Soil > Wetlands > Peat | place: Sweden: Abisko...
TTCCTGACGGATCAGTTCCTCGTAAACGTGCCCCATGGCTAGCCTATTTCAATCTGGAAGGGTTCTTCCATGCCCCAGCCCTGGAGGACCGTGAGCATGTTTTCCTCGTGGACGATGACGAAGGCCATCGCCCCGAAGGTCAGGAGCCATGCCAGGGTCACAAAGAGCTGGGCGGCGAAAAACTTGAGGGGGTTCAAGGGTCCTCCTTTTGGACATGCGTTGAAGTGGTCGCGGGGCACGGAGTCGAAAACCGTGATTGCAGCACCGACTGGGCTGGCGTCCTGCCGTTGGACGACCCCGCGTGATCCAGGACAAACTCAACTCGCGGCATGGGTCAGCATCAAAGCCGCCCGTAGCTGCCAGCCGATAAATTGGGTGTAGGCCGGCGGGATCGCCTGGGCCATTTCGTCACGGTTCATCCAGTCGATATCCATGGCCCTCCTGGCGTAGGCCACCCCGGAGAAGTTCCCTATCACATGGATGAATTCGCCGTCCTTGGGCTTGCGGCCCATCTTGGTCTGACGGGCGGCATGTTCCGGGTGCGCCGGCCCGGTAAATCGGGCCTCTGGCCTCGTCCTGGCGCTGTCGCATCAGGGCGTCAATATCGACCGGCGGGAACTGGTCGAAGGGTCCCTTCCCGCACCGATCACACCGGTTGCTGGCGTCGGGGCCGAGCGGGATGTAGCCACCACAGGTGCAGGTCGATAGGCTCATGGGCTCCCCTTTCTGGACAGGTGCTATCGGAAGTCCCAGGGCATCGGTTTGCGGCGGCTGGGGATGATGAACGGAGCGCAGGTTATGGCGACGAACACCAGGACCAAAAGGCACCAATAGATCATGGCTGTGGGTCCGGGGTTATCGCCCGGATGGCGATCTCATTCCCGATGGAATTTCCGTAGTGGCCGCCGTTTCCGAGCCGCGCTAGTTTCTCCAGAGCCTCTCGGTAGCGCGAGAGAGTCCGGTCCTGCTGTTCGATCACCAGGGACAACGCACCGGTGTCAGCCTCCAGTTCCGCGACCCTGCGCTGGATCCGCTGAATTTCGGCCTCGCGCTTTCTGGCGATCTCCCGCCACGCGCTACCGGTCTGGGCAGCGTCATCGTCCTTCACTTCGACCTGAAATTTTTTGGGCAAGGTTTCCTCCTTCCGAGGCTGGACAGATGTTGCATGTTAAATAATTCATTACCGTTGGTGCGCTCGGGTTTCGGTCGCGGACCGCACGGGCGCTGGGATCGTTGGGTGCGATCCGCGAAAAGCGCAGGAACCTACGGGATTCGCAGGAGGTTTGCTTCGGCCTGGAGCGCATCGGCCAACATCATACGCCGTTCGTCCTGGGTTTCGTTTGGCATGGTCCCAAACTTGATTCCCTTCTTAACCTTGGCGATCATCTGCTTGGTGAGCCCCTGCGGGTCGGTTAGGTTCTGTGCCTTGTAGGCAGTCTCAAAGCGCAGCGCCGACGCCTGGAATTCCGCCCTTGCCTTATCGGCGTAGGGGGTGTCGCCAGTGTAGTCGGCCTCCCGCTGGAACGTGGACTTGTTCGCGGCCGGGGCGGGAGTAGGAGCAGGGGCGTCAACCGTCTTGGCCATGGCCTTGCGCAGTTTATCGATCCTGGCTTCCAGACTGGGAAGCACCTTCTCTGCGGGGTCAGTGCGCTTCCGCCCTTCCCACTTTTCTTTCTCGGCATTGTAAAGGTCGGGCTGACCGCCTGCCTTGAAGATGTTGTAGAGGTCGGTCTGCACCAGTGTAGCGAACCGGCCCTGGGCCTCGATGGTCCAGCCTTCCACGATGGGGTCCGGGTCTGGTTCGCGCCTGAGCTTGTCGTCCTGGTTGGCGCCCACGACCGGTTCGGCCGGCGGCGGTTGGGGTACCCCAACGGCAACTTTCTTGGCGGTAGCGGGATCCACATCCCACGGTTTGTTGTTCAGGTATTTGTTCCCGTCGCACAACCCGTCATGGATGTCCCCACCTAGGCCGAGCCAGGAGCAGCACTTGGAGAATGCGTCAGTGTAGGCCTTTTTGAACGCTTCGTCGTCGCATTCCACGGTGTTGATCGTTCCGTCCGCATTCTTCCGCTGGCGCTCTGGCTTCACGGAGTCGAACGCCACGTCGCCGCCGTAGTGCGGTCCCACCTCGTTCCATTCCTTGTCCCCGGTCTCTTTGTAGAGCAGGGAGAGCAGCACGTAGACGGCCACCACCCCCGTCTGGGACTCGACAACGCGGGTGTCGTAGTGCTTGACCATCCATCCCTTGCCGCACAGGCCGAAGCGCTCGGTGAGCCGCTTGACCAGGTAGTAAGGAGATACGGACTTTCCCTTGAACCCTCCGGGGCGACTGAACTCCTTGATCTCGTCTGCAGGAGTTGCAAAGAATGCGGTGAATGTATCGTTCTGCATGGTTATCGTCCTCCGATACGGATCTGTTCTTTGATTGAAACCCCAGGGTAAGCACCCGGAGCCAATTTGGTGATGTCCGGGAAGTCCTTGCACAGCACTTTCATCAGCGCATTCAACAGAACCGGATCCGGACTGCACAAGTTGCGCGGGACTAGATTCGGGTCGATGATCTCCCAGACGAGCGGATAGCTGGTCTTCGTCCCTACGGCCGTGACGGGGGCGACATAGTTGGCCGGCAGAGATACGTTCTTGACCAGCGCGGCCGATTCGTGCAGGGCCTCACGGTAGCCGTCCTTGGCATCCTCCAGGTCGTCTTCCAAGATCGCGGCCAAGAATGGGTTAGGAGCGGAGACGACCGCTTGGGTAGCCTCTCGGAGTGTCGTAGCGGCCTCGTCCTTGATTCGCTGCGCTTCCGCCTCGGCCTCGTCCTTGATCCGCTGGGCTTCGGCTTCCTGCTTGCGCAGATCCTCCCGTTCCCGCGCCTTGAACGCGACCATCGGCAACTCATAGCGTTGAAGTTCGACCAGCAGGATCTTTTCTGCCGCTTTGAACCGGTCGTCAATGTTGCGCTTCACTTGGAGGATCGGGGCCGTGAGTTTCACCCGGTCCTTCTCGTTGTCGGCGAGCATCTTCTTGATCTTGGCGAACCCCAAGGACGCCTGCTCGTAGTCTTCGGCAGTCTTGACCACTACCGGCGCGGCTTGGGTTGCGAGTGTCTGAGCCTTGCGTTCGGCGGCCTCAGCGGAGGCTTCAGGACCAAGAATCTCGCCCTCTAAAGTAGGGTTCTCTTGGGCGACCTCCGGGGCCGATTCTGGCTTCGGGGTGCCGAGGATGAGCGCGGCCTGATCTTTGATCTGCTCATCGGTCGGGTCCGACTTGAGAAAGTCCGGGATCACGAACAGAGAGTGCCGCAGCCCCTTGAATTCTTCACCCGGGAACAATGCCCGGATGCGTTCCCTTGCCTCATCGTTTGCCATATGATTCCTCCTTGATACAGATTAGATTGTAAATTCGATTCACGCTAGCCAAGTTCAGGCCATTTTATTTTTTCTCGCCGGGTATGCTCCGCTTGCAAGGTTGACAGCCATTGGCGGGACCGTTCCAGCGCTTCTCCTAGGGTGAAAGCAGGGACCAAGTGCGCAACTTGTTTCTTCCACTCCCTCACCTTGGCCGGGTCCAGTCCGGCCAGCATCGCGCACAGGCCAGCCTCTTCCACCTGGAGTTTGGCGATGGCAGATTCCAGGTGCCGGTCCGCCATCGCCTCGATAGGGACGGATTTTCCGGAATGGCTCGGGTATGGTTTGCTCATGGGCAGGTGTTACTGATTGGGGAATTGATCGAACGAGGGGCAGTCGTAACCGGAATCCGGCTGGACCTGGGGATCGCCTCCCTGTGCCCAAAATGGGACCGAGCAATCACAGGTGTAGACCGTCCCATACAGGGATTTTGGTGGCTCGGTCACGTTGATGTGGACGCACTTGTCGCAGCGGTTCACGGCAGTCTCCTGGACAGTTACTTGACAGATTCATCCCGTGGTTTGGGCGGGCATCTTGCGATACCGCCGGTTGTTTTCTTCGCCGTTCTCCGCGCAATACCCGCATTTTGTTTGCCCGTCGATGGCTTCGGCCTTGCCGCAGATCACGCAAACCCCCAGTGCTTTCCATATCGGCCGGACCCTGGCAAGGTATTTGGCCGATGCCGCCCGCTTCTTGTCCCGGCACGGCCGGCAGTAGAGATCCGCGCACAGCGTCCCGCATTTCACGCATTGGCCGGCGGCCTTGCGCTTGGCGTAGAGCCGGCGCTTCTGTGCCCGGTCGGTCAAGATGTTGCTCACGGACGCACCAGGAGGACAGCAAACGGCAGAGGTTCAGGTTGGACCAGGTTCTGTGCCAGCGCTCCATCAAGGAGCCTATCCAGTGCAGCCACCAACATCGGTGACCATATCCTTTCCCGGGACTGGTGGGTGTACCACTCCGTCCCCAGCCGCGAAGCTTTGGCGAGATAGGCAGTATGCCAACGGAACGGTCCGCGCCGGACCTGGACTCGATAACGGAAGTCGCCATAACACAGCCGCTCAGCTTTGATCAGTTCGACCTTCACTTGGATCCTCCAATCCGGTGGGCCATCCATGCGCCTGGGCTTCTTCGACCTCGGCCGCACTGGCTAGTATAAGCTCATCCAAACTCCCAAACCATTCAGAATTTATTTTATATCCGTGGCCAAGAGTCCATACCTTCCACCCTTGGGCTGTCGAGGCAATGAACACTCCTTTGTGGTCTCGCCATTTGTTCCGATACAGGACATACGGGATACCGTGCAATCGGCATAAGTGAGACAAAGTGAAGGCTTCCTCTTGGGTTATCGTCCTGCTCCCGGGATGGGTTGCCATAGCCTGCACCTGGTCTGTGGTCGTTCCCAGAATCTGGGCTATCCCTACCAGCGTGAAACGGCGCTCCAGTGCCTCAAATATCCCTGGCAGATATTTAGGAGGTTTCACGATTGGCCAGCGCCATCTTGATCCTGTCTGCCTCAAACTGGGATTCTAGGTATTCGACCAAATTGAACGGTCCCGATGCTTGGATTTTGTCAATCTCGGCCAACCTGTTTCGAAGCAGTTCTGGTTTTACTCTGGCGTTGATATCCATGGGGTCCCTTCTGCGATGGTTAGAAGCCACAATGCAACGGCGCAGTCCATCGTGAGGATCAGGCATGCGCCGGGAGATAAAAAATAGATGGGGAGCATGCCTATTGGCGCGGAGTAGAAATGCCAAACTCTCGAGCCACACGGAACATTGCTATGGCTGCGTTGTATTCGGCAAGAAAGCGGGGATTGTCTGCGTGTTCCTGACTGACCCTGGCCACAAAATCCTCCAGGGATCCACCCTGGTAATCGTTCCAGCAGCCGCACACCACGCGATCCTCGTCGATCCAGTAGGTGGTGGTCGCGCGCCGGCTGCCGATGGGGCCAATCTGGAGGACATTGATTCCGTCGGCACCGCTCAGGTTGGCACCGCTCAGGTTGGCACGGCTCAGGTCGGCACCGCACAGGTCGGCACGGATCAGGTCGGCACGGATCAGGTAGGCACCGTTCAGGTTGGCACCGCTCAGGTCAGCACCGCACAGGTCGGCGCCGCACAGGTCGGCACCGCTCAGGTTGGCACCGTTCAGGTAGGCACGGTTCAGGTAGGCACGGTTCAGGTTGGCACGGTTCAGGTCGGCACCGCTCAGGTCGGCACCGCGCAGGTCGGCACCGCTCAGGTTGGCACGGCTCAGGTCGGCGCCGCTCAGGTGGGCACCGTTCAGGTAGGCACCGTTCAGGTAGGCACGGTTCAGGTTGGCACGGTTCAGGTAGGCACCGCTCAGGTCGGCACCGCTCAGGTTGGCACGGACGCCGCCATTGGCATCAGCCAGCCACAGGGCATGCAGGCGGATGACCTCTTTCAGTTCGTCGGGGCTGTAGGTCTTCATGGTGGATCTCCTGGGGTCAAAACCCCATGTAATTGGGGATGGGTGAATTAGCGATGATGCCCCATGCGATGGCGGCACCTACGATGATCAGGATGATTCGGTGCCGGTCCATTAGAACGGCTCCGGAGTTTGGCCGAGGAACCTGGCGTCTTCGGCGCAGTCCCCTGGGACTATCGGTTCTGGGTTGGCGTTGTCACGGTATACGTGGTAGGCCAGCAGTTCCCGGCACTTCTCCGCGCCGGCCAAGAGTTCCTGATACGTTGCCTCAAGTTCCTCTCTGTCAGTGGTCCACACTCGGCCAGAACATTGGCAATCAGGGGAGGACATATTAGCCGAAAAGATCGGCGGTTCCCCGTCCCGCATCAAGACAGTGAAACTGATGATTGGGTGTTTCATAGTTCCCTCAGCCTGGTAATCCCATTGTTCGGATCAATATATAGTTCCGGGATCACGTTTTCCGGAACCTCGATGTAGCCCTCTGGAGAACCAGTTTCGGACTCCCATACTTCGTCCTCACTGGCGTTCCGGATGTATTCGCCTACCTCCGTCAAGAGGTGGCCGTGGTCTACATAGACGCGCATGGTCACAAGTTGTATGCCTCAGCCTCTTCCTTAGTCAGGAAGAAATTGATGCCATGGGAACATGTATCCCACCTGTTGTCGTCCCAGGAATCAGCCGTGACGCGCTGGCCAGCTCGATAAATGGTTCTTGGTGTGTGGTCCGAGTAGCATTCTTCGGCTCCGATCACCTCTAGCACATTCACAAACTCGGCCCGACATTTCCGCTCTGCGCCATGGGATCGCCGGGCATCTTCCGGGACCAACAGTTTAACGATGACATCACCACTGACGGAGTGACACTTCTTCCAGGCCCAGAACGGCCCGGTTGGCGGGATGTGCATCCTTATTGCTAGCGCGAGTTCCGCTCCCTTGGCACCGTTCAGGTCGGCACGGTTCAGGTTGGCCCCGCTCAGGTTGGCACCGATCAGGTTGGCGTCGCGCAGGTTGGCACCGCTCAGGTAGGCACCGTTCAGGTCGGCACGGCTCAGGTAGGCACCGTTCAGGTAGGCCCGGCTCAGGTCGGCACCGTTCAGGTAGGCGTCGCGCAGGTTGGCACCGCTCAGGTAGGCCCCGCTCAGGTCGGCCCAGCTCAGGTTGGCCCCGCTCAGGTTGGCCCCGATCAGGTAGGCGTCGCGCAGTTCGGCCCGGCTCAGGTCGGCCCCGCTCAGGTAGGCACCGCGCAGGTTGGCCCCGCTCAGGTCGGCCCGGCTCAGGTTGGCACCGCTCAGGTCGGCACCGCGCAGGTCGGCACGGACGCCGCCATCAGCATCGGCCAGCCACAGGGCATGCAGGCGGATAACCTCTTTCAGTTCGTCGGGGCTGTAGGTCTTCATTTCAGTTCTCCGTTCCCTTGGGGCTCAGGGTGAGCAGAGTTTGGTTGGCCAGGGCGACAAACGCCCGGTGAATAGCGATGGTCCGAGCCATGGCGTATAGGTGGTCATCCATGGCTAGCTGGTAGCCGATCTGTTTAATTTCTCGGGTGGAGTCCTTTTTTGCCATTGGGTCACGCATGGTGGCTCCTGGAATAGATATCATCGATAATGTTGCCGCAGGCGATCCAGAACAGCCGCACCAAGTTCATGGCGTCGTCGGCTAGTTCGGTCGCGTCCCACGCGCCGTATTCTCCCAGCTCGTCGCGCACTGCGTCAGGATCCAGTTTGGCCAGCTGGCGCCGGTAGCGGAACTCATCCATTGCGGCCCGCACGTCCGCGTCACAGTCGCCGGGATGGCTGCACTGTTCGGCCGTGGTCCTGGTGATGTTCAACTCAAAGCGATTGAATAATGCCCACATGGTGACCTCCGGTTAGATGACGTGTCCGAGCATGGCGCGGTCAGAGAGGAAGGCAATGGATTGAGCCAGCCATGGCAGTTTGGGATCCTGCGCGGCCAGGGATGCCAGATAGCGCAAAAGATGGTTGTTTGTATAGGGGCCTTTGTCCATGGTGTTCCTCCGGTGTTAGGTGATGAGTGGAACGGCACGGATGCCGCTCCCGTCATAACCTAGCGATTACAGCCAGCGCTGATTGAGCGCATACCCCAATGCGGATGACAACGCGTAGACAATGGCAAATCCCATATCCATGCCGCACCCGGTGATCCGAATCGCATCGGAATGGCCGTTGATGGCATATCCCAGGACCCGGGCCGCGTGATAGGACAAATAGCGCGGGCCATCGCCCTCCAGCGTCAAGAGACGGATGTGTCGGCACATCCCAGAGCGGGACACGCTGTCTAGGATGGTGTATACGGTCATCCCGGGGGTAAGCCATCCCAAGAGGGCGGCTCGTGATTCGGCAATTTCAACTTTGGTATATTTCATGGTATCCCCTATCGGCAGAAATGGACGGTGATGGTTGCGATTACGACGAAGGCAAGGAGAAAGCGGCCGAAGTGGTTCATATTTATCTACCCTTCGCGGACATAGCAGCGGTGCCCACCCACCCGAATGACACCCTCATAGCCGCAGTCACGGACGGTCTGGGACATCTCATCCATGGCCGCCTGGAGGGTCTCTTGGGTAAATTCTACGCCAGCTTCGCTGAGGTTGGCGTTGATGTTGCGGATGGTGATCATTTCTTCTCCTATGATTGGGTGGTGGTTATGCAGCGGGTCATGAGAGGCCCGCCGTATCTCCATCATGCGTTCCCAGGTCTACCGACGATGCACCAGCTCCATCTGATCCGGGCCTGTCCCCGTCTCTCCGTTCGGTAGTCATGTGCCAGGCTGACCCAAAGAGTGCTGCTGGCTTGTCAATGATCCGTTTCTTTGATACCCATAGTTTACTGCGTAGTGCATGACTCGTCAAGAGGTAGGGCGAATTATTTTTTAAATTCTTTCGGCATAGCCAGCCGGTGCAGTCGGCAGTACTGCTCCAAGAGCTGCATCACCGCCATCCCTGGTCTGGTCTGCCCATGGGCGATGCGCCACAAAGACGTAGTGGCTCGCAGCCCGATCTCTGATGCCAGCTCCCGCACCGATCCAGCTACGTTGATCAGCGGTATCCACTCTGCCGGGAACGTTGTAGGTCTGGACATATTTACTCCCCACACAGTATCATGCATCACGCACCCACACACAAGGGGCCATTGCATACCTATTTCACTCCGGATCAATACCAAGTGGTAGTCGCATCGCCTCCGAAGCAGGCAGTCAAGCGAGTGGACCGCGCCAGCGGGTAACGACCTTGACGGCCGGCAATGCCGCACACACTTGCGACCGCAAGGGAGACTCGCAGAGGATCCCTTGGACACCGGGACTCACTGATCACCCACTTACCACGTCCGACTCCGCCTGGGCCCTCCCACCCCCTAGCAATCGCCATCCATCCGCCACCCCCTCGACCCCGCTGTTACCATTTGGGGGTAAGGGGGCAGGTTCAGTGGTCATGAGTAGAAACTTTCAGTCTATGGTAAAAACTTTTCATACCATTAATACCGACTGATTGATTAATCGGAGTGGATAGCTGATTCACTGCTGGGAGTTCTGCTGCCGGCCAGGTCTATGGATTCACCGAGTTGAGATCGGATTCACCGGGATACAAGGTGGATTCACCGGTCCACCCATAATCTTTCCCCACCACAGCATTCTCAAGCGGGAGCGGGGGGGGATGGTCGCGCGCGTGTGCGGGGTGGATGTCGGGCCATCCGGGTCGCGGCCCGCCTCGCTGCAGGTGTACGGATGCTGCATTGAGCACGTCATGAAGACTAGATAGTCCCTGGGGAGGGGGGTCATGGGGGAATGACGGTGGTTGAGACGGTGTGTAGAATAAAGGGTCCAAATTACATTCGGCGGTATTTCGCCATGGGGATTATTTTTCTCGTGGAGAAATAATTAATTCCATTGGGAGGGCGTTCACTCGCTCACGCGGTTCACTTTATTTTTTCAAGGGAAACAGAATTTCATCCCAAGAGAAAATATATACACTGTCGTTCGGATAAGCGCTCATCAGTTCAGAGCGCGTTCCGATAAGACCGCCCTACCGGCGTGAGGTTGCGAGCCGAAGGCGAGATGCCCTGAAGAGATGAGAACCGGTACATGGGAGGGGTTCGGAGTAGTCGCCATAGTAACAAGAAGCAGAAATAGTACGTAACTTTTCTGAGTGTTCATGCGGTTCCCGGATTCCTGTAAGAAAGGTAAGAAAGTCGATCTGTAGATTTCCACTGTTGACATTGGAAATTCTGTGAGTATACTTTGTTGTAGGAGGGCACCATGGCGAGCGCCGTAAGTATGCAAAAGCAACCCTGGATCAGGGTGGTCGATTGGGACCGTGTGATGGGGATCAGGTTCAAGGTTTCAGCCGAGGTTTGGACTGTCTTGATGAAAAGGATGGACGACCGCCAGTGCTCCCTGGTGGGAGTGGCTGAGTTCATCAAGGCGGGCTATGACAGGTCTGCTATCTGGAAGGCCCTGAAAGATCTGGAGGGTCAGGGACTCATCCGCAAGAGGGGGTTCCACTGGGATGAGGTTTGGATCAACCCGGAGGTGGTTCGGTGCTGCTGGCTAGATAAGGCTCCGGAGAAACTGGTGAATATGATCGCTGGATTCAAGCAGGAAGCGTCGGCGTTCTATACGGTCAAGGAAAAGTGATGGGTGTCTGGTTTGACTTCTACATGGTGGAGTCCTCCCCTACCGTGCGCAAGGCGTGGTCCTACCTCGTGGCCCGGGCAGACACCTCTGGAGTCGCACCACGGGGCGTGGTTGAGGATGATACCGTCACCGAGCTGGAACACATGACCCTACTTATCCAGATGGGGAACGGCAACCTATGGCTAAACCCTACCCACTCGGGTAAGGGTGATCCGTCCGCATGGGATGAAGCGTTCTTGGCCAAGGCAAGAGAATCTTTGAAGAAGGCCATTGTGTTCACCAGACCAAGACGTAGAATGTAACTTAGGGGGATGGAATGGACGCAACGTTTGAACGCAACATGGGGCCCGGAGTGTTGCAGGCGTGGCGCTACCTCGTGTCCAGGTCGGACGAACAGGGGTATGTCTTCTCTGGGCCCGTCAACGACGACATCATCCAGGAGCTCGAAAGCCTGAGCCTGCTGATCCCCATGGAGGATGGCGATGTGTGGCTCAACCCTACCCACACGGGGAAGGGAGATCAGGCTTCCTGGGCTGACCGAACCTCAATCTGGGACGAGGCCTTCATCGCCAAGGCTCGGCTTGCCCTGAAGAAGAAGAACTGGGGGAAGGAATGAGGATCGTCAAGCGGGGAGACTGGTCTGACACGCAACTCGAAGGCATCTGCCATAGGTGCTGGACTGCTGTCGAGTTTGGCCAGTCGGAAGGTGAGTCTACCCCTATCTCTGGTGGGGTAACGTCTGTCAAGGTCAGGTGCCCTGTATGCCGTGAATACATCTACGTCAAAGTCCCGACGGTGCCCCATGAAGGTTGACATCACTGATGCGGCTGTCTGGAAGACAGTGAAGGATCTCGACACCTGCCGCCAGGCCCTCGAACTGATCGCTGTGCATTGCCCGGACGGCGGTGCGCTGTCCTGGGCCGGGAACTTGGCCCGCGAAGCGATCCGCACCGTGCGAGTCAATAACCTGGAATAATTAATTTCTACGTAACAAAATAAATAAACCCAACCAATAGGAGACACAATGTCTGATGCCGTTGACAAGGCCCTTGACACCATCACCGAGGCCGAAGCCCTGCCCTTCATCACTGAACTTCGATCCGACCTCGCCACGGCCAACGCCGCCCTGGTGACGGCCCAGGCCGCGCTGTCGGATGCCAACCAGTCCATCGCCACATCGGATGCCAAGGTCGCCTCCCTGACGGCATCCTTGGCCACGGCAGAGGCATCCCTGACTGCTGCGCAGGCGGAACTGGACTCTGCCAGCCACGAGACGGTGGTATCGGTCCCAGCAAAGATCCAGGTCATCCTGCACCAGATGAACGGCAACCGCCTGCTCACCACCTTGTCCACGGACGCTCCCGAGTCCGGGACCCTGACTGTTCATGTGAGCTAGCCATATCCCTTCCCGCCTTCCCGACCGGCCGTTGCCGGCACCACACCCGGGACAATCCTAGAAACCACGAGGTTAACGGTTTCTATGAGTTGTGCTGGAACCCGGTTCCCAAAGGGCACACCGTCTAGACGGGGTGGTGGTGGGGCGGGACTTTTTTGTTGCATAGACATGTTGAGGCTGTAACCTAATCTAGAAGGAGACAAATATGCCGATCCCGAGAGCCCCCGGAACCGCACCACTCTTCGATAGCGTCCCGCAGGTGGAGATGGTATCCATCAGCCGAGACCGATACGACTCCTTCATGCGTCTGGTGGTGACCAACGCTGAGTTGGAGGCCGAGATCGACCGACTCAGCTCGGAAATCAGCCGCCTGTCTAGGAAGACACCTAGTCGCCCTGTGGACGACGACGAGTTCATGGCGGGGGCAATCTGATGCAGGTTGTTCTAGATGCCCAATGCTGGGGGGGGGCTCTTGCTGGACTTCCCCAGTATGACGTGCGGGTGTTCCTGGCCCTAGTGTTCATGGCGAGGGGTTCCTACACTGTCGCGTTCAAGAACGAGCAACTGATATCCAAGTCTGGCGTGTGCAAGTCCCTGGTCCAAAGGGCCATCTGGGACATGAACAAGCGCGGGATGCTGAAGGTGATCCAGCGCATTGGAGGGGACTACAACCGCACCATTGTTGACTTATCTCCTGACTGGGTAACTCTAGGGGAGAACCTATGACGTGTATCGCCTGGGATGGGAAGACTCTAGCTGCGGATAGGCAGGGAACCAATAATGGCCTCAAAATTTTATGCACCAAAATAAAGAGGCTCAAGGGTGGTGCCGTTGTTGCGTTCACTGGCGAACTTGAGATGGGGATTGAACTTGCCAAGTGGTGGGAAGATGGGGCAGACCCTGAGAAATGGCCGTCATACCAAGCGACAGACGATTGGACCCGAATGATCATTGCCCAGGATGGTCATGTTTCCGTCTACGAGAAGCGTCCCATCCCCCAACCCGTGGAAGATCCATTTGCAGCATGGGGATCTGGACGCGACTTCGCTATCGGGGCCCTTGCCATGGGAGCAGACGCTCGAACGGCGGTCGGAATTGCTAGCAGATTCAACACTGGCAGTGGGATGGGGATTGATTCGTTTGAGGTAGGCAATGGGTAAGCGGAGAGACTCAGACATCCCGGTTGATCCTGCCATCGAGGATGCCAGGGTGATGGCAAGCCGAGTCCCGTTGACGCTGGTTGACGCGATGGAGATGTTCTTCACTGAGAACCCGAGTTTGGGCGTGGGTGATCTCCGGGCGGACATCACCCTGGAAGCTTTGCAGCGCACCGAACACCAGGACCACTGGACGATATGCGGGCGGAAACTGGACCGCGCCTCTGTTATGGAAACCATCTTGGACCTGACGGCCCGGGGGTACTCGATCCCAGCCATCCTCCAGCAGCCTGGGATGCCGAAGCCTCGTACCTACATGGCTTGGGTAAATGACTACAAGGTTTTCGCGGACATGATGGCGGTGGCCGAGCAGATGCGGGCCATCATCCTTGCCGAGCAGGCATTGAATATCGTGGACCTCCCGGACCCAGACGGTAGCCAGACTTTTAAGCATAAAATCCAGTCAGACCTTCGCGTTCGTCTAGCTGAAATATTCAATCCAAAGAAATACGGCAAGAAGCAGGTCATTGACATCAACCGCCACGATGACGCCAACCCGGCCGAGATGTGGAGCCGGTTCATCAGCGTCCTGAGCGTCTACAAGCAAATGATCTTCGACAAGACGGGGATCAAGGTCATCATGCCTGGGGAGAGTGAGGACATGGTGGCTACGGCAGACGCCGAAGTGGTTCCCGAGGAAGAAGAGATGGAAGCCATTGGGATGGAAGGCGCTACCGATCCGACGACGCCCACGAACTACGATGATATGCTCACGTTCGATGACCTTCCAAAGGAGTAGCCAATGCCCATCGCCCCAATCTCACACCTGACCATCCTCCAGAACGTGGAGGCATCCCTTGAGGACCCCGGGGAGAAGTTGACGGAGCAGACCAAGGCGGTTGTCACGGAACTGTGTGACGCCTTCAATGCGAAACTCGTGGCCCTTGAGCACAAGATTGTTCGGAGGGGTTGAGATGCCGCTGTATTCGAGGAAGTGTGTCCTGTGCGCAAAGACGGAAGAAGTCATCCTGCCCGTGTCCCAGATGGACACCCCGGGGGTTTGCCCCTGCTGCGGTGAGACGATGAAGCGGGTGGAGTTCCCGGGATGCTCTGTCTACATCGAGCAGGTAAAGGAACTCTGGGAGTAGGGATGCCGAAACACAACGACCTATTCGGCTTGGTCCAGGGACTCAGCGACTTTTCAACCCTGGTTGAGCAGGAAGCGGCTACGGCGTTCGTTGACATTTGGACGAGGCGTCCACCCAACAAACCACAACTCGCCTTCTGGGAGTCGAAGCGGCACATCAAGGCCATCTCTGGGGCCAATCAGTGTCTTCGCGGAGACGCCGCCGTCCTGATGTGGTGCGGGGATGAGAAACGGATCGACTGTATCGAAGTCGGTGATGAAGTGGTGGCGTTCGACTTCACCACGGGCGAGTTTGTCCCGAGCCAAGTCAAGGCCATCTTCACCAATCCGGGTCGCATCCTGCACCGATTCAAGCACTCACAGGGCTGGCTGGAGTGCAGCCAGAAGCACAAGGTGGCCGTGCAATACCCCTCCGGCCGCATCGCCCTAGTTAGGGTCATGCGGGCCGTGAAGCACCAGCTTCCGGTGTGGGTGGACAAGGAAGGCCATGCGGAACTGTCCGAGCTGACCTACGAGGGGAAGATTGGCTACGAGCCTACCTGGGACATCAACATCGACCACCATGACCACGCCTTCGTGTGTAATAATATTGTAGTTTCCAATAGTGGTAAAAGCTTGGCTGCGGCCGTAAACATTGCTTGGGATGCCACGGGCATCTACCCGGAGTGGTATCGGGGCCCGCGCACAGTCCGAGGCATCAACGCTTGGGTGGTCGGTGAAACTACCGAGTTGACCCGAGACTCGGCCCAGAAAAAGTTGTTTGGACCCAACATCGACAAGCCCGGGTGGACGGACAAGCCGGGTGACGAGGCCCTGATCAACTCGAAATACATCATCGACAAGCCGACTCGTAAGTCTGTTTCCGGTGCCATTGACATGGTTCGGGTGAAGCACGTCCCGAGCGACACAACGTCCCTGATTGCCTTCAAGTCGCACGGCATGGAGACAGGGGCCCTCGCCTCCTGGACTGGTGATAGGGCGTGGATCGATGAGGAATGCCCGTTGGAGATCCTGGACGAGATCCAGGCCCGCATGTCCACCACCAACGGCTACATCTACTGCTCGTATTGCCCACAGCACGGCCGGACTCCCTTCGTGAAATCCATGGAGGAAGAAGGCCCGGACGTGTTCCTAGCCTACATGACCTATGATGACATCAACCACATCTCAGAAGAGGTGAAGGCCCGCAATATCCGCCGCTGGTCACATGATCCGGCGATGCTTGCAGCCAGAACCCAGGGCCATGCAACCTCGAATTCTGGTCTTATCTTCCCGTTCCCTACCAAGGACATCCTTTACGACCCCGCCTTGATCTCCATTGGCAAGCGGTGGAAGTTCCTGGGGGGTATGGATGTTGGCTGGACCCATCCTACGGCCGCCGTAGGGCTCGCTCTAGACCCCATGGCCGATGTTGTCTACTGCTATGTGGACTACGAGCAGGACCGCCGGCCCCCGGTTTACCACTACGGCGAGCTGGACCGCTGGGGACGGTCGATGACATTCATGATCGACCCTGCTTCGGACCAGGTGGCCCAGAAAGATGGAGAAAAGATCCTTGAAGAGTATTGGACTCTTGCACATGGGTCTGGATATGAAAATATTGACGAAGATAAACGCAAGTTTATCAAAGCAGACAACTCGTTTTTGACTGGTATGGGGAATCTGTGGCACAGATTCAGCACTAATCGCCTATTTATTAGCAAGAATTTGAAAAAGTTGATCGACCAATACGCGAATTACGAGTGGAACAAGAAGGGCGATGGCCCAATGGAAGAAACTCCGAGCCGGAAATATGATATCATCACGAGTTTGCGCTATGGAGTTGGTGGTATTAACCAGTATTCTCATATTCTGAACGACTTCCCCCCTTGGATGACGGCTGAATCGTTCGAGGAACCGATTGAGATCAAGGAGTGGTCGAAATTCCGTGCTGGTGGATCCCCACCGATCACTGACCAGTTCGGTCACACCTACTGATTACTATTGTTATCAGTATTGTTGAACAACATCCTGGATGGTGAACGGCCGAGTGGGCACAGGCCCCCATTTCCAGGGAGCCAATGCAAAAACATCCTGGCGTGGAGCCACGGTGTCGTAAGCACTCATCCCGGCGACTCAAACGAGGCCCGGTCAGCTGTAACCTCTCGTCGCTATGCCCAAAAAGCCTGGCGGTTTCCCCTCTGCCGGGATGATGACTCGGGGGATTCGTGTGGGTAGTTGGTCCAAGGCCACACGCCGGGATGGCAATTACCCCGGAATCGGAATTGTATTCTCTGGAAGGGATGCTAAGACGGGGTATGCCGCTCAAATTGCCCTACGCATTGCCCGCTGAGAAGTTTCGGGGTGCGTTCCAACTACAAGTGTAGGTTGATGGGGTGATGACGCAACAAAAAAATCCCCCGCTTCTCAGTTCGGGGGACCCGACAGTGGCGGCGCTTGGCACGGCGACCATCTCAAAAGGAAGTATACCTCCATGTGGCAACCGCGCAAGAGGTAAAATTTAGTCTATGACTAAAAAGTAGTCATGTGTAAAAAGTAGTCATGTGTAAAAAGTACCGTTATGGATAAAAAGTATACACCCTGCTATGATGAGCCCTGGGAGAGTGGCTGTGGCTTATCCATCGGGTGTGGGATTGGGGTCAATGGCTGCGGCAAGGATGCCGAGCGCCCCGCAGGGCGGCGGGCTCATGTCCCTTCAGCCTCCCATGTCTGGCCCGAACAGCGCCCCGCCCGACGACAAGCCGATTGGAGAAGTGGCGCACGACAACCTGGACGAGGTTGAAGGCGCTAGCAAGCTCATCGGCCAGTTCGAGAACGAGATTCAGCTTTCCGATGACGCCCGCCGGGACAAAGAGTGGGCGTGGTGCAAGATCGAAAAGTATCTGCACGGCAAGGATGTGAATGAGCCCCGCGAGGGCTACGAAGAGTCCACATTCTTCTACCGGCGTCTTCCTCGCATCGTCCAGATTGGACGTGCCAAGCTCTACAAGCAGGTCTGCCCCCTCCAGGGCCGTCCTTGGGAGATCAAGCCGAGCCCCCGACGCCGGACCCAGATGGACCCGAAGGAAGAAGAACGGCGCGTGTCTCGTCTGCGGGAAGAATTCGAGGACATTCACGAAGCCATGGAGTTGGAAAACTGCATGGACGAGATGTGTACCCAACTTTCCTCGCTAGGCAGTTCCGTGGTGATTGGACCGACCCAGCTCCGCCAGCCAGCGCTCCGGTGGAATGATGGCGACGAGGAGATCGACAAGGAAGACGTGCGCAAGCCGATGTGGGAGTTCATCGACCCGAAGCGGGTCTACCCGGACCCCAACACCCGGTTCCAACAGGGCCTGGAATACGTCCATGTCCACCACGTCATGTCTGCCCACCAGATCCGGAGTCTTCAGGACGATCCGACCTTCATCAACAGCGAACTGGCCGACCTGATCATCGACATGCCGGACGGCAACTGGGCCGGTAACCTCCGGAGATGGGAAATCTTCCCGTTCCCGACGAACATCAGCAATGCGATGCTGAATCGCTACATCGTGTGGCGGCGCATTGGTGTCCTGAACTGCCAGGCGATGGAAGACCTGGGCGAAGACATCCAGTCCCACATTAAAGAACTGGAGATCACCAACGACGAAGGTGTCGTCATTGGGCATCGGGACTTCAAGGGCCTCGACAAGGCCCAGAAGAACGCTCTGATAGACGGTATTTGGGAAATCTGGTGGTGCGGGAACCATATTCTGAAGGTGTCCAAGCGCAAGTTCCAGCCCAAACGGATGTACGTCCACTTCATTCCGTTCCGGGTTGACCCGGGCAGCATCTTTGGCGTCGGGGCCGGTGAGTCTGGCCTTGAAGTCTGCGAGATGCTGATCAACATCTGCCGTTCGATTGACGATGCTTTGGCCGATACCTCTGGGTTCCAGGCGATGATCGACGCAGGGGCCATCGAGAATAAGGACCTGACCATCCGTGGCCGCAAGACGTGGCTCTGGCGGGACAAGGGCGTGGGCAAGAAAATTGGGGCTACCGGGAAGCCGATTGAACTGTTCACCGTCCCGTCCAACCTGGACAAGCTTCTGGAGTGCGCCAAGTATTTTGAGTCTCTGATCCCGGTGGTGACCGGCTTTACCGAGAATGCGGATGGCAAGGCGCTTGGATCCGGTGTCCGCACGGACGATATGCTGGAACGGATCTGGGAGTCCCTGGAAGAATTCATCAAGGACGTGGTGGGGAATGTGGACCGTTATTGGTGGAAGCCGCACCTCCGGGACTGCTACCACTGGATCAAGACATACTACGAGAACAAGGACGAGTTCATGGTCGAAGCCGACCTTCAGGTCCAGGGCGTCAAGGGCGCTCTGCGGCGCGAGATTGTCGGCCGGAAGGCCAAGGAACTATTCAAGGATCTGCACCAATACGGTCTTCCCAAGTGGATGGATGAAGTGGAGTTCCTAAAGGCCATCTCCGAAGGGATGGGCCTGGACCAGGAACTTGCCGTCAAGACGGTGGACCAGTATGTGGAGGCCATGAAACTTGAACTTCAGCAGAAGATACTGAACGATGCACCGGCCAACGCTCAAAAGGACAAGGAGCGGGCCCATGCTTCTGCTTTGGACACCATGGCTGAGATTTTCAAGGCCGGCATGACACAGGGTAAGGACGGTCTGCCGCCCCCCATCGTCATCCCTGCGGCCGAGCAGATGTTCAAGCTCACCGGGAAGATGGACGAGAAGACCATCGCGGCATTCGCTGTCTGGTCCACGATGCTATCCCAGCAATACCTTGCGGCGGCATCGGCTACGGCCGAGCAGGCCAAGGTTCTGAGCAGCCCCGTTCCGATTGATGGGCCGAACGAGTTGACCCCCGCCGCCAAACAGGCCCAGCAGCAGGCCCAGCAGCCACCACAAGGCGTTCCGCAACCTCAGCCTGCCCAACCACCCCAGGGGATGCAGTCATGAGCAGCCAGCGCGATATTTTCGAGGCCAGGATCAAGTCGCTGATGCCAGAGGTGGCTGAAGCGAATGAGCCAATGTCTGAGAAGTCCGATCTCTTGGCCAGAGACTTCCTGGATAAGTTCGGGATCACCCACGAGCAGGCATCGAGTCTGTTCCGGGACGGCAGCACCTTCCGGACGATGATCGAGCACATGTACCAGGACACGGTGGACCTCCTGCGGGACTGTGACATCACCACGGAAGGCCATGCGATTCAGGCCCAGGCCCAATTGCTCAACCTATTCCTGTATATCCCAATCGAGATCGAAGAAATCAACGCTGCCCCAACACTGGGTCGTCAGCATTCCGCTGATCCCCAGGGGCCAGGAGCATGACATGGCCGCACCGCAAGTGATCAACCCCCACAAGAAGGACTACAAAGCCCCCAAGCTTTCCCTGAATGACCAGGCAGCTCTGGACAAGCTCCATGAGACGCTGGGTATTCAGGTTGACCCGAATACCGGTGAACTGAGTTCCAGTTCCGGGTTCCAGGTCAGTGTGGACGCCGATGGCAAAGCCACGGTGTTCAAGGACGAAGCAGTTCAAGGAAGCAGTTTTGAAGGTGACACGGATCCCCTGGGCGGAGAAGAAACCGGCTTTGGCTCTACTCTCCTTCAGACTGAGCATGAAGTGGTCGTCAACCCCTATGAGCGCGACAAGGTTGAGACTGGCGACGAGGCCCTTCCCCCGGAGGAATCCGAGGCAGAGCCCGAGCCGGAACCTGAACCCCAGCCCAAGCCCAAGGGACTCGACAAGCGGGAATCCGACGCCCGCAAAGCACAGTCGGAGATGATGAAGACGAAGACCAGCCTGGATAGGACTAAGCTGGAGGTGGAATCCAAGATCGCGGAGTTCCAGGATCTCATTCAGCAGGCAGAAGTGCTCAAGGCAACGGGGTCGGCTTTCGCCCCCCCGGACCTGAACCCTGCCGATGAAGCGACGATCCAAACTTACCGCGAGGACTTCCCCGAAGCCGTTTCCGTCATGGAAGCCCTGGTCGCCCCGGTTTACGCCGCGCTTGGCCAGATCAGGGAACAAACCAACGCAACCGCGCAGCGTGTGGGCGAGCATTTCGCCAAACAGCGTAGCGAAGCGGTGCAGGCCGAGATTTACAAAGTGGTTCCGGCCGCCAAGCTTGAGCAGATCAAATCCAGCCCTGAGTTCCTGGACTGGATCACCGCTCTGCCCAAGAAGAAGCAGAACTACATTTTCGCTGCCATGGACGGTCCTGCCAGCACTCTTGATCCGAACGATGTGATCGAAGTGCTGAACGATTTTTCCAGGGCCACCGGGACCAGCATCGGGCTCAACGCCCAGGCTGCGCCGGCCCCGAAGCGAGAACAGCGTCCTGCCATGGACACGGTGCCGAATCTGCGCACCGGTTCCGCTCTCCCGGATGTCCCTCGGGCACCCCGGAGCAACCAACCGACTCCGTTCACTCCGGAAGAAATGGCCCAGCCAGGGTTCCTCAAAGAGGGGCTTTCTGAAGGGTCGCTGGAGCAGCGGAATCTCTTCCGCCAACGACTTGAACTGACCCAAAGTCTCAACTTCAACGGGCGCACCGCGTCCGCGTTGATGCGGGCCTAGTTCCTTTGAACAAAGGAATTCATCATGGCTATTACCCGTGTTGTCCCTACCCAGAACACCGGCATTCCTGCCGCCTCCCAGGCGCTCCTCATTGAGGAGATCGTCGAAGGTCTGACCATGGACGTGATGCGCCGGGAATCGTATCTCGGCAAGATCGCCAACACTGAAGCTCTGAAGAAGCTCGAACAGTTCGGTGATCAGATCACCTTCCGCGTGCTGAACCCTCCTCCGATCCAGCCGTACTACGCCAATATGGACCTGGTTCCGACCGTCACCACCGGGACCAACTTCACGGTCCAGGTCAACAACGCCTTCTACGCCTACCCCACCCTGGACATCGTGGACATCAAGGAAATCAACCTCCCGCTGATGTCCCAGATCGCCCGGATGATGGCCGACGCGATGGCCGAGAACGAATACCTGGTGGTTGTGGCTGGCCTCATCACCACGGTCTACGGCGCCCCCACGATGGTCTATGAGGGCCAGGTCCCGGGCACCGTTGCCTACAACCCGGCTGTGCCGACCTACGTGTCCAGCACTGATCGGACCGACCCGGACTACATCATCAATCAGTTCCTCGCCGCCCGGAAGGCTTACAACCAGATGGGTATCCCCCGCAAGGGCCGGTATGCGATGGTCAACTCGGACGTGGAGCAGATCCTGCTCCAGAGCGACCAGTTCACCTACCAGATCAACGGCGAGCGCAACGCCAAGATGATCGAGGACGGCGACTTCTCCATGCGCGTGGCCGGGTTCGACATTATCGTCACCGATGCCATCCCCACCGCGACCTACGGTGGCGTCTCCAATATCTGCCAGGGCGTCCTTGGCCATGTGAATGGTCTCGGCTTCGTCCGCCAGATCATGGAAACGGACATCAACTTCAAGATGCAGACCAAGGCCGGGCGTGCTTGCCGGACCTTCGATGTGTTCGGCTACGGGCTGTCCGATAGCCGTTACATGGGCGCCTTCCCCCTGAAGGTTGCCTAGCCTTTCCTGCGGTCGCCAGGGGGGGGGATAGCCTTCCCCCCGGTCCCGCCCTTTCAAGAGGTTTCACATGGCACTCAAAGACGGAATGGAAGACCACCGGGAAGAAGCGCGGAAGGCAGTCGCCATCCGATACGATCCCTTCCCCTCTGGCCGGCGCGCCCCGGACATGATCCGGTCGAGCGGCGTGTCCGAGGAACAGTGGGTGTGGATGGTCCACCGGGCGATCACGGCCCCTGACATCCATTGCCGGCTGATCATGGCCGACAGTGAGGAAGGCAAGGCGATCATCAACGGGACCGACCTTTCCAACATCACCAACGAATTCCTGCTCGGTCTGGATCCCCCGGACGACGATACCAAACTCCGGGACATGGCCAAGCGGTTCAAGCTGGACGTGAAGCCCGGCACCAAGAAGAAGGTGACTGTTCTCCGGATCCTCACCGAGATTGAGAAGGGGGCCAAACCCTCCGAACCTGTCGCGGCCATTTAGCGGGGCAACACCATGACCCAGTATGCCTACATCCGTGACCGGATCGAGCCGTTCCGCGACGACCTCAAACCTCGTGTGGCGCAACTCTCGTATCAGGTCGCGTGTAGGCAGGTGGCTCTGGAAACCCTCGCTCTACGAGAATTTGTCGAGTTCACGATTCCGGCGGGGACTATCTCCCAACCGATCTACGACCCTACTTACGAGAGAGAGGCAATCTACATCTTTAGGGCGAAAATCAGCGGCCATCGGCATGACCTCCCGCTCTACAACCAAGACGCGCTGGAGGATCTTTACCACAATATAACCCCTTTCGAGGGGACGATTGCAGCCTATACCACTGACCAGGGCCAGTTCTGGCCCAATCGCCCACCCGCATCAGACACCCAGGTCATCGCAGACGTTGCCTATAAACCAATCGGCGACTTCGATGAAGTCGGATTCGGGCCTGAATTCGAGGATGCCATTGTTCACGGTGCCCTCGCCCATTACCTCGCCCTGCCGGGCTCCGGACAAGACAAGTCCGAGGCCCGGCGGCTTGAGACACAGTTCATTACCGAGTGCAGTTCGCTCCGTGGTGCTAATCTGGTTGGAGACGCAGGCTACAAACGCGCCTCTACTGCCCCAAGGCGGCACTATTTCGGTCAGGGTTTCCACTCCAACATGCTGAGGTATTAGATGGCAAAGGGCCGGTCCATCCTGGTGGTTTCCCACTTTGGCGGGGTCGGAGAATTGTGCAAACGGTTCCTTGGCGAAGGGAACCGAGTCCGCTATTACATCAAGGACAAGCCCAGCCAGGACATCAACGATGGCCTGATCCAGAAGGTGAAGCACTGGGAACCCTATGTGGCGGAATCGGACCTGATAGTTTTCGACGACACGAATTTCGGCAAGGTGGCCGATGAACTGCGGTCCCAAGGCAAGGCGGTCGTCGGGCCCTGCCCCTACTCCGACAAACTGGAGATGGACCGTGGTTTCGGTTCCGAAGAGATGAAGAAGGCGGGGATGACGGTCATTCCGGACTGGAACTTCACCTCGTTCGATGAGGCCATTGCCTTCGTGAAGCAGAACCCGGGGCGCTACGTGGCGAAGCCAAGCGGCAAGGCCCAGGATGAGAAGGCCCTGACCTATGTGGGCAAAGCCGATGATGGGTCTGATGTGCTTGCCATCCTGGAGAACTACAAAAAGAAGTGGGGCAAAAAGATCCACGAGATTCAGCTTCAGCAGTTCGTGAAGGGCGTGGAAATCGCGGTGACTGGATTCTTCAACGGAGAGAAGTTCATCCAGCCCATTTGGCTCAATTCTGAGTACAAGAAGTTCCTAAACGGTGATCTTGGCCCAAATTGTGGAGAAAGCGGAACAACTTCATCGTGGGTTCGAGGTGGTCGTCTCTATGAGGAAACCCTGGCCAAGATGGAAGATCCTCTCCGGGCGGCGGGCTATCATGGCCCGTTTGATGTCAACCTGATCGTTACTAAGGAGGCGGCCTATCCTTTGGAATTTACTCCGAGGCCCGGTTTTCCATCTATTTGGATTCAGATGGAAAGCATCAAGTCCAACCTGGGTGATTTCTTCGATGCGCTCGGGAACGGGAACAAGTTCAACCTCCAGGTGGAATCCGGTTTTCAGATGTGCGTGGTCTGCACCGTGGCCCCATATCCGTTTGAGGACCCCGAAGGGTTTAAGAAGTATGCCGAAGGGCGGAAACTGGAATTCAAAGATCCGACCCTCAGTGGCATCTACCTCTCGGATGTGAAGCTGGTCGGTAACGAATGGGTCCTGGCCGGGAACAGTGGGTATGCTGTGATCTGCGTCGGGCTTGGGCAGACTATGGAGGAAGCCAAGGAGAACGTCTACGAACGGGTCAAGTCCGTGAGTATCCCGGACATGGCCTATCGGACTGACATCGGACATCATTGGAACAACGACCGCGACAAACTCCAGGCGTGGGGCTGGCTGTGAACCTCTCTGACCTGACCGCCGAAGTGCGGGACCTGATTGGCTACGGGGCCTACGACCGACTGTTCTCTCAGGACATGACGACCGACGCCATCAACTTCGCCTGTGGGCAGGTAGCGGAGCTGCTGGGCGTGACCCGGGTCGATGCGATGCTGGTTGTGACCAGCAACAAGGCCACACTGCCTACCAGCACCAACCGGGTGATCGGGGTCCAGATCGGAACCGTTTCTACCTTGCCGGCCGGATCGTTCACTGCTGTCTGGGATGTTCCGGCTGAGGAAGGGTTCCTGAACCTACCTCTGCTGTGGGAGGTTGACGTGCTGCCCCTTGGCGGGCCTACCCCAGTGACCTACGCATGGACGATGACGCCATCCGGGAGTGGATCGGTATCGTTCTCGCCTTCAAACGGGGAAGTTGTATCGGTGTCTGCTGCTAGCCTGAGTGCTGGGGAATATCTGAATGTGACGTGCGTAGTTACGGTCCCTGGGCAATCCACGCAAACCCTATCGCAAGTCGTCCAATACGTGGAGGCATAGATGGGCAAGGTGCTTTGGGAAAGCGAGATCATGACCGAGGACCAGAAGAACCCAAACTGGCGGGCAAGAACCGGTGAGCCTACCGTTTGGATCCAGTCGGATGGGCAGACGATTCTGCTGAACGGTCAGCCTTCCACGGGGTATGTCTTGGTGGGTTATATCCAGGAACCCACTGCCATGGTGAATCCGACCGATGCCCCTGACCCTCGGATCAAAACCTACCTACATCAGTATCTCAAGTTCGCAGCGGCGTCCTGGCTCCTGAAACAGTCCGGGCAGGGCCAGAACCTCAAGAAGTCCAGCGAGTATTACGCTGCTTTCGTGGCCGGTATCGGCATGGGGCCGATGGGGCAAGCCAGCAAGACAGTCAAGGGGTAGAGATGAATCTGGCGCAGATCCGACAGAAGACGCTCGAACTGCTCGGAGACGCGGCCGAGGGGTCTTCTACGTTTGCGCCGAGTGGCGACTACACCAAACTGGATGCCGCGATCCAGTGGGCCCAGGAGCAGGCGGCTTCCACTCTGGGGTCTACTTTCTATTTCGAGTCAGCACTTCCCGTGGTCGCCCAGGCCCCACCAACGGGGATGCCGACGACCCCGGGAGCGTTCGGGGGGGTGGCAATACCTTCTGATTGCATTGAGTTGGTCAGGGTCGCGGTAGGAAAGACTACAATTACAGCGAGCCTTATCATGCCCATGCTTTTTGTCGATGGGATTGGAGGCATAGTTGTTCTCCTCAGCCCTTACAACGCTTCCGACACTGGGGTATGGTCAAGCCCTGATTCAACGGCTACTTTCCTATCAACCAGCGGGACATGGGCGCTTGTTGACTCACCGAACGCTGGTGGGACCAACGCAACAGTTAGGCTTACCGTCACATCTGGGACTTATATTGGGAATATTTATACGGCATCCGCTCCGTGCTGGAATGTCGAGAATGATTTCTCCATGGAGTTTTCTGACACCAATCCCACTCCTGGGGAAACGGGGATCACTGTCACCGGCGAGAATTGTGGTTACCCAGGCGGGACTCTCAATGGAACGGAACCTGAATTCATGACATGGAGTGTATCTTCTAATTGCACAATAACGGATGGGCAAAATACAGATGTTTTGACTATTTCCGTCAATGAGGATGTCCTTCCAGGAGACACAATAAGTGTGGATCTGCTTTACAAAATATTCGTGCCTGACCCTGAGAACCCAGGAGGGAACTGGACTGTTTACATTGCGTCTACTTGGTCAGCCCCTACCGGGTCCATTTTTGTAACTTAGGAGATAGCTATGTCACTTAATGGCAATACATGGGTGCAGGACGTGGAGCCTACGACTGGTGTCCTTGCTTGCCAGCAATGGATTCAGCCAACCAGCGGAGCGATATCTTATCGGGATACGACCAACACTGTATGGACCCCATTTGGGAACGTGAACAACAATTTCGGCGGTGCTGTCATGGCGTCTGGGGATACCATGACCGGTCCTCTCTTGGATGCACCAAACCTGCCTCCGCTGGACAGCCCGAACTTCCTGGGGACGATTGACCAGGACGGGTTCCCGGTGGCGCTTCAAATCAATCTGTCTAATCTGCAAAAGCAACTTTATGACCAGATCAGCACCCAGGTCCGCCAGCAGTTCTTGAGCCAATTTCAGCAAAGCACCACAGCATCCGATATTGCCTTCCTGTGCAGCACCTTCCAGACCCTATTCTCATCCATCACTTCCGACACTGGGATTTCGTTCTTCACTATCCCGTATGCGACCTTCAAGTCTGACGGAGCCGTGGCCACACCAGACCAGGAATTGGGCTATGGTTGGGCTGTGGAATCCTGGTCCGGGGTGGGGACTTCAACTGGCTGGACTAATATCGTGGAATCGGCTGCCGGGTCCAGATCGCTTATTTGGAACCAGAGCGACTGGGGTTACCAGGGGATTCTGGTTATCCGTTACTGGTCTCTCGCTGTGAGGTAGGATATGCCGAAATCATTCAAGGTCAGTGTTGCGGGCGGCATCAGTGCAGTCGTGGACACTGCCTTCTCTGATGGTAAGCATGTGGCGTACATGGAAAACCTGGATGTTCGCGGAGGTAAGGCGACACCCTACCAAATGCCTTTGGTGAACCCGAACATCTCAGTTCCGGATAATTCCGTCCAGGTGTTTTCCTATCGGCAACGTCTTCTTTTCAGCGATGCTCGCCGGTCCTATGCCGCCGAATATGAGGACAATCGGGAACGGATCTACTGGACGGAATACGGTGGGAACCCCAAGAAAATGATCGATGGGACCATCGTCCCGCTTGGGACTGTTCGCCCCGATGTTCCCCCGGGGCTGAATACCGGGACGGCTGTCTCCCCGTCCAATATCCTGGCCACTGTGACAACTGGAGGTTCTCTGGCGAAGGGGACTGAAGTGACATTTCGGTTGGCCTATCAGACAGCTTTCGGCGTCCTCCCCCCTAGCGGAACCGTCCAACCCACGATCTCAACTGATGGTTCCTTGGTCACACTGACCTGGAATAACCCGATCATGGATACGCCAGCCACGCAGATACTCTTATTTATGGGCGTCGTCGGTGGGGATGAAAAGCTCCTGGCCAACCTTATGCCCAAGGTAACGTCCTATTCCTACCCTGATCCCCTGACTGCGAGCGGGGAACTGGCGTCAGACTATGACCAGTCGGTGAGTTATGAATACTGCACTACCTATACCCGGAATGTGAATGGTGTTGTGGATGAAAGCGGGCCGTCTTCTCCGTCTCCGTCCGTGCTGGCTAAGTCGTCTCGCCAGGTCACAGTTTCCCCTTGGGCGGAAGGAATCTTGGCTTCCGAAAATACGATCACTTGGACGATACCATTCCATCTACAGACAATCACCAGCCTGCTTGGATATTCTTCCGATGGTGGATCCACAAATAAGATCGGCGTCAATTCCATCGCCCTAGAGACTGGAACCAATCGGGTTCTCGTAACCTTCGCTGCCAACCACAATTTCTACAATGGACAACACCTTTTCTTCACGGGGCTGACGCCGAACCCGTTCTCAGATACAGTGACGACCTTGGCCGGGAGTTTCGTCACTGGTACGGTTTACACCATTTCTAGCGTTGGGACGACTGATTTCACAGCCATTGGCGCGACTAGCAATACAGTCGGGGTAGTGTTCACGGCTACGGGGACCGGATACGGGACCGGACAGGCCACCTACACGGAGAATATCCCGGCTGAGATCCAGGTTCTCTCTCCTACCGTAGAAGACACCTCTAGTGCCCCGATGTTGAACACATGCTACCTGCTCATGGGGACTGATTTCGTTTGCCCCGGATCGGGCCTGTCCGGGGTATATGCCTATGCGGTCCCCCAGGTTGGGATTGCCTCGTTCAACTACAATGCGCAGGCTGGGACGTTGGCCATGCAAACGGCAGTCCCGCATTCATTCAATGCTGAGAAGGTGTTGTTCACCGGGTTTACTGACTCAAGTTGGAATAGCCAGTTGATCAATGTGATGTGCGACCCGAACAACGTTAACCAGCTTTTCGTTGATGGCCGTTCGATCCCATCTGACCTGAACTTTAGCCTTGAGGCCGCCTCGTTGGTTTCTGGGACGACCTACCAGATTGTGACTACCGGGACCACCGATTTCACGGCCATTGGCGCGGCCAATAGCAATTTGGGAACTTTCTTTGTGGCCACTGGGGCCGGAACTGGTTCTGGACTTGCCACGGCCCATTTCGCGAACCTTGCCATCACGGCAGTCGTGCTTGATGTGGGTGGAGTATCGACGACTGGGACGACCCTGGCTAGCGATATCGTTGCCCGGACATCCTACATGATTGCATCGGTTGGGAATACCGATTTCACGGCCATCGGGGCTCCTAACAATGCGGTAGGAGTCACATTCTTCGCTACAGCGGCGGGGGCTGGGACTGGAACGGTAACCCCCTGTCCGATTATTGGCGATGTGCTTTACTTCGATATGGTCATCAACAGCATCACGACTCAAGATGCCCACGCTGTCCTTGCCTCACCACAAAATTCATTCCTCTTGAATGCGTATATGGCTGGTGTGACCAGTAGTCCGGGGACGGCCTACCAACCTGGGGTAGATGGAGTTTCCTCCACCGCCTTGCAGTTTGTTCCATTCAACGACTACTTGGTCTATCGCAACATCTACCGTGCTGGTGGCACCACCAGTTTCCAGTTGTGTAAGCAACTGGAGATGGACGATCTCACCTTCCTTGACGCGGTGCCAGACCAGGGGCTTGGTGTCGTTCTGCCTACCCTATTTACCTACAACGGGGTCGATGTTGTCTATGAGCCAGCCTCATTTGGCCTTTCTGGACTAACCCAGCACAATGGGATGGGATTTGCCTTCGACCCCGGGAGTAACCGGGTCGTCTGGACCCCCCTGAACAACATGGACGCCTGGGTTCCTGAGTTCTATAAGGATTTCGACTATCGGGTCCTGGCATTGGCGTCCTACAACCAGGCTCTTTGCGTGTTCTGCGAGTCAGGGATCTACCGGGCAGATGGATCTGACCCTACAAACCTGGTTTGGTCTCCGACCAAGGCCGCACCGTGCCGTGCAGGCGGAAGCGTACAGATGTTGAACAACCGGATCCTGTATTTGTCGGACCAGGGGATCATGAGATTCAATGGGCAGGAATCTGAGTGCCTTACTGACCTCCAGATCCCCGGGGACTTCTGGTTGGCCAACTCCCGCTACCTTGGATCTACTGACCCTGGCCAATATCTGGTCCCCCCGCTCCAAAATGCCGCCTATGAGCGGCTGAGGGGGGCGGATCTTCCTGGGGTAACCCCTCGCGATCTCATGCCCTACACCGTTGCGCGGTTTATCCAGCAAGACGGGCTCCGATCCTTCATCAAATACGGGAAATACTACCTGTATTGGGGCGGTGACTACCCTGAATTCGCAGCTCAGACAATGCTTTGCATTGATTTCGGGGCACCTGGATATCCAATTACTGTCATCGGGATCAAACCGATGGATGCTTTTGTGGACGAACTGGAACGAGTTCACATGATTCTGACTTGTCCGCTATTTGTGCAGGGTCCGATTGATGGCGGAGCGCCTGATACGACCGTGTGGGGGGAACCCCTTGATGGTGGTGTCCCTGGAACGAATTTCCGTGGAAACCTTTTGGACCTTGGAGGCGTGTCATGACCTTTACGCAGACCCAGTGGCGTCGTGGAACAGCCGCCTTGTGGACTTCAGTGAACCCGATCCTGGCTATGGCAGAATGGGGGGTGGAAACCGATACCGGGTTGGCAAAACTCGGAGACGGGGCCACCAATTGGGTATCCCTGGCCTATTTTCAGAGGGGTCCGCAGGGTATTCAGGGTATTCAAGGCCCGACTGGTGCCACCGGTCCGGCAGGGGCCAATGGGACGAACGGGACCAATGGCGCTACCGGGGCGACCGGTGCCACTGGATCTGTGTCTGCTGCTACCAAGCTGACATTCACGCCAACCACCAATGCGAGCCCCACCCAAGGCGATACTTGGGTGGACCCGACCCAGCAAACGCTGTGCGCATCGGAAGGTGCTAGCGGAACGCCGGTAACGGTCTACAAGAGCGGTGTCATTGCCAAGGGGTCAGGTGTCGGGACCACTGTCACCTTCACCACCGCTACCACCTACTACTCCGTCCTGTCCGGGAATGTCTCCCTCGGGTCGCTGACCCTGCCGGCCAATTTCTTCGTGGCGAAGAAGTCCGTCAAAGTGGAGTTGTGGCTGACCATCCCTACGACTTCGGCTGCCAACCTAACATTTAAGCCGCTGTTCAATGGTGTGTCGCTCGGGACGCTGGCTTCTGGGACTACCCTGGCGGCTGGGGCAACCACCAGCATGAAGGTGGAACTGGTCATCAGTTGCTCCGCTGCTGGGGCGTCCGGAGCCTTCTCCTGGAGCCTGTCCTACTGGGGATCTAACGCATCTGGGGCAGTATTCGCGGGGGCTACGCCAGAGACGGCTAGCACTACGGCTATCAGCACTCTGACCAGTGGAGTTATCGACCTCCAGGCCACCCTTAGCGCGAATTCCTCCGTGTCTGTGGGCGTTCAGAATATAGTGGTAACCGAGATGGGCTAAACTATGGCTGATTCGCATATCCCGTTTCCTGTTCCACCCGACAACTCGGTCGAGTCTCTGCGCATCGCATTCCAACAGCTTGCGCAAAGTACAGAGAAACACGTGGGGACGGTTACCTCAACAGTCACGTCTAGTGGGGGCGTGGGTTCGGCAGCAGGGTCAGCCGGTTCTGCCGGGGTGCAGGGGGCCAAGGGCACTGCTGCTACCATTGAGATAGGGACCGTAACGACAGGACTCCCTGGAACGTCTGCTGTGGTAAGCAATTCTGGGACGGACTACGCCGCAATATTCGACTTCACCATTCCCCAGGGAGACACTGGGGCGACCGGGGCGACAGGCGATACTGGTCCTACGGGAGCCACTGGGCCACAGGGGATTACGGGTCCGCAGGGCCCAACCGGGCCTTCGGGCGGTGGCGGTGGGACGACTGGCCCTACTGGGCCAACCGGCCCTCAAGGCCCAACAGGTCCGCAGGGGCCAACAGGTCCTGTTGGTTCGACTGGTCCCCAAGGGCCAACTGGAGCAACTGGTCTAACCGGTGCCACAGGTCCGCAAGGTCCCATCGGCCTTACGGGACCAGCTGGCCCTGCTGGGACTACCGGACCCACAGGGTTAACTGGGGCAACAGGACCACAGGGGACGACTGGCCCTACTGGGCCGGCCGGCGCAACGGGCGCCACGGCCTTTAACGCCGCTGGAACCGCCCCTGCCTACACCCTGACCCCGTCCCCGGCGCTCACGGCCCTGGCCACAAACGACTGCTACAACGTGACCTTCAGCGCGGCCGGAACCACCGGCTCGAACACCCTGAACGTGTCGGGCCTGGGCGCCAAAGCCCTCATGCAATACGACCTCAACGGCGCCCTGGTGGCCGCGGTGATCACCTCCGGGCTGATCGCCGTCTGCCAGTACAACGGCACCTACTGGGTGGTGCTGGACGCCCTGCCGTCCTCGACGATCAGCAGCACGCAGCAGACCCTCGTAGCCAATGAGGGGGCGGTCGCGAACCCTGTTCCCATCTTCAAGGCGGGGGTACTATCGGCACTCAAAAATACTAATTTAATCACCCACACGGCTGGCGGCACCTTCTCGACACTGGTTGCCGCAAATTTCCTGAACACACTGGTAATCCCAGCTAATTTCTTTGTTCCCGGGAAAACTGTAAAAGTTGACATGTTCTTGGCCGAGGCGATAACGACTGCGGGCAATCTCACCATCTATGGTTCGGTGGGGTTAGCCAACTACTTATCCGCTGTCGTTGCGCTTCCTATTGGAGCCAGCAATATTAAGGTAGAGCTGTGGCTTACCTGCCTGACTGCGGGGAGCTCTGGCGTGGCGTCGTTCGAGGCCGCGATGTTCACGTTCGTGGCTTTCGGATCGGGGCTCCCAACTTTCACTTCAACAATCCTCAAAATTACTAGCGGAATCTCAACTCTCGTCCCCAACACGATTGATCTGCCGCTCTACACTCCTGCCGCCATCGGCACGTCCCTCGTCAGCGTTGCCGCAGTGAGCGTCATCGGATAAGGAGATAAAATGTTTGCCTACAACAAAAACGGACTAAACTGCTATCCGGTAGACCCTGGCTCGACGATCGTTCCCGGCGAGGTGTGGTTCCCCGTCGCCCATGCCTCACCAACCGATCTAACCGCCGCATTCCCGGGCTACCCGGCCGCCGTCCAGGTCCAGACCCTGACCGCCCAGATCTCGGCGCTGCAACTCCGGATCGATGCGCTGGACGGGGGCACCCAGGCCCGCTCGGTCCGTGCCGGCCTGCTCGCCGTCCTTCCGGCCGGCAATGCTGATCTGGCCCGGCTCCAGGCCCTGGAGACGTCCATCGTGCCACTGAGGGCGGAGATCGCCCCGCTGCAAACCCAGCTCGCGGCGACCCAGGCGGCCCTGACGGCGGCGACCACCCCGGCGGCGTCATGAGTAGCCGCTGGAACATCCTCTGGGTGGCTCCCTGGGGTCTGGCCTCCTGGCTCCTGGTGGAGGTGGCCGTATTCATCCCTCTGTTTCTGCTTGGACTCGCACTGCTCCCTGTGTTGCTCAAATGGGCGCCCATCGTTCATACAGAAAGCCGGGTCAACGCCGGCCAGCAGATCGAGATGTTCCGTTGGAGGTGGGCACAGACGATATGGGGGAACTGGGAGGACGGGCTGTTGCCGGCGTGGTGGGCGCAGCAGGGCGGTTCTCGCTATTCATGGTTTATTCGGAACCCCGTGTGCAACATGCGGTTCTGGCCTATCGTTTCCACTATGCCGTCCACAGGTGTCCGCTGGTGTGGCAACGTATCCGCTATCCCCCCTGACGGTTCACCTGGATGGTTTGTTGCATGGCAGGGCGGGTATGTTGGAATACGATGGCAGTGTAAATCATGGGGTATATGGGTAGGGTGGAAATTGAACCCTGCGGATCGGAATGGGTGTGACGATTACCGCCGCTTCGGGATAGGTACAGCCTGTCAAATCATGAGGTTCTAAGAGGCTTGTGCTAAAATGGCGCATGGAGGGCCGGATGTCACCTGACTTTGAGGCGTGGTTGATGCGGGGGTTGGTGGTCGTCCTCCTGACCGTGATCGGGTATCTACTCATAGCGCTGAAGAATGGCCAAGACGAGAGAATCGACAAGATTGAATCCAAGCGCGATGAAGACAAAGTCCAATTCGGCGAGTCGTTGCGCCGTATCGTTGATAATTTCACATCAGAGAACAAGGAAACCAGAAGCGAGTTCAAGGCGGCAATCGAAGTTTTGACGAACAACCTTGAGAAGAACACGACAGCCCTGACCGAAATGAAAGTCGCCCTTGCCGCGAACTACTCGGATTTTGTGGCGGCCGATGTCTACCGGCAGGACCAGAAGGAAATCTGGAATTCTTTTCGTGAATGCCAGGAAGCCCATAGTTGTCACCCCAAGTGATGCCCTTGCCACGCCACTTGGTCTACACGTTTTGGCAACCCACCCACCCGCCCGCCGGAGCCACCGGCCATCTCCTAGGAGAACATCATGGCTAAGACCCACGTTTTCAAGTTCCCGTTCTCGAACCTCGTGTTCGTCGGGACCATCCAGAACAAGGCCGCGAATGGCCCCGGTTCCACCCTCTATGCCAATACCTCCACGGGTTACGGCAACCAGGGCTCGGTGCTGGTCGTCTCCAGCGTGACTTCGGGCGGCAACAACATCATCTACACGCCTCCCACCGCCCCGATTGCGGCCACGGCCATGGTCGCCGGCCTGACCTACATCATCCAGACGCTGGGCACCACGAACTACCTGCTGTGCGGCTCCCCGTCCAATTCCCCCGGGCAGGCGTTCACCGCGACCGTGGCTGGCATCGGGACCGGAACCGTCCTGCTGTCCATGGACTCTCTGCTCCTGAACGCTCCTGGCGTTCCGGCTGGCGTCCACATTGTCGGCTGTGACGGCACTGGCACCCCGGGGGGTGCGAGCAACTACTACCTGGACAACGTGACCCCGATCTATATCCCGGGTGGCATCAGCATGACCCAGGGCCGTCACTTCCGGAACCAGGTTTCGGCTATCGCTTCGTTCCCTGAGTCGGTTACTGAGCCCCTTCAGACCGTGGTGATCAGCCAGTTCTCGGCTGATACCGGCAGTGTGGCCAGCACCTACGTCCAGGGCAGTGTGGATGGCGGGCAGAACTGGGTTGCTGTCTCCAGCGCCCTGGCCCTCACCACCGCTGCCCCGACCAATACCTGGCAGTCTTCGGCTTCGGCTACCTATGCAGCCTACGACACGTTCCGCATCCTCAACGGGACCGTGACGGGCCTCGCCAGCGTCGGCGGAACCATCCGCGCCTTGAATATGTTTACCCGGTAGGACCACGGGGGGAGCGATCCCCCCAACTATCTGAGGGCCAGATGATCCTAGCCACGATTACCATGACTTCGAACCGCGAGAACATCATTGGTGATGCTCTGCGGAGCGTGGTGGGATTTGCTGACCTTTGTATTCTGGTTGACCTTGGGATTACCGACAACACCGTGCAGGTGGCACGGGAGATCGTTGGGGACAAACTCCGGGTCGTCAAATATCAGGAAGTTCCCAGTCCTCGCAATTTCGGGCTGGATGCGGCGGCTGAGATGGGCGCGGATTGGGCCTGCACCTTGGACACCGATGAGCGGATGCACTTTGATGGCGTTGACATCAAAGATGCGCTAGAGAAGATCGGGGCCGGGACTGTCCTAGTCCCTCACGATTCTGGGTGCTACTGCAAGGAACGGTTCTTCAAACTCCCGGCGCTGGACAAGTTCATCGGCTACGTCCATGAATGCGTTCCCCCTGTCAATACTCCCCAGGTCTACATGAATGGGGTATGCTTTTCTGAACTGCCGAAGTCTGCGGAACTGGCTCATGAAAAGGCTGAGTCCATCGTGGATTCCCTCACAAAAAGCACAGAGGAAGATCCGGGTAACCCCAGGTGGTGGTATTACCTGGGCGACACCCTATCCACCCTGGGGCGACTCGATGAGGCGCTACACGCCTTCCAGGCATGCGCGGAGTTGAATGGTTGGGACGAGGAATCGGCCTGGGCATGTTTCCGAGCGGCCACCATTCTAGCCGAGCAGCACCAGCCGTTCGAGGCTATCGAGACGTGCGCCAAGGGCCTTGCCAGATACCCTGCCATGGCAGAACTCGCTTGGCTGGCCGGGGAAATTGCTTTCGCTGGTGCGCAGTATGGTAAGGCTATCTACTGGGCCAGAATGGCTGTGGCAAACGGGATCAATGATGGCGAACATACGATCCGCCCTCGTATCGGGTACCGACATGTGTTCGGGCTTACGGCGGGTCCGTATTGCCTGATGGTCAAGGCATACAATGCCCTTGGCATGACCGCAGAAAAGGAAAGTTGTGAGAAGGTTCTCAACAGGTTGAATGCCAAGGAGGCTGATCATGCCTAAGACCACATACCAGTATTCCAATAACAATGTGTCAGCGGTTTCTACCAACTACTGCATGGGCATCATTGAGGCTGGGCCCACGAAGAAGTTGCAACTCCAGAGACTTTCCCTTTGGAACCCTGGCATGATGACGACCGCGCAGTTGACGACCATCACCATTTACCAGCAGACGACCGTTGGATCCGGGACAACTGGAACGGCCCCCCCCCGGGATCCCAACAACCCGGCATTCAGTGGCACCATTCGCGTGGCGGGGGCTACCGCTGGGACGTTAGGGGTTGCGCTCGGGTCGTTCGTTGTGTGGGTCCCCGCTGCGCTCGGGCCATTCGCTTCTGCCATCCTGGACCTCACCAATGAGGGCCTAGTCCAGCCTCCTACGATTGACCCGGGTCTTGTTGCCGCGCTTGCGGCATCGGCCATGGCCGGGACAAATTACTACATGATCGCGTCCCTCGGGAATACGGTCTGGAATACCTACGCGACGAACGGACTTGCCAGCCCTGTGGTGGGATCGATCTTCCAGGCTAGCGGCGCCGGGACCGGGACCGGGACCGTGACGCCTCTGGTCCTGGCCACTGCCCTTTCGGCTGGAGTCACTTATCAGATCGCGTCCATGGGGACGACAACCCCGGCGCAGTGGATCGCGGTGGGGGCATCCGGATATGTGGCAGTAGGGACTACATTCAAGGCGACTGGAGCAGCCGTTGGAACCGGTTTGTGTGTGGCTATGACCTCTGGAGCCGGTATTGCGCTTGTGGTAACCAATGGGGCAGCGGGCGCTAATAACCTATCCTTCTCTTGCGAGATCACCGAAAGCTAGGACATGAAACTCGTTGATGCCTATCCGGACTACCTGACCGCTGGGACCACGTTCCAGCGGTTGGCTCCGCCTAGCGCAACGACCGTCCTGGCTTATGCGACTTTCAATGAGGACCCCCACCGGCAACTGCTACCCTTCGTAGATACCGACCTGATCTATCCTGGACCGAATGGGGTGATAGGCGACCCGTCCGTGCTGCGCCGATTCTACGGGGTGCGTTTCGGAGGCGGCGGGAAACTGTTCGTTCGGGCACTGGTCGATGCAACAGAAGTTGCACGTGGCTACGTTACCCTGGCAGAAGATCCGAATCAGGCGTCCATCTTCCACCTCCCGAACGGGACATCCGGCTACGGGCTGAGGCTCCAGATCATCGGCCTAGCTTGGTGGCGCTTCTTCTACATCGACTGGGATGCTGTGGGGGACGAGGAATGATTACGCATCAGATGGGCGCAAGCGGGTGGGGCGTGGTTGAGGCCAACCCTGATCTGTTGCGCTCGTTTGTCTACACGCTTGAGGAAGCGATCCTTGGGCGCGAACAGATTCTTGTTCCGGTGGTCCACAAGTTCGCTCACGGGCTGTATGTGCGGGAGATCGTGCTGAAGAAGGGGACGGCCCTGACCGGCCGGATCCACAAACAGGATGACTTCCAGGTGGTCTACTGGGGGGACATCTCCATCCTGACCGAGAACGGATTGCAGCGGTTCACGGGCCCGAACGGGTTCACTTCCAAGGCTGGCGTCAAACCGTATGCATTCGCTCATGAGGACACGTTCTACAGCACGATCCATCACACCCATTCGACTGACCTGAAAGAGATCGAACGGGAATTGTTCGAGGATGAGCCGCAGCATGCGCTGGACTTTGAAACCGGAGAGATTCTCCAGGGGGTGCTTCCATGTCGGCAATGATCGGTGTCGCGGCAGTTGGAGTAGGGGCAAGCATCTTCTCTGGGATCAGCAGCGGCAACGCAGCGAAGCGGGAGCGTGCAGCGGCGGAGCAGCAGTACCAGGAGAACCAGCAGATTGCCCAGGAAGTCAAACAGCAGGAAGCCGTGCCCCAGGCCGCTGAAGAAAACCTGCTCGGGGAATACCAGTCCAAGAACCTGACCCCAGAGGCGCAGATTGCCACGGATCGATTCAAGGCTGACTCGGCACAGACCCAGCGGAACATCCAGGGCAATGCTGGGATGACCGGGCAGGGTGTGGCCGGCGCCCGGGCCCTGACCACTTCGTTCAATACGGATGAGGGGTTGGCTGGTATCAGTCTCCAGGATGCCGTGGCGAAACGCCAGGGCACCTTGCAGACGGCCCAGGCGCTCAAACAGACTCCAGGTTGGGCTAGCCTTGCCACCGGAGCGAATACCCAGATGGGGAATGCGCAGAATCAGTGGGCTAGTCAGGATTCCGACAAGTCCCAGAGCGCCTACGGGCAAGCGGCTACTGGGCTGGGGAATCTGGCTAAACTGTATCAGCCCCAGCAACAGCAGGGTGGGACCGTAGATGACCAGACAGCAGAAAACTTGGCGACTCCGGCCGCTGGCACTGGAAGTTTTTTCTAGGAGGGGATCATGGCTGGACTGGGCGATATTACATCGGCACTGGGCGGGATCGGGGAGGCCATCAACGGGGGCGTCTCTGGATACATCGAGGCCAAGAAAGAGAAGCGGGTCACTGATCGCCAGGATCAACTGTGGAATGAGCAGCAGGACGAGAAGGCGGTCCAGGATGTAACGGATGCTGGGAACGTAGCCAATTTTAGGTCCAAGGACATCAACCCGATCTATCAGGTTGACCAGCATTGGGGAGGGCTAGAAAATCCTGCGCCGCAGGGTGCAGGGACCACGCAAACGGGATCCTCCCCACAGGTGCCCGCCCGGACGGTAAAGGCTGCTCCTGCGGCTCCCCAGGGCAGTTTGGCCCAGGCTGTGGCGCAGCGGCAGACGCAAACGGCAGGGGCACAACCCCAGGCAATGGCTACTGCCCAGCCTGTCGCCCAACCCCAGCAGGAAGCTCCGGCCGTGCCTCCCCCGGGGTGGGAACCTTCCGACCCGGCCCTGAAGGGTCTGAATACCAAATACGAGAAGGCGCGGCAGCAGGCGGATGAAGACTTGGCTAAGATCGATGCCATGGCCGGGAACGATCCTGCACGGAAGCAGCGGTTGTATGCAGCCTATTACCGGTTGAACAAGCCGAAGTTTGATGACCTTCAACAGGAATTGATCGACTACAACAAAACAAGGGCCCAGGCTTATCAGAAGAAACGGGCCATCGACGGGATGGAGAAATGGTTCTCTGATGAGGGGTTGGGTAATACCTTCGGGCAGGGAGCCAGAAAAGAGGGGAATACACTAGTCCTACCTGATGGCAAGACGGGGATGATCCTCCAAACTCCACTTATCTGGGCTGCCTACAAGCAGGGGATTGCCACAGAGAAAGAAGTTATGGATGCATGGGGGAAGGACACCAAGAATGCCGAAGACCTGATGTCCAAGAGCAAGGAAACGGCTGTTGAAATTGAGAAGATGAGAGAGCAGAACAGACTTCAACTTGCCCAGTTGCGGGCACAGCGAGATCCCAAGGCAGACATGGCCCAGAGGGTGTATGCGCTACATCGGCACATGGGCGAAGACGACGCTACCGCAACCAGGGCTGAGGCAAGTTTCATCGAACATGGAGATAAGACCGACCTGGACAAGCTCAAGGAAGATGATATGGAACAGACTCGGGCTGGAAAACGGGTTGACAGTGTTATGAAACAGTTCGCAGACATCGATGGTGGCTATGACGAGAAGAAGATGACGCCTTCAAGGACATTAGCCATTTACAATTCGATGATCAAGACGGACAAACCTGGAGCGGCGGCCTTGTACCTTAGGCTTCCGGACCCCAATCGTGCCGCCATCGACGCGCAGAACGCACAGGATGCCGGTGCCAACCGCCCTGGCTCCGGGCAGTCTCCGACTGCCAAGCCTAGTCAGGTCAAGAGCCCGTTCCAGAAGCCATCGACTGGGCCAACCGTAGGATCGTCTACGAAACTCAAGGACGGTGCATACACCGTCAACGGGAAAACGGTCACGGTGGCTGGTGGCAAAGTGGTTAAAATTAGCTAGACCGGAGGAATCATGGCCGATAATTGGGAAGATCAGGCCGTGCCGATTCAGCCGGACGCAGGTTGGGAGTCTCAGGCGGTCCCAGTCAAAGCCCCCACCACACAGCCGGTCACTCCTCGCCCACCCGCTCCGCAAGGGACGGGTACCGTTTCTGCCCTATCTCCAGAGGAATACCAGAAGGTGGAGTCCCAGGCGGAACGTGCTGGTACTCCCCTCGAACGGGCGCAGGGGCAGGGTGGGTCGATAAAGACGCTCCCGAGGCGGGCCCAGGAAGCAGCAGCCTATGGGGTTGGCGCATCACTAGCGGCGGCCGCTGGTCTACCGGCTGGGATTCTTCACTACTCGGCGTTGCCAGCCTATGCGCTTGGCCTAACCAAGACTGGTGATGCGATCAACAAGGTAGCCGATGCCATCACTCCTAGCAGCGCCCAGACCGAACTAGCGAAACAGGCCCCGAAGACGCCAGAAGGAAAGGTCATTGCGGCTGGGACGAAGTTCGCTACGGATGTGATCACGCTGGGAGCAGGCGGCAAGGTGGTCGCCAATACCGGGAAGATCCCCAAGTGGGCCATCCCTTCGTATTTCGCTGTCCAGACGGCCGGGAATTCGGCATCCATGGCCCATGCTAGCGGCAAGGATGCCAGCCAGCCGATCCGGACGACCGTAGGCGCCACCTCTGAGGCGGCACTAGCCTACCTCGCGGGTATGACTATTGGGAGGACCGTACCGGGACCCGAGTTCTCCAACCCACTGGCCACGGCCGGCGCACAGGTTGCCGGTGCTGGCGGGGTTGGGGCTGCGCTCCAGACAGGACAGAACCTCGTGGCCAAGGGGACGTATGATCCGGATCGTCCGCTCATGGCCAATGTCTGGGAGTCAGCAGCCATGTTCGGGGCTGCGTCTCTGGCTAACACACTGTCCCAGACGAGCAACCAGCGGGCAACGATGTTGGAGCATCCCCAGGGTCCTGAAGCCTACATGAAGGACTTCAAGACGGCCATGGACAGCGCCGATGCTGCTCACGAGGAAGGACATTTGAAGAACGCGCCCTATCAGGGGATGAAGCGAGCCTATTCCAGATCCCAGGCCGTGTACAACCAGTTGATGAAGACTGCGGCCGGTAAGGAGGCCCAGGCCAAGGCGGCGGCAGCGGAGGAGTTCCCTACCGTCAAACAGTTATTCCCAGAAGGCAAGGGCCCCACACCCGAGCAGGAGGTACAAGATGCCCTACAAGAGCAAGGCCCAGCAGAGACTGTTCCACGCGAAGGAAGCGAGGGGGGGAATATCCCCAAAGGTCGTGAAGGAGTGGGACAAGGCCAGCAAGGGGAAGAAACTCCCAGAGAAAAAGAAGAAGCCCAAAAAGAGGTAGCTAAGCCTCCCGTCAAGATCGTTGACCAGACTTCATACAAGGGGGTCCGCCAGGGCTCGCTCATGGGGCCGGATGATGAAATGATGGTGGCCAAGGACGCCAAGGGCAACGACATTGGCAAGCTCTGGGTCACGAAGAAACCGGATGGGTTCGAGGTTCGGAAGGTAGAAGTGGACCCGAAGAGCCGTCGCCAGGGCGTGGCTGAGCAGCTTTACGTGGAGGCACACAACCGGTATGGCGCCTACAAGGGCGCAACCGATCAGACCCCGGACGGGAAGGCGATGAACACCCGTTTGCGCGAGACGCATCCTGAGATTTTCGAGACGACTCCAAAGGCATCGGAAGATACGATGGACATCAAGGCCGAGTTTGACAAGCCATTCCCGGACTTCGACAAGAAGGGAGATGACTACGGCTACCCGGAGAATCTAAAAGATGCTCACGATACTGCGCACCTAATGGCCCCGGAAGAATTAGACAAGTCCATCGAAGACCTAAAGGCATTTGAGGCGAATCAGGTAGATGCAACGGCTATCCCCGAAGCCACAAAGGGGAAGCTCAAAGAAGCCATCAACAAAGGGGATATGGCCCGGTATGACCGTATCCTGGAACATACCGACATGAGCACAGAAGACGATGCCCGCCTTGGGCTAGCCTATTTCCCCGGGAACCCTCTCACCCTCGAAGATGCAATCAAACTACGGAGGGAGATGGGGAACGATTATGCTTCGGATGCTACCGATACAGAATTGAAGCGAAGTATTGGCGCTCATGTCTTTGCCCATGTCTCAGGTAGCGTTGGGTCTGATCCTGCCACCACGTATGCCATCGTCAACGATTTGAAGGAATACATAAAAAGGGGTGGTGATCTTAATTCTCTCAAGAGTGATCTGATCGCCCAAGCAAGGGGTAGGCATCTCGATCCCGAACAGGCTGAAGTCATGATCAATAAGTTCAGTGAGAATCTTGGGAAGGTTGGCATTTCGATAACCCCACAAGAGCGAGTGGACCTAGCGTCTCTAGAGAAGAAGGGCGATGCCTACATGGTTCCCCCTGACCAGATTGCCACCGATCCCGAACGTCTCCAGTTCCGCGACACGAAGGAGCCCGATCCTGGGCTAGTAAAGAAAGACGGGGATTATCTCGGCTGGGTGGATGAGTCTGGGAAACTGGTTGTCGTGGACGGGCACCACAGTCTCCCAGGCGCTATCGAGGATGGGAAGGATATTCCCGTTAGGATGATCGAGGCGAAGGACTCCGAAACCGCTAGAGCCATCGGCGCTATGAAGAACATCGCGGAAGGAGATGCGAGCGGGCGGGATGCCCAGCGCTTGTTTGAAGAGACGGGGATCACTCCGGAAGAAGTGAAGGCGGCTGGGATCAAAGTGAAGACCCCTAAGATCGAAGCCAAGGATGAAGTCCCGCTCCCCAAGGAACCGCTCTACCGCCCTTTGGATGAAACCGAGCGTAAGGACGTGCTAGCTCAGGTGAAGGATGCTCTCCCGGAAGCGAAGCCGGCGAAGTATGCTCCCAAAGTAAGCCAAGAGTCTACTGCCAAACGGAGAGAGATGGTCAAGGCCATCGAACCAGATCCGATGGTCCGGGCCAAAATGTATCGAATCAGTGGCATCCTGAACGGGGACGTAGACCCTACCGATGAGCAGATCAAAGCTGCTCAGAAACAGGTCCGCAGGAGCATCAAGGGCGTCCCCGCTCCACTCCAAGGCATCATTGACCGCGACCCTGAACGCGGGGCCATCCGGGTCGTGCTGCCCAAGGGCGAAGGGCTAGGGCCGGTGTTCGAGAAACTGGGGCGATTCTTTGGCAAGCAGGGCCCCCAGCGGCAAGGGCCGGTCCAGAAGGGGAGCGCCGTTGTTGCGCTAGCTAGGTCGCTGGACGCCAAGGGGATGCTGCAATTGCCCTACGACCCGTCTAATAGGGTGATGCCCACAATCGCCAAATCGATGGTCACTGGTGATGTGCCTGCTCCCCTGAAGAACGGATCGGGTGCGAACCGTGACATACCGGACATGGACACCCGAGCCAACCAGTTAGCTCACGGGCTCCGATCCCCGCACAAGATCATCGAGTCGATGTTCTCCCCTGGTGAAGGTCCGAACATTGACCAGGAGTTTGTCTCGAACCACTACATCGTCCTTCAGAAAGCACTGACTGACTACGTGAATGGCGTCCATAAGCGGTATCAGATCCCTGACCATAGCGCCAGGATCGGGGCCGTTATGGACCCCTATCGGACTCAGATCCGCGACACTGAGCAGTGGTTGGTCCCGCTCATCAACACTCGCAAAGAGATGGAGACGATGCTTGACCAAGCCGAACGGCCAGGAACTTTGGCCAAGCGGCTTGAAGAATTTGACGAAGAAAACTCGGAGCGGATAGAAGAAGGCCGTAGCGCACTTCAGAATCTCTACCGAGAGGCCAAGTTGAAGATCCAGGACTTGGCGCAGACGACCCCAGAGGTCCGCGTTGCCATGTATATGGAACCTCCCAAGAAGCGCCCGGCTTGGCTGGCTGATATCATCAAACCGAACGAGGTTGAAGCAGCGAAGGCGTTGCTCCGATTCACCAGCGAGGCCCGGGTTGCCGGTTCTCAGTTGGGTATCCCCATGCGCCAGGATGAATACATCACCCATCTATTCGCTCCGCAGGGGGCAAGCCGATTCACCAGGGACATGACCGGCGAGCAGGAACGCGTAGCGCGGGACATCCTCGCCTTCCACCGTCGCCAGCCGGACAGCGTGAACCTGATGCCAAGCACTCATGCCGCGATGGCCTATTACGTCCCGACGATCAGTCGCAAGATCGCCACTCAACCCTTCCTGAACAAGTGGTATCAGGGCGGGAAGAATGTCTACCTGGACCAGAACGACTCCACCCACTATGCCCCCAATTTCGGCAAGTGGCTCCAGCAGCGCATCACTGAGATCGAACATCCGCCCCAGGAAACCGTGTGGGAGAAGGGATTTCAGGCGATCAAGAGCGCGGAGATTACAAAGGACATGGCGTTCAACCAGCGCGTCACGATCAAACACCTGGTCGGCAAGGTCACGGGCCTAGTTGCTTTGCACCACGCCTATCTGCTCCCGGCATCCAAGGATTTCGTGCTGCGCTTGGCCAGGAAGCCCGAGAACCTGCCGTTGGTCCGTAGCGCCTACGAGCGTATCACCGGCAAACCATTCGAGGTGGACAAGGACGCGAAGCTGGTCCAGGCGCTCACCACGAACCTGATATCTTCCCGACAGATTCGCAATGCGCTGATGGAAGATCCCCTGGTAGCTGAATACAACCAACCCATCCTGAACGCCTTCTTCGGGCGGTCAGTGCGCGGCATGGTCCAGCCGGTTCTGAACGTAGCGCAGAAGACCCGCAACATTCTGGGCCAGCCCCTGACGGCTGTGGAGGCGTTTGAGAACGAGTTGAACTTCCTGGCATCCGTCCACCAGGGGCAGAAGGCAAGGCTCACGCCAGAGGAAGACGTTCGCGGGGCTGTCCTAAACCTCCTGGACTACTCGTTCCGGGGTGGGCATGACGCTTCCGCCTTCCTCAAGAGCCCTATGGGACGGATGACGGCGTTCTCCCAGACACCTACCAAGATGCTGGAGAACTACGTTGACATCATCCGCAAGGGTTTCAACGGAGAACCGGACATCTACGGTTCGGCCGGTGGGGCTACCTTGATCCGTGCCATTGTGGCGGCGGGTGCCGTGTCTTGGCTCGGGGAACAATACGGCAAGAAGGCCGGGTTGAAACTCTGGAGGATGCTGCTCCATGTCCCGGTAGTGAACGAGGACTATGCATCGGATGCCCTTAGCTATGCTTACCACACTCTCATGGCGGATGCATCCAATGACCCGAAGCACAGGCGATCTGCGCTACTGGCCCACCGCCGGATGCAGGGCAACCAACAGGGTGCGATGAACCTTTCCCCGGCCGGGGACATCCTGGAGGATCTGACCCGCCTCACCAATAATCCCAAGGCGTTCGTCAAGTCGTTCCCTGCCGTCAAGCAGATTGATTCAGAAGTGGGCAAGGTGCCCAAGGGCTACGAAGACACCTTGCACTATCTCTCCAATGCCCCAACCCCAGAGGCAGAGAAAAAGTGGGAACACATGCGGGAGCAAAAGGGCAAGGCCATGATGCGCAAAGACGAAAAGAGGAGCCGCCAGTGACCTGGACATCGTTCGCAGATTCCCCCCATGTTCCACGGGCCGGGCTCTACCAATTGGCTATCCTTTCTGAAAACGGGGAAATTATCCCTGACCCTCGCCAGTTCTCTCTTGGTACGGGGTATTCAGTCCGATCCGTCCCCACCTTTTCAGCCTTCACCCACTGGCAACCGTGGTTTGACGAATAGCGAGGTCCGACATGCTCAGAGCGTTGACCCTTTCCGTAGTCGCCGTGATCGGTCACGCTCAGCAGCCAGACCAAGCGCAGAAGGCCCTGGACCAGATTTGCGCCACCATCGACCAAGCCATCTCTCTGGCCAAACAGCACGGGGATAGCGCGGTCATTGTGCAGATGGAAGACCCGCAATACGAGGGAGGTTTCAGCGACGGGTTCAAGGCGCTTGTGATCCTGCTCTGCCGGCGCTTTACATCTGAGGGTTACCAGATCGGCATCACCACAACCGGTCCCAAGGTCCAGATCCGAATATCCTGGACGGATGTGTAGACAAGAAAACGGGCCTCCAGATGGAGGCCCGCCCTTCGTCTATGTTTAGGAGGGATCGCCTAAGCCGAAGTAGCACTGTCCGCCGAGGCAGCGGAAGTGGTTGTAGCGGCCGCAATCTTCGCGGCGATGGTAGTGGTGCTCGTGGACGCGGCGAGTGCGGCAGCAGCAGCGGTAGCGGCGGCATCAGCCTTGACCCTGGCGGCAACAGCAGCGGCCAGTTCGGTCTTCCAGCCAGAGATCAGGCTGGAAACCTCGTCCCACCCGATTTCAGCGACCGCCTTGACATCCGCTTCGACGACCTTGGCATTTGCATTGACGGCCGTTTCGACCTTGGTGATATCGGTCTTCGCAGCGGCCTCGAACTTGGCCAGGTCAGCCTTGATGTTCTTCCGATCAATGATCAGCCAGACGATCAGGGCAACGATCAGCGCCGTGACGAATCCGGGGATCTGAGAAGATGCGGTTTGGACGATGGGTTCCATGTGTTCCTCCATGGGGATGATCCCCGGATGTATTGTAGCGCATTTGGGGAGATAACCCCTGAACCTCACACTGTCAGGGGCCGCTTAGCGGGGCTAAACTGGAGAGGTTGATCCCAGGCGAACCATCCTGTCCTGCCCTGAATATACTCTCACAGGCTGGCATGGTCAATATTTGGCTGAATTATTTTCTGGTTTTAGTGGAGCCGCCGGGGTTGGTTTGAACCCCCGACCTGGTCCTTCCCTTGGACATGTTCAGTTGACGCGGCGCTTCGCCCACTGGGCGAAGGTGTCCTTGAAGACCAGATTGGTGATCCCACATCTCGAAACGCGACCGGCGACCACCTCGTATTTTAGTTCCGAAGTGAACAGGGACTTAATGACCTTGCGCCGCTCTCCGGTCTGGCCTTCGTAGATGCCATCGAGTTCAATTTCATCGCGCTTCATCGGGCCTCCTTGTCCTTGGCGTTCACAGCAGTAGGTGGAGTAGAACCCCAAACGCGGTTCCCGCAGCAGCCCCGATAGCCCCCCAGGTGATGCGCTGTTTCTTGGCGTCCTTGATCTGCGCCTTGTCTGCGGCGATCACGATGTCCTTCTGCGCCCCAGCCTGTTCGCAGTCGGATTCGGCGGCCTTGGAATCAGTCAGAGCCGTGTCCAGAGAGTCGCCCCGCTTGGTCTGGTCGGTAACAGCCGTGGTCAGGTCGGATTCCTTCTGTTCGTGCAGGGTAACTTCCTGGCCCAGCGCATCGATTCGGGTCAGCGCTTCGGGATACTGCTTACCGTCCTGGATGAGCCCGAGCATGGACGGGGCCATCGTCAGCGGCCATCCCATCGTCGCCCCTATCTCACTGGGCGGGAACCCCTCGGTGGTGAAGTCTGCGGCAAGACTCTGGGCATCGGTTGGCAGACTGGACGGGTTGGTCACAGGTTTCTGCGCTCCCATCGCTGCGATCTTGGCCTTGAGTGTGGCGATAGTGGCGTCTTTGGCATGGGACAGGGCCAGGAAGTTCTCCGCGTCGGATTTGTAGCCATCAGCATCGGATTTGGCGATATCCCGGTCCTTGTCGGCGGAAACCTTCTGCGCCTCGAACTGAGCCGCCTTCTGCGTGGCAAGGGCGGCGATACCGGCCTGCTTCGCAGCGTCCACGGAGGCGTCGTGGCCTCGCACCAGCGCCCACATCAAGAGCAGGGCAAACACCCCGGCGATGACAGCGATTATCTTTTCACGACTTGTCATGATGGTCCTCCAGTTCTGGCAACCTGTTCACATACCCACAGTAGCTGCACCATCCTTGCCGGATTCCTTCCGCCTTTTGGATACCGCCATCTGCGGCTGGGCTCACATTGAACACCCTATCCTCCTTGCAGTTCCAGCAGCGGTGAAGGATTTGGGGTTCCCCATGGTTCTTCTGGACGCGAGGGTCCGGCTCCTTTAGTCTGTGGATCAAGGTCGGCCCCCCAGTGCGCGGATCCGCGCTCTGTTCGTTCTGTTATGGATGATATAGCTCTGGGATTCCGCCGGGCAATAGCGGATCCAGGCATTCGCCCCGGGTTCCCCCAGAGCCGACACCCGACGCTGGACCTTGAGGACGTTTCCGAGCCCCCAGTTGAACGAAACCAAGGCTGGGTCAAGTTGCCCCCCTACCCTGGGCTCCAACCAGTTCATGTAGTTGCACCCGCCCTGGATGGCCGGGCTCGGGTCGAACGGATCGGCCCCCTTCGGCACCCACCCGTTGCGCTGGTAGTCGCTCCATGTCCCTGGCATCGCCTGCATCAACCCCTTGGCTCCGGCTGAGGACCTAGCCATGGGGTCGAAACCAGACTCCGCCTGGGCCTGTGCCGCTCTGTCCACCCAGCGAATTCCGGAGAACTTCATGAACATGGATTGGAACGGCACGATCTCCCCAGGCCCAGGCTTGGTCGGAGCGGCAACCAGCACCGCTCCGACCGAAAGCGCAGCCAGCATCAGATACCGGATCACCGGAGGCAACCACTGAGCAGGCCGCCAATGCAGGCCAACATGAGGAGGGCCAGTATGAACCCTCCATTTGAAGTCTTGTAGCCGTGCATGTTAGCCCCGTCCGTGTCGTTCGCCTTCCATACCACCAGGGAACGCCCGATGGCTGTCTTGGTAAACACGTGATACAAGGTCAGCGCGGAATAGAACCCGATGGCCATGATCGCAGCGGCCAGTACCAGCCTGACCAGGACCAGCCTCGCCTGGAGCACGGCGTCCCACCACGCGGAGTCGGTCCCGACTGTTGTTCTGGCGGCATCTGCGGCCAGGGCCACGATGAGCAGAACAGCGGCCCCGGCAATGGACCCGGCCCATCGGGTTACGGACTTACGCTCGGCAAGGTCCATCGTGTGCGCAGCGTTAAACAGTTTGCTCAGCATGTGTTTCTCCTTATCGGTCAGTGCGGACTTCGGCGTCCGGGTTGGCAATGCAGGCATCGAGTAGACGCTCCAGCCAGGGCAGGAAGTTCTCGTAGGTTCCCCAGCCATTCGGGGAGTTCATGGCTTTGAACCGCTTGGGGGTTGCCTCCATCTTGGCGATGCCTTTAGTAAGAGGTTCGACCAACTGGCTGGCGAGGGTAAACCCATTTTCGGGGGCTCTCCACAGGCAATCGTAGATTCCGGCGGCTTTTGCCATGGTCCCGAGGTTGTGTGTGATGTTCGCCTCGTAGACTCGGGTGTAGAGATCGATGTCTAGGCTCATATCACACCCCCGGGGGGAGGATGAGCCGTTTGGCCGGCGGGAGTGCCAGCCCGTGGCCGTTCTTTTTGAGCATGACGCTGGCATGGTGCTGCATGAGCGTGACAACCTGCCAGCAGGCCACATGGAATTGCATGCATGGGGTCTGCCCATCCACCGGGCGGGCATGGGGCACGGGGACGCGCACGGTCGGCAGCGGGGCCCGGGTGCCACAGGTTGGGCACGGCATCCCGGCCTGATCGAAGTCGGGAAAGATCGGGCTCGGGTATTTCACTTCAAATCGGACCTGGTTCCCAGGTTCGGGTTGTTTGGTGTTCAGCGGTTCGGGTTCACTCATCGTCTTCTCCGTCTGCGGTCTGGTTGGCTTCGTCGCTCACGTCTATGATGCGCTCGCAGCCACCCAGCTCATCATCGTCATCCCAATCCCCGGGAAGGTATTCAGGGGGCGTTGGCATCGGGGACCTCCACCATAGCAGCCGCTTTGACACGCTTCAGAGACTCCTGGAGTTGGTGGGGCGTCCGCGCTTTGAACGGGATGCCGAACAGGGCCGCCCAGTTGGCATACTCCTGGACCGAGTTGGGCGGGGCCGGAGCGGTGAACGTTCCGGAAACGATCAGGTCGCGGGTTCTGGTCACGTAGGACTCCTCAAAAGGGAATGTCGTCTTCTTCGTAGCCACCGGCCTGGGGTGCCGGGGATGGCCTCGGGGTCGCATCCTCTCGGGGTCCGATCATCTTGAAGTCGTCCACGTCAAGGTCGTTGGCCTGTCGTTTCACTCCGTCCTTCTCGTATTCGCGCAGGTTCAGGGAGCCGACCACCTGGATCTGCTTGCCTTTGGCCAGCAACTTCTCTGCCCGCTCGGCAGACTTTCCGAAGATGGTGCAGCTAAACCACATGGTCGTTTTTTTGTCACCCCAGCCGTGGTCCACGGCGAGCGAGAACTTGCATAGAACAGTCCCAGTGGGAGTGACCTTCAGTTCGGGGTCTCTCCCAACCCGGCCAGTGCAGTGGTAGCAGTTGTTAACGTCCAACGGATTCCTCCTTGTGTTGTGGTTTCGGGGCCTTGATCCATGATGGAAGTGGCCCCGTCTTCTGCGCTTTGATGGCGTCTTGCACTTTCGCCGCTATCTCCCTGAGCTTGGCGGGGGAGAACGGGTCGTCCAGATCGAGGTCATCGTTGTAGTCGGTGGTCATTAGTTGGCGATCCTGGACAACTTCAGTTGTGGATACGGCCGCCGCAGTGGTCACACTTGAGCCAGGGGGTGCCGGGAAATTCGGGAACCAGATGGCCCCGACTACAGGCGGGGCAGTCACGGCCGGGCAGCGCGTTGGGATCTGGTTCTCCCTTGGCCTTGCGGATCTCGTCCTTGATCCATTCGGCCTGCCGGGTGAGGTCGCGGTGCTGGATCTCCAGACTGCGCTGCGCTTCCTCCAGCGCGAGGACGGATCGTTGGACCATGCCCAAGACCATCTGCATTTCTATCACGGGATCGTTCATGGTCATCCTCCTGGACATTCACTTCTGGTTGAGTTCGTCTTTCAGATCGGCTTCGGCATGGGCCTTGTCGCGGATCGGGCCGAACCCCTGGTGTAGGACTTCCGGCTTCCTCTTGCTCCAGCCGTTCATCTTGTTCGGCTTGCACATGAGGCACCCGGCCCGCTGGTTCTTGGCCTTCTTACGCTTGTGGTGGGCCATGGGATGCTCCTGGACAATAGCAATCCAAAGTCCTGGCCACTTCGCTTCGGTCGTGCCCCGCATAGCGGGCGAAGCGAACAATGGCCAGGATAGCGAGAAGGGGGAGCTGACGGGCACGACCCCGACACCCTCAGTTTAATCCTTCTTCAGTTTGGCGCCAACCTTTTTGCCCATACCCCCCTCTTCTCCCCGCGAGGGGTAGACCACAGGTTTTGCCCAACCTTCAGTAGCGTGCCTGTGTGCCATGTATTCTTCGGGGTGTTCAGGGTCAAACGGCGGCTCGAACTTTTGTTCACACATGTCAGCTCCTACTTGGCCCCGCGCTTGGGCATGGCCTTCTTCTTCCCCTTGGCCTTGTGGACCTTCTTCGGCTTACTGCCCGGGGTTGGCATATCGTTGAGGGGCTTGCCGGCCGCGCCCATGATAAACCCTGCGTTCTTCTTCGCCATCGGATCGCTCCTTGAGGTGGGCCGGGGACCGCCGGCACGGGTGAAACATCTGCCTGTATTTTAGGGCAGAACTGACATAATCACGCGAATTTCCTTAATGCATCTTGCAGCCATCGCAAGGCTTGCCCTGAGTTGATCTGGTTGGAAGTTACCGACAGGATATGCCACCCCGCCAGTGTGGCGATGTTGGCCTTCTCGGTGTCACGGTTTACCCCGACCCCGCTGGTATGCCCGCCCTTGGCCCAGATCCCCCCCTGGATTTCTACGAGGATTCTCCCCCTTCTGGGCCAAGCAAAATCCCATCGCAACTTGCGCCCAGGAATGGCGCAGTATTCGGCCTCCATGCCATCCTGGAGTCCCGCAAGTTCGATCTGTTGCCGTAGCTTGATCTCAAGCTTACTGGTCCCCTTGGTGGTCTTGCGCTTCGCGGGTGAAGCCTTTCCTTTGGCCGGATGCTGGGCCACGCGGACCAACTGGGCGAAGCGGGATAGGGTCATGACTGCGGTGCCCCCGGCTGCGAGAGAAGCGTTTCAACGGCGTCAGCAAGGGTTCGCGCCGCCTTAAGCGCACCAGAGAACTGCGTCCAGGACTCCACCTTGTTGGGTCCGAGGGTCAGATCATTGAGCGCATTGTTCGTCAGCAGAGTAACGTTCGCCACCGTCAGGTCGATGTCCAAGACGTTCCCCACCACAGCGACGGACGGGGGCGGCGTGGGGCGTTCTTTGCGGGGCCTCCCCACGGGGCGTTTGGCCGGCTTCGGGGGCTCAACCGGCTGGTCATCTTGGACCGGATCGGCATCCGGGCTCGGAGCCGGTTCGACCATAGGCGGATCTTCCAGCCCATCGTCGTAGCCGTCAGGATCGCTGGGCAGAACCACTGACTCAGCCTCCGCGTCCATCGCCGCCTCTTGGTCCAGGTCGGCCTGCATCCTGGAGGAGTAGGACTCCCGCTGCGCGTCCATGAGGTTCGTGAATCCCTTCCACGTTGCCAGGAATTCTGCCCACCGGTCGTCCTCAACCAGTTCCGGGAAGACGACCCCAAGATCCAGTCGGCTTCCCTCAATGTCCCTGGGCCACTGGAACAGCCAGGTAATCGTGTCGTCGTCGCGTTCCACATCAGTTAGCCAGGGGTTCCCCAGGATCACTTGTCGCTGGGCCAGGGCGCACGTCTTACTGTGGCGTTCATCGTTCACCAGGGCCGTCTTGAGCCCGGCAGTAGTGGCGCAGGTGCAGGTATTGGGGAAGTCCACGGTCTGGACCAGGATGTCCTCCGCGTCCCACGACAGGTGAATCGGGTTCGGGAAAGCCTTGGGGGTGATCCCCAGCATTGCCAGGACGTGTTTCTGGGACTTCGTGCTGTTCTCGTCTTCCTTGGTGAGCAGGAGAACCTGTTTGAGGCTCTTGTAGAGGCTGTTGCTGACTTCGATATCCATCGGGATCCTTTCGTAGCAGTGGTGGTTACGGACGCCGCATCGCAGCGAGTGCGCGGGTAAGATCGAGAGATGCCCGGCGCATGGCACCGGATTCTGCGGGAGCGCTAGGGTAGATTTTGTGGATTACACCATCGTATTCATATTCCCCATCTGGGTTCTTGGTGGCCTCTCGGTAGTCATTTACCCGGTCCAAGAACCGCTTCGCTTCTGCGACAGCTCGGTAAAGATCATCCTTTTGCATGGTTCTCCTTTAATGGTTTGTCTTGTCCGGTTCCGCCGCAGTAATCGCAGCGCACTTCTACACCATTGTTGTCCCCTATATCCACGTAACGGACGCCACTCCCATTGCACCAGACGCATTCGTTCCCGTTCATTAGTCTTCCTCCTTGTACCACGGTCTGGCTGGTATCGGTTTGGGCGGGGACTCGTCCACCTCCCGCATGGGGGTCATCCGTGTCTGGCCCCCCTTCCACTTCGGATGGTCAGCATAGAACCTTGCTCTGGTCTCTTCAACCTCTGGCAGGTTTCCCCACACCGCCTGCTCGCGTTTCTGTTCGACTTTCATGCAGTAGTCGTCGCCGCACGTCATGACCGGGACGTTCTGCTCCTTGGTCAGGATGGTGTTGGGATCGGGCGGGACAACCGGGACGTGGTTGTAGGTCTCGAACTCCCGGCCGCACACATAACAGAATGCTTTGGTGCGCCCCAGATGGGCCGCTACGGCGTCCCAGTCCTTGTGACCCTGCAATGGGTGGATGGCTGGATCAGAGCGCATGGATGCACCTCCACATCTCCTCCAAGCATACTGCGCCGACAGAGAACCAGATGATCTTGACTATCGTCGTGATCTTCATTCCGCCCGCCTCGTCCTCAGATCCGGCAGTGGTGGCAGTATGGCATCCGGGCTAAGCCCGATCAGCCGAGACACAAGGCGGGGACCGTAGATCGCAGGGTTGGCCAGCCCAAACACCTTGTTCCCCTCCGTTTCTGTATCAGTCACGGACTTGTTGCTGGTCCAGAACAAGCGGGCCTCATAGCCGTAGGCCGCGTCCACCAGAAGTTCCAACTGCTCGTTTGAGTATCCACCTCCTTTCACGTTCTCCATCCCAAGATCGTCCAGGATGAGGACCCGGTGATGGTCCTGGTCAGCCTGAATCCACTGGATCAGCCCTTCGGTTGACGCCCCGGGCATAGCCCACTCCCGCCTCGCAGCAAGGTTCTTCATGCGACTTGCATACGCCGGCCAGCCAACCCACCTAAATTCAGTGACGGGGTTCCCTCCAACGCACTGTTCCGAGTCGTCCGTCCAACGTGACGGACCAGCCGCCGTGATCTCGTCCCGAAGCACTCTCTGGATCTGAGCTACCAACGCGCAGGATTTCCCACACCCTGCGTTCCCAATGAGCCCGAACCCGTAGGCCGGGAAGGCGTTCCAGCACTTCAGGCTAGAGATAGCGGTAGGAATCACTTCACGCTTGGCCTTCTGGTCACGGGGCGGGGCCCCGATGGCCAGAAGCGTCCGCCGGATCCGCTCCGCGAAGCCAGTGGCTTTCTCCGCCTCGTAGACTGCCTCCAACCGTTCGTTTTTGTCGAACACTTGGTTCGGGTGGGGCGTGGGCATGAACTTACTCAGCGGTCCTGCGGTCGTTGAACTGGGCTGTGGCATCGGCACTCCTGGGCAGTGTGGTTTCGGCTGCGACCGTGAAGTCCTCACCGTTCAACCAGTTTACAAACTGTTTCAGGTATTGGGGTTCAGTAAACCTCCGGTAGGCTTCTGCCGACTTGAGGATCTGGGCATCCGTAGCCCCTGCCTTGATGTGCTGCATGTAGGCCATAGCCGATGCCATCGGGGCGAAGTTTTTACCTTTCCCGAACAGGCTAGCAACAGCCCAGTAGGGGTCAAAGTGATCCTCCAGGACATCCTTCAACCCAAGCTTGGGGGGCAAAGCCGGGTCTGGAGGCGGTTTCTTCATGGACGGTTTGGTCCCCCTGACGATGGTTTTGGACCCAGCCCCCGTGACGGGGATCATGATCCCGCAATGCGGGCACTGGATAAATTGTTCTGCTCTAGTCATGTCCTCCCTCTCCGACGATCTGGAATGTGTGGGCCAGCGTCACGAATCCGCTGACCTTCCTAGAATTGGGCACTACGTCCTCCGAACTAACAACCTGCCCCCTGGCGTAGATCACCATACCTGGGCGCAGACGGTCCTTGTATGCGTTGACCGTAGCCGTTCCCTGTAGGACCACACGCATGGGTATAGGCTTGCGGACCTCCTTACCAAACCGATCCCGGAGGATTGTGATTGTCTTGACCCGGATTAAGAGCCACGGGTATGGGTCGCGTCCATGAAGTACCTCACCAGTGACGATGCCGCCAACCCCGCTGTCATTGAGAACAAATGTTGTCATGTTAGATGTTTGCTCCTTTTATCCCGCGTTGCGCGGGGCTCCCCGCGGGGTTATCGATCAGGTGGGGCGAAGCAGGGGCGCTGGGCGATACCGGGTGCGATATGGCGCGGGCAGCGCCTGGACATGCTCAAGCCCGGCGGCGGGCGTCAGCGAAATTGGGATCGGTGAGAAACTGCTTGAAGGTCAGGTCCGGGCAGCAGTCCGTTAGGTCCATGAAGGCGGCGTAGCGCCGCCGGTTCCGGGACACCTTGGGTGGCTTCGGGCTGTTCGTTGCCACGAAGTCGATCCCGGCAGGCGTCACGTAGAACACCGAATCCCCGACTGGCAGGAGTGCATGCCCTTTGTTCTCGGTCATGAGCCCAGCATCGGTGAGGGCGCGGCAGGCATCCCAATCCTTGGACCCGGGGCCGGTGACAAAGTGATTGCGGTACTGGCGGCCCTGACCATATTCGTCAAGGCCGAGGGAATGCTGGAGGATGTGGAGGTGTTCTTTCATGCGCCCTCCGGGCGGGAAATGGACAAGATCAACCGGCGAGGTCGTCTTGGTCGAATAGAAGTTGATGGGATGCCTCGGTGGATGGCTTGAGGCAGTAGGGGCTAAACCAGATCCGTTCCTTGCTGGCGTTCTCGCGACCCCGGGTATCGCCCTGGGAACCGTAACCGCCCCGTGCCTTCCATTTCAGGCAGGTCCAGCCTTCGGGAAGTTCGTGTTCCCCCTGGTAGCCACAGAGGGCGATGCGGAGCAACGGGTTGTCCCCGTTGGCAATGGCCCACTTCCGAACGTCATGGGCCACAGTGGACGAATCGACGGAGTAGAGGTCTTCCTGCCGGTCAGCGGTATCCGCATAGGGCGGGTCGAGAAAAACGCCCGTGATGCCATGTTGGAACGTCACTGAATCGCCCATGACCCGCGTCCAGTCGCCGCTGCACACCCGAACATTGCGGAGCCGTTCCGCCAGTTCCATGAAGGTTGCGAGAATGAAATCGCCCCTCCCAGCGTCCCCCAGGTGGGGAAGCTGGCGGTTCACGCCCATCCCAGCGTTACCCAGGTGGGGAAGCTGGCGGTTCACGCCCCTCCCAGCGTTACCCAGGTGGGGAAGCTGGCGGTTCACGCCCATCCCAGCGTTACCCAGGTGGGGACGCTTGCGGGCATCGGTCAACTGCCCCTCCTCGATGGACCAGGGTCCGTTCCCTGAACACCAGCCGGACCCGATCCATGAGCAGACTCCCCAAACCCACCACCCGGCGATCTTGGGATCAAAGAAGTCCGGGTCGCCCTCAAGCCTTGCGGTGAGAGTTTCACGCTGCTGGACGAGCCAGATGTGCCGGGCGTGGAGGTCGTTCTCGTTTACCGGCCAGTCGGCAAAGTTCGCGGTCGCCTCCGGGTCTGCCTGGATGGCCCTCCAGAAGTTCGCCAGGAAACCGTCCTTGTCGTTGACGGACTCGGAACCGGTGAAGGGCTGGGGCCGGAGCAGCAGGACCGCGCCGGATCCAAAGAACGGCTCAACGTAGTTCCGAACGTCCCCAAAGGCGTCCCAGACTTCCTGGGCCACCGTGGACTTGCCTCCGAACCATGGGAAAGGGGATTTCAAGACGGACTCCTGAAGGGTGCTGAATTTGGACATGCGCGTTATTTGACGGTGTTGGGGTCGATCCAAGAAATCCCGGTGGGGGTACCTTGGGCGTCCCGCGAGTCGATGGTCAGCAGCCCCATGTCATCCCCGGCGTTGACGGCGGCGATCTCGGCGGGTGAGAGAGGGGCGTCACCTCGGGTTGCGTTGATGATGGCCTTGAGGTGGTCCTGAACCACGCTGGCCCGGATGGATCTTCCGCAAAGGATCAAGGTATCCTTCTTTCTGGCGCGGCTGCGCCTGGACAAGAGATTCAGTTGGAGCCGATGTAGAGGGAATTGAGGACGGTTTCACCCGGATCCGGAGCGGCGGCGGCCAGGGCATCACCCAGGTCGGCATCATCTGGCATGACCTGTGCCCTGACCCAGATCGTTTCGTGCCCAGTCTGGATGGGCTGGTGCTTCGGGGTGAGCTGGCATTCAGCGGCGTAGAGGTTGACGGCTCGCATCATGGCGTTCTACTTTCTGGCGCGGGCTGCGCCTGGACAGGTGCGGTTACTGACGACGGGGAGCGCCGTGCTCCTCCATGCAGGCGACGGCAACGGCGGCGATCTGCCGGACTTCAGCCAGCGCCCCTTTGTCTCCGGTTTTGCCCACCCATGCCAGGCGGGCATCCTGGACCAGCTTTTCGAGGATGAGGATCCAAGAACCTACCTCATGCGGGTGATCCTCGATCTCGCCC
>Ga0302193_10000188_pt1 | contig 56417 bp, 51 predicted proteins | sample II_Bog_E3_3_FD_200228 | JGI IMG/M metagenome (GOLD analysis project Ga0302193, IMG submission 200228) | Peat permafrost microbial communities from Stordalen Mire near Abisko, Sweden - II_Bog_E3_3 | ecosystem: Environmental > Terrestrial > Soil > Wetlands > Peat | place: Sweden: Abisko...
CGACGTGAACGGACAGCCGCTCGCCGATCTTCAAAATACCTCGGTTACGGAGATTTGAGCGATGGCAGGCCATACCGAAACCGACTTCGAGCGCGCCATTGAACATGGGCTGGTGCAAACCAAGCGTTACGCCAAGGGCGATCCCAAGGCGTATGACGCGGCATCGGCGCTGTTCCCCGGCGAGGTGATCGCCTTCATCCGGGCAAGCCAGCCTGCGCGCTGGGAAAGCCTTGAGGCCATGCTCAAGGAGCGGACCGCCGCGACGGTGCTCGACAGCCTGACCAAAGAGCTGACCAGCAAGGGTGCGCTCGGTGTCCTGCGCCACGGCTTCAAGTGTTATGGCAAGACCCTGCGCCTCGCCTATTTCCAGCCCAACTCCGGCATGAACCCCGAAGCGGCGGCGCGCTATGCCGCCAACCGGCTGACCATTACCCGGCAGGTCGAGTTTGTCTCCGACGCTCTCAAGCGCCCGGACGGCGGCAAGCGGAAGTGCATCGTCGACGTGGTGATCGCCATCAATGGCCTGCCGGTCGTGACGGCGGAGCTGAAAAACCCGCTGACCCACCAGCGCGCCGAGGATGCCTGCAAGCAATACATGACCGACCGCGACGGGCGCGACCTGCTATTCAAGTTCAAGGAACGGGCGCTGGTGCATTTCGCGGTCGATCCCGACGAAGTGTGGATGGCCACGGAGTTGAAAGGCAGCGAGACCTTCTTCCTGCCGTTCAACCGGGGCCACAACTTCGGCGCGGGCAATCCGCCTGTCGAGGGCAACTGGAAAACGCACTACCTGTGGGATGAGGTGCTGGCGGCTGATAGCCTGCTCGATATTCTCCAGCGGTTCATGCATCTGGAGATCACCGAACGGACGGTGCAAACGCCAAGTGGCTCTCGCGTGGTGCGAAGCGAACGGATGATTTTTCCGCGCTATCACCAGATTGATGCGGTGCGGCGGCTGGTCAGCCATACGCGCCGCCATGGGGCCGGGCACAACTATCTGATCCAGCACTCGGCTGGTTCCGGCAAATCAAACAGCATTGCGTGGCTGGCGCACCGGCTGGCATCGCTCCACGATGCCAATGACGAAAAGGTGTTCCACTCGGTCATCGTCATCACCGACCGGCGCGTGCTCGATCAGCAGTTGCAGAACACCATCTATCAGTTCGAGCACAAGACCGGCGTGGTCGAGAAGATCGACGAAAATACGCAGCAGCTTGCCCGCGCCCTGTCGAACGGCACGCCGGTTATCATCTCGACCATCCAGAAGTTCCCCTTCATCAGCCAAGCCATCAAGACGATGGAGGGCAAGGGCGAAACGCTGGCGCTGGAAACCCGCAACCGGCGCTTCGCCGTGATCGTGGACGAAGCGCATAGCAGCCAGTCCGGCGAGACCGTGAAGGCGCTCAAGGGCATCCTGAACAAGGATGGCATCGCCGACGCCATCGCCAGCCAGATTGACGAGGTGGAAGATGATGACCTCTCTGACGCCGCCAAAGCGGCTATCAGGCAGGAAGTGCTCCAGCGCGCCCGTCAGCCCAACTTGAGTTTCTTCGCGTTCACAGCGACGCCCAAGTTCAAAACCAAGGCGGTGTTTGACGAACCGGGGCCAAGTGGCGCGTCACCGTTCCACGAATATACCATGCGGCAGGCCATCGAAGAGGGCTTCATCCTCGACGTGCTGGAAAACTACACCACCTACAAACGGTTCTTCGGCCTGGTGAAACAGGTCGAGGGCGATCCGAATGTGCCCAAGAAGGCGGCTGCAAAGGCGCTGGGCCAATATCTGGAACTGCACCCGGTCAACGTCGGGCAGATCGTCGCGGTGATCGTCGAGCACTTCCGCTTGAAGGTAATGCACGAGCTGGGCGGTCGGGCGAAAGCCATGGTCGTGACCGGCTCGCGCCTGTCTGCCGTGAAATACAAGCAGGCGTTTGACGCCTACATCCGCGAGCGTGGTTATCATGGCATCCGGGCACTGGTGGCCTTCTCCGGCACGGTGGAAGACCCTGACGCGCCCGGCACGTCGTTCACCGAAGTTGGCATGAATGATGGCCTGTCGGAGCGGGAGCTACCGGAACGGTTCGGCGGCGATGATTACCGCGTGCTGATTGTGGCAGAGAAATATCAGACCGGGTTCGACCAGCCGCTGCTCCAAACGATGTACGTGGTGAAAAAGCTGGCCGGTGTGCAGGCGGTGCAAACCCTGTCGCGGCTCAATCGCACCGCGCCGGGCAAGAAGAAAACCTTCGTCCTCGATTTCAAGAACGAGGAAGCCGACATCTTCAAGGCGTTCAAGCCTTATTACGAGGCGACGCCGGTCGGCGAAAATGCCGATCCGCACAAGCTCAACGAACTGCACAACAAGCTGCTGCAACCCGCCGTCTTCACGCCAGCCGACATCACCGAGTTTTCCGAGGTCTGGTTCAAGAAGCGGCGTGAACCGAGCGGGCAGGATCACCGGATCATGAATGCCGTGCTCGACCGTTCTGTCGAACGCTTCAAGAACCTTGATGAGCCGGTGCAGGAAGAGTTTCGCGGGCAGCTCACCGCCTTCTGCAACCTCTATTCCTTCCTGTCGCAGATCATGCCCTATTTCGACGATGGGCTTGAGCAGCTCTATGCCTTCCTGCGTAATCTGGCACCGAAGCTGCCCCGGCCCGGTGACGGCACCAAGTTCACGCTCGACGATGACGTGGCGCTCAAGTTCTTCCGCCTCCAACAGGTCAGCGAGGGCACCATCGACCTGACCGATGGCGAAGCCGACCCGCTGAAAGGGCCAACCGATGTCGGCACGGCGCGGGAAAAAGACATCGACGTTGCGCTATCGACGCTGGTGGACACACTCAACGAGAAGTTCGGCACCGATTTCACCGAGGCAGACCAGCTCTTTTTCGATCAGGTCCGCGCCACAGCCGAGAACAATGAAAAGGTGGTCGAAGCGGCGCAGGCCAACAACCTGTCGAACTTCTCGGCATATTTCAGCCGCATCCTCGACGACCTGTTCATTCAACGGATGGAAGGCAATGACGAGATTTTCAACCGTGTGATGAGCGACAAGCAGTTCAGGACGGCGGCGCAGGATCACCTTGCCCGTGAGGTGTATGAGCGCATTCGGGGCGAAGAAACCGAGTGATCAATCGGATTGGTATCATCTGACGCAGACAACCTGGGGCACTCTCTCGATTACAGCGCGAATTTCCGCGCTCCGCTTAAGAGCCATAGGTAGGCAAAATGCCGCTTTTGTGGGCCTTGGGATTACCCGTGTTTGTCGGGGGAATGGCTTGGCTGCACAGACCAGTCCGCCGGCTCATCGTCTTTGTCGGCCAGGGCCACCGCCGCGCTTGCCTGCACATTGTCGGGCTTATGATGGGCGGGCGCGTAGATCGTATAGACTTGCATGGGGGAGGCGCCGATATTGGTGATGTTGTGCCAAGTGCCTGCGGGAACAAGGACGCACCAGCCGTCGGAAACCTCCCTGTCAAAGGTCAGCTTATCCTTGGCCGCACCCATTTGCGCGCGCCCCTTGCCCGCTTCGAGGCGCAGGAATTGATCGGTCTCGGGATGGGCTTCAAGCCCAATATCGCCACCGGCAGGGATCGACATCAGCGTCACCTGCAAATAGCGCCCGCTCCAAGCCACGGACCGGTAGTTCGGGTTTTCCTTCGTCGCGCATTCAATGTTGAACGATTGCGGCTGCGGCCCAATGTCTTTGATCCTGTCAGCAATGCTGCCCATGACCGATCTCCTCCAGATTGAGGGCCGTGCGCCGCGCGTCATGTGGTGCACAGCCTCGTATAGGGCTGTCGGCCCATCGGTTGCCAGCCAGAAACCTCGGAATGTACCCAGCCAATCCAGCGTGGCGAACGGGCGTTGCCGTGCGCGATCGTTTGGGTGTGTTGGCGCCTGATCAATCGGGTTGCAGGGCCGGTATCTGCACTTTGGACAAATGCTGTGTCGGTTGGACTTGCGTATATTCCGCCCCTTACAAACGCACGATTTCTGGGGCCAATTCGACAGGTTGTTGAGGTGCAGCGCCTGTCAACCGGCCGCGATGCCAGAGGAAACGAGATTGTTTTGTCGGTTTGCCGATCTCGACCAACGAAACGGTAGACGAGTCCTTGTCTCATCGACGCTGCACCTCAGCACATCCTCTGCGAACACGGATCAGGCAAATTACCAACGATTTTCCAGTTGTTTGCATAGGCGGATCAGCCGGCGGCCTTGATGCTTATGCCCGACTGTTGCGGCATTTCCCCGCCGACCTTGGTGTCGCCGTCGTCATCGTCAATCATCTCAGGATCGTCGCAACCCAACTCCACGAAATCCTGCCGCACCATACGACGATGCCGGTCAGCGCCATAGAATCAGGTTGCATCGATTACGTGCTTGCCCCCGAGGCCATTGGCGCAAAAATTCGCGAGATAATCCGAATAGATGATTGAGGACGTCTGCAAGATGGCGGACGTGCCGGCGGCCCGTTTCAATTTGCGGCGGGCACCCCATATCGGGGATATGAGCAACCACCTGATCCATACCCCGGATGCTGCTGCGCTGGAGCATCTGGCGCATCGCGCTGTCAGCGAACTGCCGCAGATTTTCCGCGATCACCTCGGCGATGTGGTTTTTCGCGTGCAGGATTTTGCCGACAGCGAAATGTTGCATGCCGTCGGGTTGTCAGACCCGTGGGCGCTGCTCGGGCTGTATCACGGTCGGCCCTTTGGTCAGCACTCGATCTGGTCGACGGGCGAAATGCCCAGCATCATCTCGCTGTTCCGGCGTCCGATACTTGCCGAATGCCATCGGCGGGGTGTGTCGATCAACGACATGGTCACGCATGTGATCGTTCACGAAGTCGGCCATCATTTTGGCCTGTCGGATGCAGACATGCACCGCATCGAGGACGAATCGTAATCATCCCCTCCTGCCCCCGCGGAAGCGCCAGGTGCCGACCGGGTGCCAGGTGCCGTCGATGACGCGGTGGACGGCGATGGCGGGGATGGGGGTGTCTGTGGCGCGCCAGGTGGCGGCGAGTTCGGACTGCAGGATGTGGGCGGTGCGGCGGTCGACCTTGTTTTGCACGGTGATGTGAAAACGTGGGGGGACGGCATCGCCGCCAGTTAGCAGGCCGTGGAAATGGTCCGCGAGGGTTTCGCGCAAGGCCGCCAGTTCGGCGCTGATCAGCGCGAGCGCGGTGCCGCCGTCGAGGTCGATGATGCGGTCTATGCGCGCGCGCGGGGGCGGTGTCGTTGCGGTCAGGCGGGCCAGAGTGGCGCCGAGTTCGGCAGCGACCATGCCGGGGATCGCGTGGAACAGCGTGCAATGCGCAGGGACACGGTTCCGCTCCGGCGGGTAATGCGCGCGGCGCAAGGCGTCGAGCCGGGCCTGAAGCGCATCGGGCAGGACCGCGAGCACGATATGCTGAGTGCGGTCGGCTGTGGTCATGGGATGGCGCGAAGGTGGGCGGGAACACTCGGCCGGGCCGGAAAGCCGTGGATGGAGATTTCGGCGAAGGTCGTAATGTTCCCGCTCGTAAGGACTAACCAAAGGTTGGCGTCGCCTTGCGGGAACATCCTTAGCGGATAAATACCTAGCGAATCGTTAACGCGGCGCAGCACCGGGCGCGCGATCACATCTCTCCGCGCGCGCGGCGCAGGGCGAACCATTTGGCGACATTGGCATTATGCTGATCGAGCGTATCGGCAAAGACATGCCCGCCGGTGCCGTCGGCGACCATATAGAGCGCCTTGGTATCGGCCGGATTGAGCACGGCGGCGATGCTGTCGCGCCCCGGATTGGTGATCGGCCCCTTGGGCAGGCCGACCATGCTGTAGGTGTTGTAACCGTTGACCGCGTGGATTTCGGATTCGCGGATGCGCCGACCGATCGGGCGGCCCTGCGTGATCGGATAGATGATCGTCGGGTCCGCCTGAAGCTTCATGCCCTGTTTCAGCCGGTTCGAATAGAGCCCGGCGACCATGCGGCGTTCCGACGGCTTGCCGGTTTCCTTTTCGACGATCGAGGCCAGGATGATCGCTTCTGCGGGAGTCTTGGCCACCGTGCGCGGGCTGCGTTTGGCCCACAAATCGGCAAGCGTGGTCTGCATCGCCTTTTGCATGCGCGCGATCACGGCGGCGCGGGGCTCGCCGCGCTGATAGTCATAGCTGTTGGGCAGGATCGTGCCCTCGGCGGGCATCGGCGCCGGCCCGGTCAACAGCGGCTGCGCCATCAGCTTTTCATGGACGAGCACCGAGGGCATGCCTTCGGGCACGGTGAACAGCCGCAGCATGACGCCTTCGCGGCCTTGCAGAATGGCCAGGATCTGCGCGCCGCTGACATGGGGGGGAAGAATGAATTCGCCCGCTTTCAGCCCCCCGGCATGGCCGAGCAGGCGCGCCCGCGCGCGGAAGGTCGAGGCCGAGGCAACCGCGCCTTCGGCTTCGAGTTCCTGAGACACGCTGACCATGCCGGCGCCTTCGGAGACGATAAACGACGTCTGGCGGGCCAAAGGCCCTGGCCCGTACCATCCCCACAGGAAATGCACGCCATAGCCGAGCACCAGCGCGAGCGCCGCGATCAGCGCCCATTGCGTCCTGCTCTTGCGGGCGAATACGCCCTTTCGCCGGTTGCGACCCTGCGCCATCATTTTGCCATTGCTGCGCCGCCCCGTCCGGTCCCGCTGGACCGGATCAGAGCGCCTTGACGATCAGGCTGGCGTTTGTGCCGCCAAACCCGAACGAATTGTTGAGCGCCGCACGCACCTTGCGCTTTTTCGCCACGAGCGGAACCAGATCGACACCTTCGCAGCCTTCGCTCGGATTGTCGAGATTGAGCGTGGGCGGCACGATCTGGTCACGAATGGCCAGAATGCAGAAGATCGTCTCGACCGCGCCCGCGCCGCCGAGCAAGTGCCCGATGGCCGATTTGGTGCTGCTCATCGAAGCGCCGCTCAGATCGTTGCCCAGCACGCGCTTGACCGCGGCGAGTTCGATCGTGTCGGCCATTGTCGACGTGCCATGCGCATTGACGTAATCGATGTCGCCAGGCTCCATCCCGGCCTTGCGCATCGCCATCCGCATCGACAGTTCGGCGCCCTTGCCCTCGGGATGCGGCGCGGTCACGTGATAGGCATCGCCCGACAGGCCATAGCCGACCACTTCGGCATAGATCTTGGCCCCGCGCGCCTTGGCATGTTCATACTCTTCGAGCACGACCACCCCGGCGCCTTCACCCATCACAAAGCCGTCGCGATCCCGGTCATAGGGGCGGCTGGCCTGTTCGGGGCAATCGTTGTACGAGCAGTTGAGCGCGCGCGCCTGGGCAAACCCGGCCACGCCGAGCGGGTTGATCGTCGATTCGGATCCGCCCGCCAGCATCACGTCGGCATCATCGTCCCGAATCATCCGCGCGGCGTCGCCGATCGAATGCGCGCCGGTCGAACAGGCCGTGACCACCGCATGGTTCGGACCCATCAGCCCGTACTTGATGCTCACCTGCCCCGAAATGAGATTGATCAGCCGCCCATGGACGAAGTGCGGAGAAACGCGCCCCGGCCCCTTTTCGTGCAGCACGATCGATTCGCTCTCGATTCCGGGCAGCCCGCCGATGCCCGAACCGATCGAGCAACCGGTACGCAGCTTGAGCGCTTCGTCCATGTCGACGAGGCCCGCATCCTCAAGCGCCTGGCTTGCGGCATCGATGCCATAGATGATGAACGGATCGACCTGACGCTGAACCTTGTGATCGACACGGCGATTGGGATCAAAGCCGTAGGCGTGATCCGCCGGCTTTACCTCGCAGGCAATGCGGCATTTCTGGTCGCTGGCATCGAATCTGGTGATGGGCCCCGCGCCCGATTTGCCGGCAAGGATGTTTGCCCAGGCAGTTTCGACATCTGCTCCCAGCGGGGTAACCAGGCCAAGGCCGGTGACAACGACACGACGCATTGTTTTCTCCGGAAAAAAAGAAACAGGCCCAGCCCTGCGTGGGCCGAGCCTGCCTTTGCACCCCCACCTTGCGGCACCCGCCGGGACGACGTCCCGGCAAGCTTCAGCCGACAAGAATGGGGGAGTTCAGGGTGATCAGCCCTTGTTTTCGTCGATGTACTTGATCGCATCGGCGACCGTGGCGATCTTTTCCGCCGCGTCGTCGGGGATCTCGACACCGAATTCTTCTTCAAACGCCATCACCAGCTCGACGATGTCGAGCGAATCGGCGCCAAGATCGTCGATGAAGCTGGCGTCTTCAGTGACCTTGTCGGCCTCGACCCCGAGGTGCTCGACAACGATCTTCTTAACGCGGTCGGCGGTATCGCTCATTCGATGTGTCCCTTCAGACGAAACAGGTGGTTTGACCGTTCAGCGCATCGCCCTAATGGCCGCAAGCGCCGCTGGCAAGTGGGAGACGCCGGACCTGCGCAAGAAGCGCGACCGGCTACGGAATTCATGCGTTTTTCTGCGGCTCGACGACGCGAATCGACAGCTCGCGCATCTGTTGCAGAGCGGCCGGCGCGGGCGCGCCCATCAACAGGTCTTCGGCGCGCTGATTCATCGGAAACAGCGAAATTTCGCGCAAATTCTGCGCACCGCAGACCAGCATGACGATACGATCGACCCCGGCGGCCATCCCGCCGTGCGGCGGCGCGCCATATTGGAACGCGCGATAGAGCCCGCCAAAGCGATCCTCGACATCCTGCTTGGTCAATCCGACGAGCTCAAAGGCGCGGACCATCGTTTCGGGGCTTTGATTGCGGATCGAACCCGATGCGATTTCAAAGCCGTTGCACACGAGGTCGTACTGAAACGCCTTGATCTTCAAAGGATCCATAGTGTTCAGCGCGTCGATCCCGCCTTGCGGCATCGAGAACGGGTTATGCGCGAATTCGACTTTCCTGGCGTCTTCGTCCCATTCATAAAACGGGAAATCGACGATCCAGCACAAGCGGAACGCGCCCTGTTCGACCAGGCCGAGCTGATCGGCGACGCGATTGCGGGCGTGCCCGGCCAGCTTGGCCGCCTGATCGGGCTTGCCCGCGGCAAAAAACAGGCCGTCGTCAGCGCCCAGCCCCAATTCGGCGTAGATCGCCTCCATGCCTTCGGCGCCGTGATTCTTGGCAATCGGACCGCCGAAATCGCCGCCCTTGCGGGTGACATAGCCGAGCCCGGCATGGCCTTCGGCGCGGGCCCATTCGTTCATGTCGTCAAAGAACTTGCGGCTCTTGTCCGCCGTTCCGGGCGCCGGAATGGCGCGCACGACGCCGCCGCCGCCGATGATTCGTTCGAACAGGCCAAAGCCAGACTTGGCGAAATGATGCGACACGTCGGTGATGATCAGCGGGTTGCGCAGATCCGGCTTGTCCGAGCCGTATTTGAGCATCGCCTCGTCATAGGCGATGCGCGGAAACCGGCCCGAAGGCGTCACCGCGCGGCCATCGGCAAATTCTTCGAAAATCGCGCCGATCACCGGCTCCATCGTCTCCCAGATTTCTTCCTGGGTGACAAAGCTCATTTCAAGATCGAGCTGATAGAATTCGCCCGGCAGGCGGTCGGCGCGCGGATCTTCGTCGCGAAAACACGGCGCGATCTGAAAATAGCGGTCGAATCCAGCGACCATCAGCAACTGCTTGTACTGCTGCGGCGCCTGCGGCAGCGCGTAGAACTTGCCCGGATGGATACGGCTGGGCACGAGGAAATCGCGGGCGCCTTCGGGGCTCGACGCGGTCAGGATCGGGGTCGAATATTCCGTGAAGCCCACCGCTTCCATGCGCCGACGCATCGACGAGATGACCTTTGTCCGCCGCACGATATTGGCATGAAGCGTATCGCGGCGCAGATCGAGGAAACGATAGCGCAAGCGGATGTCTTCGGGATATTCCTGCTCGCCGGCGACCGGCATGGGCAGCTCGTCCGCCGCCGAAAGCACCGTGGCGGCGCGCGCATAGACTTCGATCGCGCCGGTGGCCAGATTCGGATTGACCGTCGCATCGGCGCGCGCCTTGACCACGCCGTCGATCGTCACGACGCTTTCGACGCGCAACCCTTCGAGAATCGCCAGCGCCGGGCTGTCGGAATCGGCGACGATCTGCGTCAGGCCGTAATGATCGCGCAAATCGACGAACAGGACGCCGCCGTGATCGCGCTTGCGATGCACCCAACCCGACAGACGGACGGTCTGGCCGACTGCTTCGAGCGTCAGGGCACCGCAAGTGTGGGAACGATAGGGATGCATTGAAGGTCTTTCCAAAGTGCCCGCATTGAGGCAGGGATTTGTCAGCGGCCAAAAGGCGATGGCCGCCCGTTTGTCAAGCCGCCGCCCCCGGACGGGGGTACCCCGTGAGGCCCCTTTCGCCGCCATAGGCGTCCGCGCGAAGGCCGAGAAGAAAAAAGACCGATGAAGATCCATCCGCTGATCACCACTACCGACGCCCTGGCCGATCTTTGCAGCCGACTGGCCAAGGCCGATTTCATCACCGTCGACACCGAATTCATGCGCGAAAACACCTATTGGCCCGAACTGTGCCTGGTGCAGATCGCCGATGACAAGGAAGCCGCCGCGATCGACCCGATGGCGCCGGGAATCGATTTGTCGCCGCTGCTCGAACTGCTGGTCGACAACGAAGACGTGCTCAAGGTGTTTCATGCCGGCGGGCAGGATGTGGAAATCATCTACAACCTGACCGGGCGCACGCCGCATCCGATATTCGACACGCAGATCGCGATGATGGCGATCAGCCAGTCGGAACAGATCGGCTATTCCAATCTGGTCGAAAGCTGGCTGGGCTTTTCGGTCGACAAAGGCGCGCGCTTTACCGATTGGTCGCGCCGCCCGCTGACCGAGCGGCAGATCGAATATGCGATCGGCGACGTTACCCATCTGTCAAAGATTTTCCCGCGTATGCTCAAGCGGTTGATCCGCACCGGACGCGGCGAATGGCTCGACATCGAGATGGAAAAGCTGGCCGATCCGGAACACTATCGCAGCGACCCCCAGACCGTCTGGCTGAAAATTCGTCCGCCCAGCCGCAATCCCGCCGTGCTCGGCCGGATGAAGGCGCTGGCCGCCTGGCGCGAGACCGAGGCGATGGACAAGAACATCCCGCGCGGCCGGATCATGCGCGACGAGACTTTGGCCGACCTCGCCAGCCATCCGCCGCGCGAACAGGCCGATCTTGCCAAAGTGCGCGGCCTGTCGACCGGATGGCGCGAAAACGAGATCGGGCGCAGGCTGATGCAGTGCCTTGCCAATGCGCAGCCGTTGAGCGAGGCGGAATTGCCGCCGCGCGCCCCGCGCGGCGCGCCTTTGGGCAAGGAAGGCGCGCTCGTCGCCGATTTGCTCAAGCTGTTGCTCAAGATCCGCAGCCGCGAGATCGACATCGCCTCGCGCCTGCTCGCGCGCAGCGACGATCTCGAAGCGCTCGCCGCCGGGCAGCGCAAGGGGCTGGCGATTCTCGAAGGCTGGCGCTTTGACCAGTTTGGTCGCGACGCGCTGGAACTGGTCGAGGGCAAGCTCGCCTTTGCCGTCGTGCGCGGCAAGCTGAAAATGGCGCATATCGACGATATCGGCAGCGATGGCGGCAACCCAGAGCAGGGCGAGCCGGAGCCCGAGATCGAAGCCGAATTCACCATGATCGAAGCGGGCGACGCCCCTGAAGACGGTTCAGAGGACGGCGGCGAAAGCTGATGGCGATCTACCTGCCGACGCTCAAGCAGTTGCAATACCTCGTTGCGTTGCACGAACACGGCCATTTCGGCCGCGCGGCAGACGCCTGTTTCGTGTCGCAATCGACGCTGTCGGCAGGTCTGCGCGAGCTTGAATCGCTGCTCGACGTGGTGCTGGTCGAACGTACCCGGCGCGTGGTGCGCTTTACCCCGCTCGGCAATCAGGTCGTGGCCAAGGCGCACCGCCTGTTGCGCGAGGCCGAAGAGCTTTCGGAACTGGTCCAGTCGCATGGCGCGCCGCTGACGGGCGAATTGCGGATGAGCGTGATCCCGACGATCGCGCCGTTTCTCCTGCCGCGCATCCTGCCCCGGCTGCGCGCCGAACGGCCGCAACTGCGCCTGTTTCTGCGCGAAGAGCCGAGCGCGGCGGCGATCGAATCGCTGCATCACGGGCGCGCCGACTGCGTTCTGATGGCGCTGCCGTTTGCAACCGGCGATGTCGATTTCCATCACTTGTTCAACGATCCGCTGCTGGTCGCCTTTCCGCACGACGATCCGCGCGATCCGCCGCAGATGATCGCGCCGGCAACGATCGATGAAACCCGTCTGCTGCTGCTCGAAGACGGCCATTGCCTGAAAGAACATGCGCTGGCAGCGTGCAACCGGCCCGAATTGCGCGCCAGCGCAACGATGATCGGCACTTCGCTGCACACGCTGGTGCAGATGGTCGACAATGGGCTGGGGCTGACCATGCTGCCCGAAATGGCGATCAATGCCGGGATTCTGGCAGGGACGCGGATCGTCGCCCGCCCGTTGATCAGCGATCACGCCTTTCGCGAAATCGCCCTGGTCTGGCGCAAGAATTCGCCGCGCGCCGATGAATTTCACTTGCTTGCCGAGGAACTGCGCGCCGGATGAACGAGGCCCGTCAGACCGTGCCGCATACACTGGCCGAAGACGCGTTTGGCCTTGCCACCGGCTGCCTCGTCCTCGCGCTGGGGGTTGCCTTGCTCCATGCCGCGCGGCTGACCACCGGTGGCGTTGCGGGCATTGCGCTGTTGCTGTCCTATGCCCTGCCGATTGCGCCGGGACCGCTGTTCACCGCAATCAACCTGCCGATTTTCCTGCTGTTCTGGCCGCGATTGGGCACGGCCTATACATTGCGCACGATTGCCGCGACGATCTTGCTCATGGGGCTGATCGGGCTGGTCGAACACGGGCTGGTGGTGGCGACGATCAACCGCCCGCTTGCCGCGATCGTCGGCGGCACGGTGACCGGGGTCGGCATTCTGGCCGTGACGCGCCATGCCACCGGGGTCGGCGGGCTTTCCGCGATCGCGCGCTGGCTGAGCCAACGCACTGGCTGGCATTTCGGGGCGATCAGCATGGCATGCGATGCCGCCATCGTCGCCAGTGCCTTCGTCGCTCTGGGGCTGGAGCGCGGATTCTGGTCGTTGGTCGCCGCCTTTACGACCAATGCCATGGTGCTCGTCTGGCACCGCCCCGACCGCTATCTGGCCGAGGCTTAGCCGCGTAAATCCCTATATTTATCAGTCAATCCATGTGCTTGAGGCCGACGCGCAGATAATCCCAGCCGGTGATCAGTGTCAGCGCCGCCGCCGTCCACAGCGTCGTGAGCCCGACGGTATGCGGCACATTGACCTCGATCCCGCCGAGCACCGCGTTCCAACCGGGCAGCGCCGCGCCCAGAATCAGGGCCCCAAGCGCGACCATCTGCGCCGCAGTCTTCCATTTGGCGAGCTTTGACACCGGCACCGACACTTGCAGCCCGCCGAGGAATTCGCGCAAGCCCGAAACCGCGATCTCGCGCAGCAGGATGACCAGCCCGGCAATGACATGGAGCGATCCGACATAGGGCCCGGTCAGCACCCCCCTTGCCGCGAGCACCAGAATCACCGCCGCGACCATGATCTTGTCGGCGATCGGATCGAGAAAAATGCCGAGTTTTGAAACGGTGCCCTGCGCGCGCGCGAGATAGCCGTCGAAATAGTCGGTGATCCCCATCAGGCAATAGATGGCAAAGGCCAGGCCATAGCCCGGCGCCCATTCGGGCCACCACAACAGGCCGACCAGCACGGGAACCGTGACGATCCGCGACAGGGTCAGGATGTTGGGCAAAGTCAGCATACCGATCTGCCCATATCGCCAAGCGCGCGATATGGAAACATCGCTCTTGCCCGGCCCGCGCTGGGCGCTAAGGGTTCACCCCTGCACGGGGATGCCAATTCGGGGCTTGATGACCACCAACACCCATCTGATCCGCCAACGCCGCTTTCTTCCGCTGTTTGTCACGCAGTTGCTCGGCGCGTTCAACGATAACCTCTACAAGAACGCGATGCTGCTGTTCGTGGTCTACAGCCTGTACAATTCCGAGAGCGAAGAAGCGCGGTTTTCCGCGATCGCCTCGGGGCTGTTCATCCTGCCGTTCTTTCTGCTGTCGGCGCTGGCGGGGCAATTGGCCGACATGCGCGACAAGGCGCGGCTGATCCGCATCATCAAGGGCTGTGAAGTCGGCATCATGCTGGTCGGCGGCGCCGGGCTGATTCTGGCGTGGAACCGGATTTCGATCGAGACCGTCTCGATCCCGCTGATGCTCGCCGCGCTTCTGGCGATGGGGGTGCATTCCTCGTTCTTCGGGCCGATCAAATACGCGATCCTGCCGCAGCATCTGCATCCCGACGAAGTCCTGGCGGGCACCGGGCTGGTCGAGGCGGGCACTTATATCGCCATTCTCGCCGGCACGATCCTGGCCGGGTTCATCCCGGTGCAATGGGCGGCAGTGGCTGTCGTGATTACCGCGCTGGTCGGGCTGGTCGCGGCGCAAAGCGTGCCGCCTGCCCCGCCGATGATGGAGGCCCAACCGATCGACCTGCACATCGTGCGATCCTCGATAAACCTCGTGCGGATGACCATGCGGCACCCGCGCGTGTTTCTGGCGATTTCGGCGATCAGCGTATTCTGGGCGGTCGGCGCCGTCCTGTTCATCCAGTTTCCCCCGCTCGCCAAGAATGTCCTGGGCGCGAGCAAGAGCGTCGCCAGCCTGTTTCTGGTGATGTTTTCGATCGGTGTGGCCATCGGCTCGGTGTCGATCAACCGCCTGCTCGGGGGCAAGGTCTCGGCGCGCTATGCCCCGATGTCGGTCATGGTCATGGCCGGGTTCATCGTCGCGTTCGACTTCGTTTGCCGCCAATGGCCGCCGCGCGGGCGCGATCATCTGCTCGACGCGTGGACTTTCGTGCATCAGCCATTGGCGATTCCCCTGCTCGGCTCGTTGCTGGGCATTGCCGTTGCCGGGGGGATGTTCGTCGTGCCGCTCTATGCCTTTTTGACCACCGTGGTCGACAAAGCGGAAACATCGCGCACGATTGCCGCCAACAACATCGTCAATTCGGGCGCGATGGTGATCGGTTCGCTCGTCGCCGTCAGCCTGAGCGCGCGGGGCGTGGCCATCGTTCACCAATTGCTGCTCGGCGCGGCGATGTGCTCGATCTCGGCGCTGCTCGCCTGGCGCCTGTACAAAGTCGAACAGGCGCACATCGGCGAAATCGAACACTCGTTCGATTGATGCGCGGGAAGACCTGAAACCGTTACGTTGCGTGATTTTCACTTGCAGTTGCACAATCTGCCGCTGGAATTGAATGAATCGCCCCGATGTGTTCCGCAAAATTATCCGAAATGGCGGGAATGCAATTATAATTTGAAATCAGATTTGGCACGTCTACGATTGCGACGGCTGTTATTCTGGTGACGAAATCGGGGATTCGATGAAAGCTGCAAAACTTGCGACGCTGTTGGCGTCATCGATGCTCTGTATGCTTGTCGCCGGCTGCGGCGGCGATGGCAGCGGCGCTGTCAATTCGACGCCCGCTCCGCCCTCGCCCCCTCCGGCGCCCCCGGCCGGCGCCAACACCACCCTGCTCGGCCCCTTGAAAAGCGAGAGCTTTGTCAACGATGCGGCGCAAGCCTCGCTCAGCGGATCGAGCGCGGGCACTTCGGGTTCGTACGGTGCCACGACGGCGACATTTGTCTACAACGCCGGAACCCAGTCCTATACGATGACGGTTCGCGACGCAGCCCAGACATTTGGCCCCGCCAACATCGATGCTGCGCTGACCAACAGTGCAGAAACGGTCTATCTGATCAAATCGGGCAATACCACCGACAGCCTGACCGTGACCACCCCCGGCACCAGCGGCCGGTTTACCTACGAATATGTTGGCGCCGCCTTCTGGCAAAATGCCACGATCAACACGAGTTCGGGCAACGGCGCCCTTTATGCGTGACTTATGGCGAGCCGACGCCGACTGCCGCCGTGCCGCTCAGCGGCGTGGGCACTTATGCGATCGACCTCATCGGTGCCTATGGAGCGGCGGCGATCAACCAGGTTTCGATCTATGCCATTACCGGACAGGGCCAGTTGGGCATCGATTTCGCAACCGGCAAGCTGGTTCTGGGCGGTACGACCACCGGAGGCGCCATGTTCACCGGTTCGGGCACTTTGAGCAGTACCGGCAGTTTTACCGGTCCGCTCGACATCGATACGATTGGCTATGGACAGCTCACAGGCCGACTCTATGGCCCCGGTGCGCAGGAAGTCGGGGGCAGCTTCTATCTCTCGAACAACAATGGCGACGCTGTAGGGTCGGGGGTAATCATCGGCCGCAGCGAGACGGCATCAACCCCGGCAACCAGCTTTGCCACGATCAATTCGCCGCAGTTCCAGACCGTTGCCAGTTCACGGCAATATACCGGAGGCACCGGAACCAGCGGAATTGACAGTCTGGAACTTGGCCTGGTCGGCGCGACGGGACTCGCCACGATTTTGACCCCAGGATACTATCAGAGTTTGAGTTTTGCCGGTCAGACCAGCGGCAACTCGATCGGCTCGGTTATTTCGTCCCCCAATATGGCCGTCAGATTTGTCAATGTTGACGCCGCATCTCTGGTCAATCCAGACGCATATTCCAGTAATATAGCCCCTTATACGGCCCCTTATACCACCCAATATGTCTACGGTGCAGTCTCCAGTTCGTGGATCAACAGCAACCATCTCTATGACTATTTTCTGATCGGCATCGACACGCCGGTATCTGCACTGCCCACAACCGGTTTTGCCGGATATTCGGTCGATTTCGATGGCGCCATCGCCAATCAAAAGACCGGCATTCAGCCCACCGAGGTAACCGGCAGCGGCACGATCGGGATCAATTTTGGCAGCGGGCAGGTCACCACCAGCGGCGCCACGTCCATCGGCAATTTTTCGGGGACGGGAACACTGGCCTCCGGGACCAACTCGTTTACCGGCAGCCTGTCGGTCGGCGGCACCACCACCTATAGCGGCAGCATGCAAGGCAGTGTGTTCGGTCCGACAGCCAGTGAAGTGGGCGCGGTGTTCAATGCCACCGGCAGCGACGGCACCGATCTTGCCGGTTTGATGACCGGCACGGCGAACAACCGCCTCGTCGACCCCAATGCGACTTTGGGATCGCTGACCGCCCCGACCGTGTTGCCCACCAACGAATCCGCCTATGGCTTGCAGGGAAGTCTGGTCGAATCCGGTTCGACACAGGTCGCCTATGACCCGACCAGCAAGACCTACACCGTTTCGAGCACCAGTGCGGCCTATACCACCGGCCTGCCGGCGGCGAGCGCAGTGCTCGGCCCATCCAACGTGGACAGCGCCAACAGCAACGCGACATTCACCGCCTATAGCGAACCCAATCTTGCCGCGCGCATTTTCAACACGGGTGCCGCCAATCCGGTGATCCAGCTGAGTTATGTCAGCTTTGCCCAAATCACGCAGACCGAACCAAATGGACCAAACGGCACGAGCTATCCCGTCGACCATTTCGAAGTGTTCGGCCTGCCGACCAGCAGCACCAATGCCCCGACGACAGGATCTGCAACGTATTCGGGTGTCGTCTATGGCAAGGGCTACGATCCCGCAGTGTCAAACGGCGATCTCGCACTGGGCGGAACCGGCCAGTTGAGCGCCAATTTCGGCACGGGAGCCATGAGCACCACGCTCAATCTCAATGCGACTCCCGTAGGCGGCGGGACCGCGCAAAGTCTGGGCAGCTATACGTTCACCGGCACCACGTCCGGCGGTGCGTTCAGCGGCCAGACGCCCACGACCACGTCCGTCGCAACCGGCATCATCCAGGGCAATTTCTATGGCCCGACGGCGAGCGAAGTCGGCGCGGCGTTTACCATCAACCTGCCGTCCGCCAATGGCAACCCGGTCGGCGCAACCAATCTGGCCGGGGTATTCCTCGGCAAGAAGAACTGATCACATCAAAAACGTCTGCAGCGCCACGAAGCAGGCGCAATAGGCGAGCAGGAAATCGCGCACGTCCTGTGCGGTAAGGCGGCGCCAGTTGACCGGCGGCGAGCGGAGCGCAGCGCGTTCCATCGCTGCTTCGACTTCGGGTTCCCATCGCGGCATCGGCGCGCGCAAGTGGCTGCGCACGCGATCGGGCAACTGGCGGCGAAAGGCGTTAGGCTGGCCGGGGCGACCCGGCACGATAGCGGTCGTGCTCATGACCCCGGCTTAACGACTTGTTAACTATTTGGGCATCCCTCGCCCGGTGCTATTTCAGACCCGTTCAGGAAAGGGACAACAGACCACCGGCCATGTCGAGCAGCAGCGCCCATTCTTCGGGCCGCACCGCCGAAACCGACAGCCGCGACAGGCGCAAAAGGTCCATCCCGGCAAGGTCCGGCGTGCCCTTGATCGTCGCCAAGGTGACCGGATGCGCCAGCCGCGCCACGGGGCGGACCTTGACGGCGGCCCATTTGCCTTCGGGATCGGTCGGATCGATCAGCCCGGGGACCGAAACCATCGCCACCGCGACGATCGCCTTGCCGATGTTGGAATGATAGAAAAACACGAGATCGCCTTCGCGCATTGTGCGCAGATTGCGTGCGGCAAGGTGATTGCGCACCCCGTCCCACGTCCCCTCGCCCTCGGCAACGAGATCGTCAAAGCTGTAGGCATCGGGCTCGGACTTCATCAGCCAAAGCTGTTTTCCGGTCACATCAGGATTGGCAAAAGGGGTCATGGTGCTCCACTAGGCATGCAAACTGATCACGGATTGTCGCATGTCGCCTGAAACGCCCGTTCTGCCAAGTCTTCCCGTCATCTCGCTGGCGCAGGATCCCAAAGCCCTGCCGGACGCACTCGGCGACAGCTTTGGCCGATTCGGCTTTGCCATGGTCGCCGATCACGGCATCGATCCGGCGCTGATCGCGCGGGCGTGGGAGCTGACGGAGGCGTTCTTTGCCCTGCCCGAGGCGGAAAAGCGGCGCAGCCATGTGCCCGGCAAAGGCGGCGCGCGCGGCTATACCCCGTTTGGGACCGAGATCGCCAAGGGCGCGGACGTCCACGATCTCAAGGAATTTTGGCACATCGGGCGCGATCTGGCGCCGGGCCACCCGCTGGCGGACCGCATGCCGCCCAATCTGTGGCCCGACCGGCCGGAAGACTTTGCCCAAACGTTCCGCGCGCTGTTTGCCGAATTCGACCGCGTCGGCGCGCAGATCCTGTCCTGCCTTGCGGTCTGGCTCGGCCTGTCGGCGGACTGGTTCGCCCCGGCCATCGCCGACGGCAATTCGGTCCTGCGCCTCTTGCACTATCCGCCGATCGCCGATGCGCCGGATGGGGCGATCCGCGCCGGCGCGCATGAAGACATCAATCTGATCACCCTGCTGCTCGGCGCAGAGGAAGCCGGGCTCGAACTGCTCACCCGCGACGGGCAGTGGATCGAAGTCACCCCGCCGCAAGGCGCGCTGGCGATCAACATCGGCGACATGCTGCAACGCCTGACCAACCATGTCCTGCCTTCGACAACGCACCGCGTGCGCAATCCACGCGGCGATCGTGCGCGGTTCAGCCGTTATTCGATGCCGTTTTTCCTGCATTTGCGCAGCGATTTTGAAATCCGCACGCTGCCCGGCTGCATCAGCACGGCCAATCCCGACCGCTATCCCGACCCGATCACGGCCGACGCCTATCTGCACCAGCGCCTGCGCGAGATCGGGCTGATCATGTAGCCGGGCCTGGCGTCACCAGATGTGGACGCGGCTTTCCGGCGGCAGGTAGAGCTTGGCCTCCGGCTTGACGTCAAACGCCGCAACCCATTCGTCCATATTGCGCACGATGCCGTTGACGCGAAACGTGTCGGGGCTGTGCGGATCGCTCAGCACCTGGTTGCGCAAGGTCTCGTCGCGCACTTGCGCCTGCCAGCTTTGCGCATAGGACAGGAAAAAGCGCTGATCGCCGGTCATCCCGTCAAGCTCCACCGCTTCGCCATGACGGACCTGATAGCGGCGCCACGCGGCATAAGCCGCTTCGAGCCCGCCGAGGTCGGCCAGGTTTTCGCCCAGCGTCAGCGCGCCCTTGATATGCAGCCCAGGCAACGGTTCGTAAGCGTCGAACTGCTTGACCAGTGCATCGGCATGCGCCTTGAATTTGGTCGCGCTGGCCGCCGTCCACCAGTTCCTGAGCCGACCCTGCCCGTCGAACTGGCTCCCCTGGTCGTCGAAGGCGTGGCCCATTTCATGGCCGATGGTTGCGCCCGCCGCGCCATAATTGACTGCCGGGTCGGCGTTGGGATCAAAGAACGGCGGCTGCAATTCGGCGGCGGGAAAGGTGATCTGGTTGGTCTGCGGGTTGTAATAGGCGTTTACCGTCTGCGGGTTCATGTCCCACACCCCGCGATCGACCGGGCCGCCATAGCGCTTGACCTGCAGCGCCCACTGAAACCGCTGCATCTCGATCGCGTTGGCAAAGGCATCGCCGGTGGCATGAAAATCGCTGTAATCGAGCGGCGTTTTGGGCCCGGCGACGCGCGCTTCAAACGCTGCCAGCTTGGCCAGTGCGGCGGCGCGGGTCGGTGCGTCCATCCAGGCGGCATGGGCGATGCGGTCGGCATAGGCGGCTTTGAGATCGTCGATCAGTTCCGCCATCTGCTTGTCGGCATCGTCGGACCAATGCGTCTTGAGATAGATCTGCCCCACATCCTGACCCAGTTCGCGGTTCAGGACATCGACGCCGCGTTTCCAGCGCGGGCGCTGCTGCGTCACCCCGCCCAGAACGCGACCGTAAAAATCGAAATGCGCCTGATCGAACGCCGCCGGCAAATCGGAGGCCATGTCGCTGATCAGGCGGAAGACCAGGTAATCCTTCCACAATTCGATCGGATCACGCGCAAGATGTTGCCCGATGGCGCGAACCGCGCTCGGCTCGCCCACCACGATCACTTTGGCCTGCGGCACGCCGAGTCGGGCAAGCATCGCGTCCCAGGCAATGCCGGGGGCAAAGGCGGCGAGCCTCGCCCGCGGCACCGGATTGTACGTTGCCTGCGGATCGCGCAGCCGCTCTGGCGCCCAGTCGGCTTTGGCCAGCGCGGTTTCCAGCGCCATGATCGCGCTTGCCCGCGTCGCCCCCTCGGACACGCCCGCCAGCGTGAATATCTGCGCGATGTAATCGACATAGGCCTTGCGCACGGCATCGTATTTTTCGCCGGGCTCCAGATAATAATCGCGCGCCGGAAGACCGAGATCGCCCTGATCGGCGCCCAACACATAGTGGCCGGGGTCTTTCGCATCGGGCCCGATCGAAAAGCCGATCGCGCTGGCAAAGCCGGGCTCGGCCATCGTTTCCATCAAGTCCCGCCGCGTCTTGATCGCGGCGATGCGCGCGACCAGCGGCTGCAGGCCGGTAACCCCGCGCGCCTCGATGCCCTTTTCGTCCATCCACGCGGTCCATACGGCAGCAATGCGCTGCGCCGTCGGGCTGTCGGGATGGGCCACCGCGTTTTCGGCGATCGCGCGCACGTCCTCGGCGACTTTGTCTTCGAGATCGTAGTTATAGCCGATGCGCGTCTTGTCGGGCGGGATCGAGGTGTGATCGGCCCAGTTTCCTTCCATATAGGCAAAGAAATCATCGCCCGGAACCAGATCACGGTTCATGTTGCCGGTATCGAGGCCGAGGCTGCCATAGCGCGGCATATCGGCATCCCGGGCCTGATCCTGCGCCGCGAGCGGGGCCCCAATCAGTAAACAAAGCGGCAGCGAACAAAGCGGCAATGCCACGAGCGCAACGCGAGTCGCGCGGCGAAACCATCTGCTGGTCATCAAGCCTCCGTCGGAACCCGCGTCTTGAGGGGTGTGCGCGAGTATCGTCGGGCCGCCCATAGCACGGCGCCTCCGGAAAACCAGTTTCAGCGGAAAAAGGGCATTACCCGCGATCGGCGAATTGGGCAGGCCGCCGCGCACGAAACGCATCGATCCCTTCGCGGAAATCATCCCCGGCAAAGGCCGTATCGAATGCGGCATCGAGCGCGCGATCATGCCCCAGCGGCGCGCGCGCCACCGCCTGCTTGAGCGCAGTCAGGCTCGACGGCGACAGCGCGGCCATGCCTTGTGCCAGCGCCATGGCCTCTGCCGCGGCGTCCCCGGCCAGCACTTCGACCAGTCCGATCCGCGCCGCCTCGGCCGCATCGATCCGCGCGGCGGCATAAAGCAGACGCGCGGCCTGCCCAGGCCCGATCAAGGCGACCAGTCGCGCGACATCTTCTTGCGGATAGGTGATCCCCAGCTTGGCCGGGGTCACCGCAAAGGCGGCGCGCGGCCCGGCTACGCGCACATCCGCCGCCAGCGCAAGCGCCACCCAGGCGCCGAAACAGTCGCCGTCAATCGCGGCAATCACCGGCATGGGCAGCCGCGCCAGCGGTTCGAGCGCATCGCGCATGGCCTGACGAAACGGCGCGCGGCGACCCGCATCATCGGCAAGCGCGGCAATTTCGCGAATGTCGGAGCCCGAACAGAACATGCCCGGCGCTCCGCCGAGCACAACCACCGCGCGCGGCCCCGCCGCAGCAATCGCGGCAACCGCACGGGCCAGCGCGTGCCACCCGGCCAGAGGCAGCGCGTTGCGGGTGGCAGGGGCATCGAGCGTGATGGTGGCGATGCCATCGGTGATCTGGTGCGCAATCATGCCCGCCTCCTATCCGCCCCACCACGTCACAACAAGACCGCCTCGCAACAAGGCCGACTCGCCGCGCTGGACCTTCGCCGCGCAAGCCTTATCCAACGGATATGGATACCCCGGCTTGTGCGCCCCGCCCCCATCTCGGCCTTGCCCCGGCGACGCTCGTCGCGCTGGGCATGATCATGTCGACCGATTCGCTGAAAACCGCGCCGACGGTCGCCATGAATGTCGCGCCGTCGCATTTCCTGTGGCTGTGGGTCGCAGGCGGGCTCGCTTCGCTGGTCGGCGCGCTGTCTTATGTCGAAATGGCCTGCGCCTTTCCCGATGCGGGCGGGGAATACAGCTTTCTGACGCGGGCATGGGGGGCGCGGCTTGGCGCGCTCTATGCCTGGTCGCGCTTTGCGGTGATGCATACCGGGTGGATCGCGCTGATGGCGCATCTGCTGGCCGACTATGCCGGGTCGGTCGTGCCGATGGGGCCGGTCATGCACACGCTGTTTGCGCTGGCGGTGGTCGCCGTGCTGACCGGGATCAACTGCATTCACGTGCGGCTGGGATTCCTGACGCAAGCCCTGCTGGTGGCGCTCGTCGCGCTGGGCTTTGCGGCGGTGATCGTGGCGGGCTTTGTCGCCGCCCCGCCTCCTGCCCCGCCGCCTGCCCCTCCCGGCCATCCGCACCTTGGAGTCGCGCTGATCTATGTGTTCCTCGCCTATGGCGGATGGAGCGACATGGCGACGCTGTCGGCGGAACTGCGCGCCGGGCGACGCGGCATGGCGCTGGTCACGGTCGGCGCGATCATGCTGCTGATCGTGCTCTATGTCGCGCTCAACGCGGCGATGGCGCATGGCCTGGGCATGGCCGCGCTGGCGCAGAGCAGCGCGCCGGGGGCCGATGTCGCACGCGCCGCATTTGGCGCGCCGGGGGCATGGCTGGTCGTCGCGGTGGTAACCGTATCGGCAGTGGCCAGCATCAATTCGACTCTGATCGTCGGCGCGCGCGTGACCTGGTCGGCGGCGCGCGCGATCCCCGCGCTGCGCCCGATCGCCGGCTGGCACGCCACGCGTGGCACGCCGATCGGCGCGGTGCTTGCGGTCGGGGGGTTTTCGGCGCTGCTGACCGTGCTGGCCGGGCTTGCGGGCGATGGCTTTGGCGCGATGGTCGATTACATGACGCCGGTCTATTGGCTGTTCATCGCGCTCGGGATGGGCGCGGCGATCCGTTTGCGCCGGGGCCATGACGCATCGGCGTTTCCGGTGCGCACGCCGTTGTTTCCGTTGTTTCCGCTCGCCTTTGGCGGCCTTGCGCTGGCCATGCTGTGGTCATCGCTGACCGAGCTCGGGCCGGGGGCGCTGGCGGGTGCAGCCGTCATGCTGATCGGCATGGCGCTCGAACGCATTGCGGCGAGATGGTGAGGAAAGAAAGGGGAAACTGGTGGAGCCGAGGGGGATCGAACCCCTGACCTCTACAATGCCATTGTAGCGCTCTCCCAGCTGAGCTACGGCCCCACACTGTTTCCCGCAATCGCCCTGGGAGGCGATGCATCCGGCGGTGTACCCTGCCGGGAGCCGGGCCTTTAAGGGAGGCCCGACAGGCTGGCAAGACCAAAAATCGAGCCAGCGAAAATTTTAGGGCGCAGCCAGGAAGCTGCGCCCCAAACCGCATGCATCAGCTTTCCTCGTCGACGCCTTCGTGCCCTGGCACGCCCAGATCGTCGTCGCCGCCGAGATCGACGTCGTTGTCGGGCGAATCGCCGTCTTCGTCGATGTCGAGATCTTCATCGGCCAGATCGACGTCGGCAACGACGTCCACCTTTTCCTTCTGAATTTCGGCATAGGGAATCGGCTGCTTCGACTTCAGCACCGGATCCGGATGCCATGCATATCTGCACTCGACGCATGTGACCGGGTCATCTTTGCCCAGATCGTAAAAGCGGGTGCCACACTTGGGACAGCTGTGCTTGGCACCCCATTCCGGCTTGACCATGAAGTTTCCTCAAGTCCTTACCGCCACGGACATTCCGTAACGGTCGCGAATCGGCATGGGTCATGGGCGAGCGAAAGTGCGCTGGCAAGCCGCTCGTTTCCATGAAAGAGCCCGGCGCCTTGCCATAGGCGCGCGCCGCTGTCAAAAGCCGCGCGCATCTGCCCCCCTTTCATGATCCAGCGGAAAGGCTCTTTCGTGTCAGCTTCCCCGACGTCTGCCCCCCTGCCCCGCCGGTTTGTCGGCACAGGGCCGCTCACCGGGCGAATCCGCGTACCGGGGGACAAGTCGATCAGCCACCGCTCGATCATGCTCGGCGCGCTGGCCGTGGGCGAAACGCGCGTGACCGGTCTGCTCGAAGGCGAAGACGTGCTGTCGACCGCCGCGGCGATGCGCGCGATGGGCGCCACGATCGAGCGCCAGGCCAATGGCGACTGGCTGGTTGCGGGCGTGGGCGTCGGTGGACTGCTGCAACCGGCGGGCGCGCTCGACATGGGCAATTCGGGCACATCGACGCGCCTGCTGATGGGTCTCGTGGCCAGCCATGCGATCACCACCTGCTTTATCGGCGATGCCAGCCTGTCAAAGCGGCCGATGGGCCGGGTGATCACGCCACTCGGCGACATGGGCGCAACTTTCACCACCTATCCCGGCGGCCGCCTGCCGCTGATCGTGACCGGAACCGATACCCCGGTGCCGATCACCTATCGCCTGCCGGTCGCCTCCGCGCAGGTCAAAAGCGCCGTTTTGCTCGCCGGGCTCAATACGCCGGGCGTGATCACGGTGATCGAGCCGGTGCCGACGCGCGATCATTCCGAGCGCATGCTGCGCGGCTTTGGCGCAGAGCTGTCGGTGGACATCGAAGCCGACGGGACGCGAATCATCCGTCTGACCGGGCAACCCGAATTGCGCCCGCAACGGATCGTCGTGCCGGGCGATCCGTCGTCGGCAGCCTTCTTCGCCGTCGCCGCGCTGATCATGCCGGGGTCCGACCTCGTGATCGAAAACGTCGGGCTTAACCCGACGCGCGCCGCGCTGTTTGACGTCCTGCGCCTGATGGGCGGGCACATCGTCGAAATGGACCGGCGCGAAGTCGGCGGCGAGCCGGTTGCCGACCTGCATGTCAGGGCAAGCGCGCTTCACGGCATCGTCATCGATCCGGCCGTGGTGCCGAGCATGGTCGATGAATTCCCCGTGCTGTTCGTCGCCGCCGCGCTCGCCCATGGCCGCACGGTGACATCGGGCCTTGAAGAACTGCGCATCAAGGAATCCGACCGCATCGCCGCGATGCGCGCCGCGCTGACGCTCGCCGGTGCGCGCGTCGAGGAAACCCCCGACGGCCTGATCATCGACGGCAGCGGCGGCAAACCCCTCTCCGGCAGCGGAAACGACGCCATCGCCACCCATCTCGACCACCGCATCGCCATGGCCATGGCGATCGCCGGGCTGGCCAGCGAAAATGGCGTGATAGTCGACGACACCCGCCCGATCGCGACCAGTTTTCCGGCCTTCGAACGCCTGCTCGCCGACGTGAGCGCGGCATGATCATCGCCGTCGACGGCCCGACCGCATCGGGCAAAGGCACCATCGCGCGCGCGCTCGCGGCGCATTTCGGCGTGCCCCACCTCGATACCGGGCTGCTCTATCGCGCTGTCGGGCGGCAAGTCGCGCTGAACCATGGCGATCCCGACAACGCTGCCGACGCGCTCGCCGCCACGGCATTTCCCGACAGCCTGCTGGCCGATCCGGTTTTGCGCAGCGAGGCCACCGGGGCGCTCGCCAGCCGCGTCTCGGTCCATCCCGAAGTGCGCGCCGCGCTGCTCGCCCGCCAGCGCGATTTTGCCGACCAACCCGGCGGAGCCGTGCTCGACGGGCGCGACATCGCCACGGTCATCGCGCCTCACGCCGACGCCAAGCTTTACATCACCGCCAGCGTCGCCGCCCGCGCGCTGCGCCGGTTCCTCGAAATGCGCAAACGCGGCGAAGATGTCAGCCGCGAAGCGATCGAGGCCGACCTCGCCGCACGCGATGCCCGCGACAGCACGCGCAGCGCCGCCCCCTTGCGCCGGGCAGAAGGCGCCGCCTTGCTCGATACATCAGCCTTAACCCCCGAGGCCGCGATCGCCGCCGCCATCGCTCTGGTCCGCAAACAGAGCCAATCCTGAAGGTTAACCTCCGCAAATATGCGGATGCGGGGCTTGCCGGACTGAAACCCGGGCGGGTGCAGTCGTCCTTTCGTCATGTGGTAAACGCCGGGGCATGTCGTCCTGGGCGCTACGAAAGGCAAGACGCGATGGACCAGACCGCCGACATCTTTGCCAGCAAACGCCGCGCGCCGCGCGTCGGCTTTGAATTGCCGGTTCGCTGCAAGCACGGGCTGACGCGGTTTACCGCCATGCTCAAGGACATGACACGCTTCGGCGCGCGGATCGAAGGGATCGATGCCACCGAAGTCGGTGAAGCGATCACGCTGCTTTTGCCGGGGCAGGCCGCGCGCATGGCCTTTGTCGTGTGGATCAACGGCAAGACGTCGGGGCTCGAATTCGGCGACCCGCTGGCGCCCGAGATGTTCGATACGCTGATCGGCGATTATGCCATCGGCCATGCGCCGCAACCGGCCCCGCCCCCGCGCCCCATCCGCGCCGCAGCCTGACGCCAATCACCTGCCCGCAAATCAATTGACCGCTTGCATTCCCCGGCAGGTTCGCTAAGGGCCACCGCTTCCCGGCCGCACGCGGCGGGGTTGCCGAAGAAAGCCGGAGGGGCCCCGCAATCCCGCGGACAAGCCAGCGATCGGTTCCATTGATAAAGGACGCGACGGTCATGCCGCTCTACGAGCATGTCTTTCTCGCGCGTCAGGATCTGAGCCAGGCTCAGGTCGACGCGCTCGCCGCCACTGCCACCGAGATCATCGAGACCAACCAGGGCAAAGTCGTCAAGGTTGAAACTTGGGGTCTGCGCCCGCTGGCATACAAGATCCAGAAGAACCGCAAGGCGCATTTCGTGCTGATCAACATCGACGCCCCCGCCGGCGTCGTGGCCGAGCTGGAACGCCAGACCGCGATCAACGAAGACGTCATCCGTTTTCTCACCGTGCGCGTGGACGAGCTCGAATCGGGCCCCTCGGTGATGATGCGCAAGAACGACCGCGAACGCAGCCGTCGTCGCGAACGCGAAGGGGAATAAGCAATGGCTCGTCCGTTTTTCCGCCGCCGCAAGAGCTGCCCGTTCTCGGGCAAGAATGCTCCGAAGATCGACTACAAGGATGTGCGCCTGCTTCAGGGTTTCATGTCCGAACGTGGCAAGATCGTCCCCAGCCGCATCACTGCGGTTTCGGCCAAGAAGCAGCGCGAACTGAGCCAGGCGATCAAGCGCGCCCGGCACATCGGCCTGCTTCCCTACATCGTCAAGTAAGGAGCGCCAGACATGCAGATCATCCTGCTCGAGCGCATCGAAAAGCTGGGCACCATCGGCGACGAAGTGAACGTCAAGGACGGTTACGCGCGCAATTTCCTGCTGCCCAACAAAAAGGCGCTGCGCGCCAACGCCGCCAATCGCAAGATCTTTGAAGCAAACCGCGCCAAGATCGAATCCGACAACGCGCATCGCCGCGAAGAAGCCCAGACCGAAGCCGGCAATGTCGAAGGCAAGGAAGTGGTGCTGATCCGCGCCGCGTCCAACGCCGGCCAGCTTTATGGCTCGGTCTCGGTCCGCGACATCTCCGACGGCCTGATCGCCCAGGGGTGCAAGGTGACCAAGTCGATGATCGTGCTCGAACGCCCGATCAAGACCATCGGCGTCTTCGACGTGCGCGTTTCGCTGCACCCCGAAGTGTCGGTCACGGTCAAGGCCAACGTCGCGCGCTCGCCCGACGAAGCCGAACTGCAATCGAAGGGCGTCGACGTGATCGACGCCATGTTCGACACCGAAGTCGGCGGCTTCACCGAAGCCTATGACCCGAATGCCGAACCGGGCGAAATCCCGTCGGACCTGCTCGACGACGGCGAAGCGCAAGCTGAAGCCTGATCGACGGCAAAAGATCCGAAGAAAAGGGGCGCTTCCGCAAGGAGGCGCCCCTTTTTCGTGGAACTGCGGCATTCATGCCCAGGCAGCTGTCAGAACGAACGATGATCAAGCGCTCCATTTCGGACCAGAATCCGCAAACTGGCGTTGAACAAAGACGTTCCTGTGATACCCTTTGCCAGTGGGACAGGGCCGTTATTTTTTTGCACTTCTGCTGTATATTGCGTTTGGCGGCCCCGCGCTTTGCCAAACCCAGGTGTTGACCGACAATTTCACCGGGACATCTGCGACCCAGGCCTGGCAAGTCTACGGCACAGCCTGCCTTACCGCGGGCAGCGGCGCGGGCTCCATCCCGGCCTGCGCATCCGGCTCGCAAGGCGGACTGACCGGCTCGGTCCCGGATTCGGCCGGCAGCGGCATGCTGCGCCTGACACAGGCCGTCACCAACGATCAGGGCGGCATTGTTTCGCTGAATGCGTTTCCCAGCTCTGCCGGTTTTACCGCGACTTTCACCGGCGTTTCCTATGGCGGCAGCGGCGCCGACGGTATTTCGTTATTCCTGCTCGACGCGTCCAAGGGCGTGCCTGCGACATTGGGCGCGGCAGGCGGCGGCTTGTCCTATGCAGGCATTTCGGGCGGCTATGTCGGCATAGGCATCGATGAATGGGGCAATTTCCCCAACCCCGGCTGCGGTGGTGGCGGGTGTTCGGGCGGGCCCGGTTTTATCGCAAACTACGTCGCGGTGCGCGGCGCATCGGCCGGCTCCAACGCCTATATCGGCGGCGCCTCGCCGGGTTTTTCGCTATGGTCCAACACATCGCCGCGCAATGCCGCCACGCAACACACGTATGCGATCACGCTGACCAGCGCAGGCATGGTCAGCGTGGCGATCGACGGCACCACGCGCCTGTCCAACGTCAACGCGTTCAGCCAGACAGGCACGATCCCGGCCTATTTGCGCGTCGGCATTGCCGCCAGCACCGGCGCCGCGACCAATGTGCACGAGATCAAGGCGCTCAGCATCAGTTCGCTCAGCCTGTCGACGATCGTCACCGTCAAAACCTCGACGGTCATCTCGGACCCGATCAACGGCGCCACAAACCCCAAGATGATCCCCGGTGCCCGCGTCCGCTATTGCATTCAGGTGTCAAACCTCGCCGGCAGCCCGGCGGCCACCTCGGTCGTCGTCAGTGACCCCATAGCGAGCATCCCGATCACTTATGTCGCGGGCAGCATCTACCTCAACGGCACCGTCACCAACGGATCGTGCAACTGGAACGGCACCAGCGGCGGCACTTATGCCTCCGGCAAAGTCACCGGCTCCCTCGCCACGATCGCTGCGGGCGCCACCGCCACCCTCTATTTCGACGCAACGGTAAATTAACCGAGCAAGCGCTTCTTGAACAAAGCCTTGATCAGCCTGTCTTCGAGAATGCGCCCCGCGACGTAAAGCGCGGCGAAGATCCCCGCAAAGACATAGGCGGGGGTGGGCGACGGCTTCTTGTCGTGCTTGTCCTCACCATCTTTTCCGGGCTTTTCGGGCGCGGGCGCGCCCAGCGCCTTGTCGATCGGGTTCTGCTGGACATCTGCCGCTTTGGCTGCGGGCTTTTGCGATCTTTCTTCGGCTGACGGTTTCTGGTGTGCGTTGATGGCGATGGTCACCTGAGCAAGGCCCAGAAACAGCAATGGTGCCAGAAAACAGAACAACAAGGCGCGGCTGGCCAGGCGATAGCGCAGCACCAACCCGCCCATGCCGTTTTCGATTCTCAGGACGCCGCCGTCGAAGACGGACATCTTGTCCTGCGCCGCCTGGTTCTTCTTGCGGAACACCAGCGCACCGCCGCTCCGCTCGCGGCTGGTGCCGGGCTGGCGGAACAACGGGTCGAGCCGGTCGAAGGCATCATCGCCCGTTTGCCCGGGCGCAAGCGCCAGACTGCCTTCAACGTGCCAGATCCAGTCGATGAAACGCAAGTTCACGCGATTTCCTTTGGGAGAAGCGTTTTCGATACCGCCCCCGGCCATGACGGACGGAGCGGTCCCCGTCACTCGGCCGGCACCGCCGCCGTTCGGGCAAACCGTTCCCTCAGCGTCTTCCAGCCCTCGGTGAAGGGATAGGTCATCTGTTCGCGAATCGGCATGCGGCGCCCGCCTTCCATGCCCAACAGTTCCGCTTCGCCATCGATGCAGGTGCCGAACATGCGATCGATGAAGATATACGACCCGGAATAGTTGCTCCGGGTGGCTTCAAAGTCCTGCGAATGATGGAGGCTGTGATGTTCGGTGGTGTTGAACAGGAACCGCCACCATTTCGGCGAATTGAAGCGGACATTGATATGCTGGTACGTCCCGATCGCCAGGCCGAACGTGCCCGCCATCAAGGCGGCGCGCGGCAGAAAGTCGAAAAAGCCGCCGATACCGAGCCCGATCAGAAAGAGCTCGACCGGATTGCCGACCGCCCCCTTGTTGACGTTCAACTGGGTTATGTAGTGATGCACCGAATGGGGCAGCCACAGCGGATACCAGTTATGCATCCCGCGATGCATCCAATATTGCCCGAAATCGAAAATGAACGAGATCAGGAACGCCTGCACCAGCAACGGCAAGCCGGTGAACCACGCGAGCTTGTCCCAGTGAAACTGGTGCTGGACCGCTTTGACCACGGTGTCGCTGCCGATGTAGCCGTCGACAATGCGAAGAAGCGTATAGGTCAGCCCGACATAGAACAAGTCGGTGGTCAGCTCCTTCCAGGTCAGGCGCCAGCTTGCGTAGCGCGGGTTCACCCATTCGAGCCCCAGCAGCAGCACTTTGAAGCCGATGCCGATGGCGACGGCAGTCGATGCCTTGGCAATGGAATTGGGCGCGTAATACCAGAATGCGAGCAGCGCGAACAGCATCGTGGGCTGGAACCAGGTAAAGAAGGCCTGCTTCACCGGGCCGCCTTCGACTTTGGGGATGTTTTCCCAGCCCACAATGACCGGCGCCTGGGTTCCGATCACCCTGTTGCCTACGCGAATGCCGTCCATCTTGCCCCCGGGATATGCAAATATCCGCGTCAGCATGTCCGAAATCGCGGCGCAGCGTCATACGTCATCGGGCGTACATGATTTGCGATGCAGGATGGGGTGCCGAAGGACAGCGCGTGTTGGCGTTTTTGTCCGGGTGCCTGTATCTGCTTCAACCTGTATCTGGTTCGACATGCCGCGTGAATCGCCGCAGCAGGAGAGTGACATGACGCAAGCCCGCACGATCGGACAGTCCCCTTTGACCACGCCGCCGCTGATTCTGGGCGGCAATGTGTTTGGCTGGACGGCGGATCGCGCGACGAGCTTTGCCGTGCTCGATGCCTTTGTTGCCGGCGGGGGCACGATGATCGATACGGCGGATGTCTATTCCGCCTGGGTTCCGGGGCATGTCGGCGGCGAATCCGAGACGGTGATCGGCGAGTGGCTGCGCCATCGCGGGCGGCGCGACGATGTCATGATCACCACCAAAGTCGGAATGCTGCCGATCGGCGAAGGCACCGGGCTGGCGCCCGCGCATATCGCGGCGGCGATCGAGGGCTCGCTGCGGCGGCTGGGGACTGATTACATCGACCTCTATCTGGCGCATCGCGACGATGACACGCAAGATCAGGGCGCCGTCGCCGCCGCCTTTGACGCATTGGTCAAGGCGGGCAAAGTGCGGGTGATCGGCGCGTCGAACTTTACCGCCGAGCGGCTGGGCAGCGCGATCGGCGCGCAGGACAAAGGCGCGTTCGCCCGCTATCAGGCGCTGCAAAACGAATACAACCTGTTGCAGCGCAATGCCTATGAAGGCGCGGTGCAGGATTTCTGCGTTGCGCACGGGATCGGCATGACGCCCTATTACGGGCTCGCCAGCGGATACCTGACAGGCAAATATCGCACGACGGCCGATCTGACCGGGGTCCGCAGCGGATCGGTGAAAAAATATGTCGATGGCAACGGCCCGCGCGTGCTCGCCGCGCTTGATGCCGTAGCGGCGGCGCATGGGGCAAGTCTGGCCCAGGTCGCGCTCGCCTGGATCGCCGCACAGCCGGGGATTGCCGCCCCGATCGCCAGCGCCACGAGCGTCGCGCAAGTCGAGGACTTGCTCGGCTCGATCCGGCTGACGCTGACCGCCGACGATCTGGCCGCGCTCGATCTGGCGAGCGCACAGTAAACGCCTGATCGGGGTGCGACACCACTTGCAGGCGTCATGGTGCGCTGCCACAACGCGCGCCGTTCCGACATCGATCGATCACAGCGTAAAGGGGTGGCTTTCGTGAGCTACGAATATAGCAGCAGCAGCCAGAACTTTACTTTTCCCAACCCGCTGCGCGAACATAACCTGTTTGTCGGTGCGGCAGCGGCGGTCGCCGGGCTGACCGGGTTTGTCCTGCTGTTTCAGGCGCGCACGGCGCTGCATACCGGCGCGCGTGTCGAAGCGGTGGCGGCGGCAGCGGTGGCCTTCCTGCTGGTCATGGTCGGCGGATACCTGATGTTTCAGCTGTTCAGCCAATTGCGCTTCTTTTTCGGGCGCGGGCGTCCGCAGGGCCTTGCCCCGCAGCTGCAGCCCGACCAGACCGGCACAAGCAAGGCTGCCGAAGCCACGATCAAGGAAACCTTGCGCCAACAGGCTCTGGAATATCCCGAGCCGGGCGATCCCTTGTCGAGCCTGCTCTATTCGCTGATCCCCGACCTGATCTATTCGCCGCGTCCGGTGCGCGCTTTTGCCGAGCGGCAGTTTCAGGCCGGCATCCTGACCATGGCGTTGCTGGCGGGTCTGCTGGTTTCGGCGATCCTGGGCGGCGGCGAAGGCGGCGGGCGCGTGTCGGGGTGGGTCGCGATCATCCTCTTCGTCATTTCCGCGCCGAGCCTGCTCAACCCCAAGGCCGGGGCCCGCGACGGGCTGGGCGCCGAGATCGGCATCAATGTCCTGTCGGTGCCCAAGATGGCCGGGCTGATCGCCTTTTCCGTGCTCGGCCCGGTGGCGATCGCGATGGTCGGCAATGCGTTGCCCAATCCGCCGTTCGGGATCGGCGCGACCACGCTGCTGCTGCTGCTCGTGCTGGCGGGTGTGTTGCATGGGCTGTTCTTTGCCGCGGTGGTGCGCCATCGCAGCCCGGCGCCGTCGACGGCGGTGACGATGATCCAGGATACCTGGAACATCTCGGTCAATCCCGCGCTCGTCTCTGCCGAATTCATGCGCGCGATGCAGGACGGCTGGTGGGAAAAGATCCCCAATCGCCGCTATTGCCGCATCGATCCGGTGGTCAATCTCCAGGAACGGTCCGGCCAGTTTTCCGGCAGCATCGTCGAAGAGACGCAGCCGGTGCCGTTCGTCATCGATGGCGAGGGCGGCGATCGTCCGTTTGCCTCGGGCAATCCGATGATCATCAATCTGATCAACGGCTATGCCCTGCTGCTGACCGTGATCGCCTCGATCGCGAGTTTCATGCTGGTCGGCGCGCTGACCGGCGGCGGCGCGGGTATCGGGTCGCTGGTGGCCTGTACCTTGTTCGTCTGGGCGCTGGCCAAGGCGGCGTTCGATGTGGCGCGGTTTCTGCGCCTGCGCTTCGATTTCCGATCGGACGTGATCTGGATGGACATGAACGGCACGTATGCCGCCGCCGAAGTCGCGCAGGGCAACCGCTATACCTCGAACCTCCATTCGAGCAGCCAGGTCGTGCAGATCGAAGGCATGACGTTCCGCCTGTGGGCCGCCGAAGTGCATACCGTCGCCTTTGGCAAGGATGGCGCGCGCTATATCCTGTCGATGCTGGGCAAGCCCGATCTGGCCACCGCGCTCGCCAAACGGTTGAAGGATTTCATCACCAGCCAGGCGACACTCGTCTCCGTCGGCAGCAGCGGCGATCAGGAACGCGCGCAACGCACCGGCATGATGAATGCGCAGCTCAATTTCGGCAACGCGCCGATGCCGTTCGACCGCATCGCGCCGCACACCGAAAGCGACGGGCAGTAAAGCAATCCTTCAAGCCTTTGTGCTTAAACCCCCGGAGCAAAGCTGCGGGGGGCGACCAGAATGGCCATGGTAACGGGACTGTCGGGCAACGAGATCTATTGCCTTGCGCTCAAGGATTACGCGCCGGGCGAAGTGGTCGTCGGCAACAGCGTCAATTCGATGGGCTTTCTGGGGGGGATCGCCTCGGGCTTCAGGGGCGTGCTGGGCGGGGAGATCGAGCCGATTTCCCAGGCCGTCGAGGCCGGACGTCAGGCCGCATTCGACCGCATGGTCGGCGAAGCGCGCGCCGCCGGAGCGGCAGGCGTGACCGGGGTGACCGGCGAGCTCAGGGATTTTGCCGGCAATACCGAGTTTCTGTTTGTCGGATCGGCGGTCATGGCTGGCGAAGGCCCCTGCGATCAGCCGTTCTTTTCCAGCGCGGGCAGCGCGCAGGAACTCTATTGCGCTATCGACGCCGGCTATCGCCCGATCAGCCACGTGTTCGGCAATGTCGCCTACAGCATCGGCGTCGGCGGGGGGATCATCGGCTCGCTAAAGACCATGGTGCGCGGCGAGATCACCGAATATTCCGACATTTTCAACCACACCCGCCATCTCGCGCTCGATCGCATCACCGCGCAGGCGCGCTCATGCGGCGCCAATGCCGTGATCGGCATCCAGACCCGCATCATGATCTGGCACGGCGCGCACGAAATGGTGATGACCGGCACGGCGGCGCACAATCCCGTGCTTCCCGCCACACCCGGCGGCCTGCCGGTGACCAGTGACCTGACCGCCGAAGAGCTGTGGGCGATGACTCAACTGGGCGTCGCGCCGATCAAACTGCTGATCGCCGCTTCGGTCTATTCGCTGGGCATTGCCGGCGGGTTCAAGGCAATGATCAAGGCCTTTACCCAGGGCGAGATCAGCGATCTGACCACACTGGTCCATGACGCCCGCGAATCCGCGATCGGTCGGCTGAAACGCGAAGCCGACGCGCTGGGCGCGGACGATGTCGTGGGCGTGAAGACCTACATCGCCGAAATCGGCAACGGGCTGATCGAATTTCTCGCCGTGGGGACGGCTGTGCGGCGTCAGGCCGGGGTCGCGGTGGCGACGCAACACTTGCCCGCACAAGCGATCATCGCCGACCGCGATACCTGGATCGAGGACTCGCTCGGCTTTCAGCTCAACCGTAAAAACTGAACGCGATCAGCGCCCCGCAGGCACCAGATCGAGCGGCGAATGGCCCAGCGCGACCAGCCGCTGCGCCTGTTTCCAGTCGGCGGAAAGCCATTCGTCCCAATGGGCACTCGGCAGGATCAGCGGCAGGCTGACAATCTGCCCGAGCGAGCCTTCGGTGGTCAGAATGGCAAAGCTGGGCACTTCGGAATCGCGCCAGATCCCGGCAAACGCCAGAATCGGGCGGCCCGGCGCGACCAGCCAGGTCGACCGCCCGTCGCGCGTTGCGCAAAACGATGTGGCGGGGACGAGGCAGCGGAATTGGGTATGGCGCAAAGTGCCGATCCAGAACGGGCTTTCCAGATTGCGCACATGCGTCACGACCTGAACCCCGCGCGGCGGCGGCGGAACGCCCCATTGCCGGGGCACCAGTCGGCGCCCGCGATCCTGGCGCACGACCACCGGCGCATAGCCGCCGGGCACCACTGCCCCGCCCTGCCACGCGTCCTTGCCGGGGTCCGCATCCAGCGCCGCGCCGATTTCGGCAGCGCTCGCATCGAGGCGATAGGGATGGGCCACGCTCAGCCGAGACGCAGGCCGAGCTCGGCGAGCAATTGCGCCGCCTGATCGCGCGAAATCACCGCGCCGCGAAACAATCCGGCATCGACCAGCCGCAATCCGCCCAGATCCGCGCTGCGCAGATCCGCCTTGTCGAAGCGCGCCCCTGCCAGATTGGCATCGCGCAGGCTGCATCCATCGAGAACGGCCTCGCGAAAATCGGCCTTGCGCAGATCGGCCTGCGCAAAATCGACCCGCCGCAGCGTCTGCTTGCGAAACGACCAGCCCGGCATTTTCGTCGCCGTCAGCAGGCATTCTTCAAACCGCACATCGATCGCGGTGGCATCGGACAAGTCCGCCCCGGTCAGCTTGCAGCCGGTAAACGCGGCGCCGGTCAGCCGCGCCATGCGCAAGGCGACATTGTTGAAATCGCAGGACAACAGCACCGCATCGGTCAGATCCGCGCCGACACATCCGGCCTGCGCCGCGCGGCACGATTGCCAGTGCGTCGCTTCCAGCCGCGTGCCCGAAAATTGTGTGCGCCGCATGTTGCAGCGCTCGAAGCGCCATCCTGTGAGGTCAAGCCCCGACAGATCCGCCTCGGCCAGATCGCAATCGATCAGATGTGCCGGTCCGAAGGCAAGCGCAATCATGTCGGCACGAAGCAGCGTCTGCCCGGTGAATGTCCGATGGAGGGCAAAGTTACTCATCCCCCTGCCCTATGCGCCGCGCGACCGGCGCGCAATGAGGCTTGGCGATCCGGGGCAAGGCCCGCTAGCAAGGGGCAAACCCGCCCGAGGAGCCCGCTCATGCCCCGTCGTCTTGCTGCCGCCCTGCTTGTAGCCCTGCCGCTGATGGCAACGACGGCCCAGGCCAAACCGGTCGACCGCGTGACGATCACCCGCGACGAATGGGGGATCGCGCATATTCATGGCAAGACCGACGCCGACGCGGTCTATGGCATGGTCTATGCGCAAGCCGAGGACGATTTTCCCCGGATCGAGCGCAATTACCTGACCAATCTCGGGCGATTGGCCGAGGCGGAAGGGGAAAGCGCGATCTGGCAGGATTTGCGCCAGCGCCTGTTCATCGATCCGGCGCGGTTGCAGGCCGATTACGCGAAAAGCCCGGTGTGGCTGCGCGCGCTGATGCAGGCATGGGCGGCGGGGCTCAATGCCTATCTCGCCGATCATCCCGACGTGAAGCCCAAAGTGCTGACCCGGTTCGAGCCGTGGATGGCGCTGTCGTTTACCGAAGGCAGCATCGGCGGCGACATCGAGCGCGTGCCGCTGTCGCAATTGCGCGCGTTTTACGAACGGCGTCAGGTGGCGATGACCGCGATGGAGCGCGGCCTGGTCTGGCGCGAACCGGCAGGGTCAAACGGCATCGCGATTGCCCCGGCCAAGACCGCAGGCGGCCATGCGCTCTTGCTGATCAACCCGCATACCAGCTTTTTCTTCCGTTCCGAATTGCAGATGACCAGCGATCAGGGGCTCGATGCCTATGGCGCGGTGACTTGGGGGCAATTCTTTGTCTATCAGGGGTTTAACGCCCATGCCGGATGGATGCACACGTCGAGCGGGGTCGACAATGTCGACGAATTTGCCGAAACGCTTGTCGACACGCCGACCGGCGGCAAGGGCTATCGCTATGGCGGGCAGATCCGCCCGCTGGCGCAAGGCAAAGTCACGCTGCGCTATGCTCGCGGCGACGGATCTTTCGGCACGCGGACATTCGGCACCTGGGCCAGCCATCACGGCCCGATCGTGCGCGAAGAAGGCGGCAAATGGATCGCCTTTGCCCTGATGAACCGCCCCGTCCCCGCGCTTGAACAAAGCTTTCTGCGCACAAAGACGCAGGATCTGGCCTCGTTTCTCAAAGTGGCAGATTTGCGCGCCAACAGTTCGAACAACACGCTGTTTGCCGACGACAAGGGCGAAATCGCCTATCTCCACCCGCAATTCGTGCCGATCCGCAACCCCCGCTTCGATTACACCCGGCCCGTCGACGGCAGCGACCCGGCGGCCGACTGGAAAGGATTGCACGCGCTGGCCGATCTGCCGAGCGTGCTCAATCCCAAAAACGGCTGGGCCTACAATACCAACGACGCGCCCTGGCATGCCGCCGGGCCCGACAGCCCGGTCAAGGCGGCCTATCCGGCCTATATGGACGAGATCGGCGACAATCCGCGCGGTCCCCATGCGATCCGCGTGCTCGGCGACCGGCGCGATTTCACGCTCGATAGGCTGATTGCCGCCGCCTATGATCCGTGGCTGCCCGCGTTCGACCATCTCTTGCCGCCGCTGTTCGCCGCCGCCGGGGCCGAGCCGGGCAATGCCGAACGACAGGCGGCGGTCGCCTTGCTCAAGGGCTGGGATCATCGCTGGGCGATCGATTCGACCGCGACCACGCTGGCGGTCAACTGGGGCGAAGCGCTATGGGCCAAACGCGGCGAAAATCCCGATCCCGACGATGACAGCGCCTCGGTGTGGGACTGGATGGAGCGCCGCGCGACGCCTGCGCAACGCCTTGCCGCGCTCGATCAGGCGATGGCCCGGCTCAAGGCCGATTTCGGCGACTGGCGCGTACCGTGGGGCGCCATCAACCGTTATCAACGCAATGACGGCGCGATCGAACAAGTGTTTGACGATGCCAGGGCGTCGACGCCGATCCCGTTTGCCAGCGCGCGCTGGGGCTCGCTCGCCTCGTTTGGCGCGCGACGCTATCCGGGAACGACGCGGTATTACGGCACCAGCGGCAACAGCTTTGTCGCCGCTGTCGAATTCGGCCCGCACGTCACCGCCCGCGCGGTCAGTATCGGCGGCGAAAGCGGTCATCCCGCCTCGCCCCATTTTGCCGATCAGGTCGATCGCTATGCCACAGGCGATCTGCGGCCGGTGCATTTCCAGCCCGAAGACCTCGCCAGGCACACGGCATCGCGCGAGGTTCTGACAAGACGCTGATCGGCCCCGCCTTGCCATGCGCATTGCTATGCGCCTTTCCTCCGTCACCAAACGGCGATAGCCTGCGCCGCATGGACAAACATGATGAAACGATTGCCGCCACGCTTGCCGAACTGACCCGGCTCTACGACAGCGCCGTGGCCACGTTGCGCGCCGACATTGCCGCCTTTGCCGCCGACGGCACGGTGCCGCCCGCCAGCCGGCGCGACGACGGGTCTTATGCCTATCCCGAATTGCGCATCGATCTTCCGCTCGATCCCGACAATGTCTCGACCGGGCGCGCGTTCGGTCGGCTGACGCAGCGGGGGATCTATACGACCACGGTCACCCGGCCCGCGCTGTTTGCCGATTATCTGGCCGAACAACTGCGCCTGATCCTCGACGACTATGACGTTACCGTCACCGTCCATCCCTCGGGCCAGGAAATCCCCTTTCCTTATGTGCTCGACGGCGCGTTCGGCGCGGAAATCGGCGTGGTGCGGCCGCAGGATCTGGCGCGGCATTTCCCTTCGACCGAACTCGCCGCGATCGGCGACGAAATTGCCGATGCCGAATATATCGTCGGCGACGGGCCGATGCCGCTGTCGCTGTTCGACGGATTGCGCACCGATTTCAGCCTCGCCCGGCTGGCGCATTACACCGGCACGCGTGCAGAGGATTTTCAGCGCTATATCCTGTTCACCAATTATCATCGCTATGTCGATGAATTCGTCGATTGGGCCGGGCGTCAGCTCGATGGCACCCGGTTTGTTGCGCTGACCGGCGCGGGCGGGCTGTCGATCGATACCGCGACCGACGATGCGCGCGCGCGGCTGTCGGACACGGCATGGCGGCGCCACCAGATGCCCGCCTATCACCTGGTCGCGCCTGACCGTTCGGGGATCACGCTCGTCAACATCGGGGTCGGCCCGTCCAATGCCAAGACGATCTGCGATCACCTCGCCGTGTTGCGGCCCGAGGCCTGGCTGATGATCGGCCATTGCGGCGGCCTGCGTCCCACGCAGCAGATCGGCGATTATGTGCTGGCCCACGCCTATCTGCGCGACGATCACGTGCTCGATCCGGTCTTGCCACCCGAAATCCCGATCCCGGCCATCGCCGAAGTGCAAGTCGCGCTGCAGACTGCGGCGGAACGGATCAGCGGCATCGGCGGCACCGATCTGAAGCGTCGGATGCGCACGGGCACCGTGGTCACCACCGACGATCGCAACTGGGAACTGCGCTATTCGCATTCGGCGCGTCGGCTGAACCTGTCGCGCGCGGTCGGGATCGACATGGAATCGGCGACCATCGCCGCGCAAGGCTATCGCTTTCGCGTGCCCTATGGAACGCTGCTGTGCGTTTCGGACAAGCCGCTGCACGGCGAGATCAAGCTGCCCGGCCAGGCCAACCGCTTTTACGAAGAAGCGATCGCCGCACACCTCGCCATCGGCACGACGACCTGCGAATTGCTCCGCCAACAGGGCGCCCGCCTCCATTCGCGCAAACTGCGCGCGTTTAATGAGCCGCCTTTCCGCTGACGGCGTTTAACGCGAGGCGCTGGCCAGATGCGGGCGGTGCGCGGGTGAAAAGACTTCGGCGCCGATCGTGTCGAGCGCGAGTCGATAGCTTTTCACCACCAGCGCAAAGACCGCAGGATCGATGCCGCGCCCGGTAATCACGTCCCAGGTCACATTGACCGAACGGTCGGGCGCGACAGTGACCGCGCCAAAGCGGTTATCGCGCACGAAGGCGGCTGCGGCGACCGCGTCGAACGGCTTTTCGGGCATGAAGCTGGCGTTGAACTGCAACGACTGACACGCGGCATGGGTGATCTCGTTGCAGTCGTAAAACACGATCTGCGTCGTCCAGCCGCCAATGCTCGCCTGAATCAGCGGATCGCCGCTTTCGTCATGGGTCAGCACGGCATTGTGCCCGCTCGCCTTGAGCGCGGCGACCACGCCTGCCGGCTCGGTCGCGCTGACCGCTTCGAACGGCTCGGCCAGAGCCGGGGTGGAAAGTGTCACAGCCGCCAGTCCGGCGCAAAGCGCAAACGGAATTGTGGCTTTGGCAATCGGAGCGAGCACCGATTTCATGGTCAGACATCCTCGGGGTATATTTTTTATATGCCCGGAACGTCTCACAAACGAAGCATAGCGGCAAGCCCGGATTTTCCCCTTCCGACACGGACTGCCGCAGACAGCGGACCATCAGTCGCGAGTCAGGAAATCCGCCAGCGCATGGCCCAGATCGGGCAGTGTCACGCTGCTCATGTGGGTGCCGGGAATCGTTGCGCGGGTGGCATGGGGCAAAGCCTCGGCCAGCCGGTCGGCAGACCCGTTGTCGTTGTCCTTGTCGCCGCACAGCACCAGCGTCGGCATGGTGATTCCCGCCAGCGCCTGCGGCGGAGTATCCTCCATCGCGCCGAGCAACAGCCGCACGGCATCGCGATCGACCGACGATGTCTTGAGGAACTGTTGCGCCATATAGGCGGGATCGCCGGGGCGGATGGTGCCGAAACGGTCGATCACGTCGCGAAAGAAATCCTGCCGCCGCGCCCATCCGGCCAGCCCTTCGAGCCCCATCCCGGCAAGCACCAGCCGACGCGGGCGCATGCCCCGGATCACCGCGCGCGCCGCCGTGCGTGCCCCCAGCGAAAAACCGACAAGGTCAAAATCCTCGAGCCCGAGATGCGCCACCAGCGCCTCGGCATCGCGCGCCAGCACGTCGGAAGGGTAGGCCGCCGGATCGTGCGGCGCGGCGCTGGCCCCATGCGCGCGCAGATCGGGCATCAGGCAGGCAAACCCCGCGCCGGCCAGCAAGGCCGCCGTACCATAGCGCACCCAGTTCACTTCGGCCGAAGAAAACAGCCCGTGAAGCAGAATGACCGGGCGCCCTTCCCCCATGCGGGTCAGCGCCAGCGGCGCGCCGTCGAATCCGGGAAACGTTTCCAAAGCTGCGGTCAAAGCTGCGGTCATCAAGGGGGCTGTCCTGTCCGGCAAGAACCCGCCCGATAGCCGCTTATCCGATCAGCTTGTAGCCCGAAATCAGCAGGACCACCGCCAACAGCGGGCGCAGGACATGGTCTGGAGAGCGTGTCGACAAAAGGCTGCCGATCACAACGCCCGGAATCGACCCGATCAGCAGATTGACCAGCAACACCGGATTGACATCGCCGATGACCCAGTGGCCAAAACCGGCAACCAGAGTCAGCGGCACCGCATGGGCGATGTCGCTGCCGACAATGCGCGAAACGCGCAGCGCAGGATACAGCATCAGCAGCGCAGTCACCCCGATCGCACCCGCCCCCACCGACGAGACAGTCACAGCAACGCCCAGTGCCACGCCCAACGCGACCGTCGGCAGAGCCTTTGGCCGATAATCGCGATCCTCGCTCCGGCGTTCGCTGCGCTTGGCCAATATCGCCAGTTGTTTCTGGAACAAGGTCGCCACGGCCGTCACGATCAGCATCACGCCCAGGATGACCATCATGGTGTGACTGGCCGCGCGCGGCAGCGGCCCCACCCCCGACATGACCAGCAGTGTCATGATCGCCGCCGGCACGCTGCCGGTTGCAAGCCGCCGCACGATCAGCCAGTCGACGCTCGCGCGCCAGCCATGGACCAGCGATCCGGCAATCTTGGTGGTCGACGCAAACAGGAGGTCGGTCCCCACCGCAGTGGTCGGGCTGATTCCGAACAGCAGGACCAGCACCGGCGTCATCAGCGACCCGCCGCCGACCCCGGTCAGCCCCACCAGGAATCCCACCAGAAGCCCGGCAATAGCATGGAGGGCATCGAGATGGGCCAGCATGGCGTGTCCTGCGAACGGAGCGGCGGAAATCGACGATCCGGAATGCGCGTGCATAACGGGCAGACCGGGCGTGGCGCAACGGCCAACCGCAAAATCTCTATATGCAGAGTTGAGATTATTTCTATCACCCCGACAACAAGCCGCCTCCTTGCGCAAGAGCTGTCCCGCATCTGGACCATGGCCATGCGACCACCCCTTGCGTGCGCTGGCCCGAGGGTAGTATATTGATTACGTGATGGTTTCCGAGCCTTGGTGCCGACCGTTTCGGAATTGGCCCATCAGCCGGGCGAGCTTCGGCCGGGCTGGGCGTGCGTTGCGCCATGTTGCTGCGGCATCGCTCGCCATAGTGGTGATGGCGCCTGCCGCCCATGCCGATTCTCCGTCGTCCTTTACCGCAACCGCCGACCAGGCACTCAGCTTTGGCACGATCGTCACCTCGGGCAGCGGGTCGCGCACGGTCGGGCCCGACGGGTCGACCACCAACAACGGCGTGTTTCCCCTGGGCGACAGCGCCAGCGGACCGGCCCAATTCACCATGACCTACACCCGCGCCGGCGGCGATCCGCATCTCTATCAATTGCTGATCCAGGTCATGCTGCCCACCGTCAGCCCTGTCCGCGCCAACGGTGTTCAGGGCAGCCTGTCGGGCTTTACCACCGACTTGCCCGGCGTGCCTACGCTCCTGCCGGGCCAGGCGGCGGTCTTTACGATGCCCAACTGCATCAGCAAGACCTGCTCGATCACATTCCATGTCGGCAGCACGCTCAATGTGGTCAGCGGGAACACCGGGGCCAAGCTGACCTTTCCGCTCATGCTGATGACCACAGTGACGGCGGTGCTGGGATAATGGCCGCGCTGCGCAGCACTGGCGCGGCCCTTGCGATCGCGGCCTCCATGCTGACGTCGGCCCCGGCCTGCCATGCAAAGCCATCGACCGCGATCGGCGTGGCCACGGCCACAGTCTTTCGCCCTTTGCGCGTGGTTGCCGTCGCCGACATGAATTTCGGCACGGTCACCCATGCCGCCGGAAGCGGCGGCACCGTGACGGTCAGTCCGGGGGGCGCAGGCGCCGCGTTTTCGGGCGGTGCCAGCGCGGTGTGCACGGCGTCGGATTGTCTGGCGGCGCATGCAGCGCTCTTTTCCGTCAGCGGCGAACCGCAACGCAATTATGCGATCCAGTTGCCCGCCAGCATAACCGCCACCGGCGTTGCCACAGATCCCGGCGCGACGGCCCCGCCGCTTGTCGTCAATGGCCTGACCCTGCGCACCACGAGCGGCACCGGGCAACCCCGGTTCGATGCAAGCGGCGCCGATCGCTTCGAAGTCGGCGGCACGATAACACTGCCCGCCGATCTGCCCCCTGCCCGCTACCGCGCCAGCTTTGCCGTGATCGTCAGCTATTCCTGAACGGCCCTGCCGCGATTCGGGGCCCAGTGTTTCGGCGCCAGTGATTTGGCGTCAGTGATTTGGCCCCGGCGATGCTTGCAAGGCAAACCTCTGCCTGATGATCGCCCATTTTTTCGAAAATAGCCGGATCGCCCCGCGGCTTCCCCCTCCGCTTCATCAATCCAGCCCTACCTCTCGCCGGAATTGGCTGTAAATTTCGGGGCTTGATCCGTTTTTTTCAAACATGCACCTCGTCCATCAGGTTAATGATGATGGTTAAGGCGAGTTAATTAATCACTATATTAACGATAGCATTTCAGACCATTTAAACAAAAGCTGCCATTTTACTCGAAGTGTTTCTACAATTTAACAAGTATTAATGTCCGGTTAAGCATAAACACTAGGCCAACCTTCAAGCCCCGTCGGCTAGGCCACAGTCATCGACGGACACGGGTCGCAATGAAAAAGCGATCGGACGACGAACAAACGGGAAAATCTGTTTCGGATGAACGGGACTATCCGAAACATCAATCGGGGACTTTGCAATGAAAAAAATTCTTCTTTCTGCAGTTGTTGCACTTACGATTTCTGCTCCGGCTTATGCCGCTTCGGGCAACACTTCGACCGCTGCCGGATCTGCCGTTGCAAACGTGGTCGCGCCGATCGTCCTGACGCACACCTCGGGAACCTCGCTCAATTTCGGCAGCTTCACCACCGGCACCGGCGGTACGGTCGTGGTCGGCTCTGACGGCGCGGGCAGCGCAACCGGCGATGTCGGCTTTGTGCCCTCTTCGACCGAAGCCGCCGACCAGTTCACGGTTAAGGGCGACAACAACCGCAACTTTTCCATCACGACCGCCAGCGGCACGGTTGTCAATGGCGCGACAACGATTGCCTTCACCACCGCGCCGTCGGCCGCGTCGGGCACGACGAGCGCAACGGGCACCGCAGCGTTCAGCGTGGGCGGCACGCTCACGGTGATCGGCACCGAAGCCGCCGGCGCCTATTCGGGCAGCTACAACGCCACTGTTGCCTACGACTGATCGCGCCGCGATCCGTAACGCCGATACCTGGCTGACGCGATGACATCGGGCGGAAGCGGCCATGACCGCTGCTTCCGCCCGGCCTCAAAACCGCCTGATCGCAAGGATCGGGCGCGGCATTTCCTGTCGCTGCATCGCAATGCCCGGGCCGGCCAGCAGAGGCAATCCAGTCGATGAAAACGCACATTTATTCAGCCGCAGGCATCGCCGCGCTGATGGGCCTGCTCCCCGGAGCGGCAGCACACGCCGCATCGGGCAACGCGTCCACTGCGACGGGGGCTGCGGCGGGCAAAGTGATCAAGCCGATCGTGTTGACCCATACGGCAGGTGCAGCGCTCAGTTTCGGCACATTCGACCCCGGCACCGGCGGCAAAGTGATCGTCACCACCAGCGGCGCCGGTTCGGTAACCAAGGCAGTGACATTTGTACCGGGCATTTCGGTGACTTCGGCCGATCAGTTCACGCTGACCGGTGGAAAGAAGCAGAATTTCAGCATCACCACCACCGGCGGCGCGGTTACCAACGGCGTCAATTCGATGACGTTCACGACGTCGCCGTCGTCGACCAGCGGGTCGACCAGCACGACCGGCACTTTCAGCTTTACCGTGGGGGGCAAGCTGACCGTCGCCGGGGGTGAGACAGGTGGCCACTATACCGGAAGCTATACCGCAACCGTCGCCTACAACTGATTGCGGAACGCGCCGAAGCAAACAGGGCGGACTGCCGGGGGGCAGTCCGCCTTTTTGCGTTCCGCCCCTTCGCATATACCTTAGGCCTTATGCCTAACCGGTTATTAACCATCATGGCCTAGCACCGCGTTTGCAGACGGGGTGACGGGGTTAGCAAACGATCGCCGCTCCGCCTGATCAACGGGACAGCGAAGGCGCTTTTGCGGCTTTCGCGACAACGACGGGGCTAAGCATGATTATCAACAAGCGACTTCTCACGGCCGTAGTGATCGCGGCCGCCATCGGGAATGTTTCGATGGCCAAGGCGGCTTCGGGCAACACCTCCACTGCGGCGGGCACGGCCTCCGCGACGGTCGTTGCGCCGATCGTTCTGACGCACACGACGGGCGCTTCGCTCAATTTCGGCAAGTTCACGGTCGGCGCCGGCGGCACCGTTGTCGTCAATTCGACCGGGACCGGCTCGGTCACCAGCGATGTGGGCTTTGTGCCCGGCGGTTCGAGCACGACCGCCGACCAGTTTTCGCTGACCGGCGACAACAGCCGCAATTTCGGCATCAGCACAACCAACGGCACGATCACCAACGGTTCGAAGACGATGAGCTTTACCACCGCGCCTTCGTCCACGACCGGCACGACCAGCGCGACGGGCACGTATTCGTTCACTGTCGGCGGCACGCTGACCGTGACCGGCACCGAAACGCCGGGCGCCTATACCGGCACGTACAACGCCACTGTCGTCTATCAGTAATTGGCTGATCCAATGGCACTGATCCATCGGGGGACCAGGATCATGCACAAGATCAAACATGCGGTTGCGGTGCTGGTTGCCGGTTTTGGCAGCCTCACCGCCCCCCATGCGCTCGCCGCTTCCGCCAACACTTCGGTCGTTGGCGGAACGGCCAGCGCCCAGGTGGCCGCGCCGCTGCAGCTCGTTGCGGTAAACGCCTTGCAGTTCGGCTCTATGGCCCAGCCGCAAGTCGGCGGCACCTTGACCATTTCCCCGTCTGGCGCAATCAGCACCACCGGGGACATGGGCACTGCCACCGCCGTCATGCAGACGACAGCGCGATCGGCGGCCAGCTTCAACGTGACCGGGATTGCCGGGATGATGTTTACGGCCACCGGGGTCAGCCAGGTCACGATCAGCAATGGCTCGGCCAGGATGACTGTGGGGCAATTCACGATCAACGGAACATTTTCGGGTGGTCAGATCGGCGCCAACGGCACCTATACATTCAATATCGGCGGCACTTTGACAGCTGCGGCCGGGCAGGCCCCCGGCACCTACAGCGGGACTTTCCCGATCACTGTCGCCTATAACTGAAACGGGATCTTTCGCAAATTCGCGAAAAATCGCCACAGGAGTTGACCCGACATGACCGCGCAACCGGCGCCATCCCTGACCAGATTGCCCCTTGCCCTGTTGCTGTGCGCAACCGCCCCGGCGATTGCCACGGCCCAGGTGACAAGCCTCAACGCCGCCGACAAACCGGCGGGCGAAAAACCGGCCATCATGAGTGTCGCCCCCAAGGGCGAAGGCCCCACCGCTGCGCAGGCGCCTGCCGGAGCGGTCGGCGGGATGGGCGACATCAATCTCTATCCCAAGCGCGTGGTGATCGACGATCGCAATCGCGTGGCCAGCGTCGGGGTCTACAACAAGACCGCCAACACCGGCGATTACGACATCACCATTGCCGACATGATGATGTCGGCCGACGGGCGCCTGGTCGAACCGGCCTCGGTCAAGGACAGCGATCCGACCCGCGCGCGGCTTAAAGGCGCAAGCGAGATGGTGCGCTGGTCGCCGCATCGATTTACCCTGCCCGGCAACGAATCGCAGATGGTGCGCCTTATGGCGCGTGTCTCGCCCGATCTGCCGGCAGGCGAATATCGCACGCATTTCTCCGTGATTGCCGTGCCGCCCGGCGATGACGGGCTGACCATCGACGAAGCCGCCAACGGCAAGCAGACTGCAACCGGCATCGGCGTCAAGATCACGCCGCGCTTCGGCATTTCGATTCCGGTGATCATCCGCGTGGGTGAAACCACGCTGACTTCGGGGCTGAAAGACTTTGCCGTCAACAGCACGCCCGAGGGGCAAAAACTGGTTCGGATCACGATCACGCGCTCCGGCACGCGGTCATCGTTTGGCGACATTGCCATCACCGCCCCCGGCGCGCCAAAGCCGGTCGCGGCGATCAAGGGTGTCGGCGTCTATACCGAAGTCGACGAACGCACCGTCACCGTGCCGGTCGATCCCTCGCTCGACGCGCGGTTTACCGCCAGCGGAACACACCTGACCGTCACCTACACCGATGACGACTACGCGCCCGGCCAAACGCTCGCCAAGCAGGACTTCGTCGTTCCGTGACCCGGCCGGAGGCGCCCACAGCTGCCTCCGACATCCCCCTCCACGAGCCCGCCCGCAATCGCGGCGCGGGCCGCTGGTGCGCCGGTGTCTTGCCGGCGACCGCGCTCTTTGCCCTGCCCGGCACGGCGTTTGCGGCGCCCGATCCGGCGCCGACCCCTGCCCCGCCACAGACCATTTCGCCGCCGAGCGTGCCGCCGCTGCCGATGCCGGGCCAGACGATGGCCGCCGGGCAGACGGTCGCCAATGCCTATCCCGCGCTGTCCGAAGATGACGAGCTGATCCTCGAAATCCGCACCCAGCATCGCGAAATGACCGATACGCTGACCGCGCACGGGCTTCGCGGCGGGGTCTATCTGCCGCTGGGCGATGTCGCACGTTTTCTCGACCTGCCGATCAGCGTCAGCGACGACGGACATTATGCCAACGGCTGGTTCCTTTCGCCGCTGCGCACGTTGTCGATCAACTTGCGCGCGGGCACGGTCACGCTGGCGGGCAAGGAAAGCCCCATCAGCAAGAGCGACTTCGCCGCCTATGACGGTGAATTGTGGATCAAGGCCGATCGGCTGGCGCAAATCCTGCCGGTCACGCTGACCACCGATCTGCGGGCGCAGACGCTGGTGGTCAAGACGCTCGAACCTTTCCCGTTCGAACAGCGCCTTGCGCGCGAGACGGCGCGCGACCGGCTGGCCAATCTCGGCGGCCATGCCCAGGCGCCGGTCTACGAACGCCAGGACACCCCCTATCAGCTTTACGACGTGCCGATTTCCGAGGCGGAACTACGCGCGACCGGAAGCCAGGGCATTGCCCCGCACGTCGAGACCGATTTGCGCGCGTCGGGCGATCTGCTGTTCATGACCGCGCGGACTTATGCCAGCGTTTCGTCGTCGAGCGGGCTGATCGCGGCGCGCGCCGAACTGGGCCGTCGCGATCCCGATGCGCAGTTGCTGGGGCCATTGCGCGCGACCGAGTTCGAAATGGGCGATGTCGCTTCGGAATCGATGCCGCTGGGCCTGCGCGGCGTGGCCGGGCGCGGCTTTGCGCTGACCAATGAGCCGCTCGAACACGCCTCGGTCTTCGAAAACATGGATTTCCGGGGCGAACTTTCCTCGGGCTTCGAAGTCGAACTCTATCGCAACGACACGCTGGTCGGATCGACTCGCGATGCGGTCAACGGGCAGTACGAATTCCTGCATGTCCCGGTCGATTTCGGGCTCAATGTGTTTCGCCTGGTGTTCTACGGCCCGCAAGGACAGCGCCGCGAGGAAGTGCGCCGGATCAGCGTCGGCGACGGGCGCCTCGCCAAAGGCGCGTTTACCTACAACGTCTTCGCGGTGCAAAAGGACAAGTCGCTCGCCAATGTAAACGCGCCGGGGTTTGAACCGACGATCGATTACGGCGACTGGCGCGAAGGCTTTTCCATGCAATATGGCCTGAGCAGCGCGCTGACCGTGGTCGGCAGCGGCGCACTATACCAGTCGGGCGGATCTTCGCGCTGGCTGACCTCGGCAGGGCTGCGCACCGGGCTCGGCGGCTGGGCGGCCAAGCTCGATGCCGCGATCGGCACCAATGGCGGGACGGCGGTCGAAATCGGCGTCGCGGGCAGACTGTTCGGGGCCAGTCTGGTCGCCACCCATGCCGAATATGGCCATGGCTTCGTCGACGAAGTGCGCTCGCCAAGCAGCCTGCCGCTGACGTCGATGACCACATTCGACTTGTCCAAGACCTTGCATATCGGGCTGCACACCGTCCCGCTGGCTTTCAGCTGGCAGCATCTGGCCTATGCCGATGGCCAGGTCACCAACACCGCCACATTCCGCCAGACGTTTACGGTGGGCCGCGTCATGGCGGCCAATGTCATCAACTACAACGACAGCGCGATGCCGGGCGCGGCGACCATCCGGTCGACCACCGGCACCTTCGACCTCTCCACGTTTGCCGGCAGTCACACGCAATACCGCGCCGAGGCCGGCTACACCATCGGGCCACATCCTGCGCTGACCTCGCTGAGCGGCGAAATTGCGCGGGACATCGATGCCCACACCACCGTACGCGCCTCGCTCACGCACGCGTTCAACAATCACCAGACCACCGTCGGGCTGTCGGCGACGCGCAAATTCGGACCTTTTGCGGTGTCGTTCGATTCGACCTATACCGCCCCGTCGCGCAGCTATGCCTTTACCTTGCGACTGGGTTTCAGCTTTGGCCGCAATCCCCTGAACGGCAAGATGTTCGTCGCCCGCCCCGGCCTGTCGAGCAGCGGCGCGGTCGCCGTGCGCGCCTTTGCCGATACCAACGGCAACGGCGAATGCGATCCGGGCGAGGAAGCGGTCGGCAAAGTCACCTTCTTCACCGGATCGCAGCATGTCACTTCCGATGCATCGGGCAACGCCATACTGACCGGGGTCGGCGACGGCAGCCGCACTGCGGTCAAGATCGACACCGCCACGCTGCCCGACATTGCCATGGCGCCCTCGCGCCCCGGGGTGGAGATCGTCGCACGCCCCGGCCGCATCCCGATCGTCCAGTTCGCGATCCAGCAATTGAGCGACATCGAAGGCACCGCAGTCTATGCCAACGGCACGCACAAGCGCGGGGTCGCCGGGCTCGTGCTGCATCTGATCGATGCCAAGGGCCGCCGCGCCGCCCGTGCGCGCAGCGAAAACGATGGCTTTGTGCTGATCGAACAAGTCCGCCCCGGCGACTACATGCTCGAAATCGCGCCGGACCAGGCACGCAAGCTGGGCATCAAGCTGGTCAGCGACCGACACATCCATGTCGGGCATCACGGCAAGCTGGTCCGGTTGAAGATTGTCGTCGCGCCCCAATGAGCGGCGCGGCGACGCCAGGCCCGCAGACACCCGTGCAGCAAATGGTTAATCCCAAGGCTATCGATTGCCGCGCACAAATCCCCTGCTTATTATGCTTTGCGCCAACAATTACAATAAGGTAGAACCATGTTACCACGCGGTGCAAGTGGGGACGTTTGCCGCCGGACACCTAGTGTGGTGGATTTGAAATTCGCCTCATTAAGCGGCCAGGTACGGAGCGAATTTCAAATCCTTGAGCCACACTGGAATCAAATGTTTCTAGCGACACGATAAGTCCCGGGAGGAGCATGGTCGTCATGAGTGCCGTCACGTCCTCGGTGCGCAGCATTTCCGACCTCGCCCTCATCGCCGGGGTTTCGGTTTCGACCGTGTCGCGCGCGCTGACCGGCAAAGGCACTTTGAACCAGACCACGCGCGATCGCATCCGCGCCATTGCCGCCGAGCACGGCTTTCGGCTCAATGTCGCGGCGCAGAACTTGCGGCTTGGCCGCACCGGATCGATCGGCGTGCTGTTTCCGCTGGGCCACGAAAAGGCACAGGCGCTGTCCGATCCGTTCTTTTCCACCATGTTGGGCTACCTTGCCGACGCCTTGACCGAGCGCGGCTATGATCTGCTCTTGTCGCGTATCACGCCCGAAACCGAAATGTGGCTCGACGATTTCGTGCGCTCGGGCCGGACCGACGGAATCATCCTGATCGGCCAGTCTAATCAGGGCGCAGCGATCAACCGCCTCGCGGCGCATTACCGCCAGATGGTGGTGTGGGGCGCTTATTCGCCCGAAAATTGCTATACCACGGTCGGTTCGGACAATTTTGCCGGCGGGGCACTTGCCGCGCACCGCTTGCTGCACCGCGGCGCCAAGCGGCTGGCCTGGTTTGGCCATGCCAACGCGCCCGAATTTGCCGCACGTCAGGCCGGATTCCTGTCGGCTCTGCCCGATGCCGTTCGCCGCGATACCACCGTCGTGCCGATGCACATCACGCCCGAGGGCAGCCGCGCCTCGGCCAGAGCCTATTTTGCCGCCGGCCACCGCCCCGACGGGATCTTCGCTGCATCCGACGTCGGTGCGATCAGCGTGATGGCGGCAGCGCACGAATTCGGCATTGCCGTTCCCCATGACATGGCCGTGATCGGCTTTGACGACATCATGCTGGCGCGGCTGTCAAACCCGCCGCTGACCACGATCCGGCAGGACATCGAGGGCGGCGCGCGCATGCTGGTCGAACTGTTGCTGCGACGCATGGCCGGCGGCGAAACCCAGTCGGTGCAATTCGCCCCGCAATTGATCATCCGCGAAACCGCGTAAACGCCTGATCGGCCGAAAAAGGGCCAGACGAAAAAAGGCCAGATGGAAAAAGGGCAGGCAGGCCCCCCGACCTGCCCGCCTCCGATCCGGCTACCCGAACGGTCCTGCGCGCCATAGCGCGCAAGGCCCAGGCATCATGCCGATCAGAACGTACCGTGCAAACGCACACCGAAAGTGCGCGGCGAGCCCATGTAGGCGTTTTGCGTGCCGGTCTGCAGCGGGGTTTCAAAGACCTGCGTGACATAGGTCTTGTTGGTCAGGTTCTGCACCCAGCCTTCGAGCGTATAGCGACGGTCGATCTTCACGCCGAGATTGGCGTTGAGCAGACCGACCGGCCCCTGCACATTGTTGGAGGCAACGTTGACGTACTGGCTGCTGGCGTATTGATACTGCACCCGCCCGATCAGATCGAGCTTGTCCGTCAGCGGCGTGTCGAGAGTCAGTCCGGCATTGGCCGTGATCTTGGGCGCAAAGCGGAACCGCGATCCCGACAGCGCCGGGTCGATATTGGCATCCACCCCATACTGCGCATGCGGGATCCAGGTCGCATCGGCATTGAGCGTCAGCGCCGGGGACAACTGGAAGGTGTTTTCGATTTCCGCGCCGTAATCGGTCGCCGACTTGGCGTTGAGCACGGTAAAGCGCAGACCGACAAACTGCGCGATCTGAAGGTTCTTCAGGTCATAATAGAACAGCGAAACGTTGGTCCGCGCGCGGTGGCCGAGGTACTGCACTTTGGCGCCGAGTTCGAAGGCGTTGATCGTTTCGGGCTTGTACGTCGGATCGAGCGGCGCCGTGACATTGGTGGTGCCGGCAATCGTCGTGACCAGATACTGGACCATGGGCGGCAGCGCAGCGAAAGCGGCTGCATTGTTGAGAACGCCGCCGGCGGCGTTCTGGTCCATATTCACCCCGCCTGCCTTGAAGCCGCGGTTATAGGTGCCATAGACCATGGCATCGGGGGTCAGCTTGTATTGCAGGCCAAAAGTGCCCGAAACCGCTTTGTCGGTATGCCCGACGTCATAGGCCGGAGCCGGGAAAAGGTTGAGCAGCGTCCCCCAGTCGTTGGGAATGCCATTGAGATAGGTATAGGCAAACGACCCGCGCTTGTGCTCGATCGAATAGCGCAAGCCGCCGATCACGCTGAACTGGTCGGTCACCTTGAAATCGCCATGGGCAAAGACCGCATACGAATCGGTCGAACCATGCATCCCCTCGGATTCGATCAGGCCCGGCGTCGCGTCCGCCGTACCGGCAGGAAGCCCGTAGGCGCCGAGCACCGTATTCCAGTAGGCCTGCGCCTCAAGACCGTTATACAACGAGCGGCCCGACTTCAGCTTTTCGGTCGAGACGAAACCGCCGATCACGATGTCCGCGTTGAGCGAGGGAATGCGGGTGTTGTAGGTCAGTTCCTGCGAAGCGAAGTCGCTATGGAAATCTTCGTCATAGGGCAGAATGTCGGCGCCCGAGAAATCGGCGTCTTCATTGAGCTGGACCACGTCAAAGCGGCGATAGGCCGTGACCGATTTCAGCATGCCGGCGCCGATGGCTGCATCGACCAGCAAAGTACCGCCATAGTCCTTGGTCGACTGATAGCCGAGCTGGTTGAGCGAGACCTGGTACTTGGAAATGTCGGTCGACGGCAGCTTGAGCCCGAGCGCGGTGGTCAGGTAATCGACCAGCGGTGCCGTCGGGCCCGCCGTCACGCGTTCGGTGGCATAGCAGCAATCGCCATGGCTGGACGAATAGTCGCCGATCAGGCGCACGGTGACGCTGGACGACGGTTCCCACAAAAGCTGGCCCTTGACCGCGCGGGTGGTATTGCCGTTGACCGGGCGCCCGGTGTTGACGTCGGTGAAAAAGCCGTCAGTGCCCGAACCGAGCCCGGCAACACGCAGCGCGAGGTTGCTGGCGAGCGGTACATTGATCGCGGCGCGGATCGAATAGGTGTTGTAGTTGCCAACGTCCGCTTCGAATGAGCCGCCGAGATCCGACGTCGAAGGCTTGGTCGAGGCGAGCAGCAGCGCACCGGCAGTCGTGTTCTTGCCGAACAGTGTGCCCTGGGCCCCGCGCAGAACCTGCAGGTTGTCGATGTCGAGGAAGTCCTGCAGCGCTGCGCCCGCACGGGTGCGATAGACGCCGTCGATGAACACGCCGACCGATCCTTCGAACGAACGGCTGATCCCGGCAGTACCGAGGCCGCGAATGACGACGTTGGCGCTCGACGAGGCAATGTTGGTCACGCGGAACGTGACGCTGGGCGTGATCGCGCCGATATTCGACACGTTTTCGACCCGCGCGGTAGCCAGCGCATCGGCGTTTGCGGCAGTGATCGAAATCGGCACGTTCTGGAGCTTTTCCGAACGGCGCTGCGCGGTCACGACGATTTCCTGAAGGCCCGCCTGCGGCGCGGCTGCGGCCTGATCGGCCCCGGCGGCAGGTTCGCCGGCTTCGGGTGCCGCAGCGGCGCTGGCCATCGCGGGCGTTGCCAGCACAGACGCGAAAATAGCGACGGCCGTACCGGCCCGCCAAATGCCCTTCATTTTCATTCCTCTTCCGTTTGGCGCACTGTTTCGCACGCTTGTCTGGGCTCGCATTGTGGCCGTTCGATCGGCCATCAAGAACTCGAACTCAGGCTTGAGTGTGCTTCAATTCAGCACTTAATTCTTGACATTTTACGCCACGAACATGACATTTGACGCCTGCCGCGTTGGTGTTGCCTCTTGTCCACACTGCCTCTTGTCCACACTGGGAGTGGTTCATGCACAGACTGGCCCTCGCCCACACTGCCTCGGTGCAGCAGTTCGAGCGCTATGCGCGCATCGCCGGGATCGATCTCGACACGATCCTGAGCGACGAACACCGCGCCGTGGTCGTCGAAGCGCATCACAGCGAGGTCATTCCAGCCTCGGCCATGGTCGACATTTTCCAGATCGTTGCGATTGCCGCACGGCGCCCCGACCTTGGCGTCGGCTTTGCCATGTGGTGCAACCTGCACGGCTATGGTCCGCTCAGCCTGTTGTGGGACCATTGCACCACGGTCGAACAATTGCTGCGCCTGTCGGGCCGGTATCTTCATCTCGAAACAGAAGCGATCGGTTCGTCCGCACTGGTCGAAGGCGACGAAATCGCGGTGCAGCAGTTCCTTACCGTACCGACCATGCTGGGCGGCAGCCAGTACCTCGAAGCGACGCTGACACTGCAACTGCGCACCATCCGGCTGATCCTGGGGCAGCAATGGCACCCGCTGCGCATGGAATTTGCCCATCCCGCACCCGACCAGCTCGGCTTTCATCGCAGCGTGTTTCGTTGCCCGCTGGTGTTCGGCGCCGATCGCAGCGCACTGGTGCTCCATCACGACGACCTTGCCCGCGAAAGCCCCAACGGCAACGCGCACCTTGCCGCCTATCTCGAACGGCAGCTCGAAGCCGCCCGCGCCAGCCGCCAGGATGACATCCTGCGCCCGCTCGAACATCTCGTCACGGCCAATCTGGCCGGCGGCGGGATGACACTGGAACGCGCGGCGGCAAGCCTGGGGATCAGCGCCCGCACCCTGCAACGCGCGCTGACTGCGCGGGGCCTCAGCTTTTCGAACGTGCTGGCCAATGTGCGTCGGCGCGTTGCGGGCGAATATTTCGCCTATCAGCGCCAGCCCAACCTGACCGA
>Ga0302193_10000196_pt1 | contig 54902 bp, 48 predicted proteins | sample II_Bog_E3_3_FD_200228 | JGI IMG/M metagenome (GOLD analysis project Ga0302193, IMG submission 200228) | Peat permafrost microbial communities from Stordalen Mire near Abisko, Sweden - II_Bog_E3_3 | ecosystem: Environmental > Terrestrial > Soil > Wetlands > Peat | place: Sweden: Abisko...
CTGGGCCAATGGCTACAATCCCAAGACCGGACGCCCCAACTTCATCGACGATAACCGTCCGGGCGCGCCCAACGGCGCCGAAAAGGGCAAGTCGGTGTTTGCCTCGCCGAGCTTCCTGGGCGGCAAAAACTGGATGCCGATGGCCTATTCGCAGCAGACCGGGCTGTTCTACATCCCGTCGAACGACTGGGGCATGGACATCTGGAACGAGCCGATCACCTATAAAAAGGGTGCGGCCTATCTCGGTGCGGAATTCACGATCAAGCCGATCGCGCCCGATCACATCGGCGCGCTGCGCGCGATGGACCCGACGACCGGCAAGATCGTGTGGGAATACAAGAACAAGGCTCCGCTGTGGGGCGGCGTGTTGACCACCGCCGGCAATCTCGTGTTCACCGGCACGCCCGAAGGCTATCTGAAGGCGTTTGACGCCAAGACGGGCCAGGAACTGTGGAAATTCCAGACCGGTTCGGGCGTCGTCGGTTCGCCGATCACCTGGGAACAGGACGGCGAACAATATGTCGCGGTCATGTCCGGCTGGGGCGGCGCGGTGCCGCTGTGGGGCGGCGAAGTTGCCAAGACGTTCAAGGAAATCAGCCAGGGCGGTTCGCTCTGGGTGTTCAAACTGCCCAAGCACTAAAAAAGTCGCGCGCCCGCTCTCCCAACCGGGAGAGCGGGTAACGACAAATCTGGAAACACAGGCTATGCTCAGCGCGTTCAACGACAGGATGACGGGCGTGCCGATGGAGCGGGTACTGATTGTCGACGATCATTCGCTGGTGCGCGACGGATTGCGCAGCCTGCTCGAAATCAGCTTTCCCGACTGCGATATTCTGGAGGCCGGTGCGCTGGCCGAAGCGGTAGCCGCGCTGCAGACCGCAGGCGAAGTGGACATGGTCCTGCTCGACCTCAACATTCCCGACGTCTCGCGCTTTTCCGGGCTCAATACGCTGCGCGATGCCTTTCCCAGCATTCCCGTGGTGATGGTTTCGGGCGCGCTGGACCGCAACACCGTGCGCGAGGCGCTGGCCGCAGGGGCCGCCGGGTTCATTCCCAAATCCCTGAAACGCAACGAGATCATCGAAGCGCTCAAGCAAGTGCTCGAAGGGGAAATCTATATCCCCAGCGTGCTCGATCAGGATAACGATGCCGCGCGCGAAGAGGCCTCGATCCTCGGCCGCATCGAAGCGTTGACCCCGCAACAGAAAGTTGTGCTGCGCCATCTCGTCAACGGCAAGCTCAACAAGCAGATCGCCTATGAACTCGATGTCTCGATGACCACGGTCAAAGCGCATGTCTCGGCGATCCTGCAAAAACTGAGCGCCTATTCGCGTACCCAGGCGGTGATCCTGGCGAACAAGGTCGGTTTTCACTGAACGCCGGACGCAATCAGCTCATCAACGTTCGCATCAGCGCGCGCAATTGCGCCGGTTTGACCGGCTTGTGCAGCATGGCAAGGCCAGCGCCCTGCACTTTCGCTTTCACTTCTTCGCTGCGATCGGCGGAAATGATCAGCGCGGGCGTGCGCGTACCCAGACGATCGCGCAGCGCAGCGATAGCGTCATCGCCCAACTGACCATCATCGAGATGATAGTCGGCGATGATCAACGCCGGCGGCCATGACGCGGGCGGAGCCCCCTGCGCGATCTGACCCTGCGCGATGCGGGCTGTCAGCGCGTCAAGCGAAGGCGCGGTCAGCACGCGATAGGACCAGCGTTCGAGCAGCGCCTCCATCCCCTGAAGAATGGCCGGATCGTTATCGAGGATCAGCACGCTGCCGCCGCCGCCGACGTCTTCATGGCGTTCGCGACCGCGCGCCACCGGCGATGCTTCGCGCAAGCGCTCGCCCAGCGGCACCCACACCGCGAATTGCGACCCCTCGCCCGGCACGGACGACACTTCGACCCTGTGCCCCAGCGCTTCGCTGGCGCGCTTGACGATGGCCAGGCCAAGGCCGTTTCCGGCCGGGCCACGATCATGCGAAAGGCGGCGGAATTCTTCAAAGATCGTGGCGAAATGTTCGGGCGCGATCCCTCGCCCGGTATCGTTGACCGCGATCCGCGCAAAGCCGTCGTGCGCCGTGACTTCGACCACGACTTCGCCCTGGCGCGTATAACGCAGCGCATTCGATACGAAATTCTGCAGGATACGGCGCAGCATGCGCACATCGGACTGCACCCACAGCCCGCTGTCGGGAATGCGCAAATTCAGCCCCGCCTGTTTGGCCGGAGTGGCAAATTCGATGCGCAGCGCGCCGAGCATGCGGTCGATTTCGATCGAGCCGATCTCGGGCTTGACCGCACCGGCATCGAGCCGCGAAATTTCAAACAACGCTTCCAGCAATTCCTCGACCGAATCCAGCGCAACCCCGGTCTGACGCACCAGCGCGCGCGTCGGCAAAGCCAGGCGTCGCTCGCTCAACGCCGCGACAAACAGCCGCGCGGCGTTGAGCGGCTGCAGCAGGTCGTGGCTCGCCGCCGCCAGAAAGCTGGTCTTTGAGCGGTTGGCGACTTCGGCAGCGATCTTGGCCGCGAGCAACTGTCCCTCGACCACACGACGCTCGGCCACTTCGGCCTCGAGCGCGCGGGTGCGTTCGGCAACGCGCCGTTCAAGCGTTTCGGCCGCCTCGCGCAAAGTGCGCTCGTAAAGCGCGCGATCGGTCACATCGTCAAAGCTGTAGGCCATGCCCCCCGACTGGATCGGAGTGGAACGGATCTCGACCACCCGATCGCCCAAGCGCCCCATCGCCGCGCGGCGATCGCCCGGCCCGGCGCGCCAGGACAGAATGTCTTCATCGAGCCCCATCGCGCGGCAATGCGCGACCAGCCCATCGTGCAGCGCAATCGCGCCGTGATCGTCCGTCGGCAGCCCCAAAAGGCGCGCAAGCCCGCCATTATAGACCTGAAGCGCGCCTTCACGGTCATAGAGGCACACGCCCTCGGACAGGGTATCGAGCGTTGCCTGAAGCGCGAGGTTGTGTTCGGCCAATTGGCGGGCATGCTGGCGCGCTTCTTCGACTTTGACCCCGGTAATGTCGGTATAGATCCCGACCACGCCGCCTTCCGAGGTGCGCATCTCGTTGATCTGAAACCAGCGACCGTCGGCCAGCGCCTGAATATGTATGCCGCGCGCATGGGTATGCCGCGCGAGCCGCTCTGCCACCCAGCGATCGGGCGACACCATCGAACCGATCGTGCGCCGCCCGCGCGCGACGGCCTGCGCCAGCTCGCTGAAGCGCGCATCGTCGTCGAGATCGGCGAGTTCGGGCCATAGCTTGCGAAACGCGGTGTTCGACATGACCAGCCGGTCGTCGGCATCATAGAGCGCAAACCCGTCGGTCAGCGATTCGATCGCATCGCGCAAACGCGTGCGCATCGATTCCGCCGCGCTGTGGGCCTCGGCAATATCGGCATTGGCGCGCGACAATTGTGCAAGCGCGGCTTCGAGTGCCATCGTCCGGTCGCGCACCAGCGCTTCGAGCGTGATCGCCGTCTCGAACATGGAAAAGGCGCTGCCCTCAAAGGAACTCGCCCGCTCGACCCGATCGATCAGCGCGGCATTGATCACTTCAAGCTGTTCAACCCGCGCCTTGAGCGCGGTCACCTCATCCGTTGCGGAAAGCAGGCCGGCGGGCGCGCTCATCGTCCGATGGCAAGCCCGCTCAGAGTCTGGTTGATATGCGCGGCGCGAAACTGTTCGCCATACGTATTGAACCCGACGACCCCGCGTCGGCTGTAAAGTTGCGACACGGCGCCCGACAACTGCCGACTTTCGGCATCGATGCGGTTGAGCACGCAATCGAACGCTATGACATGATCGATCCCGCCGACATCGCTGTCGATCTGGTCGAACAGCGTTTCCAACTGGCTCAGCCGATCGAGCGGCTGCCCCACGGTCAGCACCACGCCGCTGTCGATCGCGCAATAGAAGGTCAGGCTGCCATCGGGATTGACCGACTGGATCGCGCGCACATAATGCCCGCCGCCGGCGCGGACCATCGGCGGATGCGCTGCGAAAAAGGCGGAATTGAGCGGCTCACCGACAAAACCCGGCGACGTGCCACCGGCGACGCGGCGGTATTCGTCTGCGGCAGGGCGGGCATTGATTTCATGGACCACGCGGGCATTGGGATCGGCCGCGGTCACCACCATCTTTTCCGCGCCGGGCACATAATGCTGCGCGCTGAACGCATGCAAGGGGCGGCGGCTGGCAAGCATGACCACCACCGCCGCATCGGTCAGGAAGCGGTCGCCGACAAGAATCCCGGTTTCGCGAAACAGCATGCCATCGCCCGAAGATCCGCCGACCAGCAGAGTCTGGCCCAGCGCTTCCTGCACGGTCATCGCCAGCAATTCCTCGCGATGCGACAGGCCGTCGACCAGGAACAACGCAGCCTGATTGGCAAAGCCGTCGACCGCCAGCGCATCGCGATTGATCAGGCCCGCCATGGCGCGAATGGCGCGCGCCCCGCTTGCCGGGTCGAAATGGTCGAGATCGTCGAAGCAATGCACCGCCATGCGAAAGCTTTCCGCCGGAAAGCCGATGAACACGACGCAATCCTCGTCATAGCCGCGATCGCTGAGTTCGCCCGCACTCGTGCAGCCCACCAAGGGCACATCGCCGACCGCGCGCGCAATCGCACCGGCAAGCGGCTGTCGAACAAAACGATGCGAACAGAATACGATAGCGCCCGCGAGTGCGCGCCCGTCCAGCCCTCGGGCAAGATCACGAGCCACCGCATCCGCATCACCGCAGCGCGACGTTATGACGATCAGATCGTCGTCCACGCAGGACTTTGCCAAGCTATCCTCTCCCGCAGCTTGCGACTTGTTGCCGCCTTGATCGCCCCCGCCCGCTCTTTGGCGGATTGCATCATGGGCGATGCCAGCCTTAGCCCCGGAAAACGCCGCTTGATAGGCCAGGCGGACAAATGCCTATGTCAGGCTGTCTCGGCAATGGAACAGCGGGCTCTGGAGAACGGGAACAGTGCGCTCAGGCGTCCGATCCGCGCGGCGGCTCTCCCGCGCTGACAAGAAGGTCGACTTCGGCATCGTCGAACAGGCGCGCGCGGGCGATAAAGCGCATGTCTTCGCTCGTTTCCAGACTCATCCCCGCCGCGCGCCCCGGCGCCGCGTCGAGAACCAATTGGCTGTAACGCCAATAGGCAAACTGCGTCTCGCCGATCCAGACCGGCGTATCACCCGCAATGCACCCCAGCAGGACATCACCCGCGCCAACGCGGAATTCACCGCGCAGGAAACACATCGGCGCCGATCCGTCGCAACATCCGCTCGACTGATGCAACATGATCGGCCCATGCCGCGCGATCAGCGCGGCAATCAGCGCCTCGGCCGCCGGCGTCGCAATGACGCGCGGCGGCGCGAGAGCCAGATCCGGCTCAGCCAACCGCACCGACCAGCACCGTGACTCCGCCATCGGCAAAGTTGGCAATGTCGGCAGTCGTCGCCTGACCTTCGGGCGATCCGAGCGAGGCAGCCATGGCCGCCGCATCGGCAAAGAACAGTTGCGCCACGCGGTAATACGCCGGTTTTGACCCATCGGGCCCGGGCAGCCCCTTGATCAGCACCGCGCGGTCGATGCCCTTGACTTTGCCGACCAGCGGCATGTGCGTCTGTTCGTAATAGGCTTCGAACGCCGCCGGATCGCTGGGTTCGTTATAGAGCACGGTCACCACGACCGCACCGGTTGCATCAGACATCGTTTTCTCCCGACAGGCTTGGCGGCGCGAAACGGGCCTTCCCCCGATCCGCGCCGCATGAGGATCAGAAGAACCCGAGCTTTTTCGGGCTGTAGCTGACCAGCATGTTCTTCGTCTGCTGATAATGGTCAAGCATCATCTTGTGCGTTTCGCGCCCGATGCCCGATTGCTTGTACCCGCCGAACGCGGCGTGGGCGGGATAGGCATGATAGCAGTTGGTCCAAACCCGCCCGGCCTGGATCGCCCGGCCAAAACGATAGCAGGTGTTGGCATCGCGGCTCCACACCCCGGCGCCAAGGCCAAAGGCCGTGTCGTTGGCGATGGCCAGCGCTTCTTCTTCGCTGCGGAAAGTCGTCACCGAGAGGACAGGACCAAAGATTTCCTCCTGGAAAATCCGCATCTTGTTGTGCCCCTTGAGCACGGTCGGGGTAACGTAATAGCCCTCGGCCAGATCGCCGCCATGGACCGCGCGCGCGCCGCCGGTCAGCACTTGGGCACCTTCGCCGCGCCCGATGTCGATATACGACAGGATCTTTTGCAGCTGCTCGTTCGAAGCCTGCGCGCCGATCATCGTCGAGGGATCGAGCGGATTGCCCATCTTGATCGCCTCGACCCGCGCGATGGCCCGCTCCATAAAGCGGTCATAGATCGATTCATGGATCAGCGCGCGGCTCGGGCACGTGCAGACTTCGCCCTGGTTGAGCGCGAACATGGCAAAGCCTTCGAGCGCCTTGTCGAAGAAATCGTCGTCATGCGCGGCGACGTCGGCAAAGAAGATGTTCGGGCTCTTGCCGCCCAGTTCCAGCGTCACCGGAATGAGATTTTCGCTGGCATATTGCATGATCAGCCGACCGGTCGAGGTTTCGCCGGTAAACGCGATCTTGGCGATGCGCTTGCTGGTGGCGAGCGGCTTGCCCGCTTCGAGGCCAAAGCCGTTGACGATGTTGAGCACGCCTTCGGGCAGAATGTCGGCAATCAGTTCGGCCAGCACGAGGATCGACATCGGGGTCTGCTCGGCAGGCTTGAGCACCACGCAGTTGCCCGCCGCGATCGCCGGAGCCAGCTTCCACGCGGCCATCAGGATCGGAAAGTTCCACGGAATGATCTGGCCGACGACGCCGAGCGGTTCGTGAAAGTGATAACCGACGGTATCTGCGTCAATTTCCGAAATCGAGCCTTCCTGCGCGCGGATACAGCCCGCGAAATAGCGGAAATGGTCGATCGCCAGCGGAATGTCGGCGGCCAGGGTTTCGCGGATCGGCTTGCCGTTGTCGATCGTTTCGACCAGCGCGAGCAGATCGAGATTGGCTTCGAGCCGGTCGGCGATCCGCAACATGACATTCGAGCGTTCGCCGGGCGCAGTGCTGCCCCATCCGGGGCTCGCCTTGTGCGCAGCATCGAGCGCGGCCTCGATGTCTTCGGCAGTGCCGCGCGCGACCTGACACACCGGCTTTCCGGTCACGGGCGACAGATTGTCGAAATATTGCCCGCGCACCGGGGCGACCCAGCGACCGCCGATGAAATGGTCTAAGCGCTCCTTGATCAGCGACTTGCCCGCGAACTTGGCCAAGGCCTCTTGCAGCATCGAACTCTCCTGAACCATGCGCCGTCGCAGCATTCCCGACGGGCGCGATACACCACGCCAATTTGCGCGGGCCCACTGCAGGCGCCAATTGTACCTTGGAACGAGGGCGATCAGGACGGCTGCGGAGTGACACCGACGAGCGCGCGGCCCGCGTCGTGCCAGCCGTCGATCCCTTCGGGCAGCCAAAAGATACCCGCCATGCCCGCGCGGGCCAATCGCCGCGCGGCATTCCAGCTCATCCAGCAATCGGCGCGGCAAAACACCACGATCGGCCCATGCGGATGATCGCGCCGCCATGCCGCGACATGCTCCGCCAGCGCGCGCCACAACGCGGGATCGACCGGCGCGCGTCCGGTTTCGGGGAACCACAAGGCGCCCGGAATCGTCTCGTGCAGCTCGGCCAGAGACCAGTGACCGTCGGCATCGCGCACCGCACCTTCGGCAGGCAGGACATCGAGGAACAAGCCATCCGCGCCCAACGCCAGCGCCGTCGCCATGGCCATGCGCGCCGCCGGGTCCGGCAACCGGTCGATCACGGCGCGATAGCGCGCGCAGCGATAGCCCTCATCATCGAACAGCGCGTCCCGGGCGCATGCATCCCGCGCAAGGACAGCCAGCAGGGCCGCCCCCGCGATGACAGCACGTCGGCTCAGCCCGGTCTTGTGCAAATCGCTCATGCCTTCTCCCTTGGACCTATTTTACAAGGTCGCGACACAGTCTACATAGGCTCTTGGTATGAGAGGATGGAAAACAGGCTCGGCGCTGATCGCGCTCTTGGCGGGTGTCGCGCATGCGGCCACCCCGCCCGATCCGCTGCATTCCCCGATGTGGGACATGCAGGCCGAGCGGCTGTTTGGCCACGACACCGTCACCTTCGACCCGCGCGTGCGGATGTCCGTGCCGATGCTGGCGGAAAACCAGCATGTCTTTCCCCTGACGCTCGACGCGCGCGCCCTGCCCCATGTCCGGCGCATCGTCGTGCTGGTCGATCTCGATCCGATTCCCGTGCCGATCGATTTCGCGCCGGGCAAGGCCGCGCCCTGGCTGGCCTTGCGCATCAAGCTCGATCAGCGCACGCCGGTGCGCGTCGCGGCGCAGACCGATGACGGCGTCTGGCATGTCACCGGGGTCTGGGTCGATGCGGCAGGCGGCGGCTGCTCCGCCCCGCCCGCCAGCCGCGCGCGCGGCGATTGGGCCGATCATCTGGGCGAAGTGCGCGGCGCGGTCTGGCATACGGCAGAGGCGACCCGGCTGCGCTTTTCGCTGCGTCATCCGATGGATACCGGGCTGGTCGACAATATCCCCGCCTACAATCTCGAAACCGTGCGCATTACCGCAGGCGGCGAAGACATCGCGCGCTTGACGGTGTCGGGCTCTGTCTCGGAAGATCCGGCGTTCACGCTGTTGCTGCCCGCGAACGAGATGCGACCGATCGCGATCGCCATGCGCGACAGCAACGGGCGCGAATTTTCAGGCCGCCTGCCATGACGCTGTGGTCGCGGCGGCATGCCCTGGGCGCGCTGGGCGCCGCCGCACTGTGCGGAACCGCGCGCGCCGAACGCTTTGCCGGGCATTACCAACCACAGGCAGAACTGCTGGCCGACGGTGTCTGGGTGGTGCGCGGCAGCGATGCGCCGATCGGCTTCGACAATGGCGGGGCGATTGCCAACAGCGTCATTCTGGCAAGCGAAGCCGGGCCGATCCTGTTCGATTGCGGCCCATCGCAACGCTATGGCGCGGCCCTGTCCGCGCTGGCGCGGCGCCTGACCGGAAAAACGCCCGCGCTGGCGCGGCGCCTGACCGGAAAAGCGCCCGCACTCGTCCTGATCAGCCATCTTCACCCCGATCACGCGCTGGGTGCCTCGGCATTCGATCCCGCGCTGGTCGGCGCCTTGCCCGGAACGATTGCAGACATCGAACGCGACGGGCCCGGCATGTCGGATGCGATGTTCCGCATGCTCGCCGACTGGATGCGCGATACGCGGCTGGTCCTGCCGGGGCGGCGTCTCGCGCCCGGCGCGCTGACGATCGGCGGGAGGCGCCTGACGCTTTATGCGATGCGCGGACACAGCGCCTGCGACCTGGTGGTCAAGGATGAACAAAGCGGCGTGTTGCTCGCCGGAGATCTGGTGTTTCATGACCGTGCGCCTGCGACGCCGCATGCCAACCTCGCCCAATGGCGCGCCTCGCTCGATCAGCTGAGCGCCATTCCACACGGCCTGTTGGTGCCGGGGCACGGCCCGGTCGATCGCGACGGCAGCGCGATTGCGCAGACGCGCGACTGGCTGACCTGGCTCGATGGCGCGCTGCATCAGGCGGCGGCCCAAGGGCTCGACATGACCGAGGCGGGCGACATGCCGATCCCGGCGCGGTTCGCCGCGATGGCCGCCGCGCGCTATGAACTGCAACGCAGCGTCAGCCACTTCTATCCAGCCATCGAAGCCGCCCTGCTGCCGCGCATCGACGGATAATTCAGCCGATTGCGCGATCAATGCCTGCCGAGCAACCGGTGCTTCATGCGGTGCAGTCCCCACCACATGCCGCCTGTCACCACCGGCACCAGACCGCCGATCCACAGCGCCGCATCGATCCGGGGATCGGCATGTTCGGCCGCCTTGAGCATAGTGCCGATCAGGCCGATGCCGTAATAGCTCAGCGCCACCACCGACAGCCCTTCGACCAGTTGCTGGAGGCGCAATTGCAGGCTCGATGACCGTTCCATCGATTCGAGCAGGCGCGCATTCTGGTTTTCGATCCGCGTCTCGATCCGCGTGCGCAACAAAGCGGCAAACCGGTCGGCGCGCCGCGACAGCTCGTCGACCCGCCGGACATGCGCCGAACACGTGCGCACCGCGGGCAAAAGGCGCCGCTGCGTAAAATCGGTCAGCGAGGGATAGCCCGCAATCGCACGCGGCGCGCAATCGTCGAGCCGTTCCTCCACCAGCCGCGCATAGGCCTGGGTCGCGCTCATGCGAAACCCGCCGCGCGTCGACAGCGCCATCAGATCGAGCGACAGCGCCGAGACATGATCGAGCAGCATGTCGTCGGTCACATCGGGCCGCGCCACCTCATTCGCCAGTTCGCTGAGCGCTTGCTCGATCCGCCCGAGTTCGCCCCAGGCCGCTTGCGCCACCGGCAGCCCCATCAGCGCCAGATTGCGATAATTGCCCAATTCCTGCAACCGCTGCACCAGCCGCGACAGATCCCCCGGCGCAAGGTCGGGCGCGGCAATCAGCAAATGGCCAAAGCCCCCCGCGCCAATACGGAAATCCGACCAGATCCGGACCCGACCGATCGCCTGATCGCCAAGATGGCAACTGACCATGTCGCTGTCGACGAAGCCGATGGTCGGCAGCAAGGCCTCCGCCTCGGCCTCGCTGCGCACAATCGCGATCCGCGTCGCGCGCAAGGTCTCGCCGGGAAATGCGGCGACCCAGTCGAGCGCCGGATGACTGTCAAAACCGCGACCAATCGCGAGAGAATCGACAAACAGCGTCAACCCGCTGGCTTCGCTATGGGCTTCCCACACGAACGGCACACCGGCGATCATGCCCTGGCAATGGCGCGGATTACCCGAAGGTTCGAGCGTCGCAACCCCATTGCCCAACACCGCGCGCTCGGCGAGGCGCATCGGTTCATCGACCAGCCGCAGCACCTGAATCACCACCATCGGCGCGCGCAGCGCGGGCCAGCGCCGCAAATGCATCTCGCTCACCACCTGCCGACGCAGCGGATGTTCCCTCCAACCCATTTCACACCCCCTCACCGTGCCGCCAAACAAGGGGGCAAACGCGCACCGCCCGCAATGGTGCTTTCGACCAGTATCAGCCCGCTCGCTTTCGGAGCGCAGACGGCTTAGTGGCCCGAACGATGACCTATGATCCGCAACGCGCGCTGGACTTGCTCCGGGTCGGCTCCGGCCGGGCCGATGCGACGTTTCGCGACGGGCAGGAAGACGCGATCCGGCATTGCGTCGAAGGGCGCGGGCGGCTGCTCGTCGTGCAAAAGACCGGCTGGGGCAAAAGCTTCGTCTATTTCATTGCCGTGAAGTTGCTGCGCGAGGCAGGCAGCGGACCCGCGCTGTTGATTTCGCCGTTGCTGTCGCTGATGCGCAACCAGATTGCCGCCGCCGAACGCATGGGCGTCCGCGCCGCGACGATCAATTCGGACAATGTCGACGAATGGCGCGATGTCGAGGCCCGGCTGGCAAGCGGCGACATCGACATCCTGCTGATTTCGCCAGAGCGACTGGCTAACGAGCGGTTCCGCGCGCATGTTCTGGCCGGGATGGCCGCGCGCATCGCCATGCTGGTCATCGACGAGGCGCATTGTATTTCCGACTGGGGCCACGATTTTCGCCCCCATTACCGTCTGCTCGAACGGATCGTCAAAACGCTTCCGCCCAATGTGCGCCTGCTCGCCACCACGGCGACCGCGAATGACCGCGTGATGGGCGACCTTGCCGACGTGCTCGGGCCAGACCTTGCCGTTTCGCGCGGCGACCTGAACCGCGCCTCGCTGACGCTGCAGACGATCCGCCTGCCGAGCCAGGCCGAGCGCCTGGCCTGGCTGGCCGAACGCCTGGCCACGCTGCCGGGGCACGGGATCATCTATACGCTGACCGTGCGCGATGCCCATCTGGTCGCCGACTGGCTCAAGTCCCGGGGCTTTGCCGTCGAGGCCTATACCGGGCAATCGGGCGCACTTCGCGAAGACCTCGAAGACGCGCTGATCACCAACCGGGTCAAGGCGCTGGTGGCCACGACCGCGCTGGGCATGGGCTATGACAAGCCCGATCTCGCCTTTGTCATCCATTACCAGATGCCGGGCTCGGTGGTCGCCTATTATCAGCAAGTCGGACGCGCCGGGCGTGCTCTGCCCTCGGCCTACGGCATCCTGCTCAGCGGTCAGGAAGAAGCGGACATCAACGCCTGGTTCATCCGCAGCGCCTTTCCCACGCGCGCCGAGGTCGCCGAAGTGCTGCACGCGCTTGAGCAGGCGGAACATGGCCTGTCGGTCCCCGAACTGCTTGGCCGCGTCAATCTGAGCATGGGGCGCATCGACAAGACGATCGCCCTGCTTGCGCTCGAATCCCCCGCGCCGATCGCCAAACAGGGAACGAAGTGGCAATTGACCGCAGCCGAACTGAGCGATGGTTTCTGGGCGCGTGCCGAACGGCTGACGCAATTGCGGCACGATGAAAACCGGCAGATGCAGGCCTATGTCGCCCTCCCCTTTGGCGAACACATGGGCTTTCTGATCCGCGCGCTCGACGGCGATCCCGGCCTCGTCACCGCGCCGACGCTCCCGCCGCTGCCGACCACGATCAGCGCCACCATAACGCAGGATGCCATCGCCTTTTTGCGCCGGACCAGCCTGCCGGTCGAGCCGCGCAGGAAATGGCCGATCGGCGGCATGCCGCAGTACCGCATCAACGGATCGATTGCCGCCGGTCGACAGGCCATGCCGGGAAAAGCCCTGTGCTACTGGGGCGATGCCGGTTGGGGCAGCCTTGTCCGCCAAGGCAAAACGCGTGACGACCGGTTTGCCGATGATCTGGTTCAGGCCTGCGCGACGATGATCCGCGAATGGAACCCCCAGCCCCGTCCGACATGGGTGACATGCGTGCCGTCGCTGCGCCATCCGGCGCTCGTTCCCGATTTTGCCGCGCGGCTGGCGGCGGCACTCGGCCTGCCGTTTCTGACGACTATCGCCCGGACCGATGCCCGGCCCGAACAAAAGACCATGGCCAACAGCACGCAACAGGCGCGCAATGTCGACGGTTCGCTCGCGCTCGCAGGGCCTCCGCTGCCGGGCGGGCCGGTCATCCTGATCGACGATCTGGTCGATTCCCGCTGGACTTTGACCGTGGCCGCCTGGCTGTTGCGTCAGGGCGGCAGCGGCGCGGTCTGGCCCGTGGCGCTCGCCCAGACGGGGCATGATCAATGAGCGGCGCGCTGTCCCCCAATACCCAGGCGATCCTGCTGCTCACCGCCCCGCTGATCCTCGGACGCGGCAAATCGTCGTCGGACCTGCTGACACCCGGAGAATACAAGCGGCTCGCCCGCCATTTGCGCGATCTGCAACGCCAGCCCGCCGACCTCGTCGCCCCCGATGCGACCGACCTGCTGCGGGCCTGCGACGCAATGGTCGACGCTGCGCGCCTGCAACGCCTCCTGGCGCGGGGCTTTCTGCTCGGCCAGGTCATCGAGCATTGGCGCGCCCGCGCCATCTGGGTGATCAGCCGCGCCGATCCGGAATACCCCCGGCGGCTCAAAGCGCGCCTGCGCGAGGATGCCCCGGCCATTCTCTATGGCTGCGGCGACAAGGCCTTGATGGAAACGGGCGGGCTGGCCGTGGTCGGATCGCGCCATGTCGACGAGGCCTTGATCGACTATACGACAGCCGTCGGCGCGCTGGCGGCAGGCGCCGAACGGACGATCGTTTCGGGGGGCGCCAAAGGCATCGATCAGGCGGCGATGCGCGGCGCGCTCGAAGCCGGCGGCAGGGTGCTCGGCATGCTGGCCGACAGTCTGGAAAAAACGGCCATGAACAGGGCCCAGCGCGGCCCTCTGCTCGATGGCCGCCTACTGCTGCTGTCGCCCTATGACCCAAGCGCCGGATTCAATGTCGGCAACGCCATGCAGCGCAACAAGCTGATCTATGCGCTGGCCGATGCGGCGCTGGTGATCAGTGCCGATCTGAACAAGGGCGGCACCTGGGCCGGCGCCGTGGAGCAGCTCGATACGTTGCGGTTCGTGCCCGTCTTTGCGCGATCGACGGGCGCGCCATCGCCCGGCCTCGACGCCTTGTGCGGCAAAGGCGCAATGGCCTGGCCAGACCCGCAAGACAGCGAGGCGCTAAACGCGGTTTTTGCCGTGACGCAGCCCGCGCCCGCATCGTCGCGCCAGACCGATCTGCCGCTCCTTTTCCGCGACTGACTCCGTTCAGCGCAGCTTGGCCCCGGTCAGCGCAGCTTGGAGATGCCCAATTGATCGGCTTTGGCGCGGTCTTTGACGGATTCCTCGCTGCGCGTCAGGGCCTTGGCGATCGCCTTGAGCGCCATGCCCTTCTTCGCCAAAGCATGCAGCTTCTGGATCTCGCCGGCAGTCCAGGGCTGCCGATGTCTTTCGAACGGTTTGGTCATCGCCGGAACCTAGCCCACGTGCGGGATCTTTTCCAGCGCAGCCATGGGCATTCCGACAGGGAGCTTGCCGCGCAGTGCAAAAGTTCGCCTGGCATCACGGGCAACTTGGTGCCAGGTAAAACCTCGTGAATCAGCAACGCCACCCCCGCCTTCAGAGCCAACGCGCCGCAACGCGCCTGTCGCCATGCTCACAAATCTGAGTTTTGCAGGTGGGTTCGTCATGGGCCTGGTCAGCAGCCTGCATTGCATCGGCATGTGCGGCGGCATCTCGACCGCCATCGTCCTGTCGCTGGATCCCGACAAGGGCCTGGCGCGCCGGATCGAATTGACGGCCAGTGCCCAGGCCGGTCGGGTGTTGTCCTATACGCTGGCCGGTTGCCTGGTCGGCGCGCTGGGGGCGGGCGCGCTGGGGCATCTCGATCACCCGTTGCTGTACCGCGTGTTGCGATCGGCGGCCGCGCTGGCGCTGGGCTGGATGGGCCTGTCGATGACCGGGCTGGCGCCGCGCATCCGGCCGCTCGACAACGCCTTCCTCGCCATTTCGGAAAACATGGGCAAGCTGCAGCGCCGATTGCCCTTCGGATCGCGGTCGGCGGCCTTGCTGTCGGGCATGGCGTGGGGGTTCGTGCCTTGCGGCATGGTCTATGGCGCGCTGTTTTTTGCGATGGCGACCGGCTCGCCCCTCGCCGCCGCCCGGCTCATGGCGGGATTCGGCCTTGGCACGGTCCCCCTGCTTGCCGTCGGGACCATCGCCACCGGATCGCTGCGCCCCCTGGCCCGTCGCCGGGGCATCCAGATCGCCGCGGGCATCCTGCTGGTTGCCCTTGCCGCATCGACAGCGATGATTCGGCCCGAAACCATCGCCGCGATGTGCGGTATTTGATGCATGCACCTTCAGCCGGCGGGCGACTGGCACTCGCCCAGCGCCCTGCGGCGGATACCACCAGGATATTGCCGGGTGTCCGGGCTATCGCTGCGTGGATTTTCCCGCGTTTTGCCGCTAGCGGTGTCCGTTCCTCTATCCAGGGAAGTTTCAAGCGATGAACAACAATGACCTTGCCGATACCATTGCGGCCGCACACGGGCTGACCAAGGCCGATGCGCGCAAGCTCGTCGACAGCGTGTTTGCCGAGATTGCCGAAGCAGCAGCCAAAGGCGATGAAATCAGCCTGAACGGCTTCGGCAAGTTCAAGGTGAAGGCGACCGAGGCCCGCGAAGGCCGCAATCCGTCGACCGGGGCGACCATCCAGATTGCGGCTTCGAAGAAGCTGACATTCGCGCCCGCCAAGGCCGTGAAGGACAAATTGAACGGCTAATCCGACAGAAGCGCCCTGCCTGCTGCAGGGCGCTTCTGGACCAGGGCCTTTGCCAGCACGCTGCGCGACGCCGAAGTCCGCATCGGTATGGATGGCCAAGAGCGCTGGATGGACGCCATCTTCATCGAGCGCCTCTGGCGATCCCCGAAGTACGATTGCGCCTGTCTCCACCCCTTCGAGACGGAAGGCGGGACCGCCTCATTCCCCATCGGGAGATGCCGGCAAATCGCGTCCATGCGCGACCGGCAGATGCCATCCCCGGCGGATCGCCATCACCCGCAGACCAAAGCAGACCAGTCCTCCCGCAAGTGCGATGATGACGACGGGAAGATGTAGCTGGCTGCCGCCCACCACGACCACCGCGCCGGCCAGAGCCGCAACCGCGTAAAGATCCGAACGAAGCACGGCCGGAACTTCGGCGAGAAGCACGTCGCGCGCAACTCCGCCGCCAATGCCGGTCAACATCCCCAGCAGCGCAGCCATGACCGGGCTCAAGCCATATGACATCGCCTTCTCCGTCCCCGCGACGGCGAACAGGGCCAAGCCTGCAGCATCGAGCATGCGAACCGGATTGCGCAATTTCTCGATCACCGACGACCAGAAGAAACACAGCACACCCGCCGATATCGATACCGCAAGATAGCGCCAATCCTTCAGCGCGGCGGGCGGCACCGCGCCGATCAGCAAATCGCGCGTGATCCCGCCAAAAGTGGCGGCCGCAAAGGACAGGACAAGAATACCGAAGATATCGAGTCGCCGCCTCACACCGGCCATCGCCCCGCTGAGCGCAAAGGCGAATGTGCCCCCAAGGTCCAGGGCGGTAACCAACGTTCCCAATAGCTCACGCGCAGCCGGGGCCTCAATCGTCATCGGAAGAAAGTCCAAAACACATCATGCGGCCGCGTTCCATGCCGGCGCTGCGGCGGCGACCGTTGCGCAACAGGCCCGCGACGCCGGTTTTGCCGACGCCGCGTCAAAAGGCCAGCCTGAGAGATGCTCATGGAACATGCCCCTGCTGTTTACGCGTCCTTCGGCAGAGTCGATATCACTCTGGCGACGAACGTGTGAAACGCCTCCATGTAATGCCGCAGAAACGTTTCGGTCGAGGCGACGGTGACCTCGCCCGCGTCGTTGATCAGGCCGGGCGTGAAGTGGATATAGGCCTCGGGCGCGTTCATCTGGGGTGAGTTGCAAAAGCCAAGTACGCTGCGCAGGCTCTGCTGCGCAACTGCGGTGCCGATCGCACCGGGCGACGCGCCGATAACGGCGGACGGCTTGTTGGCAAAGCTGTTGGTGCCATAAGGCCGACTCGCCCAGTCGATCGCGTTTTTCAGCCCGCCGGGAATGGAGCGATTATATTCGGGTGTGACGAACAGCAGTGCATCGACAGCCTTGAGCGCATCTTTGAATGCCCTTGCCGACTGCGGAAAATCGGCGTCGTAATCATAGCTGTAGAGCGGCAACTCCGCGAACGATATTTCAGAGAACGTGAGGTTTTCGGGGGCCAGTCGAATGAGCGCCCCGGCAAGCTTGCGATTGATCGATTCCCGCGCGAGGCTGCCGATGAGGTAGCCGACCTTATAGTGCTTCATGTCATGACTTTCCGTGTGTGGGACCAAGGGGAAGCAGTCGCAAGGTATCACCGATCCGCAGCCGTTTCTGCCTGATTATCCGTCTGATACCCCTGATTATCCGTCTTATACCAAGGTGCGATGATCCGGCCCGCCATCCCTCTCGCCCCGCGCCGACGCGTCGATCCCGAACAGTCATTCCGCCAGAAAGTCCACCACAGCGTCCATGTTGCGCTCCGCCGCTTCAACATGGGAAAGATGCGCCGCATGGCTTTACGCCGAGGTCTGGAACCAGGCATTGTCGCGCCGGAAGGCACTGGCCGTCATGCCGATACGCTGCTTGAAAAAGCGCGAGAAATAGGCCGGATCTGCAAACCCCAGATGCTCCGCGATCTGGCCGATACCGGCCGACGTGTAAGTCAGCGACCGCATCGCTTCCAGCAAGAGCCGATCACGCACCACTTCGCCGGGCGCCTTCAGCAACACGGTCCGGCAGGCACGGGTCAGCGTCGGCACCGTCGTACCCAACTGGTCCGCATACCGATCGACGCTCCAGCCTTGTCGAAACGTGCCGTCGACCAGTCCGCGAAACCGCAACGCCAGCGCTTCGGATCGCCCATTGGCCTGCGCCGCGCCCTCGGAACCGGCCATCGCAGCACCAGCCAGCGCCAGGACAAGACCCAGTTGCGCGGCAAGGCACGCCGACAGCGGCCCCGACCATGCGTCCCCGCTTTCCTGCGCAAGGTCGGCAAACAGCGCGCTCAAACGACTTGCCCGCCGATCGCCCCCGCCCTCACCCGCGCCCAGACATTGCACACTCACCGCGCTGCCCAGCGGCGCGGCATCGAAAACCCAGCCGATGCGCGGATCGTGCAACAAGTCATGGGCCAGCGACAGCACCCAGCCCTCGGCATCATCGTCAAAGCGGAACGCATGGATGCATCCGCTGGGCAATATCACCAGAGAAACCGGGGCCAGGTCGCACCGTTGGCCGTCATACGCCAGTTCGCCCCTTCCGCGCTCCAGCAGAAGCAACTGAAAAATGCCAGGATGTGCGTGCGGTGCGATGGTCCATTCGTGCAGGCGAGAGCGTGCCGAAATCGTTTCGATATGCAGGAATTCGGGGCGAAGATCCCCGCTTCCCTCACCATAGAGCGCATAACGCGTGACGGTTCCGGCGACTGACATAGCCTGCCACGTATCGTGCCGATTGATCGAAAAGTCCAATTCTTTGCGCGAAATCGGTATCGGCGAACGCCGGATTTTCACGCATGACGATGCCCATAAGCCAAGGAGAGGCCATGACATTCCGTTTCGACCCCTATTCGCCGCTGATCGATGCCGACCCTTTCCCCGCCTACAAGGTGCTGCGCGACGAACACCCGTGTTTCTGGAGCGAAGAAGCCGGCATGTGGGTGCTGTCGCGCTATGACGACATCCTTGCCGCGCTGACCAACTGGAAACTCTATTCCTCTGCCAAAGGCAATCTGATCGACGAGTTCCCCGGCCGCGCCGGAGCGACGCTCGGCAGTTCCGATCCGCCACGCCACGACCGCCTGCGCGCGCTGATCCAGTCGGCCATGACCAAGCGCGCGCTCGACCATGTGCTCGCCCCCGCGCGCGCCTCGATCCGCGCCCACCTTGCGGCGGTCAAGGATCGCGACAGCTTTGATTTCGTCAACGACCTCGGCTCGAAAGTGACGGTGGACCTGCTGTTCTACCTCTTTGCGCTGCCGCGCGAGGGCGCCGAACAGGTCCGCGAAAATGCCGTGCTGATGGTGCAGACCGACCCGGTTACCCGCCAGAAGACCGAGGCGCACCTTGCCGCCTTTCGCTGGATGGCCGACTATGCCGAGCGCCTGGTTGCCGATCGCAAGAAGCATCCCGGCGATGACCTGCTGTCCAATTTCATCACCGCCGAAGTCGATGGTGAAAAGCTGCTCGACCGCGAAGTTCAGTTGACCGTCACGACGCTGATCATGGCCGGAATCGAGAGCCTGTCGGGCTTCATGGGCATGTTTGCGCTCAACCTCGCCGATTATCCCGACGCCCGCCGCGCGCTCGCGGCAGACCCGGCACTGATCCCCGATGCGATGGAAGAATCGCTGCGATTCAACACGTCGGCGCAGCGGTTCAAGCGCTGTGTCACGCAGGACATCGCGCTTCACGGTCAGACCATGAAGACCGGCGATTTCGTGATGCTCGCCTATGGCTCGGCCAACCGCGACGAACGCATGTTTGCCGATCCCGATGTCTATGACATCACCCGGCGGCCCAAGCGCCATCTCGGCTTTGGCGGCGGCGTACACTCCTGCCTCGGCTCGATGCTGGCGCGCGTCGCCTGCCAGATCGTGTTCGAGGAATTCCTCGCCGCCATTCCGGAATTCAGCCGGATGGACAAGACACTGTCGTGGGTGCCTTCATCGAATTTCCGCAGTCCCAAATCCCTGATGCTTGCAAAGGGCTGAGCGACTGCTTCAATTGACACATTGTTCATCCGCTTTTCGGCAAGCCGTGCCCATGTTGCCGCCGTTGCGGCGGCCGCATACATGCGCCGACAACGACAATTCTGCCAACGGGGTGCGAGGGGCTATTCACCGCTCGCAGATCCGTGGTTGTCAGCGCGGCTTGCGCGGATGGCCGCTGTGTGGGGCGGGCGGGCAATCCTGCCCCACGAAATTGCGGATCTGTTCGGCGGCCTGCTGGGCAAGCCAGGTTCGCCGTTCCGCGAAGTCTCGCGCAGCGATCGCATCATTGCGTTCCTTGATGGCGATTTTTTGCGCTGTTTCGGCGGCGTTGCGTTCGTGCAGCGCAAGGCGGGCATAGCTGAACGCGGCCAGCGTCAAACCGCTGAGCACCAGAATCATGATAAGCGACGCACTGCTGTAGATCGCGGCGAAAGTACGGCGGCGGCGCAGTTCGCGATCGTACAGCCGGTCGTAAGGCACGCCCAAAAGCCCGGCGATCACCTTGAGCGCAACCAACCGCCGTTCAAGGGTTTGCATATCCGGCGCGAGTGGTTCCATCGGCCGGGTGCGGTCGGATTGCCCTTGCGCATCGCTTTCCCACAGCAGCGCATCGGGAAAGCAGGCCTGCTCTCCCTCCCCCGGCGTGCCGCTGGCGATGACCGCAAATACCGGTCGATCGGGATAGAGCCGCTTGAAGGTGCGGATTTCGCTGTCGACCCATTGCGACCTGCGGGCAGCAGGCGAACAGATCACCAGCAAGGCGCGCGACCGCGCCAGCGCCTCTTCCAGCCGAGGGCCGAGCGCAGTCGCGCCCGCAAGCTCATCTTCGTCACGAAACACAGGACGCAACCGTGGCGGGACAGCGCCATATTCGCCCTCAAGCCCCACCAGAGCGCGCGGCACACGGTAGTTTTCGACGGCGCGGTGCAGCCAGCGGGCAGTGCCGATGTCATGATGGCTGTAACTGATGAAAGCAGCAAATTCGCGCGGAGCGAACGCCCCGGCAACGCCTGTCGCCATCCCGGCGATCCGCGTGCCCAGCGATGCAAGTGGATTGCCGGGGACAGATGCGCTATCTCCGCGTGAAACGTTTCCCGTTTGAGTGGAGTTGTGCGCCATGGTCCGATACCTAGCAGCACGCCTTGCGGTCACGGCAACCATTTTTGCAATTGCTCCGGCGACCGCACAAACCGCGCCCCCGGCCGACGCAACGGCCGCACTCCGGCCATCTGCCGCTGCCGACCCGTTCGAACAGGCCATGGCAGCGCGCGCCACGGCCGACTATGCCCGTCGCAACCACGACCCTCTGGCCATGTTGACTGCGGCGCGGATGTTGGGCGAAGTCCCCGTCAGCGGCGATCAGGGCGATGCCGGCTTTACCCCCAAAGCACTCTATGCCGAGGCTCGCACGCTGGCCGATGGCAATGACCTCTTGCTTCAGCAGATCACTGTCGCCGAATCCAACAGTGCACGCGGGGTGCTGTCCTCGGCGTTCGGCAGTGGGCTGGTTCGGCGCGTGCTCATGGTCAACCCGCGCGCCGCCTATCAATTCGTGGTCAATGCCAAAGGGGGCGAACGACTGCGGCTTGGTGCGATCGGCGCGCCGGGCACAGCCCTGTTGATGCGCATGCTCGATCAGTTCGGCAAGACTGTCTGCCTTGACGATCATGGGGATTATGCCCCCGTCTGCCAGCTTACACCGACCGTCGACGCCCGCTTTCGCGTCGATATCCAGAACAAGAGCGAACAATCGAGCCAGACCGTCGTCCTGAGCAATTGATGCAGACCATTCCATGGCGTTTTTCGCGTCATTGGCCGGTATAGATTTCGCCGATCGAAAATCCGCCCCCACTTGCCAACAGATCCTTGATCGGTCCGGCGACACGCACCGCGAGACGCTGCCCGTCAATGCTGCGCAGCAGCGCGCGCAGCGCAACCGGCGGCTTCGCCACGACGACCGCGACAACGTGGTCGGTGCCATAGGGCGCTACAACGCGATTTTCGACCAGAGGCAGCTTGCCGCCCGGCCCCAGTTGCCCATCACCGTCTTCATCGGTCAGCGGAAAAAGGCGCTGTATGGTTCCATCCGAGGCAAGGTTGAAAATGGTGGCGTAACCCGGCGCTGCGTTTGCCCCGCCACCGGTGGTGCGCAGATCAATCGCAACCTTTGCACCTTGGGCATAGCGGACACCGTTGGGCTTGGGTCCGACCTCGATCCGCACCGTACTTTCATTCATCAACGGCCGAAGCGCCTCGACCGTATTCCATTTTTCAATCACTCCGCGCAAGCCCGCGACGGTTGTAACCCCTTCCGCCACCACGTCGCCCGAACGATGGAACACTTTGCCTTTTGTCGGATCCCAGATGAAATCGGCATCCTCGCGGTGCCCGACCTCTTGCCAGGGCACATCGGCCCCATGAATGGCCTGCACAGCCCCGCCGTTCAGGACAAACAACCCCGGCAGCACTTGCCGCGCCGGCGGCGGCACCGGCACGCCATTGCCGAACAGCGGCAGATCGCCTGATGCTCCGGTATAAGTGATTCGCGGTTCCTGCCGTTGGCCGGTAAGCGCACGGACCTGACTGCCAAGATAAATGCCCAGTTCGCTCGGCGTAATCCTGCCATCGTGGTTGAGATCGGCGGCAAGCCCCGCACCGTTGGCGCCGGGCGTGGTCAGGCCCTGTTCCAGCGACCAGGTCATCACACCGCGCGCTGGCGCGCCACCGACCGGCATGGCGGCTTCAAGTGCAAGCTGATCATCTTGTGCCCCGCCGATATAGACCAGATTGGCAAGGTCTGGACGATCAACAGGGCGGGCAACAGGGCGGGCAACAGGGCGGGCAACAGGGCGGGCAACAGGGCGGGCAACAGGGCGGGCAACAGGGCGGGCAACCGCGCCATTTCCAGTGGCGCCCACGGCCTCGCCGACCCCGGCGGTGACCGCGGGAAAACGAGGGCCCGGACGCGGGATCAGGACGAATTCCCCGCGATCGCCGCGAAACGCCGTGCGCGCCACAAAGCGGAACGAGGCCGGATCGATCGAGCGGTTCAGCGTGCCCGAATGGCAGGTGTCGGCAATCATCAGGATATGCACGTCCGGCGGAACATAGCGCGCCATCCAGGTGTAGAAATCCTTGTCGACAATGAATTTTTCCGTGTCCTGACGATCTTCGTCAAACCCGGCCAGCGGGATGAACTGGTCGAAATCACCATCGGCCGTGCCCTTGATCGCAGCGTCCGCCTCTGCACCATGGCCCGAATAGTAGAACACGATCCAGTCGCCCGGTCTGGAGCGCAGGCCCAGCGCATGCAGCGCGGTCTCGACGCTGGTGCGGGTGACTTCGGCATTGCGAAGCACGGTAACGTCCTTCGCGCCCTCGCCACGCACCACCGCCTCCATCGCGGCAAGGTCGTTTTCCGGCCCTTTGAGATTGGGAAACATCGGCGAATTGAATGTCCAGACACCGGCCAGCAGCGCGCGGGTTTCGGCCAGCGCCGGTTGCGGCGCACAGACCATGGCCATGAGCACGGACGTTGCGCGCACAAATACATGCGCAATTTCATGCGCAAGGGCACCCCGTTTCATGACGCAGCCCTTTCCCGAAAGTCATTCCGACGCCGGTTACAGGCCATTTGCCTGTTGCCCGCACCCTGCCGACATACTACTCTTCGAAAAGGGTAAAGCAATGCCTTGGGGGGATGGGCCGGGATGCTACACCGTCATCGGACACTTACGGGCGCGGTTCTTGTACTTTCGCCTTTCTTTACAGCAATTTTGCATACGCAGGCGGCGTGGAGCCAGACGCCTGCGGGGCAGAACGAGACAATCTCGCCCGACCAGGCAGTCGGAACGCGGGGGGTCATCGTGCTGCGGCCGTCGGGCATTTCGACCTCCGATCAGACACCGACGCCAGCCCCGGTTTCCACCCCGGCCCCGGTTTCCACCCCAACCCCGCCGCCGCTTCCGGCGCCGGTCGTAAAGACCTGTGACCGGCCATTTGCCCATACCGATGTCACGCTTGGCGGGTCCGGCAACTTCCGCACGGCGTTGCGCGACCGCCTTGCCCGCAATTCCGGGCCGGTGATCGTTGATATAGCCGAGCCCTTTTCGGTCAGCAGCAGCACGCCTGTCGACCTCGCGCCGTGGCTGGGCGAAGTGAAGACATCGGGCGGGATCGTCTCGGTCGACACATATTGCCAGGACAGCCGGGGATTCTTTTCTTTCCTGCGCGGCCTGTTCGGCGGCGGACCTCGCAACGCCTATGGCGCAGCCGATGGTTATGACGCGGTGTTCCACGTCGACGGCCTTGTCGGCGTGGTGACCCAGGTCGAATTCAAGCCCAGGGCGGCGCTGTGACCATGCCCGGCATGGCAGCGTCGGCGCGCCTGTTCGCCCGGATCGCGCTGCTGCTGCTTGCTACAACCATGCTGTCCGGTGTCCTGCCGGGGGTGGCGATGGCGCGCGAACCCAGGATCGCGCTGGTCATCACCAACGGCGCCTATCAGAATTTCGATCCGCTGCGCGCGACCGGCGAGGACGGCAGCCGGGTGGCCGCCGCGCTGACCGTCGGGGGGTTCAAGGACGCGTCGGGCACCGGCCCCGTGACAGTGCGGCACGACCTGACGCTGGACCAGATGCAGGCGGCGCTGTCCACGTTTCGCGAACAGCTCAAGGCCGCAGGGTCCGACGCATTTGGCGTGCTGTACTATTCCGGGCATGGCGCCGCGCTCAGCACCTATGGCGACGTCATGCTCTTGCCGGTTGACGCCGGACGCACCTTGACCGCGCAATCGACCGGGCTGACACGCGCGGCGCTCACTCGCTCCCTGCTCGGCTCGGGCGCGAAAAACGTGCTCATCATCCTCGATATGTGCCGCAACGTTCTCACCGAGCCACCCGTGCCCATTGCGGATACGGCGCCCGGAAACACGCCCATGATCGCCGTAACCGGCCCCGATGGCACCAAGGGTCTTCGCCGTCTGGTGCGGCAGTCCGACACGCTGCTGCGCCCCGATCAGGGGTATCTAGTCGCCTTTTCGACCAGCGCAGACCAGGTCGCGTTTGACGACGGCACCTTTTCGCGCGTTCTGGCCGAAGAGATCCGCCGTCCGCAGCAGAACATCGCGACCGCGCTCAAACGAACATCGGACCGGGTGGCGATGAATGCCGCCAAGGCCGGTACGAATTTCCAGAAGCCGACGTTCGATTATGGCCTGCAAGGTGAACCGCCCTGTTTCATCACGTGCGATGCGGCCGGCGCCGGGCGTTTCTACGATTGCGCCAATTGCCCCTTCATGCGGATCGTTCCGGCGGGAACGGCCGCGATCGGATCGCCCCCGTCAGAAGCCGGTCGCAGTCGTGACGAGCCGTTGCAGCATGACGAACGGATCGATCATGCCTTTGCCATGGGCGTCTATGAAATCACGATTGCGGAATGGGCGGCATGTGTGCGCGACAAGGCGTGCCGCCCGATTGCCGACTGGTCAAAGGAAAATCCCAATCCGCTGATCCCGGCGACAGGGATCGGTTTTACCGACGCACAAGGGTTTGTTGCCTGGTTGTCGGTCCAGTCGGGATTGCCCTATCGCCTGCCGACCGAACAGGAATGGGAATATGCCGACCGCGCCGGCGCGGCGAGCGCATTCCCGTGGGGCGAGACGATCACCCCCGGTGATGCCAATTATGACCAGACCGCAAGCTATCGCAAATCCCCCACCGCGCCCTATCGCGGCTATCCCGAGGCGGTGAACGCCTATCCGGCGAATGCGTTTGGCCTCTATCAGATGAACGGCAATGTCCGGGAATGGTCGGACGGGTGCGGCGATACGGCCTGCAAAAGCCGGATCGCGCGCGGCGGCTCGTTTGAAAGCGCGCCGGATGAATTGCGCTCGGCCAGCCGGCTGGCGATCCCCGGCGGACACAAGCGCGACGACATGGGGCTGCGCGTTGTCCGCGATCTGCGGCCCGACGAGGTCATACAATGAACCAGGCGGGCCTGCAGAGGCACCGCATGCAATAAAAACCACAGGGGAGCGTGTGATGAAAAAGACCATGGCGGCCATTGTCGGATTGGCGCTTTTGCCCGGCAGCGTGCGGGCGCAGACTTACGGCGGGGCCTATTACCCCACGTATGGCAGCCCCAACAGCATCCAGTTTCAGGCGGTCAAGGCTGCACTTGATCTTGAAAGCGTCGAACCCGAAGGTGCGGACCGCATGGGCCCGGAAGGCGATTCAGACACGATCGGGGGCGCACTGACATATTGGGGCGTGCCCGGCCAGACCGGCGAACGCTATGACGCGCATTACCAGCATGCCCGCCGCGTGTTCAAAGGCAGCCGCGCCCGGCTTGTCATCGACGTGCCGGTCAATGTCCTGCACGCCGGTACGATCACCTCGCCATTCGGCACCGAGAAAGGTGATACGGCAACTCTGGGAACTGTAAGCGTCGGGCTGGAGCTACCGGCCAAATCGAACTGGATCGTGACTCCGCGCGTGTCATACGGGGTTGCCGCGGCTGGCGACTATTTTGGCGGCAATGGTGAATTGCTTACCGGATCGCTGACCAGCCGTTACCAGATCCGGCAGATCGGTCGCGGCGATCTGGTTATCGGCAATTCCATCGCCTATACCCATTCGGCCAAGCTCATCACGTCGCAGCAATTCTTTGCTCCGACGGTCAACTGGGTGTTTCGCAACGGTCTTGCGTATCAGTTACCGCTGAAAAGCCGGATGTTTGGCCGTCAGACGTCGCTGCGGGCAAGCTATGTTTTCACGATCACGACAACCGACCCGGTGGTCTACAAACATGAGCACGAGTTTGGCCTGAGCTTTGGCGTGCGCACGCGCGAAGCCGAACAGAAAAACCGTTTTGAACAACTGCGCGTGGGGTTACTCTATACGCACAGCAACCTCTCGTTCCTGCCGCACAGCGGCTACGACGCGGGAACGGTGACTCTGGGCTATCGCTTTTGAAATTGCGGCGATCGACACCGGCATTACAGCGGAGGAGAGGCAAGATGCGACTTTGGCTCGGCATGGCGCTGATGGCGCTGGGCCTTTCGGGAACGACACGCATCGCGCAAGCGCAGCAGCCCGGCGCAGACCCGCAGGCAGGTGCGCCTATGGCAAAGCCTGCTCCACGGTTTCCGACCGGCGCCACGCCGATCGCGCCAGAAGAATACGCCCGGCTGCCCAAGCTGGGGGCTTTTCGCGCCTGGTTGCCCAGGCATGTCGACCTGTCGGCCATGTTTCCGCTGCCGGGAAACCAGGCGCCCAAGCCCGATTGTACCGCCTGGGCAACGACGTATTCCGGGCTTGGCTATCTGCACGGACTGTCGCTCGGCCATCGCCCGCAAATGGCCGCCGAAGAGCCAAGTCCCGCCTATGTCTACAATCGCTTGCGACCAAACGGATCCAGTTGTGCCGTTGCGACCCGCATTGTCGATGCGCTTGCTCTGTTGAAATCCGAGGGGACCGTGTCTCTGGCCCAGTTTCCCGACAATCCCGGCCTTTGCGGCAGCCCTGTGGCGCATTCCATGGTGAACGCCGACTCTGGACAAAAACTTGGCGACTGGCGGGCGATCGATCGGGAAAAGTCCGGCGACTGGCACAGCCCGGTGGTGATCGACGATATCAAGGGCGCCTTGTTCCGCCAGCAACCCGTGGTGTTCGCGATGCCGGCGGCCGACGACTTCATGGCTTTCACGGGGCCTGGAATCTATACCCATGCCAGTGCCGAAAGCAGCAACTGGCATGCCATGGCGCTGGTCGGCTATGACGAAGACCGGCAGGCCTTTCGGGCCATCAACAGTTGGGGCAGCACCTGGGGCGATGCGGGTTATGCCTGGATCGGTTATGACACCTTCAAACGACTGGCTGGTGAAGCCTATGCGTTGCAAAGCGCCGCCGATGCCGCGGCAAAGCCGGTCGGCGAGGACAATCTGACCCCGCGCCAGGCGCTCGATGCCCGGATTGCCAATCTTCCCTGTGGCACTGCCCGGCTCGAAGAAGGCCATACACATCCGACCCTTGCCGGTTTTGCCGGTAGCGAGGACGCGCTTGACAGTCTGCACAAGGCGCTGCTTGCGCTCGACCCCAAGGCAAAATGGTCGATGGACTATCACCCGTGGCCGCAATGCGAGGCCGAAATGACGCTGGCCGCGGCATTGCGCGTCGGTGGAATCCAACTCGTTGCGCAAAGCGAAACCGGCACGCCGCGCACGGGCGATCCCATCGTGATGAAGGCCGGAGAAAAATTCGCCTTCAGTGCGGAAACCACAGTCGACCGGCCCTGGCTGAGCGTGATCTATCTTCAGGCCGATGGCGGTGCGGTGACGCTTTACCATGGCCAGCCGACGCCCGACCGGCGCGGGCGCCAGCACGTCGAAATCGGCACCGGCGGATCCGGTCATCTGCAATTTCAGGTCGGGGGGCCGTTTGGCGCCGAAATGATCATTGCCATCGCGTCGGTCGAACCCCTGTTCGGGCCAGAGCTGGAAGACTATGCCACAGAGCGCCAATTCCTGTCCGGCCTGCGCGCCCGATTGACGCAGGCCCGGCCTGGAACGGTTGCGGCCGTGGCGCTGCGCCTCCTCACTCAGGGCTGAGCGGCGGTTTCATGAACGCCAACACCCCCGGCCTGTTTGCCGCAGCCGTGCGCAGGCCGGTGTTGTCGGTCGCAGTGGCGCTGGCATGTGCCGGGTGTGCCGGAATGGCAGGCCTGTTCCTCGCGCGCGCCGGAGGCGGCATAGAGCCCGTTGCGGGGCTGACGCTGGGGCGCCTGCCTGCCATGCCGGATGACGCGGCTCCTCCGGCGCTGCTCACATTCGCGGCTCTGGCGATGCCGGTACTCGAACTGGCGCTGTTTGCGGCACTGGCCTGGACCCTGGTGCGCGGGCCGGTGCGGCTGCGGCTGATACGATTGCGAGGGGATCATCTGGTCATTGTCGGCCAAGGCGCGCTGGCGCGAATCGCCGCCACGCATGAACTGGACCGGGGCGGCGCGGTCCTGCTGTGGCGCGTCGACGACGACGTGGCCCGGCGTGGTCCGGATTGGGTGGGCCCGGCTTTGCGCAGGGGGGCCGTCCAGGTCAGGCGTGGCGATCCGGCGCGGACGGTCGCCGAACTGGGCCTTGCCAAAGCGCGCAGCGTGTTGCTGCTGTGCGATGGAGCGCAGGACAATGTCGATCTTGCCGAGCAGGTCTTGCGGGAAGCGGCGCGGGTGCGGTTTGCGGGCGATCCGCTGGCCGTGATCGCGCAGATCGACGATCGCGCGATGCAGGCCCGGCTCGATGCCGAGGCTGATGTGATCAGCAAGGCGATTGTGCGGCTTCGCTTCGCCTCGATGGCTGGCCTCGCTGCGCGCAAGCTGTTTCTCGACTGGCCGCTGGATTGCTTTCGCCGCGCCGGTGAGACCGAGCGGCGGATCATCGCTTTCGGATTTTCGCCGATGATCGAAAGCTATGTGCTGCGGGTACTGGCCGGCAACCATTTCCGCGACGGGGTGCGGCCAGACATCCTGATTGCGGCACCCGCTGCCGCTGCCGCTGCGGAGCAGTTTCGCAGCCGCCATGCCGGTGCCGACGCGCTTTCCCCCATCGTGTTCGAAACCGTCGATTTCGCTCAGGCATCGCGCGCGGTTGCCGATCTGGTCGCGCGCTATGGCGATCCGGTCGCGGTGCTGGTCGACACCGGCGATCCCGCCGTTTCACGAGCTGTCGCAGAGGCGGTCGACCGGCATTACCGGGCACAGGACCGCGCCACGCCGCTGGTGCATCTGTGCGTCGACGCCGATGACACCCCGCCTGCCGCCGCCATGATCCACGCCTTTGGCGGACTGGAGGAATTTACCGAACCCGATCTTCTGACCCAGGAACAGCACGACGCGCTGGCCCGATCGATCCACGATTTCTACCTCGAAGGCCGCCTCGCCGAAGGCGATCGGATCGGCGCTCGCGGTTCGATGAAGGAATGGGACGATCTTGCCGAAAGCTTTCGCGACGACAACCGTCTGGTGGCCGACTGCTACAAGCTCAAACTGCGCGATATCGGCGCGCGGATCGTTCCCGATCGTGGTCCACCTTTGCGTCTGGAACCCGATGAACTGGAGGACATGGCCCGCGCAGAACACGACCGCTGGATGGCCGCAAAAATATCGGATGGGTGGATTCATGGGCCGCAACGCGATGACCGGCTGCGGCTTCACCCCGATATCGTGCCTTATGACGCGCTGCCCGAGCGGGTGAAGGATCTTGATCGCGAACAGGTGCGGGTCATGACGCGGTTGCTGGCGGCCGGCAATGAACGCACGCTGCGTATCTTGACGCTGGCGATCGAACCCGGCGTTCGCGGGGAAATTGCCGCAGGTTTGCCGGGTCTGCTTGCCACCATTGCAACGCAATGGCCCGACCGGGTTGTGGTCATTGCCGGATCGCTGGGCCACGCGGCGGCGCGCAAGGCCATGGCGACTGCCGGAGAACGTGTGCGGCTGGTTGTTCCCGGCCATGCCGGGCGCCTGATCGAAGGACTTGATGCGGCGGAACAGGCCATTGCGCGAGGCGTGCTGGCACGCGCAGACAGCATTGTCGGGGTCGCAACTCCTGCAAATGTCCGCGAGGCGGTCCTCGCCGGGGCAGACCTGGTGATTCTGGATGAAACCGCAGACAATGTGCCCTACCCGACAGTCCGGATTTCGGCCAAGGGGCTCATCAGGACCGCGCCGTGGCTTGGTTGACGCGGATCAGCGCAGCGCCACGCGGCATCGGTACTGCGGCCTGGCTGATCTGGCGGGCGCTGACCGGCGTGTGGGAGCCGCTGTGGACCGGCGATCCGCTGGTCGAGCACGGCATGGCCGAGGCGCTGGCCCGCTTTACCTGGGGGCCTTTGGCGACCCTGATGGCGCTGGCGGCGATGACGGGCCTGATCGCCGGCGTGTCGGTGGGCCGGTTGTTGCAGTCTTATGATGCGCCGCTGCTGATCCTTGGCGCGCTCGATGCAGTGCTGTTGCGCGATGTGCTGCCGCTGATCGTCGGCGTGTTCGCCTCGGGCAGCGTTTCGGTCGAACTGGCATCGCAATTGGGCGCGATGTCGTTGGCGCGCGAGATCGAGGCGATCGAGGCGATGGGCCATGATCCGGTGCCCCGGGTTCTGGGGCCTGCCCTGCTCGCAGTCTTGCTCGCCAGCCCGGTACACATGCTGGCGGTGGCGCTGGCGGCAATTGCGGGCACCATGGCGCCAATCCATCTTGCCGCCCATGTATCGTGGCGCGAAATGGCCAATATCGCGCTTTCGAATGCCGCCGGCCATGCTCTGCTGACCGGCATGGCCAAAGTGATTGTCTTTGCGGTGATTGCCTTTGGCGTGGGCGCTGCGGTCGGTGCCGCGCCGGTCCGCGTGCCGACGGCCATTGGCCGTCATGCCGGGCGCGCCTTTGTCATCGGGCTGCTGGCAATCTTTTTTGCCGCAGCGCTATGGACCATACTGACATGAACGAGCCACCGGTTCTTCAATTGGCAGGGGTTTCGCTTGTGCTGGGGGGTGTGCGGCTGATGGACGACGTCGACCTTGTCCTTCAGCGTGGCGAACGCGTGGCGGTTGTGGGCAAAAGCGGCACCGGCAAGTCGATATTGCTGCGGCTGGCCTGCGGCATGACCGATCCGCTGGCGGGACGGATCGCGCTGTTTGGCGAAGATCTATCCCGGGCCGATGCGACAAAGCGCCGGATCCTGCGATCGCGATGCGGTCTCGCCTTGCAGGGCGGGTCGCTGCTGGCCGGGCTCAGCGTTGAAGACAACATGTGGCTGGCGCTCGGCACCGTTGCCTCGGCGCGGGCGCGCATGCGTCGGCGGCTCGACCGTGTGCTGTACGAATTCGGCATCGAATATGCCGCAAACTTGCGCGCTGGCGATCTATCGACTGGCGAGCGGCAACGCGTGGAACTCGCGCGAACATTCCTGCGCGATCCCGAACTGGTCATTCTCGACGAACCGCTCGACGGATTGCGCGCGAGCGGCGAGGCGATCGAGGCGCAAGTTCGTCGCCAGATCGTACCGCGCGGACGCAGCCTGCTCTTGATGACGCAAGACGCCGGAGTTGCCGCGCGACTGTGCGACCGGGTTTTCCGCCTGTCGCGCGGGCGGCTCGTTCAGCAGGAACCGTCTGACCGCGCAGGCGCGCCTGTCGCCAGATCCTGAGCAAAGGCGGTCACCGCCGCGATCAGCGCCACCTCGAAAGCACGCGCCCGATCGCTGGGGCCTGGCCCGGCAAAAGGCGCGCTTGCACACCATTTCCCCGTCCTCGCCACTTTGCCGTGGTCGATCACCGTTGCCTCGAACGCGATCACCGCCTGGCCCGGCTCGGCAGACAATTCCTCGAACCGGTCAAGCATGGCAAGGACCCGGATGTCCGCCGGCGCGGCCACCTCGGGCCCGGTGACGCTGGCAAAGCGCGTGCGCAGCCCTGCGACGAGCGCACGCTCAACCACATGTGGCGGGGGCTGCTCCCAGAACAGGCTTTTGGCCTGATTGATTTCGCCGGGACGTGCGGGATCGACATAGGCATAGCGCGACTTCGCTGCCTCGCCCACGGCATCAACGGCGGCGACAGCAACGCTGCGTGAATCGATTTTTCCAGCGGCCGGGAATACCGGGGCAATTCGCAAGGTGATGGGCGCGTCGGCCTTGCCCATCACGCCGCAGCCACCGATTCCCAGCATGACCACTGTCGCCAGGGCGCCAAGCGTTGCCAGATTGGATTTCATGGCTTTGGTTCCAGGTTTGGTTTCAGACCGGGCGGGTCCTTGAAGTTTTGACCGCGAATCGCAAAAGTGGGATCCGCAGCAAGCCGTTCGGACAGCGCATCGAGGTTGGCAGTCATGCGCTTGAGGTTTGCCGTCGCTTCGACCATCGAGGCGGAAGCCCCCTCCAGCATCTGGTTGGCGCGGCTCGAACTCCTGGCGGCCTGATCGATCAAAATGGCCAGATTGGCGCGATTGTCGGCAACAACGCCATTGGTGTTCTGCAGGATGGTATCGACCTGGCGGACATTGACCCTGGCGAGTTTTCCGGTGATCTGCCGCACATTGCCGAGCGAAACGGCTAGGTCGCCCTGCCCCGGCCTGAAGCTGCGATCGAGCCGGTCGCTGAGCGAATTGAGCGCAGCCAAAGTCCTGGTGGCGCTGTCTGCGACTTGCGCCATGTTGGCGCCATCGCCCCCGCTTCCCATCATGGTCTGCAGGCGCTGCGCCATTTGATTGGCTGAATGCGCAACGTTTGCCGCCTCGCGCACAGCCACGGCGGCAGAGGTGATCAGATCGGGGGATCTCCTGCATCCCGGGATGACCGCGGAGCCGCTATCCAGTCGTGGCACGGGACTGCAATCCTGAGCATCCATCGCGGCAAGACACTGCGCCGGGTTTGCCGCAAGGCTCGGCTCTATCGCGACAAGATCGATCGTCGGCGGGGTGAACGGGTTGGCAGCGGCGGCGCTGACGTAAGTGCAAGCCGACGGACGCCAGTCGCGCCGCACATTAAGACCGACGCGAAAGGTCCGGCTGGCCGGATCAAGAGTGACCGAGCGCACTTCGCCGACAACCGCGCCGCGAAAGGATACGGGCGTTCCCGCATCGATGCCTGCAACATTGTCGAGTGTGGTGGTTACGGTGCGATAGCGAAACAGCGGATCAGGCACGAAGGCAATGACAGCCACCGCAAGGAGCGCAACGACGCAAGCCGCAACGCCCCACCTGACCTGTGTTTGCGTGTCCGGCGCCATACCCCCTCCCTCGCTCCAGTGGTGGGTGCAACACCCGCACTGTCAAGCGTAATCGGCCCGGCTTTTTGCCCGAAAACCCCATTTCGATACACCGGGAGTGTGGCAGCCCAAACGGCAATTCGGGTCCGACAGCACCCTTTCGCTCTGACAACACCTTCATCACGCTACAGGGCTATTCGGCGCGGCAGTGGGATAGCCGCCTTGACTGGTTCATGGTGACGTCCGGACCGTGAGATGCGGGCAATCTCGGCCCCTTATTACGCATCAAATAATAAAGTTCTGTGTCAATATTTCCAATTTAAAATTCAATATAAATAGGGGAGCAATATGAGCAATAACAAGCATCGCAAACCGCTCTGGAGAGCAATGCAGCTGGCTGGTATCGCGAGCGTGACCTGGTCTCAGAGCCCGTCTTCAAAAGTAGTTGAGTTATATCAGGCAGTTGCACTTGACGTGCTGCTGCATCGTTGATTCTGAGGTTTCGCCAAAAACTTTCAGGATTCAACAATGTGGACCGATATCACTTGGCGTCAGCATAGCCGGACCGGGTTGCGTTATCCAAGCGATTTGCGTGATGCGGAATGGTCTTTGATCGAACCCCTGTTCACGCCGGCGAAATGTGGCGGTCGGCCGCGCGCTACGGATTTGCGCGAGGTTTTGAACGCGATCCTGTATCTGGCCACAAGTGGCTGCCGCTTCAAGTTGAACAAGTGCTCAATCGCTTCATCGACAAGGAATTTACCCAGGAACTGCAACTGTCGCAAAGGTTTCGACGATCGGTTGAAGTGGCTGATCGGGGCATTCTATGACCATGAGACCGGCACCCATCGCGACTTTCTGGATGTCGATCTGTTCGACGCGCTCAACGGTGGGGCTGTCAACAACGACAGCGTCGCCGTCTATACACAAGAAACGTACGAAATCACCAGCAAGCTCAGCTTGACGGCGGGCGTACGCTGGACGGACGATACCAAACGGTTCACGCCAGACCAGTATATCGTCCAGGACCTCGGGCTCGGCATTCTTGCCGGAACGCCCTTGCTGCCAAATACTTAAGTCGAAACAACGGCGCGAGAGTGGACCCCTTACGTAAATCTGTCCTATAAATGGACGCCTGATGTGATGACCTACGCCATCTACTCTGTGGATCGGCGTGCAAAAGGGGCTCTGACGCAGATTTGATGACGCGTGCGGTCATGGTACCCCGATCAGCCTGGCTTGGAGCAGGTCGAGCTTACCTCGTCCATACATCTGGCCACCACCAGATAAAGGCCATTACCGTCGGCATAACGCCCCGGAGCCTTGTCCGCCTTCACGAAAGCAGCGCTTAACCTGCCCATTCTTATCCCACACGAAGCGCGGCTTACCATGGATTATCGTGGATTGCGATGCAACATGAAAAACCCGAAAACCCTAGGTTTTCTGCGGAAAATTGGTCATGTTGGGATGGGATAAAACACCCAGATGGCGGAGCGGGAGGGATTCGAACCCTCGATACGCTTTTGGCGTATACTCACTTTCCAGGCGAGCGCCTTCGACCACTCGGCCACCGCTCCGCATGCACTGGACAGGTGGTGCGCCTAGCCGCATGCCGGGGCTTTCGCAAGGGCGCAGGCAGTGGCATGACAGGTTTATGTCGCTTTTGCCCATCCGCTTCGCCCATTCCGGTTTTTCGCTGCTCTCGCTCGCCGTGCTCGCCTCGGCGGCATCGGGGCGCCCGGCCTGTGCACAGGATGTGCCGACGCCGCCCGAGATCGTGGCCGGGGCACCGGCAGGAGAATGGGTGACGATTGCGCCGAGCGATCTTCTGGTCATGGACCTTGCGCCCGATGCGACGGGGCATGCGCGCCGGGTGGTGATCCAATTGCTGCCCGCGCCGTTTTCGCAAGGATGGATCGGCAATATGCGCAAGCTGGCGGCGGCGCACTGGTGGGACGGGACGAGCGTCAACCGCCTGCAGGACAACTATGTCGTGCAATGGGGCGATCCCGATGGCGATGACGATCCCGATGGAGATAACAAGGCGAAGGCAAAGCCTCTGCCCCCCGGCCTCGTCGACAACAGCGAAAGCGCCTATCTGGCGCCCCGCTTTGCCCTGCCCGCAGCGGCGGAAAGCGCGCTCTCGCTGGGCGCGGATGCTTATGCGGGCGAAACGCGAATCATCGACGGATGGCCGGTCGGGCTCGACAAGGACCATGCCTGGCCGTTGCATTGTTATGGCATGGTCGGCGTCGGGCGCGACAATCCGCCCGATACCGGCAGCGGCGCAGAGCTTTACGCGGTGATCGGACAGGCGCCGCGCCAGCTTGATCGCAATATCGCGCTGGTCGGCCGCGTCATCGAAGGGATCGAAATCCTCTCGAGCCTGCCGCGCGGGACAGGGCCGATCGGATTTTATACCAAGGCGACCGAGCGCGTACCGATTGTCGCGATCCGCAACGGGCCCGATGTGCAAGGGTTGCCGACCTATCAGATGCTGTCGACCCATGGCGGCACCTTTGTCCGCTATGCCGCCGCGCGGGCCAATCGCCGCGACCGTTTCTTCATCCAGCCGGGGGGCGGGGTCGATGCGTGCAATGTGCCGGTGCCGGTGCGCCGCGCGCCATGATCGACGAAAGCGAGATCACCGGGGGCGCAGAAAGCCATTCGTTCACGACCACGCTGGTGCAGTGGCACAGCGAAAGCCATGGCACCTGGCATTTTATGGGCGTGCCCGCGCCGGTGGCCGAGGCGCTCGATGCCGCCGCACTGATGCACCGGCTCGAAACCGGGCGGCGCAGCGGGTTTGGCTCGGTCAAGCTGACTATCCGCATCGGCGACAGCGAATGGCGCACGTCGGCCTTTCCGCTGCACGAAAAGGGCTGGTCGATCCCGGTCTCGGCCAAAGTGCGCAAGGCCGAAGGGTTGATTGCGGGCGACACGATCGAGGCCATGCTGCGGATTTGAATCCGGCGCCGGTTGCGCCTTCTTAACCGTTCAATTAAGAAGGCCGTCCCGGTATGCAGGAGAACGCCGGTATGCAGGAGAACGAATGTGACGGCGCGCAAACTGCTTGAAGGCATTCGCATTGTCGATCTGACCAGCGTCGTCTTCGGGCCCTATGCCACAGAGATCATGGCCGACCTTGGCGCCGATGTGATCAAGATCGAAGGCCCGACCGGCGATCAGTTCCGCCATGCCGGCCAATTCCGCACGACGCCGGGCATGGGCCCCTGCACGCTCAATCTCAACAAGGGCAAGCGGTCGCTGGCGGTCGATCTCAAGACCCCGGAGGGCAAGGCCGCGCTCGAACGCCAATTGGCCGAAGCCGATGTGTTTATCCACAACGTGCGCGGGCGGGCGATCGAACGGCTGGGCTTTGGCTATGATGCGGTTCGCGCGATCCGGCCCGGCATCGTCTATGTGCATTGCGTCGGGTTCGGCTCCGACGGGCCCTATGCCGATCTTCAGGCATACGATGACGTGATCCAGGCGGCGACCGGCACGACCACGCTTTTGCCGCGCGCCGACGGCAATCCTGCGCCGCGCTTTGTCCCCTCGCTGATCGCCGACAAAGTCGCGGGGCTTCACGGCGCTTATGCGATCCTTGCCGCGATCGTGCACAAGCTGCGCTTTGGCGAAGGGCAATTCGTCGAAGTGCCGATGTTCGAAGCCTTTACCCATTTCATGATGCAGGAACACCTGTTTGGCGCAACGCTGGTGCCCCCGCTGGAGCCCGCCGGCTATCCGCGCCAGATCGACCCGCATCGTCAGCCCTTTCCGACCGCCGACGGCCATATCAGCATCGTGCCCTATACCGACGCCGCGCTGCAGAAAGTCTTTGCGCTGATCGGTGCCGAAGACCTGCTGCAAGAGCCACGCTTTGCCACGACGCGCGACCGCATGGCCCATATCAGCCAGGCCTATGTCGAAATCGCGCGGCGCACTCCGGCAAAGACCAATGCCGAATGGATGCGCCTGTTTGCCGAAAACCAGATCCCGGCGATGCCGGTGCGCGATCTGGCCGATGTAACCGCCGATCCCCATCTGATCGAAGTCGGCATGTTCCAGCATCGCCTGCACCCCAGCGAGGGCGAATACCTGCATCTGAAGGCGCCCGTGCATTTTTCGGTCGGCGCATGCGAAACCGGCCCCGCGCCGACGATCGGGCAGGACAATGCCGCGCTTGGCGTAAGCGAGGGATGACCTTTCAGATCCGTTCGGCCTGCGCCACCGCGTCGCTCGCCCGCAAGGCGCTGATGATCCGGGTCAAATGCGCCAGATCGCGCACTTCGAGGTCGACGAGATAAGTGTGAAACGGGTTTTCGCGCTGGGTCATTTCCAAATTGACGACATTGGCGTGGTTTTTTGCAAAAATCCCGGCCATTTCTGCCAATGTCCCAGGTCGGTTGTACAATTCGGCGCGCAGCCGACCGACCGCGCCGTCGGTGCGCGTATCCCATGACAGATCGATCCAGTCGGCATCGACGCCATTGGCCAGTTGCAGGCAATCGATCGAATGGACTTCGACCCCCGCGCCCGGACGGCGCAGCCCGATGATGCGATCGCCCGGCACCGGGTGACAACAGGTCGCCAGTTGAAACGCCGCACCGGGGCTGAGCCCGCGCACCGCAATCGCGCGTTGCTGGCGCGGCCAGGCGTTTTGCGGCCATTCCTCGCCTTGCGGCAATTGCGCCGCGCTGCCGGGGACAAGCGCTTCCATCACCTGACGGTCACTGACCCGCGCCTGGCCGATGGCCACCATCAGGTCTTCTTCGCTGGTGAATTTCAGCCGCCGGATGGCTTCGGCCAGCGCCTTCTTGCCGATCTTGGTGGGCAGTCGCTCGATGATTTCCTCATAGAGCTTGCGCCCGATCACGGCGATGTCGGCGCGTTCCTTTTGCCGCACGGCGCGGCGGATTGCCGCACGCGCCTTGCCGGTCACGGCAAACGACAGCCATGACAATTGCGGCTCGGACGTGCGGCTGCGGATGATCTCGACGACATCGCCATTGTTCAGCGCGGTGCGCAAGGGCACATGGCGACCGTTGATCTTGGCGCCGACGGCTGCCGCGCCCAGATTGGTATGGACCGCAAAGGCAAAGTCGACCGGCGTCGCGCCCTTGGGCAGCTGAAACAGCGCGCCCTTGGGCGTAAAGGCAAAGATGCGATCCTGGTACATCGCCATCTTGGTGTTTTCGAGCAATTCCTCGGCATCGCTGCTGGCATCGAGAATTTCGACCAGATCGCGCAGCCAGCCGACTTGCCCATCGGGCTGCCCTCCGCCCTGCTTGTACGCCCAGTGCGCCGCAAGCCCGTATTCGTTGGTGCGGTGCATGTCCTGCGTCTTGATCTGCACTTCGACGCGCATCGCGTTGTTGTAGATCAGCGTGGTGTGCAGGCTCTTGTATCCGTTGAGCTTGGGCGTCGAGATATAGTCCTTGAACCGGCCCGGAATCATCTGCCACGTGCGGTGCAGCACGCCGAGCGCGGTATAGCATTCGTCCTCGCCGTCGGTGAGCACGCGAAACGCCATGATGTCGGTGATCTGTTCAAACGAGACATGGCGCTCGGCCATCTTCTTCCAGATCGAATAAGGGTGTTTTTCGCGCCCGGCGACTTCGACCCGCATCCCCGCCCCCGACAGTGCCTGCTTGATCTGCAGCGCGATCGCATCGACCTGTCCTTCGCCGGCGGCACGGATTGCCTCCAGCCGACCGGTGATCGTGGCATAAGCATCGGGCTCAAGCTGCTGAAAGGCCAGCAACTGCATCTCGCGCATATATTCATACATACCCACACGCTGCGCCAGCGGGGCATAGATCTCCATCGTTTCGCGCGCGATGCGGCGGCGCTTTTCCTCGCTGCGGATGAAATGCAGCGTGCGCATGTTGTGCAGCCGGTCGGCCAGCTTGACCAGCAGCACGCGCAAATCCTCGCTCATCGCGAGCAGGAACTTGCGCAGGTTTTCCGCCGCGCGCTCGCTTTCCGTCATCGTCTCGATCTTGGAAAGCTTGGTCACGCCGTCGACCATGCGCGCGACATTGGCGCCAAACAGCCGCTCGATCTCTTCGGTCGTGGCCAGCGTGTCTTCGACCGTGTCGTGCAACAGCGCGGTCATGATGGTTTCCTGATCGAGCTTGAGCTCGGTCATCAGCCCGGCGACTTCGACCGGATGCGAAAAATAGGGGTCGCCGCTCGCGCGCTTTTGCGTGCCGTGTTTCTGAACGGTATAGACATAGGCGCGGTTGAGCATCGCCTCGTCCGCATCCGGGGCATAAGCGAGCACACGCTCGACAAGTTCGTACTGACGCAACATGGTTTTCCCAAGATGGGGGCTTGGGAGGCCAAAGGGCAAGGAAAAAGGGCTTCGCGCGAATACGATTCGTTCAGGATTTCTTGGTTAACCTGTCGCGCAATGGGCAAGTCACCGACCATGACCACGATCACCCCGCCTCATATGACGCGTTGGCTGTCGTCGCTGCGCGCCAATCGCTGGCCCGATCGCGCATTGGTGCGTGCGGGGGCGATCTACATGCTGATCGCCTATGTGCCGATGCTGATGCATGTCTTTGCCGAGGCCACGGGCCATGTCGGCAGCGATTTCCTTGCCTTTTGGGGCGCCGGCCGGCTGGTGATGGCCGGCACGCCCTGGCTGGCCTTCGACCTTGTTGCCGAACAGGGCGCACAAGCCGCCAGCCACACCGGGCAGATGGTCGCCTATGTCAATCCGCCGCCCTATCTGTTCCTGACCGGGCCATTGGCGCTCATGCCCTATGGGGCAGCGTGGCTGACCTGGGCGCTGGGCAGTTGGATGGCCTGGTTCCTTGCCTGCCGCCGCCTCTTGCCCGGTGAGCCGCTGGTCTTGCTGTCATGCCCTGCGGCCTATCTCGCCGCGTGCCATGCACAGAACGGGTTTGTAACGGGCGCGCTGCTCGTCGCCGGGGTGATGGCGCTGTCGCGCACCGGGGTGATGGCGCTGTCGCGCACCGGGGTGATGGCGCTGTCGCGCACCGGGGTGATGGCGCTGTCGCGCACCGGGGTGATGGCGCTGTCGCGCAAGGGCGGCCGCGCCGAGATCATCGCCGGGCTCCTGTTCGGCGCGCTGGTGATAAAGCCGCATCTTGCGCTGCTCATTCCGCTGTGGCTGATCGCCGGACGACGGTGGCGCGCATTGGGCGCGGCCGCGGCTTCGGCGCTGGCGCTTTGCCTTCTTTCGCTCATGGTGTTCGGCCCCGAAACCTGGGCGGCCTGGCCGAAAAGCTTTCAGGTCAGCGCGGTGCTGATGGAACAGAACGCAGCCCCATTCTTTCTGCGCATGGCAACGCCCTATGCGCTGATCCGGGTTCTGGCCGGAGCGAACGTAGCGATCGCCGCGCAAATCGTGATCACTTTGGCCATGGTGGTGCTCGTCTGGGGCGAGACGCGGCGGCTGGGCGCGAATGCGGGAACGGGTGCGCTGATGCTCGCCGCGACGGCGATCGCCTCTCCCTACCTGTTCAGCTATGACTTTCCGTTTCTTGTCCAGCCGCTGCTGTGGCTGGTCGGCATGGCGCGCACGAATGGTTGGCGGCCATGGGAAAAGATCTGCGTGATCGCGCTCTGGCTCGCCCCCCTGGCGACGCGCGCGGCGGCGCTGCCGCTTCATGCCAACCTGATGCCGCTGGCGGGCATTGGGCTGGTCTGGATGATTGTCGGGCGTTTGCGCGCCGATCAGTCGACGATCAGCGGGTGAAGCGCGCCGACGTCGGCAAGCAGCAGCCCGGCGGCGCGCGGATCGCGAAACACTTCGACAAAGCGGGCTTGGGCCACGAAACCTTGCCGCATATAAAACGCCACGGCGCGCGGATCATCGAGCGTACACGTGTGCACCCAGACCCGCTCCACGCCGCTGTCTGCCTTGCCGAACCAGGCCCGTTGCAACGCGCGGCGCATCAGCCATTTGCCAAAGCCGTTGCCGGTCGCCTTGGGCACAAAGCCGAAAAAGGCGATCTCACAGGCGCCCGGCTGACGAAAATCCAGCTCCAGCATGCCGATCTCGACCCGCGCGCGATCGGTCACCGCATAAAGTTCGACCGCCGGATCATGAATGATCGCCGTCAGCGCCGCGTCGTCAAGCGCGAGCCGCGACCACCACAGCCACGGCGCGCCGATCCGCCGATAGAGCTGGCGATAGCGGTCGGGCGCGCATTCGCTCCAGCGCACGAGCTGCAACGGCACGTCGGGCTCTATCCCCGGTCGGCGCAGCGCCTCCGGCGGCGCGCGCATTTCGAGCGCGGTGACCACCGCCGCCAGATCGCCCGGCGCAATGCCGTGGAACCCCGGCGCAAGCGGCCCCTCGGCCGGATCATGCGCAATCGCCATCAGGCCCAGACCGCTTCGGGCGGCAGGCTCATCAAGATGGCATCGATATTGCCGCCGGTCTTGAGCCCGAACAACGTGCCCCGGTCATAGACCAGATTGAATTCGGCATAGCGCCCGCGCCAGACGAGCTGTTGCTGCTTGTCCTCGGCGCTCCACCCCAGCCCCATTCGGCGGCGCACGATCCGGGGAAAGACGTCGAGAAAAGCCTCGCCCACGGCGCGGGTAAACGCGAAATTCGCCTCGAACGCGTCGGCGTCGCCACATTCGAGATGATCGTAGAAAATCCCGCCGACGCCGCGATGGACCTTGCGATGGGGGATATAGAAGTATTCGTCGGCCCAGGCCTTGAAACGCGGGTAATAGGCCGGATCGTGCGCGTCGCAGGCAGCCTGAAACGCGGCATGGAATTCGGCGGTGTCCTCGTCATAGGGAATCGGCGGATTGAGATCGCCGCCGCCGCCAAACCATGCCTTGCGCGTGGTCAGAAAGCGGGTGTTCATGTGTACCGCCGGGACATGCGGATTGGCCATGTGCGCCACCAGGCTGATCCCGGTCGCGGTAAAGGCGGGGTTTTGCGGGTCGGCACCGTTGATGGTCGCGGCGAATTCCGGGCTGAAGGCGCCGCCGACCGTCGAGACATTGACCCCGACTTTTTCGAACACTTTGCCCTTCATCAGCCCCTGCACGCCGCCCCCGCCATTGGCCCCGCCACTGGCCCCGCCACCGGCTACCGGCTCTCCGGCGTGTTCGCGCTGCCAGGGGGTAAAGGCAAAGGCGGCGTCGCTGCCCGCCTCGCGCTCGATCGCTTCGAACGCGTCACAGATGCGCGTGCGCAGGCTTTCAAACCAGGCGCGGGCGCGCTCGGTGGATGGCGTCCAGTCGGTGGGGATCGTCTCGGTCATGCAAGGCCTCTCATCGCAAGCCGAGGCCTTGCCAATCCCGGAACGATCCGGCAAGGGGCCATCATGGTTCCCGTTTCGTTCGCGCCATTTGCCTTTCAGGATCAGGAGTTCTGCCTCGGCACCGGGGGAGATGTCCTGCGGGCGCTTTATTGGGCCGAACAGCGCGCCTTGCTGGTCGCCGATCTACACCTTGAAAAGGCAAGCTATTTCGCAAAAACAGGGCAGATGCTGCCACCGTATGACAGCCGCGAAACGCTCGAACGGCTGGCCCATGCGCTGCGCCTGACCGGTGCGCGACGGGTCTTTTGCCTGGGCGACAATTTTCACGATGCCGCCGGGCCCGAACGGCTCGATCCGCACGCCGCCGGGATGCTGGCAGCGCTGACCCGCGCGACAGACTGGGTATGGATCACCGGGAATCACGACGGAAAGGGCCCATCGGAGCACGCTCTTCCATCGGGAACGCACCTTGCGGAAACCACCATCGCGGGAATCGTGCTGCGGCACGAGGCGCGCCCCGGCGAGATTCGCCCCGAACTGTCGGGCCATTTTCACCCGCGCCTGCGCGTGGTGCAGCGCGGCCGCGCGATCGTCCGGCCCTGCGTGGTGGCCAGCGAAAGCCGCATGGTCCTGCCCGCCTTCGGCGCATTGACCGGGGGGCTCGATGCCGCCGCCCCGGCGATCCGCGCCGCGCTCCAGCCTGCGCAAGCAGCCGATGCGCTGGTGCCCGCCGGCGGGCGCGTCGCGCGCTTTGCCTTGTGGCGCGCTGCGGCCGCTTGAATTTGCATGTCCTGATGCCCATTTTCAGGCTATCACGCGCGAATTCACACAAGGCGCGCTTGGCCCTTTATCTGTTGGCGCGATGTGTTATGAGCGCTAACTGAATTTCCGCCCATCGACAGCAACAAATGGAGAACCGAACATAGCTCCCCCTCCCCGGCGCATGATGGCGCCCCCCGTCAAGAGCGGGCCTCGCTTCAATCAGATGATCAACGTGCCCAAAGTGCGCGTGATCGACGAGAACGGCGAAAACCTGGGAATCATGTACACGCGCGAAGCGATCGACCAGGCTGCGGAAGTCGGGCTCGACCTCGTGGAAGTGTCGCCCAACGCCGATCCGCCGGTGTGCAAGTACCTCGATGTCGGCAAGTTCCGCTACGAGGCGCAGAAAAAGGCCAACCTCGCCCGCAAGAGCCAGAAGACGCAGGAGATCAAAGAGATCAAGATGCGTCCGAACATCGACGATCACGACTATGACGTGAAGATGCGCAATGTGCAGCGCTTCATCGAAGACGGCGACAAGGTGAAGATCACCCTGCGCTTTCGCGGTCGCGAACTCTCGCACCAGCAACTGGGGATGAATCTCCTGCGCAAAGTGCAGGACGATGTCGCCGAATTGGCCAAAGTCGAAGCCTTTCCGCGCATGGAAGGCCGCCAGATGCTGATGGTGCTCGCACCGAAGTAAGCATTTGCCGCAGGAGCGCATGGCTTTGGGGCGTAACCGGATGGTTGCGCCCTTTTGCTTGTCGCGCCGATTTTCGGTGCGCCGATTTTCGGGGTCTGGCGCGCCATGCTGGACAAACCGGGGTCTGATGCGCCAAACCGGCAAGCACTTCGATGGCGGGCGAAACACCACATAGCGGGCCCCCGTATGGGCCGAGCCATGGCGCGGGCGGATTGCTCGATTCGCCGCTCAAGCTGCTGTCCGGCACGATCGTTTGGGTGGGCTGCGTTTTCGTGGTGTCGACGATCGGCTATGCGCTGGCCGGCTGGCCGCTGGGCGATGCCGCCTATATGGTGCTGTTGACCATCTATTCGGTGGGCTATGGCGAAGTCAGGCCGATCGATACCACATTCCTGCGGATGTGGACGATCATGACCATCGTGCTCGGCTGCACCGGCATGATCGTGCTGACCGGCGCGCTGATCCAGGTGTTCAATCTCTATCAGTTCCGCCGATTATTGGGGCTCGACCGCATGCAGACTGAAATCGACCGGCTCGACTCGCACGCGATCGTCTGCGGCTATGGCCGCATCGGCGTGCAGCTGGCCAAAGCCCTGACCGAGGCGCGCCACCCCTTTCTGATCATCGAGCGCGACGCGGCCAAGGCCGAAGAAGCGCGCGCCGCCGGCTACCTGACACTGCCCGGCGAGGCGACGCACGAAGAGACACTGCGCCAGGCCGGGATTACCCGCGCCCGCGTGCTCGCCTGTGTGCTGCCCGACGACGCCGCCAACGTGTTCATCACGCTCTCGGCGCGCAGTCTCAACCCCACAGTGCAGATCATCGCACGCGGCGAAGCACCCTCGACCGAAAGCAAACTGTTCCACGCCGGCGCCGACAAGGTCGTGTTGCCAACGCACATCGGCGCCGAACGGATCACCGAACTGATCCTGTTTCCCGCCACCGAAAGCATGCTTGGCGACATTTCCGAAGTTGGCACGATCAAGCGCAATCTCAATGACTTCGGGCTCGACCTCGAAGTCGTTACAGCGGGGGATCGCGGCGCCTTGACCGGGCTGTCGGTGGGCGAGGCGGAACGGCGCGGCAACGGCGCCTTCTTCATCGTCCAGATCGACCGCACCGGCGGCCAGTCGATCCAGCACCCCGGCGAAGACGTGCGCATCGAACCGGGCGACCTGATCCTGCTCGTCGTGCGCGGCAGCCGCCTGTCTGCCGGAGCCATTTTCAACGCCCCGCAGCGGCCGCGCCACGGGCGCCTGTTCATCGGCTGACCGCGCAGCCTTACCCGTGCGCGCCGAAATAATTCGCGATGGCGACCGCGATGCGCAAATTGAGCGCCTGGGCATGGTCGATCGGATCGATAAACCGGTTGCGGATCGCGCTGTAATCTTCCGCTTCGTGATCGGGGTAATCCGACGGCTCGTTCAGCGTGAAATCGCCGATGCGCGGCTCGATCACCGGATAGGCCCGGCGCAACTGCGCCAGGGCATCGTCGACGCGCAGCGAGAGCACCATTTCCAGCACGTCTTCGCGGCTGATGTCGTTGGCGCGCGAAAATTGCGGCACCTGCACCGCGCGCAGGAACATGTGCATCAACAGCGTCAACCGCACGGCCTGGAGCAATCCGATCGTGCGCCGCGCCTCGTCAGAGGCGGCATCGCGGCCGACCGGCGCCCCCGGCACCAGCGACAACAACCGGTGCAGCTTCATCCAGTCGACGCGCAAGCGTGACACCATGCGGCGGAACACCCCGGCGCGGTCATCCTTGGTCAGATATTCGGCAAGCGCAAGGCACCCCTGCTCCAGTCCGGTTTCGGTTCCGCGATAAGGGCGGCTTGCCCAGTAGGCCGAATTGAACAATTCTCCGAACGCGCCGACCGTCTTGATCGAGGCGAGCCCGTTGGCCGCGCGCAACAGCCGCACCAGTTGGTTGCCCCGTTCCGAGCTGCCCAGCAATTCGGCGATCGATTCGATTTCCTCGCCCGCTGCCGTCCCCGCGCCCGCGATGACGTTCACGGCATAGCCGATCTGTTGCAGGATCGCGTTATGCGGGATGGCGCGGATCTGCCGCAGGCTCATCGTGCGGTCGGCCAGTATGTCCGACTGGCGGCGCGAGACGCGGCTGCCGGTGCCTTTGAGCATGCCCAGACCAAACGCGGTGACCGCGCGCGAATAGGTCGCGCTGTCCAGATATTCGCGCTGCACCCGGCGGATCGAGCGATAGAAATCGAGGCTGAGATCGGTGCGATCGTAAAAGGCATCGCGGCTATATTCGCCCGACAATTCGACTTCGGCTTCGGCAATGCGGGTCAGCGTCGCCAGAGCGAGCTCGTCATTGCGAAAAAACAGATAGCCGTCGCCGCCCTGAAAGCTCACTTCCGGCTCGATCGGCACTCCGGCGCGGGCAAAACGGCTGCGCGCCCAACGGCTGAGCGGCCATGACAGGCGGTCGGCAAAGCCGGTCGGATGCGCCCCGCGCCCCATGCTTTCGCCATGCGTGTTGAAAATCAGCGCGGAAACATCGGTCAGTTCGTGCGCGCGCATCGCTTCGGCCAGCCGCCCCTGCAACCGCTCGATCGCCAGCGCCGCCGGGATCTGGCCGAGAAACCGGCCCGCATCGGAAAAGCCGGTCTGGATCGACACGCGCCCGCGCAGCCGCGCATAAGCGCGATAAGCCGGTTCGGCCAAAAGTGCATCGAGAAAGCGACCGCCATGTTCGAGCGCCGTCTCGGTTTCGAACAGCGGCGAGACATCGACTTTGTCCTCGATCCCGAACAGTCGCGCAAAATAGAGCGCGGCCAGCACGGTCTGCGGCTGTTCGCATTCGGCGATCAGCATGCGGATCGGCGCATCGGCATCGATATGATGCAGGATCTGCGCCATGACGAGGAATTGACGCATCGCGGTCGACGTCTCGATCGCCAGCGCGCCGAAATTGACGCGCAGCGGTTTTGCCGCCGCCAGAACTTCGCGCAGGCGCGACAACGCACCCCGGCTGCCCAGATCGAGCGTGCCGTCGGGATCGATGCGGCGGCGCAAGGCATTGTGCAATTGCGACGAATTGACCCGAAAGTGAATCCAGCCCATGCCAAGGCCATCGGCGCGCATCGCCGCCGCGAGCGCGGCATAGGCGACCGCCGCGTCATCGCCTGCGGCCCGCGCATCGGCTTCCAGTCCGGCAATGATCGGCTGCAACGACAAGAGCCGCGCCGGATCGTCGCCGGTCATGCGGTTGGCGACGTCTGACAGAACGGCCGGATCGGCCAGCGGCTGGGAAAACAGCTCGGCCATGCCCGCCGCCTGCTCTCGCCCGGCGATCAGAGTCCCCAGCGCCGGATGCGCGGGGTCGATCGCGGTCAGCCAGTCGATATAGCTGGCCAGACGGCGCACCTTTTCGCGCAGGCGAAACAGGATCGACGTGCTCCAGCCGATGTCGGTGCGCCCGTCCATGTCATAGCCGACCCAGCTCGCAAAACGGAACGGCAAAGGCCGGAAATCGAGCCAACGCCCCGGCCAGCGCGCGCGCGCATGCGTCAGCAGGCGCGTGTTGATGCGATCGCGTGCAATACTTGCGCGTTCGATCGCGGCAAGCGCCTCGGCATGTTCGAATTCGAGCGTGATCTGCGGCCCCGCCCCCGGCGTGGCACAGACCGTTGCGCTACGCGGATCGTCGGCAAGCGCCGCGCCGGCCACGGCATCGGCATCGCCGGGCGTCAACAAAAAGGTCGGGTGCGCGGTAAACACGGCATGGAGCAAAGGCCGTTGCCAGCGGCGGCAAAATTCCGAAAAGCCGTCTTCTTCATGCAGCAGGGCGATGATCCGCGCCAGGTTTGTCTCGGGATCGGTGGGCGCAACCAGCCCGCGCAGCCGCCCCGCGCGCGTCTGCAAGGCTTCGCATTCCAGTTCCGCGACCAGCGCCTCGATGTCATCAAGCGTGATCGCTCCGGCTTCCAATTCCCGCGACAAGTCGTGGCTCAATTGAAACACCGGATTGAACAACGGGGTTTGTGTGGTGCGCTCGTGCAGGTGCTGCAACTGGTCGCGCAGGGACTGGACCGTTGTCATCGTGCGCACCATCCCTTTTGCCCGCCGCCCGGAACCCGCCCGGTGCTGTCCACTCTTTGCCATCGAACTTTAGCGATGCAACGCCATCGCCGCATGCGCAGCGGCCTCGATCGCCGCCTCATCCGGCGCGCCTTTGGCTACCAGCCAGCTGCCGCCGACGCAAAGCACCGGATCGAACGCCAGCCATTCCGCCGCGTTGCCCTGATTGATACCGCCGGTCGGGCAGAACTTTACCTGATGAAACGGCGCCGCCAATGCCTTTAGTGCGGGCAAGCCGCCGGAAGTCGCGGCAGGAAAAAACTTGAAATGCGCAAGCCCCAGATCGAGCCCGAGCATGATGTCGGCGGCATTGGCCGTGCCGGGCAGAAACGGAATCCCCGAGGTCACCGCCGCCTCGCCGAGCCGCGGCGTGAGCCCCGGCGAAACGATGAATTCGGCGCCGGCATCGATCGCGGCCTTCAGATCGTCGGGATTGACCACGGTTCCGGCGCCGACGATCGCGCCTTCGACAGTGCGCATTGCCCGGATGACATCGAGTGCGACAGGCGTGCGCAAGGTCACTTCCAACACACGCAGCCCCCCGGCGACCAGCGCGCGGGCCACCGGAACCGCATGACTTGCGTCCTCGATCACCAGCACCGGAATGACCGGCGCGGCGCGCATGATGGTTTCAATCGGTTTCATGGGGTTTCCTACGCATCTATGGACGCGGGAAACTAGCCTGCATCGGCGCCTGACGCAGCCGCTAACACCATGACCGCATACTTATTACCAAGTCAGACAGCGGAGCTGAAGCGGCGCTCCTCGCTGCGATAGGCATCGAACACAGCCGCAATCGAGCGGGCATAAGGTTCGCTGCCACGTTCGAGAATCAGCGTGTCCGCATCCCAGCGAATCAGCCCGCGCTCTGCAAATGGTGCCAACCGCGCAGCAGCAGCCGCCGCGAGATCATTGGGGAGTTGCACCTCGCCCTGGCACAGCAACGCCTCGATCACAGCGCCGCGATGGCGATCCTCCGCCGTGCGCACGACCCCGCGCCGCCCGGTCAAATGCCCGGCACCGGCAAGCATGCGATAGCGCCCGGTGTTCTTTTCGTTCTGGATAAACGCGGTTTCGAACTGATTGATCGAAGTCGAGCCCAGGCCGATCAGCACCGGCGCCGGATCATCGGTAAAGCCCTGGAAATTGCGCCGCAGCGACCCGTTCAGCGCGGCCTGCGCCAGACCGTCACCGGGCCGGGCAAAATGGTCGAAGCCGACCGGCTGATACCCCGAGGCGACAAGGCGCGCATAGCCCTCGGCGGCCATGCGAAACCTCTGCCGCTGATCGGGCAGACTGCTGGCATCGATCCGCCGCTGGCGCGCGATCATGTGCGGGACATGGGCATAGCCAAACAGCGCGATGCGATCGGCGCCCAGCGCCGTCGCTTCATCAAGCGTGGCAGCAAGCACCGCATCGTCCTGAAACGGCAAGCCGTACATCAGGTCGAAATTGATCGATTCGACCCCTGCCTTGCGCAATCCTTCAACAGCGCGGGCAATATCCTCGCGCGGCTGAACCCGCCCGATTGCCGCCTGCACGCGCGGATCGAACGTCTGGACGCCAAGGCTCGTCTTGATCACGCCAATGCCGCGAATGGCCAACAGCCAGGCAGGAGTCAGGCTGCGCGGATCAAGCTCGATCGAAAAAACCGGCCAGGGCACACGGAAATTGACCAGAAGCGCGTCGATCAGACGCACGAAATCGGTCGGCGAAATCGCATTGGGGCTACCTCCGCCAAAGGCGATGCGCGTGATCCGCACCGACCGGTCAAGCAGCCGGGAAACCGAGACGATTTCGGCATGGAGCGCGTCAAGATACGACGCCACCCGCTGCGTCCGGTTGGCAGCACCGGTATTGCATCCACAATACCAGCAGATTTCATGGCAGAACGGGATGTGCAGATAGAGCGAGACATCGCCGCGCACGTCTTCCAGCGCCTTGCGTTGGCTCGCCTCGAAATTGTCGTCGGTGAATTCTGCAGCGGTCGGATAGCTGGTATAGCGCGGCACCGGCTGCGCGAGCAACTCGGGGTAATACGTCCAATCGGCAAAACGCTCAGGTTGCATCGGCATCATCCTCACCGCTGCGACACATATCGCCGATCGCACCGGCGGACATTGCGATAGGGCAAATCTTGCCGTCCGGCGTCGCGATGGCCAAACGCGTCACGCCTTGTTCTCCGGAATGGTATCCTCCAGGCTCTTGCCCACATCGGGGCCGGAGGGATCATCATCGATCAGGATACGCGCCGCCGCGCCATCGAGATCGGCGAACTGCCCGCGCCGCAGCGCCCAAAAAAACGCGGCAAGGCCAAAAAGCCCCATGCCCAGCGCGATCGGTATCAACATGGCAAGCGAGGTCATCGCGCGAAACCTTCTGCTCGAATTGTCCGGTCCACGCCAATCACCGCGCAGCGCGCGCGAGGCGCAAGGAATTGCCGATAACCAGCAAGGACGAACTGCTCATCGCCACCGCCGCCACCAGCGGCGTCACGAGGCCCGCCATGGCCAGCGGCACCGCCAGCAGGTTATAGGCAATCGCCATGCCAAAATTCTGCCGCACCACACGCATCGTCGCGCGCGAAACGGCCACTGCACGCGGCAACGCCAACAGCGAATCGGCGGTAAACACCATATCCGCCGCCTGACGCCCGACATCGCTTGCCGTGCCCGGCGCCATCGAGGCATTCGCCGCCGCCAGCGCGGGCCCATCGTTAAGCCCGTCGCCAACCATCAACACTTTGGCACCGACCTTCTGCAAGGCCGTGATCGCCGCCAGCTTGTCAGCCGGGCTGGCACCCGCCCGCCCGGGTAGCCCCGTCGCGCGCGTCGCTTCGTTTACCGCCGCCGCATTGTCGCCCGACAGGATCGCGCATTCAATCCGCATCGCGCGCAGCCGCGCCAGCGCCTCATCGCAATCGGGGCGCAGGCCATCGGCAAAGCGGATGATCCGCACCGGCCGATCGGCGATCACCAACGCGGTCGCCATGCCCTCGGCCCCGCCCGGACGCCCCAGCGAGACCGTCTGCGAACCCCGGCGCGCTTCGACGCCGCGCCCGGCGACTTCGCTCACCTCATCGAGCGTCGCCGCGCGCACACCGCGCGATGCCAACGCTTTCGACAGCGCCAGCGACAAAGGATGGCGGCTGTGGCTGGCCAGTGCCAGCGCAACCGCAGCTTCGTCGTTGTCCAGCGCATCGAGGCTGGCCGCATCGGCCACCGGCCGACCAAATGTCAGCGTGCCGGTCTTGTCGATCAGCGCGTGATCGACTTCGGCCATGCGTTCGAGCGCCGAGCCGTCCTTGACCAGAACCCCCCGCCGCATCAGCGCGCCCGCCGCAACCACTTGCGCCACCGGCACGGCAAGCCCCAGCGCGCAAGGACACGTGATGATCAGCACCGAAATCGCAATCACGAGCGCGTGATAGACGCCCGCTCCCGCCAGCATCCAGCCGATGAAGGACAGCGCCGCCAGCGTATGCACCGCCGGGGCATAGAGCCGCGAAGCACGGTCGGCGATCCGCACATAATGCGACCGCACTTGCCCCGCCGCTTCCATCAACCGCGCAATCTCGGCCAGCGAGGTATCCTCGCCCGTCGCCGTCACCCGCACATCGACCGGGTTTTCCAGATTGAGCGTTCCTGCCAACACCAGGCTGTCGACAGCGCCCGGCACAGGCGCGCTTTCGCCGGTCAGCAAGGACTGGTCGAACCGGCTGGCGCCGCGCACGATGGCGCCATCGGCGGCCAGCCGTTCGCCCGCAGCCACACGCATCACCATACCGGGAACAAGGGCTGCCGAAGCGGTCCAGTTCGTTGCGCCGTCATCATCGACAACGAGCGCCCCGCCCGGCGCCTGACGCAACAGCGCATCGACACCCGCGCGGGCGCGATCACGCATCATCGCATCGAGCGCACGCCCGGCCAGCAGGAACAGCAACAGCATCAGCGTGCCGTCGAACCACGCCTCCTTGCCGCCGGTCATCGTTTCATAGAATGACAGCGCCGTGGCCAGGATCACCCCGATCGAGATCGGCACGTCCATGTTGGTCGAAAACGTCCTGAGCGCGGACCATGCCGAAGCAAAGAACGGCCGCCCGCAAAACGCAATCGCCGGCACGCCGATCGCTGCCGAAAGCCAATGAAACAAAAGACGCGTGTTGCCATCGGCCCCGGACCACACCGAGACCGACATCAGCATGACATTCATGCAGGCAAACGCCGCAACCGCCAGCGGCGCGAGCAAAGGGCGCACTGCCGAAACCGGCTCGGCCATCTCCAAGCGCGGCTGTGCCTCAAACCCGACGTGGGCAAGACTGGCAACCAGATCGGGGATGGCGACATCGGCCCGGTGGGCCACCGCGACTTGCCGGGCAGTCAGGTTGACCCGTGCAGAGACGACGCCGTCGAGCCCGCCAAGCGTGCGCTCGACTTTGGCCATGCAGCCGGCGCAATGCATGCCGGGGACAACCAGAACAGTACGAACCGGTTCTGCAACAGCCGTTTCCTGCACCCCACCCCCGACCAGTGCCCCGCCATCCTGGCCGGGCACGGCAGTGCTGCTCATTGCGAGCCTCCGCCGGCCAGTTCGGTCACGTTGTGCAAACGATGCCCGTTGGCTTCGGCCAGAAGATGGACCTGCCAGCGGCCCGACGCCAGCGACGCGACATAGATGCCCGGCTTCGTCTCGACGAAGCGCAAGCCATGGACTGTCTCGTCGCCCAGCGGGTGCGTGGCATCGGCAGTCAGCTTTGCCCCGGTGATCGGCTTGCCGTCGCGGTCGTCGAAGGCAACGCTCAGGGTGTTGCCCGTCTCGGTCACGTCGACTTTCCAGCCCAGCGCGCGCTCGGCCTTGGCCTCGTCAAGCCACCCGTTGAACCGCTGGCTGGCAACATAGGAGTTTTCAACGACTTCGCCGCTGAACGTCGACAGCGCATAGTGCGCCATCATGACATTGACGGCGATCACCACGCCGAAAAAGGCGACAAGGATAGTCAGCATGTGCCAACCGGTGAACTTGCGAACCCGGCGTCGCGGGGTGTCGTCCGAAGGAGAAAGAGGCGCAGTGCCTTGCTGGGCCGAAATCTGCTGGGACACAGATTGCCTGGTCATTGACCGTTTCCTTCCGGGGTGCTGAATGTCGAATGCGACTGGTCATGCCCTGCTTCGCGATCGGTCGCCTTGAGCTGGAACAAGACCGGGCCCGGCTTTGCCCCCTGCGGGCCCTGCACATAGACACGCAGCCGCATGGTCGTATCCGTCGGCACGGTCATCGCCAGGCTTTGCTGCGCCATGCGTTCTTCCATGTCGTCGGTAAAGATCAGCGCACCGGGAACGCCGCTGGTGGTCAGGACCACCGGACGCGGACGGTCCTCCATGTTGCGCACTTTGACTGTAAACCCGTCGCGCACAGCCCCGCCCGAAAGCTGGACGAACTCGGGATTGCGATCCTTGGCGACCGACAGCGACAGCCGGGTGCGCGCGCCGAGCATGAACAGCAGCGCAACACCGATCGCCGCCCAGACGGTGAAATAGATCAGGGTACGCGGGCGCAGAATGGTCTTGAGCAAAGGCGTATCGGCCTGGCCATGGGCCTCAAGCTCCGAATCTTCGAGCGTGCAATAGTCGATCAGCCCGCGCGGACGCCCGATCTGGGCCATCGCGCGGTCGCAGGCATCGATGCACAATCCGCACGTGATGCAGCCCAATTGCGCCCCTTGGCGAATATCGATCCCGGTGGGACAGACCGCCTCGCACTGATGGCAATCGATACAATCGCCCAGCGGCGACAAGCCCTGGTCGACAAGCCGCTGCGACGCCTTGAGCGAGCCGCGCGGCTCACCCCGCCAGTGCTTGTAGGTGACCAGCAACGATTTTTCATCGAGCATGGCCGACTGGATACGCGGCCAGGGGCACATATAGATGCACACCTGTTCGCGCATGAAACCGCCAAGCAGGAACGTCGTCAGCGTCAACACGCCGACTGTCGCATAAGCGATGTTATCGGCCGTGCCGGTCCAGAATTCGTGATGCAATGTCGGCGCATCGGCAAAATAAAAGATCCACGCGCCGCCGGTCATGAACGCGATCAGAAAGTAGACCGACCATTTGAACACCCGCCGCGCGATCTTGGATGCGGTCCACGGTGCGTTTTGCAGGCGCATCTGCGCATTGCGGTCACCGTCGATGAAACGGTCGATATGCTGATAAAGGTCGGTCCACACCGTCTGCGGGCAGGCATAGCCACACCATGCGCGCCCGACGACGGTGGTAACCAGGAACAGCCCGATCCCCGCCATGATCAACAGGCCCGCCACGAAATAGAATTCGTGCGGCCAGATCTCGATGGCGAACATGTAGAAACGCCTATGCGCCATATCGATCAGGACAGACTGATGGGGTGCATAGGGCCCCCGATCCCAGCGCAGCCACGGTGTCCCCCAATAGACGATCAGGCAAAATGCCATGACCGCCCATTTGAAACGACGAAAGGGGCCATCGATCTTGC
>Ga0302193_10000197_pt1 | contig 54766 bp, 64 predicted proteins | sample II_Bog_E3_3_FD_200228 | JGI IMG/M metagenome (GOLD analysis project Ga0302193, IMG submission 200228) | Peat permafrost microbial communities from Stordalen Mire near Abisko, Sweden - II_Bog_E3_3 | ecosystem: Environmental > Terrestrial > Soil > Wetlands > Peat | place: Sweden: Abisko...
GGAGTGTATGAAGAGCCTCCAGGACCTCATGGACACCGAGGACACCTCGACGGACACCTCGACGGACATCGAGGACACCTCGACGGCCAAAATGATTTCCCGGACTGAGCACTATAGGCGCAAGGCGATTCTCGCCGCCGGGTAACAGTACCCCCGCGCGAGCGGGTGCCTCCGACTGCCTCGCGGCGGTCAACCTACGGAGTTTGAAATGGCCGCAGTAATGAAAAAGGCCGACCTGCTCGCAAAGAAAGCGACGCTGGTCGACAAGATGACCGCCCTGGCGGGCGGCAAGACGATGACCGTCGAGCAGGCGGCCGAGTTTGACGGTCTGGAGGTCGAGGCGAAGAGTCTCAGCGGCCAGATCGAGCGCATGGAGAAGGCCTATGCGCTATCCGCCTCTACCGCCCAGCCGGTTGAGGACGGGGTCACCGGTCAGCGCGGCGTTTACGCCGGCGTGGACAACGACCCGTATAAGAAGGACAAGTCGCTGTGCATCATCGGCATGTGCAAGTCCTTTAATGCGGCTGGTGACATCTATGGCGCCCGGCGCGCGTCGGCCGACCTGTATGGCGAAAGCCACCCGGTTACCAAGGCGCTGAACGTCGGCACGGGTTCGGCTGGCGGCTTCATTGTCCCGCCGGATTACCTCGCCGAGATTATTGAACTGCTGCGCCCGCAGGCGAAGGTTCGTGCCGCCGGCCCGCGCAATATCCCGATGCCTCGCGGCACCATGACGCTGCCCAACCAGGCGTCGGCGGCCACCGCCGGGTATGGCGCGGAGCTGACCGCAATCACCCAGAGTCAGCCGAGCGTTGGCCAGGAGGTTGCGACCTACAAGAAGCTGACCGCTCTGGTCCCGGTCAGCAACGACATGATGCGTTATGCCAATCCCGCCGTGGACGCCTTTGTCCGCGACGATCTGGTCCGCATCATGGCTCTCCGGGAAGACCTCGCGTTCCTGATGGGTGATGGCTCGGCCAACACCCCGCGCGGTCTTCTCAGCTTCGCGAACGGCTGGGTCGGGCGCAACAGCGGCACGAAGGGTAACTGGCTGACCACCGGCAACTCGACCTACGCAGTTAACGGCACCGACCCGGCGAACTCGACCGGCGGTAACTTTGTCACGGCGAACGAGACTCCGGTTCTGGCAACCGTGGCGGCCGAGGTTGGTTCTGCGATCAACAAATTGGACATGGCGAACGTTCCGGACAGCAAGCGGGCTTGGTTCTGGAACCCCCGCTCCAAGAACTACCTGATGAACGTCCAGAATGCGGTCGGCGCCTACGTCTACCGGGACGAGCTGAGCACGGGCAAGTTCATGGGGTACCCGTTCTACAACACGACCCAGATCGGCACGAATTACTACAACGTGGACGGTACCCACACCGACTGCTCGTTCGTGTTCCTGGCCGAGATGACTGAAGCCATGATCTTCGACTCGATGCAGCTCGAACTGGCTGTGTCGCGCGAAGGCTCTTACCTGGGCTCGGATGGCTCGACCTACTCGTCCTTCCAATCCGATCAGACCATTCTTCGGGCCATCGCTGAGCATGACTTTCAGCTTCGTCATGACCAGGCGGTGTCGGTCATCCAGGCCGTTCGTTGGTCTCCCGCCATCTAACATCGCGGGCGGGGGCTTCGGCTCCCGCCCCCATGAGGAGAAAGTTCTATGGCTGATATCGTTCTCCAGCGGGATGTCGGTTCCTACCTGACTCCTAAGGTGGGGCTTGGTTCCGTCACGCTGACGGCGGGGTCCACCGCAACCGACGCCGTTGCGCAGACCGGCACGGGCGTTGACCGGCTGCTGCCGCGTTACGGCTCGGCCGTGCTGAGCACCATCGTCACCTACAGCCTCGCGGCGGGCAAGACGGTGGCCATCACTCGGGCCATCAATGACTCGCCGGACGGCAGCACCTACACGACCTACGGCACTCCGCCGACGGACGTGGTGGTGGGCTCGACCAGTTCGACCGCAGCGCAGACGGGCTCAACGGTGATCATGGACAAGGTCGATTTGAGCGGCGCCAACGAGTACATCCGTTGTGCGGTCACAGGCAACCTCTCGGCGACCGCTACCGATACCGCTGTTGTTACGTCCCTTTGGACGTTCTCCGGCAACGATCGGAACTGACGATGAGGATCGCGATTGCGGGTTCGGCACCTAGCACGTGCGACCTCGCGCCTTGGCGGGACCCGGACTGGCAAGTCTGGGGCCTCGCTTGGCGTACCCTTCCCCGCATTGACCGCGTGTTCGAGGTCCATGCACCGGGGCTATGGCCGAGCTATGCCCCCGAACGGTACCTTGCTCGGTTGCAGGGCTATGGCGCCCGCCTGATGCTCCAGGAAGCGAATCCGGACCTACCGGAGGCATGCCTCATCCATAAGGAAGAGATCGAAGCGCAGATCAAGGGCGTCGATATCTGGACCTCGTCGATCGCGTTCATGCTCGCCCAGGCGTATTACGAGCGCCCGGAGGAGATCGCGATTTACGGCGTGGACCTATTGGAGGAGGATGAGTATGGGCACCAACGTCCGACGCTTGAGTACCTGATCGGGTTCATCCGAGGCCGGGGTATTCCGGTCTACGTCCCCGAGAACAGCGCTCTCTGCAAGACCAATTACGTTTACGGCCTCGAAAGTGAAGGCCTTCATCGCAAACCGATGGGCCTCACTGAGAAGTTGCTGACCGCGCGGCTTCACGTCTACGAAGCTGACCGTCGCGCCACTCAGGATCGGCTTAACGGGGAGATCGCTCGCATGAATACGCTAGATGGGGCGATGGATGAATCGCGGGCACTGCTTAAGTTGGTCAAGCAATACGGCCGCGGCGGCGTGATTCCCGGTGCGGAATAGGAGTTCCCATGCAGACTGTCCAGTTGACGAAGGCGCTGCCGCCGAGTCATGGCGCCGGTGACCTGTTGATGCTTCCGGACTCGGTGGCGCGGAAGCTGATCGCGGAGGGCGGCGCGATCGCAGGCTCGTTGCCGCGGTCGCCGTTTGGGAACTCGGGCGGTTTCGTTCCCGATGCTCCGCCGCTGGTCGCTGTGCCGCGCACCCGCACGAAAGGGCGCTGACCATGGCCGATCTTGATACCCCCTTGATAACGACTGGCGCCCTAGGCCATTCTATCACCACATCTCTGCGGGCGCTTATCGCGGGCGCTACGGCGGCGGTCGTGCAGACGGCCCTCGGCCTGGGCACAGCCGCAGTGACGGCGGCGAGTTCCTACGCCACTGCGGCTCAGGGGGCTAAGGCTGACACCGCACTCCAGCCGGCCGTGGCGGGCGCGGGCATTCATGCAGGGGGCTTCGCCAAGCATAAGCTCGTGGCCGGTGCGGCGGCCGGCAACGTCACGGTGGCGGGCATCAAGGTTGGTGATGAACTTAACGAGGTGGTCTACTTCGTAGGCGCCGGAACTGCAGTGACTACCGTTTCTGACCTCACCGCCGAGTTCAGTATCACGGGCGCGGACACCATCAATAACGGCTCGGCGACCAGTTCCACCGGGGGCGTGCTCCTGGTGCGTTGGACCAAGTTGACGACATGAGCCAGTTCGTCACGACCACGATCGCCATCCCGGCGGCCAACCGGAACCTCGTGTCGCTTGCGATTGCCAAGGACGACTGGGCGATCAAGGGTAGCGGCGACGACGCTTTTCTGGCGCGTGCCATTGCTCGGTGCTCGGCGGCGGCGGAGCAGTTCTGTAACCGGTCGTTCGCGCTTGAGACGGTGGTAGACACCATTCAGCTCGAGCGCGACCCCTACCCATATCAAGTCCCGGCGGGTGCGGCCAAGTTACAGCTCTCTCGGTACCCCGTGGTGGCCTTGACCTCGCTCATTGAAAGTGACGACACGGCCAATAGCCAGACCTTGGTCGAGGGCGACGACTTCAGCGTCAACTATGCAACCGGCCAGGTCCTGCGCCTTGACACCTTCGGCCGTCAGATGGCGTGGCCAGCGTTGGTTTACGTCGCCACTTACTCGGCTGGCTACGTGCTGCCCGGCGACCAGGGACGGACGCTTCCGGTCGACATCGAGGACGCGGTTTCCCGGATGGTGTGGACACGGTACGCCGAGCGGCAGCGCGATCCTTTCATCGCCGAGGTTTCGACCGTCGGCGTTGAGACGGTCAAATACTTGCCTGGCGTTGGTGACGCCGGCAATTTGTCGGCTGACGTAGCCGACATCCTTGACAACTACCGCGTTCCGGTGATCGCGTGATGCCGATATGGAGTTGACCGATGGATAGTCCGGGTGTGATCAGTCTTGGCGACTTCACCCTCACGGCTGCGGGAACCCAGGTGGGCATTTCCGTTGACGGCCTTGAGGGTATGCTGGCCGCGTGCCTCCAGGCCCGACTGGCGTATGGCTCGGGCGGCACGACGGCGCGGCTGTACTTCCAGACTTCGTTGAACCAGGGAACGACCTGGGTGGATATAGCTTGTGTGCTTTTCGGTACCGCCAGTGAGACGGAAATCGTCAATCTGTCCGCTCTCACCCCAAAGTCGTCTCAGGTTACGCCGACCGACGGTGCTCTGGCGGACGATACGGTGGTTGATGGCGTGCTCGGTGACCAGCTAAGGGCAAAGCTCGTAACAACGGGGGTTTATGCGGGTTCGACGGTACTGGAAGTACGGGCGAACGTGAGGTGAGCGGCGACGTGGTAGGCCGTCGCTCACGCCTTGACGCGGCCCTTCAGCGGCAAGGTCAGGACGTCATCCTGACGCGCAGCACTCTCGGCCCCGGCGGTGTCGGCATCCCAAACTCGGTGACCTGCCGCGCCCGGGTGATCGGGTACCAGCCGAAGGACCTCGTCCAAGGCTCCGGGATCGTCGTCGGAGACCGCAAGGTCATCATGAGCACGACCCAGATCGACGCTGCCCGTTGGCCGGGTGGCTCCCCGTGGAAGGCCAGCCAGGGCGACCCTCGCTTGCCGACGACGACCGACAAGGTCACGATTGACGGCAAGCCATGTACAGTCATTTTCGCTTTCTTCGACGACTTGAAGGTTCGGATCGAGATCGGGGTTCGCGGATGAACGACCCTCAGAACTGGCAAGCTGCGGCTGCGGTCGCCACCGCCCTGGTGGGCATCTTGGTGCTGGTCGGGGCGCTGGTATGGCGCGCTCAAGCCGCCCTCGCCTCCGCCGTCCGGATCGCCACAGCGGAATCCGCGTCGGCAGTCGCGGCCCACCGGGAAGAGTCCCAGGCGGGGCGAGAACGGCTCTACCGTCGCATTGATGAGTCCGACCTGAGAACCGCTGAGATGTTTAGACGAGTAGAAGATAGGTTTGTGCTTACTTCGACTTGCGAAGCCCGCATGGGCAGCCTCAGTCAGACGAATGAGGAGCATGCTCGTGAGATAAACGCTCTCTCCGAGCGCATGGATGCTGCTTGCCACATCCGCAACACGAGGAATTGAGAATGCTTGACGCTTTCGCCACTGCGGTCGAGTTCGTCCTGAAGCAAGAAGGCGGCCTTACCAACGATCCAGCCGACCCTGGTGGCCTGACCAACTTCGGTATTGACCAGCGGTCGCACCCCGGCGTCGATGTCAGGGCGCTGACTCGTGACGGCGCCATCGCGATCTACCGCGAGACCTACTGGGCGGGTTCGAAGGCCGACCAACTCCCCACTGCGCTGGCGATCCTCTTCTTCGACGCCGCTGTCAATCAAGGCGCCCGTGCGGCAACTACCGACCTTCAGCGGTCGCTCCGTGTGGCTGAGGATGGCGCACTGGGTCCGGTCACCCTCCAGGCGGTCGCTACGGTACGCGACCAGAGGGTGCTGGCTGTGGAGTTCGCGGCCCGACGGGCCATGCGATACGGGTCCACGAGCACCTTTCCCCGCTTCGGGCTCGGTTGGATGCGTCGACTGATGGCCTGCCTGAACCTCTCGCTCAGCCAAACGGAGTCCTGACCAATGTTCCATACGCATGTCTCAACCGCGCTCGCCGACCCGACCTTCTGGCCGGCGTTCGGCGCGGTTATCCTTGCCGCCGCCGCCCTGGACGGGTGGCTTCGTATTGCGTTCCTCGTCTCCGGGTTCTGTGGCTGTGTGCTGCGGTCGTCCGGCGGCCAACCGCCGGCGGCGTCGTAATGGGCGCCGTCCTCGCGCTCCTCGCGCCATACCTGGCGCAGATCGCCGAGGCGTTCGGTGCGGTCGTCGCACTGTTCGTCGCTCGTGAGTCGGGGGTCGAGGCGCAGCAGGCGGCCGACACCGCCGTGGTGGTCCGAGTGACCGAAGCCGAGGCCAAGGCGGCGGCGGACGCGCCCGCCGACCGCAAGGCTATTCAGGACCGCCTGAAAGGGGGGACGATCTGATGGGCAAGCCCCTTCTCGCGGCCGTCCTCCTGGTGACCGCCTGCGTTAATGACGGCGCGCAGTCTCCTTCCGCCTCGGTCTGCCCGCCGGTCACCGTTTGGTCGACCAGCGACCAGATCGCGCTGAGTGCCGAGCTCGACCGATTGCCGGCCGGCGCCATGCTCGACCGCGTGGTGGAAGAGTGGGTGCGCCTGCGCGACCAGCTTCGGGCCTGCCGAAGCCACTGACATACCGAAGCGTGCGGATAGGGTAGCTCCCGAAAAGCCGGCCCCCTCCCCGGCCTACCGCACGCGCCTACCAGGAGGTGATCCCGAGGAGATCAGAGATGTGGGTTTATCCGTCGCGCGGCCGTCCGGCCGCTTGCCAAGCTTTGCTCGATTCCATGGTAGCTCACGGGTCCACGGCTGGTGGCGTGCTGTACGTTCACGAGGATGATGAGAGTTACGACGGTTACGCCTCCCTTCGATTGCCTGCCGGGTGGTTTCTGCGGCAGGTTAGGAGCGGCGTTGTGGGCTGCGCCCAAGGGCTCCGTAGGGCCTTTCGTACAGACCCTGACGAACCCTGGTACGGCTGGATCGCCGACGACAACACAGTCGAGACAGACGGGTTCGAGCAGCGCCTGATCGCCGCCGCCGGTCCTTGGGGCATCGCCAGTGCCAACGATGGCTGGCAGGCGCCCAAGCGGATGCATGGTGCCACGGTGTTCGGCGGCGAGTTCTTGCGGGCGCTCGGGTACTGGGTGCCGGAGGGCTTCCAGCACCTTTACATCGACGATGTGTGGGGGCACCTCGGCCGTCAGCTCGGTAATTGGCGCACCCTTATGGACGTGCATACGCCGCACAACCACCCACTCAAAACGGGTGCTGAGCCTGATGCGACCCACAGGCTCGGCAACGCGCCCGAGCGGTACGCGGCCGATGGGGTGCGGTTCAAGGAGTGGCTGGCCGAAGATTTTGAGCCTTCGGTGAGGCGCGTCCTGGCGGCCATGAAGGCGGTGGCCCCCAAGGCTTTCGATTGCTTCCTCTATGCGGGCGAGCAGGACGTCCTCGACATCCGGTTCGCCGAGATGGCGGACACCGTGGATTATTTCGTGGTGGTCGAGGCGACCAAGACGTTCAGCGGCAAGCCACGGGAATTGGCGTTCGACGCCGAGCGGTACTCGCACCTCGTCGACAGGTTGGTCTACGTCGTCGTCGACGACATGCCCGAAGGCGACGACCCCTGGGTGCGGGAGTGTCATCAGCGGAACGCGATTCTCCGAGGGCTTACTGACGCGGGACCTGATGACGTCGTCCTGATCTCAGACGCGGACGAGGTTATCCGAGCGGACGTCATCGAGGAGATGAAGACCGACGTTCAGGTCGGGGCTTGGGCGCTCCAAATGCCGACCAGTTATTGCAAGTTGAATTATATCAATACTAAAGGCCACCCCTTGACAGCGTGGTCGATGGCCTGCCGAGCACAGTACCTTACCTCGCCGGAGGGTCTTCGAATGCTACGCGGGGTATCCCCAGAGCTTCCGGAGCATGCGAGCTTCAAGACATATCACCACGCCGGCTGGCACTTCAGCTTCCTCGGCGATGCGGACGCGGCCAGGGCCAAGATCGCGGCCTACTCGCATCAGGAGTTTGCCGGCGTCCATCTCGACACCCCTGCCACGATCCGTAAGGGCGCGGACCTGCTGGGCCGCCCGGGGTTCGAGTGGTCGGTGGTCAAGCTGAACGAGTACTTCCCGGCTTACGTTCTGGAGAACCGTGAGCGCTTCGCCCACCTGATTGCTGACGGTGCGGTCAAGCACATTGAGGCCCAGCCGAACGACGTGATGCACCTGGGGGAGTGGTGGACGGAAGCGGACTTCGCCGCCCAGGGGCTCGATCTTCGGGTCGCCCAGTCGCGGTCGCTGTTTATCGGGGTGCCGGCATACCAGGACGTTCACCCTGCTTGCGCGCTGTTTTTGGCCAATGCGATTCGCTTGCTGACTTCGCTTGGCATCCCCTGCGACCTCCAGTTCGCGCCTGGGATGCCCGTGCATCAGGCCCGAAACCACCTCGTCAATTGCTTCATGATGACGGGCCTGAGCCACCTGTTGATGGTTGATGCCGATATGTCTGGAAACCCGTGGGACGTCGTCCGGCTGCTTGCCGCTCCGCACCTTCAGGTCGCCGGCGTTGGCCGAAAGCGGAATGGCCTGCCCGACAGCGACCCGAAGGTGTGGTGCTTCGTCCCCGGCGACCTGACGCCCGATCGGTATGGGATGCTCCAGGTTCCGCAGGTTGGGACTGGGTTTATCCGAATCGCCCGTGAGGTCTTCAATCACACGGCGGCCAACGCAGACGCTCTCGGCATTTGGCGTTGGGCGAATACCGAGCGCACCGAGCGGTACCTCCAATACTTCTCTTGGGGTGTTGAGGACGGTGACGAACTGTCTGAGGACATCACTTGGTGCCGACAGTGTTCGCGTATCGGTATTCCGACGTATGTCGATACGCGCGTCGAATTGTCTCACTACGGCGTTCGCGAACACCGCGCTCGGCTCGCCGATCATCTACCCCGGCATTGAGCCGGTAACCCGGCGGCACCGCCGCCATTTTCTCTGAGGCCCAAACATGACTTACGGATACACGGCGGACGCTGCGGAAGCGGCTTCGGGCGCGGTCTCTTTGGTCGGCGCCCAACTCTACTACGGCACCAGCACCACGACGTACACCAACGATTTCTTCACGCAACTCGGCGGCCTCATCAGCCTTCCCGCGGTGGGTGCGGCCTACGATCTGGTCAGCGTTGCGACTCTCGCGGGCGAGAAGAAGGCGTTCGGGCTGAAGAAGTTCGGCGGTGGCGACTTCCTGTTCAACTTCATTGAGTCATCCACCGGGCAGCAGGCTGTACCGGCCATGGTGGGGGCGCCCACGCCCATCAACTGGGCTCTCGTCCTTGCCAACAAGGCCACCAGCACGGGTACCGGTACCACGCTTTTCTTCAAGGGCACCGTGTTTGCCTTCGATGCGCCAAACGGCGGCGCCAGCGCCTCGTTCCAGCGGAAGCTGACTCTTCAGCTCCAGACCGACGTCGTCTATCAGGTGGCATCCTAACCTGATCGGCCGACACCGTTCTACCTGGCGCCAGCGGCCCGAGGTGTTGTCGGACATCTCGGGCCACCCTCCGACAAGGGATATTCCTCATGCTTCCGATTTCTGCGAAGACCGTCATCGAATTCAGGCCCAACACCGAGGCCGTTGCTGCCGCTCAAGCGGCTCTGGCCGCCGCAGGTGACGATTCGGCCAGAGCCGCCGCCCAGACCGTCCTGACGGCGGCCGAGGCGGTCCAGGGCGCCCTGGACCCGGTCTACCGTCTGCTGCCGCCGACCGGTCGTACCCGCATCCTGGTCACTCACGCCATGGCGTCCGATCGTGATGCGCCGCCGTTCGTCGGCGGCGCCGAGTTGTGCGACGGCGTCCTGGAGGGCCTCGACCCCGACGGCGACGACGCCGCCTTCCTCGCTTCTGTTCGCGGCCTGGTGGACACTGGCCGGATGTTGGAAGAGGACGCGGTTCGGTTCACGCTCCTCGTGTTCGACACCGCCGCCGGACGTGCACTCCACTCGTCCCGAGCCACCCATATGGCTCTTTTGTCTCGCCACCGCGTCCGGTTCTGCCTCCTGGTGCCGGGCCGTCCCAATCCGCTGAGCGAATCGGATCTGGACAGCGTGCCGGAAGCCGACCTGCCGGCCCTGATACGGAAGGTCAACTCCCTCTGGGTTCTCTCGACGGACGAGGCAAAAAACTCCGACGCGCCCTCCTCGCCGTAAAGGCGGGCAAGGGCTACGACGGAGCTCCGGAGTGGTGCTGGCAGATGGTCAGCATCTTGCGGCTCTACCAGGGCGGTCAAGGCCCTGGTCACCTTCCCGACGACGGCGGAATCCTCGATCAGTCGGTCCTGATGCTCGACGCCCTCAACCTGATGGCGGGGTTTGAGTACCGGATCAACGAGAAGGACGCGCCGCAGTACGGGGACGATGGTGAACCAGAGTACGCCGCCCACAACAGGTCCGCGATCAATTCCTGGCTTCAAGCCGCAGGGGTGCCATGCTTGCCTCCACTCCCATCTCACTGATCCGGACTGCGCTTGCGGCTGGGTACTCCCTGACGCCTGTGGCCTGGCCGCGCGAACCGTTTGTCCAACCGACGAACGACGCCGGCCAGCCGCAGGCGTTTGTTTTATTTCAGCCCGACGAGATGACGCGCCGACGGGTCGGTATCGGCCGGGTGTACTCGACCACCGGGGCGGTCACGATTTACGTTATGACGCCGCACCTCACCGGGTTGGACCTCGCGGACTCGATTTTCGATACCCTCTTCCCGCTGTTCGACGGCGTTACCCTCGGCGCGTTCCTGACCGAGGTCGAGATGGTCCACTACATCGATGGTCCGAGCGACGACGGGAACTACGACGTGGGATATCTCGTCGTGTCGTACCGTAACGTCACGACGGCGTCTTGAGGTGGAGTTCACACGGGCGGGGTTCGCCAAGCTTGTTGCCGAGGCGACGGAGGAGGCACGGCTGGAGTTCGTTCAGTTCGCGAAGAAGACAGTGGCAGAGGAGATCGCGGCGGGTCGTACCCTCTCACGCCGATATCGACGTGAAGTTGACGGCAAAATGGACGCACAGGAAGACGCCGTTAGAATCCCCGGTGTTATCAAGTACAACTTCGATTTCTGGGGCAACGTAATCCCGTTTGTTCTTGACTTTCTCGCCAAAGCGGCCCCGTCAGATTCTGGCCGCTATCGGATGTCGTTTTTCGTTCTGTCCGATCGTCGGCTCGTAACCGACTTCGAGGGCATTAGCCGTAACGCTGAGGTTGTCATAAGCAATGACCAACCATACTCACGTAAAGTCGAAGTTGGTCATACCAAGTTTAGTCATGGCGATCATCGCATATTCGAAGACGCACGGCAGGCGGTGCTTGCTGAGTTTAAGGACCTTGTCGAGGCGCAACTTGCCTATATCACTTTTGGTCAGCCGTACTCAGGTCTTGCAAAAGGGGAAATTCCTTACCGACTACACGGCCACCGTGGATTTACCCGAGGTCATAAGAAATTCGCTCGTCGCTACGCCCGCAAGGATGTGGCCGAAGGCGAGTTAATGACGTATCCGTCCCTTGTTCTTCGTGAAGACTCCGTTTCGAGGTACCGTTGATGACTGACTCAATGATCAAAGACATCGTTATCCAGGTATCCGTAGCGAATGCGGAGAAAGTGGCGGCGCTCGGCATTGAGTTCGAACGGCTCGACAGCAGGTTGGCGAAGAACACGGATTCCTTAGCGAGGTGGGCGACTAAGTGGGACGCCGCGGCGAAGGCTACCGATCAGCTTGTAAGTAAGCTCAACCCGGTCGAAAGGGCGCTTGAAGACGGCGACGAGAAAATAGGGCAGGTCATTACCGCTCTTGGCGGTCTGACGGCGCAATTCGGCGCAACCGCTATCCTCAGCAGTGAACTCGCGGTAAACTTCGCTAAGGTTCAGGGCGTCCTCTTAGATGGGGTTAAGGGAGCCGAAGTCCTCGCCAAATCTTATCAGCTTCTCGCCGATGGCACGGTCAAGCTTTCCTCCGCGACGGCCGAGTTCGCCGCAGTGGCGCCGCAGGTCTCCAAGTTCACCCAGAACTGGGTAGAAGGCGCAGCGGCGGTTCAGAAGGCCGGTCAGGCGCTGATCGTGGTCGACGCCGGCCTACGCGAAAGCAGCGTCAGCATGGCGCAGGCGGTCTCGGTCCTGGCCACCTTCGAGGCCCAGCATGGGCGCCTACCGAGCGTTCTGGCGGCCGAAACGGCAGGCCTGAAGGGCCTTGCCGACGCTATGCGGGCAGTCGCGGCGGCGGGAGGCCAGGCGGCCTCTGCGCGGGCGCCCACGATGGCGGAGCAGGCCGTCGCAGGCGGCACCGTCCGGCAGGCGCAGATCGCCCTCGACCCTTCGATCGCCCAGGCGGAGAAGTACCAAGCCGAACTGGGCAAACTCAAAGCGGCGGTGGCTACTCTCGGCGAAGAGTTCACGGGTGGCCAGGAACTGATCGCTCGGTACGCAGCGGCGTTCGATCCGGCGGTGGAGGTGGCGGCCAAGCTGGCGGCGGCGCAAGTCGAGTTGGTGAACCTCGCCGGCAAAGCCCACTTGGCGGTCGAGGCCGCTTTGGGAGTCCAGTATTGGGGACCACTGTCCCAGGAGGTGGTGGCCGAGTACACGGACTTCTGGAAGGCCGTTGACACCCAGATGGACGTGGCGGCCACGAATGCCGCCGGCAAAGCCCACTTGGCGGTCGAGGCCGCTTTGGGAGTCCAGTATTGGGGACCACTGTCCCAGGAGGTGGTGGCTGACTACACCAGCTTCTGGAAGGCCGTTGACACCCAGATGGACGTGGCGGCCACGAATGCCGCAGGCAAAGCACATTTGGCGGTCGAGGCCGCCCTGGGAGTCCAGTACTGGGGACCGCTGTCCCAGGAGGTGGTGGCTGACTACACCAGCTTCTGGAAGGCCGTTGACACCCAGATGGACGTGGCGGCCACGAATGCCGCAGGCAAAGCCCACTTGGCGGTCGAGGCCGCTTTGGGAGTCCAGTACTTGGGACCACTGTCCCAGGAGGTGGTGGCCGACTACACCAGCTTCTGGAAGGCCGTTGACACCCAGATGGACGTGGCGGCCACGAATGCCGCCGGCAAAGCCCACTTGGCGGTCGAGGCCGCTTTGGGAGTCCAGTATTGGGGACCACTGTCCCAGGAGGTGGTGGCCGAGTACGAGGCCATGTGGGGTAAGCTCCTCCAGGAGCAGGACGGGGCACAAGAGGAGCTTGCTTCGCGCGCAGGTAAGGGCGCCGCTGCCGAGCTTGAAGCTCTCCGTATGAAGCACGACGCCCTGTACGCCGCCCAGAAGCAGTATAAGCAGGCTCTCGCCGAACTGGATACCCTCCGGGCGCAGCCGGACGCGGACCCGGTGGCGCTGGCAGCCAGGGAAAAGCAACTCGCGCTCGGGTTTGAAGAAACGACGGCGGGCATCAAGCGAAATCAGGAGGCGACGAAGTCCCTCAATCTCTCCCGCAATCAGATGCTGGAGTTGAACGCGGCAGGCGTCAACAGCTTCCAGGCCCTGATGGCCGGCATGAACGTCCAGCAAGTCGCGATGATGGAAGGCGCCCAGGTGATTGGCGCCTTCGCCCAGGGCGAGAAGGGGTTTGCGGGGCTACTGACAACCGTACTGAGCCCGATCGTCCTTGTCACAGCGGCAGTAGTCGCGATGGGTGCGGCTTTCGCCTACGCCGCAACGTCTGGGGCTTCACAACGGAAAGATCTGGAAAATTCGCTGGTGGCGCTTGGATCGTCGAAGACGGCCTGGCAAGAGTGGGCATCATCCGTCTCGGCGGCTAAGCAAGCGGGGGTTTCGTCTTCCGATGCGCTCTCGGTTTCTGCCGGTTTGGGCGGTATGGGCGCGCCGGATGGTGTGGCTCAGCGAGCCACGCAACTCATTCGACCCTTTGCGCAAGGGTTCACCGACAGTGATAAAGACGCAGCCGAAAAGCAACTCATAGATATTTATAGTAATCCGGTCCAGGCGATGGAAAAATATCGCCAACAGATCGGGCTGGTATCACAAGCCGAAGCGGAGCACATTCGTTGGCTGGAGCTAAGCGGAGATCGGGTTGGCGCTGTTACTGCCCTCTATGACGCCTTAAGCAAAAGGTTGCAGGGTGTCCAAGACAACTCTAGTCTTTTAACAAAAAGCATTGAGGGTTGGTCTCTAGCTTTTGACCGGTTGGGGACCTCTGTCGATAAAGCCCTGCATCCTGAGGTCTACAAGTCAACGGCCGAGCTATCGGCCCAACCCGAAAAGCTCAAGTCTGACACCAATCCTCGCACCGAGCAATCCCGCGGGAATACCGCATCCTCTATCCAAGAGGAACTGAGTAAACGCACGGCAGCAGAAGCGGCAGGGAAGTCTACTCAAGAGAACATACTCGCTGCTCGCGGCGATGAAGTGGTGCAATCGCTGAATTTACAGTCAACGGCAGCGATAAAATACTATGAGAATTTGAAGCTGGTTAATGCCTCCTTTAAGGACATGACCGGCGCCCAAGCGATGCAGGCGCTCAGTGCCTTAAAAGAGCAATTTGAATCGGCGGTCAACCCGGCTAAAGCATTCGCCGAGCAGTCGGCTCGGGCCTTATCGGTGGCTAAGCTTCAACCCGGCTATCAACAAACTCTCGAAACACAGCTGCAAGTTCTTGATCAGAAATATGCCGGACGCAGCAATATTCCGGATGACGAACTTAATAACGCAAAGAAGGGCGCGGGAGATGTTACCGCTGCTCAAGCCGAAGCCGCTCATATCCAAGCACAAAACGCACTTGAGGACGCCCAGCGGCTGGCGGTTGCCCGCGCTTCGCTCAACGCCGCGTCGATGGTCGCGGCTGAAGGCGAAAACGCATATCAAGATGCGAAGCGGCGCGGTCTATCAGACGGAGTTGCGCAGCACGCTCAGGATGACGCCCTGGCTAAAGGGCGGCTTGATCTTGCCACGGCCACCACGACCACCGTCGCGACTATGGGCCTGGAAACCCAAGGCCTTGCCGCTGAGGCTCAAGCCTACGGCGTGTCGATGGCGGCGGTTCACGGTGCGCAGCTAGAACACCAGATTATGTTGGAGCAGCTTAAGGCCGACCCTGCCCAGCGTAATGCCATCCGCCAAGCGATGTTGGCTCAAGACGCGGCCCAGACCCAGCTTAATGCATCGATGCGCGCCGCCGATGTGCGCGGCCAAATCGCCGATCAAGAGCGATTGGCGGCTGGTTGGGCCAAGGGCGCCGAGGGGGCTCGGCAAGCGGCGTTGGCGAACGCGGCCGTTGCAGAAATCCAACAACAGCACGCCGAAAACAACCCAGCCGCCATCGCTCAAATCACCCAAGGCGTCTCCGATCGCGACACCGCGACCAGGCAAGCGCAGTTCGCACAAATGGGTGCGGAGCAGCAACAGGCTAATGTCCTGGCGCTCGCCGAATACCAGACGCTCGGGATGTCCAATGCCGAGCGCGCCAAGGCGTTGGCAATCCTGCAAACGACCAATGACCTGCAGGCGCGGGGAGCCGATCTCGCGGCGGCAGGTACCAAAGAATATATCGCTCAAGTCGGGGCGATGGCTGAATACAAGGCTAAGTTAGCGGAAGTTCAGCAAGCGGCTCAGGGTTTTGCCGATACTATCGGCAATGCGCTTGGTGAGTCTTTGACCAATCCGGCCGCTAAGTTCAGTGATACTTGGAATACTGCGCTTAAGGACATCCAGAAGCAAGTCACGGAAATGACCGTGGTCAAGCCGTTTAAGGACTGGATGACCGGCGGTCTTACCCAGCTCATGAGCGGCGAGCCGCCCAAGGGGAGCGGGACACCGGTGGCGTCGGCCAATGATCTCGGCGCCCCGGTCAGGTCGGCTTTTGATGGCACGAAACCACTCCCGGTTGAAGTCACTAACTGGACGATGCCGGGCACCCCAACCGCCTCTGCGGGAACGCCTGAAGCCGCTGGACTGACCAATCCCAGCAACGGCGGCAGCAGCAATGCCAATGACGTCCTTTACGCTATTGCTAAAGTGGAAAGCGACGCAACTCTCAATCCGCGCGACAATCAGAACCGCAACGGTACCCACGACATCGGGACTTGGCAAATCAACTCAGCATATCCTTACGGCAAATCGCCAGAACAATTGAAGGATGTCAGTCAGAATCTTGACGCCGCTCTCCAGAACCTAAACGAAACGGCCGGGCGCGCAAAATCGGTCGATACGCTGTTGAACGGCTACAACACCGGGGACGCCAGCCAGGTATCGAACCCGGCATACGTCGCCAGCGTCAGGGGCAATCTCGGGCAGTACGATGCCGCGCTTGCTGCCGGCGACCCGGTGGCGGTTGCTATCCGGGATTCCCAGACGACGGACAGCTTCCGCCAGTTCTCCGGGGCATTGACCGAGTTGTCCGGAGGGGCGATGGCTGCCGCCCGGGGCGCCGATGCAATGGCGCAAGGCGGGGCACAGGCGGGGCAAGGTGCCGCGCAGTTGCTTTCGGGTGTGGGGAGCCTGCTATCGGGGGTAGTCGGCGGAACGGGGGTGTCCGGGGGCGGTCAAGTCATCACAGTTGGTGGCCAGGCTTATGCGCCGACAAGCCTGGGGGGGCTAGATAGCGGCCTCGGATCATCAATCTTCGGAGAAGGCTATACCGGCCTCGGATCGTACCTGTTTGGCAACACTGCCGATGCCGTCGACGCCAATGGCGCGTTGGAACTCGGCGGATTGATTGGTTCTGGCGGCGGTGGCGCGGGTTTGCTCGGCGGAACGATGTCGAATTCCGTCATGCCGGGCATCGGGTCGCTATTCACTGCGGGGACGGACTTCGCCAACGGCAATATCGGTGGCGGGGCCGGGACGCTCGGGGGCGCGGCGCTCGGCACCGCCATTCTGCCCGGCATCGGCACGGCGATCGGCGGCATGCTCGGGGGCATGCTCGGGGGCATGTTCGGTTCCAGCGCGCCCTCCGACGGCCCGGTGGGCGGCGCGCGATTGGCGCTCGGAGACAACGGGCTATTTGGCGTTGGATTGGCCGGCGGCGACAATGGTTTCGATCCGACCCAACTGAAAGGACAGGTCAGTCAGCTTGCCCAACAACTTAATCAAACGGTGGCGTTGGGCAACCTTCAGGTTGATCAGGGCGCCTTGGTAGCTATGGGGCAAAAAGCAGACATTCAGAATGCTGGTAACTCAAAGGCTAACAACGCTCCTACAGGGCAGACCGCAGACCAAGTTATCAACAACATGGTCGGAGGTGGGGTATTTGGCGCTACTGGTGCCGTTGGCACATCTCTCGATTATTTGCAGCAGCAGTCCCTCAACGGCAACGATGTTACCTTACAACAATTTCAAACCGCCGTGCAGTTTTCCGCAGCGCTGCAAACCGCCACCGATGCCGCCAACAATTTCGGGACCGGGCTGAAAGGCGCAACCGCCGCCGCCCAAAACACCGCCGATGCCAATAACGCCAATATTGGGGTGCAAGGATCAACCGCCAAGGAAAACGGTGTCTTTGGCCAATGGCAGTCCACCGAACAACTGAGCCTGCAAAACCAGATCACCACCGCCACCGACGCCACACCGACCACCAGCTTGTCGAAAAACCTGGCGGCGTTGCAAGGGCAGATCGCCGGTGCCAACGATAACGCCGCCGCCGCCGGGGTCACGCTCGACCAGGGGGCGATCAACGCGCAACTGGTGACGTGGCTGCAAAGTCAGATCACCCAGGCGCTGGGCGGCACCGACGCGGCGGCCTCCCAGGTGCAGGCGTTGAGCGCCGAGCATGCGGCCAACGTCAATGTTCTGACCGCTAACGGGGCATCGACGGGCTCCGCCGACCAGCTGCTGACCGAGGAACTGACCAAGCTGTTGTCGGGCATGGACAGCGCGAACGCCTCCGCGTTCGCCGCTCAACAGGGCGGCGATGTCGCCGCGACCTGGGCCGGAATGGCGCAAGGGCCGTCCAGTTACGCGATCCGCCAGGGGCAGGCGCAACAGACGATCACCGCGACCGATCTCGGGACCAACAGCGTCGCGGCGGTGCAACAGGCGCAACAAGTCGCCAACATGCAGACGGCGCTGAAACAGGCGCAAGAACTGAACGCCGCCACCGACGATTACACCCGGTCGTTGATTGTTGCAACGCAGGCCCAAGAGAACCAGGCGACCGCGGTTCAGCAAGCGTATCAGCTTCAGCAGGCGCAAAACCAGCAGCAGAACACCGACGCGGGCCTGCAAATTCAAGGTGCGTCGGCCAACGCCACGATGGTCGGGCTGTCGTCGGGGACCAACAGCATCGCGGCGATCGAGGCTCAACAGCAAACTGCGACTATGCAGCTTCAGCTTCAGACGCAAGAGGCGCTTCAGTCCGCTACCGACGACGCTACCCAAGCGTTGACGGCTCAGGTGGGCGCCGAGCAAACGGCAGCGCTGGCAGCTCAGCAAGCGTATCAGCTTCAGCAGGCGCAAAACCAGCAGCAGAACACCGACGCGGGCCTGCAAATTCAAGGTGCGTCGGCCAACGCCACGATGGTCGGGCTGTCGTCGGGGACCAACAGCATCGCGGCGATCGAGGCTCAACAGCAAACTGCGACTATGCAGCTTCAGCTTCAGACGCAAGAGGCGCTTCAGTCCGCTACCGACGACGCTACCCAAGCGTTGACGGCTCAGGTGGGCGCCGAGCAAACGGCAGCGCTGGCAGCTCAGCAAGCGTATCAGCTTCAGCAGGCGCAAAACCAGCAGCAGAACACCGACGCGGGCCTGCAAATTCAAGGTGCGTCGGCCAACGCCACGATGGTCGGGCTGTCGTCGGGGACCAACAGCATCGCGGCGATCGAGGCTCAACAGCAAACTGCGACTATGCAGCTTCAGCTTCAGACGCAAGAGGCGCTTCAGTCCGCTACCGACGACGCTACCCAAGCGTTGACGGCTCAGGTGGGCGCCGAGCAAACGGCAGCGCTGGCAGCTCAGCAAGCCCAACAGCTGGCCGATACGATCCAGGCGCAGAAAAAGGCTAACTCTGATATCGAGGCCCGTGACCAAATCGCGCTTCAGAACAACTGGAAAGCCACGCTATTGCAATTGCAGGCAAACCAGGACCAAGAGCTATATAACGCCAAAGAACAGGGCGGCATCGATATCAATGAGTTGGTAGAGACACAACAAGACGAGCTTACGGAGATATATACGAATGCCGGACAAACAATACAAGACTTTTTCGACCACCTTAGCGTCTCAGACGCAACTACGGGAAGTGATGTAACGCACCTCGCGGCTCAACAGGCCTTGACCGATGCAGCCGTTTCTAAGGCATATAACACAGGTGACATAAGCTCTGCAATAGCGTCTATTAATTCCTTGCTGAGTATGACAGGAACCTTGTACTCAACAGGCTCTGAAGTTTATGCTGATGCTGTTGCCAAGGAGTCTAGTGACCTCAAGGCCCTTGGGCATGCCTTGGGAATCCCCGGTTACGCCACCGGCACCACGGGAGCAGCTCCCGGCCTCGCCTGGGTGGGTGAGAAGGGGCCGGAGATAGTCCAATTCCGCGGCGGCGAGACGGTCTACAACGCCGAACAGAGTCGTGCGATGTTCGGCCCAGTGACTCGCGGCTATGCTACTGGGACAGCCGCTGGTAACGACAACAGCGACGTTGTTGCTCGCCTAGATGCCGTTATTTGTAACCAGTCACTTCAGATCACGGCCCTTTCGGAAAGGATCAATGAGGTCACTGGAGCACTCAAAGAAATCACGTCCGAAACACGTCGTGATCGAGCGGCGAGAAGGGTCAGAGGTTCAACATGACCACAGGGGTTATCGGAGACGAGTACGTAAGCCAGTGGCCAATCGACGCCGGGTTTATCGTGCAGGACCCTGCTATCGTAGCTTACCCTGGGTACCAGCCTTCTGTCTCAGACTACGTGGTACTGGGTACCGCATCCTATTCTGACGGGTCCGTTGCTTCCTCTATCCTGGCTTCGGATTACATCGGAAGCGATGTCATAGGGAGTATGGCCGTCGGTTACGGTAGCACTCTATCGTCTCTCAACTCGACCACAATTAGAGTTTCTGATAAAGGTTGGCGCACTCAACCCTCGGACGCCATCCCAAATACGGATTTTGAAGGAAGACTGGAGCTACCACAGATAGATTGGTCGATTCCTATGTCTCCGTCGCAAACCGCCCGTGTGGTAGCCACATCCGCCGTGATTAGGCTGGCGAACGACGACGGGGTTTATGACGACTTACCCGCTTCATACGGGGTTGACGGGCAGTCAGTCACGATCTCCTTGTTGCCGTCCAGAGGGTCATCTACCACCGATGCCTTGCCTGTTTTTAAAGGGGTTGGTACGGCATGGGTGGTCGAACGAGGAGCCCTTGACCTTACTGTGAGCGACATCGGGTGGCAGCTCTCACAAACGCCCTTCTTACGGCTCTATGGAGGTACGGGTGGAGCGGATGGCTACACTGACCCCTACACGCTGCTATCGAACCAAGCCGGAAAAGGTATTCCGAAGTGCTACGGAATCTGTGAAAACATCTCTCCAGTCTTGATTGACCCGATTAATGGAGTGTACCAAATTCACGACGGGTCAATACGGTCAATTGACGGCGCATATTGGATGGGATATCCGGCAACTTCGGGAAACTCATATGGTTCGTATGCGGCATTGGCATCCGCAACAACTGCGGCCGGTACCTACGATTGGTCGATCTCTACATCGGGCAGCTATATAAAACCAGGAAGTCCGACAGCATCCGGCCAGTTTACCTGCGATGTCCATGGAGCACTTGACGCAAGAGGTGAGTATTACGACGACCATGCTTCGGTATTCTACAATGCTCTATCCACTTTTATTAGCCAATCTAATTTCGACTTACTTTCTATCGGGCAGTTCACCGTTGGGACTCCAGGGTCAATGGGGATATATGTCGATACTCAAACCACATTATCGGACGTCGCCGATACGATCATGGTGTCCTGCCTCGGGGTATGGGGAGACTTTGGCAATGGCCTGATTTCCGTTTTCCCCTTAACCCAAGCGTCCTCCGTGCAGAGCGGAACCCAAATAGATTATCGACACATCACGGGGGAAATACAGCCGATATCCCTCCCCTCCGAGGTATCCCCTTGTATTTGGCGTGTACGGTGTGGGTACGCAAAGAACTGGACGGTTATGTCGGGAGCCCAAGTCGCTCAGCCATCTGGAAGTCTAACCGTAGATCGGAGGAACTACCTGCAATCCCCTTATCTCGTTACGTCCCAAAGCGCCCCAACTCGTCTCATGAGAAACCCGAAAGCTATCGATTACCCCACCCATAATCTGGAGGTCATGAACATCGACGCTGGTCAAATCGGTAGTAATACAACCCTTCCCATTCTAAATACCCTGTTCGCCAATAAATCGGATGCGGACGGTATAGCATCAAACCTACTAAATATCTGGAAACCGGGGCTATGCGCGTATTCTGTCCCGGTCGGGTCCGTCTGGACAACGCTCAAACGGTACCAAAACATATTTCTTGTTTACCCTCGGTATGGCTTTTCCTCTGGAAAATGGGTAAAAGTCGTTGGCGCACAGATTACGGGAACCAACGCGCTGCTGACGGTGGTGGGGTAGCATGGCAACGGCATTGTTTTCGTTCGTAAACTACTTCGACCTCCTGTCGGCATCGCTGTCTGCGTCATCAACAGCGACCCCAGGCAATCTGACCGTCGGTAACCTCCAAGACCCACATTTGCGACGCATCTGGAGGTCAGGGTCGACTACGGCAACCCTCACTGCTGACTGGGGCTCTACCACCGCAGCCGTAGGGGTTGGAGTGCTCGCCGTTGCGCAGCCACCGGACCCCGGGCTGTTTGTGCAGGACTACCAGGATGGTAGGGGGCATTACAATGGATGGATGGCTCCGACCGACACGATCCGACACCGACTTTCAACGTCTTCTCCGACTGACGGTGACCTATACGACAGCACAGCGCTGGCTGGCGGATGGACAGCGGGTTACGGACTGTCGGTTAATGTGCTACCTACGGCCGTCAGCCCACGCTATTGGAGAGCAGATTTAGTTGCTTCTACCCCCGACTATATCGATCTCGGCCGGATGTGGGCGGGTCCAATACTGTCCGTTCTAAACGACGTAGGATACAATTGGTCAGACCAGTGGGACGATGGGGCTATCGTTACATCTGTACCTAGGTCTGGAGCCGAATTTGTAGACCTAGGTATGCGCCGGAGGGTGCTCGACCTTTCCTTACCCGCTCTAACAGAATCAGAGGCCAAAGGTACCTTCAAGGAGCTGACTAGGATAGCCGGAATAGGCGGTCAGGTAATGTGCATTATAAGCCCAAGCGATGCGACATACGCTCCGACTCAAGCTATCATCGGTCGTATAAAACAGGTCAACCCAATAACACAGTCAAATCCGGCTTTCTACTCCACCTCCTTTACCATAACCCAGACTCTGTGAAAGGAGCCATACTATGACTGTGCCCACGGCCTTCTTCAGATCGCCCTTCGTCTACCAGACCGCTCCGGCCCCGAATACCGGGAGTGTCTATATGAACGCCCCGGTGGCGCCGATGCGGTCCTTTGTATCGCAATTTAATAGCGGAAGCTATGTTTCGTACTGCATAAAGTCCATAGACGGTACGCTGTTCGAGCAAGGATACGGGACGGTTACGACAACTGGGGGAACAGATGTTTTGGCACGTTCCGCTGGGAACGTCACGTCCGGAACGAACGGGGCAGGAGTGTTGGTAAATTTCACCGGGGTTGTTACCGTCACGAATGCCAATCCGGCAATCCAAGACACAATCGACCTCCTCCCTACTACCGTGACTGCCACAACAACGCTGTCCCCGATTTGCTCCCCTTTAACTATCGCTACAATGGATTCGTCAAGTCAAACCCTCACCTTACCGGATGCCAGAACACTTCCTTTGGGTGTCATACGATACATTTATAGAACATCCGGGGGTAACGGTTTTTCCATTTTGGATTCTTCCGGAGGAACTGTTGTAGCGTCGGCGTCAGCGTCATCCATGTATGCGCTCGTCTTGACCGCAAATACGACAGCGGCGGGTACCTGGGCGCAGTTAGGCGCAACTACCGCCTCCGGATATGGAATATTCACAGGAAGCACCACTTGGGTAGTCCCGGCCGGAGTGACTACCGTTCGGGTGTTGACTATCTCGGGGGCACCGGGATCAGGATCGGGCTGGTATCCAGTCGGCCCATCCTACGGTTCGTCGTCAGGTAACTTCGCTGTTGGAACGTACTCGGTCACGCCAGGGACTCCCATAACCATATCAGTGGGCGTCGGTGGAGCCGCAGGCACAGGTCCCGCAGTCGCTGGGCTTACGGGCGGAACGACATCTTTCGGGGCTTTACAATCAAGCTCCAGCGGTACCGGCAGCTCATTTACCTCAGCCGGAACGGGAGCCGCAGCCGGTGGCTCGCCTGCGTCCAACGGGGCGTCGCCAAACGTATCCGCTCTTAGCATACTTATAAGGGCGTCAATCGCTGCCGGGGCCATCGGAACCGCTCAAGGATCCAACAGTGGGTACTATGGCGGAGGCGGCGCGGCAGGCTTGCTGTTGCCAGGCGTGGCTAACCCGTCCGGAGGCAACGGCGGTAATATAGATGGCTATTTAGGCGGGAGCGGAGGAACGGGCTTTGGTGCCGGTGCAGGTGGTGGTGCCAATCATCTGAATGCCGTGGGTGCCAGTGGTGGGAACGGCGCCCAGGGTGCCGTTTATGTTGAATGGTAAGGGGAGGACTTAGTCATGACGACTTGGGCAAGCATCGGCGCAAACAACAACCTGGTTCTGGCGGATTTGACCACCGTCGATCCCGTGGACAGGTTCGCGCCCAGTATCAAATGGGTGACGGTGCCGGACGCTCTGGCACAAGACCCGATCGCGTGCCAGGTCGGGCTTGTGGTGGCAGCCGATGGTGTAACGGTACAGGTGCGCGACCCAGCCGCCTATGCTGCCGTGGTGAAGGCCAATCTGGCCGCCTATGCCATCGGCAAACAACAGGCGTTGTTGGCTGCGGTGTTCAGTCACCCGCTGGCAGACGGCAGCGCTACGCTGACCACAGCCTGCGATCCGGTGAGTTTGACCGGATTGAACAGCCTAACCCAATGGGCAACCACGCCAGCCCTCAACGCCAGCGTCGGGACGAGGGTCTACTACAACGTGGACTGGTCCCCGCACACCGTCACCCCCGCCCAAATGGCCGAGTTCGCCGCGGCCATCGGGGCGCATGTGCAGGCGCTTTACACGGACTTGGCCACCGTCGTGGCCGCGATCAACGGCGGCACCATCACCACCACGGCTCAGATTGATGCCGCCAACTGGTCGTAACGATTGCGCTCTGGCCGCACAGACTGTCTGGGTCGCCATCACCACCACGGCTCGGATTAATCCTTTCGGTACCGCCGGCCCCGCCAGCCTCCCGACGCTCTGACCGGCCACTCCGCCGACCAGGGCTCGGTCTGGGAGATCAAGCGCTCGAACTCCTCGACCGAGCCCCAGCCGATGGGCACCTCTGCGGCGATCTCGTCATAGACGTGCTGGACCGGCCGGTAGCCTGCGGCGGCGACCGCCAGCATGCCGTTGACGAACACGTCCCGGCAGGCCGCTTGATCGAGGTTCTCGGTCAGTCGGCCGCCGTAGGTGCCCATTCGTTGCCACCCCATCGGACCCATCTTTGGGTTCGAGTTGTGGGTCATGTAACTGAGCTGGAGTTGACCGGGGCGCTTCTCGGACGGGTGCAGCTCGGGGTGCCGGTACGTCAGGAACCGGCCAGACGGCAGGCGCATGAACAGCGCATCGCCATGACGGATGAAGTAGATGCCCCGGTACTGTGTCCACCGCTCGGGGTTCTGCACGGCCAGGATCGCCATGCCTTCGAGGCCGTGGAGCTGCGGCACCTGCCCGCCCCACAGCGCAACGACGGCGGGGGAGGCGGCCCGCCACGCCAGGATGGCGGCCTTTATCTCCTCGTCGTCCATGTGCTCGTCAGCACCGAACGCCTTCCAGGCGCCGATCCAACCCTGATAGCCTGAGGCGAGTTCTGCAACTTTTCCGAGCCTCTTCCGGAGCGGATGGTGCTGGCCGGTCTCCTTGCGATGCGACATGAAGGTCTCGAATGGCACGCCCGATATCTTCGCGGCCGACATCTCGTAAATCTTACCGTGCGTTCGGAACACCTCCCGCCGCCATTCCTCGCCGGCCAGTTCCGCCAGCCCCACCGCCTCGATCGCGCTGTAGTCCGAGCTGACCAGCTCGTGACCGAGCGCCGCGACGAACAGCCCTCTCAGGCACCCTGCGACGGCGTGCAGGGCGTCTCCGAAGATGGCCTCCACCACGTCCAGGCAGCGCGTCGCAATGGCGTCCAGCGCATCCTGAGCGGCGGCGGCGCACCAGTCGGTCGCGTAGGCCGCCGCCGTCGAGCCGCACCACGGGCACACCGTCAGTCCCACCGCGTAATGCCGCCCGCATCCACACCGCACGACCGGCGGCCCCGAGGTGGGCAGATTGGTAGGCTGCGGGCCGCCTCCGGTCCAACGCCCCGTGCGGGCGCCGTGGTAGGTGAACAGGTCGTGCAGCCGGCCGTCGGCGGCCAGCATGTTCCGAATCGCGTAAAGCTTCTTGACGCTGGCCGACCCGATCAGCGCCCGCAGTTCGAGGGCGCGGCGGGCATCGCCCAGGCGCATGACGATGTGGTCGTGGAGGTTGGGTGCGGTGGTGGCCAGACGCGCGTCGAGGCCGTCGGGTGGCACTGTCGGATCGAGATTGACCGCAACGAGGCGGGCGACCGCTTCCTTGGTGACGTTCCGAAGGGCGGTATCGGGCTTCTCGACTGCGTTCAGGCGGTTCTCGGACGCCGCCCACGCTTCGTATGTCCGCCGCCGGTACTCGGGCTCTCCCAATTCCTCGACCCGCTCCCGCACCCATTCGGGCCGCCCCATCGCCGCGAGCGTATTCTCAACGTGCTCCTCGTCCAGGGACTCCATGTCGACGCCGCACGAAAGCAGCCAGAGACGCAACCGTGCCGTCTCGGAGGCGTTGCAGCCGGCAAGCGCTTGCAGCTCGCCGTTATACCGTTCGAACGCCTGCTCGATCACGGCAATGCAATCCGCCATGCCGTCCTGATCGATCGCGATGCCACGGCTGTTGATATCGTGATCGAGGTACCAGACTTCTTGCTCCCGATCGGACAAGTCGGGCAGCCGGTGGCTCGCCTCGGCCTCCGTTTCAATATCCCGGATGTTGTAGGAGACCAGCCGGGCGAAGTCCTCCGGGTCATCCTCGGGCCGGATGCGGCGGCGCGGGTCGGCCTTGGTTGGATTCCGTGGGACGCTGAACTTGTCCAGCAGTCGCTTGCCGTCCTTATCCTTGCGGAGCGTGAGCTGCATCGCTTCGCCTGCCGCGTCCAGGCTGCCAGGGTACCCGGCGGCGCGGGCCTTGGCCATCGTGCAGCGCACCTGCCGAACAGGTAGCTCAGGCCAACCATAGAGCCTCGTGCAGACCCGACCCCAAATCCAAATTTCGAAGGGCGCGTTCCACGCCTCGACCAGCCGCCCGGCGGCCAGGTGGTCGAACAACGGCTGCGGGTTAGGCTGGCCGGGCCGCCATGTACGGGGGCCTGCGCCGTCGTGGAGGTCGTAGGCGAGCGACAGCACCTCGGTCTCTGGACGCTCGGCATAGACGGCCGCTCCCACTACCGAGAGGCCCTTGCGCCCCTGGCTGGCGTTGGGAGGCCCGCGCCACTTGCCGGCGCTCTCGTCCCAGACGTAGCCGGCGGGGGAGTAGGTCTCGAAGTCCATGCAGGCCAGAACGGTCGAGACGCCCATGTCGGCGGGGCGTTGAGCGCCGTAAAGGGTCATAGGAGCCCCGAGTCCAGGTTACCCGTGATGCACAGGACAGCGCGCTCCCGATCGCTCCTGCCGGCGCAGGAATCGAGCCCGTACCAGTACCCCATACACCAGTAGGACCCGAGGAAGCTCCAAGCGTAACCGAAGATCATTTCGTCACCACCCCCGCTTCGGCCAGCATCTCTGCCGCCACTTCAAAAGTCCGTGAGCCCATACTCGTCGTTCCGTCCGCCCAGACGATGCGGGCGACGCCGGCTTGGATCAGCATCCGGGCGCATGGCGCGCACGGCGCGTGGGTCGCATAGACCGTGGTCCCGAGCAGGGAGACGCCGATCCGTGCGGCCTGCGCCACGAGGTTCTCCTCGGCATGGGCGCACCAGAGGTACTTCTCAGGGTTACTCGATCCCGAAGTGCCTACCCGATCGGGCATATCCTGGACGCCACGGGGTGGCCCATTATAGCCGGTGCTGACGATCGCCCGGTCGGGGCTGACGGCGACGGCACCGACCTTGGTGCTGTCCTTCGACCAACCGGCGATCAGCGCAGCGAGTTCGAGGAAGCGTTGGTCCCAGTTGGTCATCGGTCGTTCTCCCGGAGGAGAGCGGGCGGCAAGTCCTGGCAGGCACGGCACAGCCGTTGCCCTTCGGGAGACCGCTGGTCCTCCACGCGCATGCCGCAAGCCGGCGGCCAGACGGGGCAGGTGACGGGCCGCGCGGCGTCGAGGTCAACCGAGGCGTCTGATGATGTCGGCATAGTATTGCTCCTCTCGTTCGATCAGAATTGCGTGGTGGCCGGTGTTACGTGCCGCGGCGCCTGTTGTTCCGCTGCCGGCGAAGGGGTCGAGTACGGTGCCGCCTGGTGGGGTGATGAGTTTGATCAGCCATTCCATGAGGGCGATCGGTTTGACCGTTGGATGCTTGGACTCGCACCTATCGGCCTTCGAAGCCTTACTTGAGTAGAAAAATCGAGCGGCCGAAGGCTCCTTGCCGGTCGTCTGCCCCTGCTGGCCCGGCGCGGTCGGGAAGCACGACAGAACCTCGTCGGACCCGTCGTGCAGGACGTTGGCGGGCCATCTGCCGAGCGTTGTCTCGCCTGCACTGACCGACCCGCCGAGACCGGGAGCGTACGTGTTGGTATCGAGCCGACGGTTACTCACGACCAGTCGCCGGCCGGGCGTTTGAGTGAACGACACGGTGCGAGAGTCGCCGTATTGTTTGTCCTGGCTTGCCTCGCCCTCACGTTCGGCCGGAGCTTCCCCACCAGTGAGTGGAACTCGGCAGGCGTCGATATTCAGGCCGCCGACCCCGTGGGCGAGGGCGTTACTGGCGAGCGTGCCGTCGAGCGGCTTACGGGCCAGCACGATCGGCTCGTAAGCCGGCTTCAGAGCGCTGCCCCAACCGGCCCATTGCTTGGCGGCGTCGGTGGCTGGCGCAGTCTCCAGGTACTCCCCGCCTGCGAAGTCGGCCGCCTTGTCGATAGCCTTCGACACGTCATGGCTCTTAGGGAAGCCCGTTCCGTACAGCCACATCAGCGAGTCCCGTATCTCAAACCCCGCGTCCTCGATCGCGCAGGTCATCCGATGGACCGTCCGGGGCGAGCTGAATGCCGCGAGGTGGCCGCCCGGCGGCAGCAGGTCGTAACAGAGCCGCCAGAACGCCGGGTCTTGGGCGATGTCGCCTCCGTCCCAAGTTTTGCCCATGAAGCCGGTCGAGATGCGGCGGCCAAGCGCTGACGATGCGGGTGCCGCCGTCGGACTGCCGAACCGCTTGACCGTGCTGAGCAGATGGTACGGCGGGTCTGTCACGATCGCATCGATGCGGGTGCCGGCCAACAGCGGCAGGACGTCCCAAGAGTCGCCGGGGATCGCGGTTACCATGCCAACTCCTTAAAACGAGCCAGGAAGCAGGCCTCGGCACAAGGCGGGTACTGGTATTCGATCGTGATGCCGAGCGGTGTCCCGAGGTCGCGGTAGCATGCGCCGGGCATCAGCGCGGCCCACTCGTCGGCAAGGATCGACCGTTTTAACCGCCTCCGGCACGTCCGCCGACAGCCCGAACCGTCCGCGAATCGCGTCATCGTCCCCTCAATGCGTAGTAGAGTTCTCGGCACGCCTCGGCGTCGGCCAAAGCGTCATGGGCGCAGCGTATTTCCTTGCCGCAGATGATCCGGTACGCCTCGGCCAGCGATGGCGTTTTCCACTCGTTGCCGTAGCCTGCCGCCACCTGCCTGTCGGTCGGCGGGATGCAGGCGATGTCGCGACTGGCCTTCATGCAGCAGAACCGTGGCGGCCAAGACTCTCGGGATATCCCCGACCGGGCGAACATTGTCTGGATCAGGAACCAATCGAACTCCGCGTTGAAGGCCACCACCTCCGTCGCCAAGTGCAACCACCCGAGTAAGTACAAGGCGACCTCGACCCGGGGGCGGCCGGCGAGAGTGGCGATCTCGGTCGTAATGCCGTGAATCGCTACCACGTCGGCGGGTACGGGCTGCATCGGGACGACGTAGCTGTTCATCGCCACCTCCGTCTCCGTGAGGACGGACAGCTGAAGAACACTCGGCTGGCTCGGCGCGTCCACGGGGAGCCGGTAATCCGGCAGGCCCGTGGTCTCGGTGTCGATGAAGAGGATCATTCCCGGCACGCCGCTTCGACAGCGTTCAGCTCCTCCAACTCTTCCGAGTAGTACGCGACGGCCTCAGGGTCTCCAGACTCCGCTGCGCACTCGGCCGCCCGTTCGAGAAGGTTACGCCAGCACCCGATCCGTGCCAGAACCATTCCTCCGAGAGTGCGATGACCGCCGTTCATACGGCACCTGCGCGGCAGGAGAGGACGTGCATCTCGGAACGAAGGTCTTTAAGGGACGCAGCACGAATGGAAGCAAGGCACCTTGCGTTCTGCCGCGTCGCCACCCAATGCCCCCATCGCCGTTGGACGGCCCAACGGGCGCCGTTAACCTGGACTACCTTCATACCGCGCCCTCCAACTCGTGCCGGTACTGCCGCCAGCCAATCAGGTTCCCCAGTTGCCGCTCGCCGGGCAGCATCGGCCGAGCGACGTGCTCGAACGGGCTGGCGTGGAGCGGGCGAGCTTGCGACATGGCAAGGCCCTTGAGGTAGTCGTCATGAACGCTGGTCGCCCCGTCAAAAGGCCGGTAGGACACCCTGGCGCAACGGGCCGCAGAGGCCAGCGGCCAGTAGCTCGGCCCAACGGCTTCCGCCTCCGTCGCGTCAGAACGGCCGATATAGGGGATGCGCCAGTGCCCTGCTGGGCACTCAGTCGGCGCGCTCTCCGCCAGGGCCGTCCGGATCGCTTCGGCCAGCAGTTGCATGTGCGGCTCGGCGTCCGGGTGGCAGCGGAGGGCGAAGAAGTTATCCCACTCAGTCGCGCTGATCAGGCCGTCCACCCACATCCATGGTTCGAGCAGGCGGTTGATGTTCTGCTTATGGGGGCGATGCTTTAACATGCGGTTAGCCGCATAGAGCACCTCGTCGCGCGTGGACAGCCACCATGCGGTCAGGTCATCCGCTTCGCCGCCCGTAATGACCTCGCGGCCCTGCATGCCCGGCTGGTTGCGCGTCCAGATCGGGATGAACGTGTCGTTGCAGACCTCCTCAAGCAGACGATCGGTCGGCACGGCCCGGCTGGAGCGGGCGTTGCGTGAGTTATGGACCACGACTCCGTTAGCCAGGAAGTTTGGGTACTTGCCAGCAATCTCCAAGTCATAGGTCTGCTCTTGCCCACGGTAGTCGATAGAGTCCACGACAACTGAGTCCGCGTACAGGTAGGTGTCGCCCTGCCAACCTTGAACCGCGTGCTCCTTTTTATGGCAGGCCCGGCAGAGCAGTTGGGCGTTGGATTCTTCGAAGGCTTTGCTTGGATCAACGTGTACGGGGATGACATGGTGGACCTCCAGCGCCTCCGTACTGGCGCACTTCTGACAGCCCTCGTGCTTCGCTTGTAACTCCAGGCGTATGCCCTTCTGCCAAGTGCTCCTCCAACGCCCGTCTATCTTCTTGAGCCGAACAGGGTCTACCTCATCGCGGCCCAACTTACCACGGCGCTGAACCAGAACCTCTGTGACCCCTGGGGCGATGTCTGCGATCCGGAGCCAGCCTTCGGTCGTGTTCACCAAGTGATCGGCGGAGCCCACGACCCGAAACTTACCAGCGGACACCACGAAGAGGTCTTTGACCCCTGACAGGAAGCAGTTCTTGACCGTGCTCGTTTGTATGCGGCCGGTATCCTCGTTGAACTGCCGTATCTGCATGGCCTCAAGGCGCTCGCGCATGGGCTGCCGATTACTCACCGGAAGGGAGTCACGGTATGCCATGAAGTCGCGGCCCTTAATGAGCCACCCCCAGGGCTTTTCTTTAGACCCGGCGAGTATCCCAAGGGCACAAGCGCGGTTGATGTTGGTTTTGGATACCCCGAAGATTTCCGCCAGCTCACGGGCGGAGTACGCCTTCTCCTGATCGAGCAAGCCGAAGTCGAGCTTGACCCGAGGGTTGTTGAGCCGGGGTGCGGCGCCGTTGTACCATTTGTCCACGAACTCGTCCAGCCGCATAGTAAACCCGCGACGGTACTTACCGTCCTTGCTTCCTGCCGGAAGGTCGAAAGTCAGAACGGTGTCCCCGGCCAAGCAAAACGTCCGGTGCGTGTTGATCTCGGCCAGGATCGAACGCGGCGCCCGGTACTGGACGGTGGTCAGGCGGGGCGCGCCGGGGGCGATGCTGTCGAGAATAACCGTTGCTGTGATTGCCATCAGACGCCTCCCGCTGCACGAGCACGAGCCTCGGCACCCAACGCGGCGTAGCTAACGCGGTCCTCGTAGCTATCAGCGTGGTACCCGGGTGCGGCCCGACCGCGCACGATCTTGAGCACTTCGAGCAGGAGCCAACCGTCCTCCTCGGTCAGCGCGTGCCCAGTCAGGACGTTGAACGCCACTACGGCGCGCCCCATCGAACGCTCACCGGCGGGAGAGTCGTAGGTCACAGCTCGATCGCCGAGGTGGGCGAGCGCGGCCTGGAGGACGGTTCCGGCAGTGACTCGCAGTCCCATCGCCTGTGGACGACCGCCCGGCGTCAGCCGCCCATTCGCGTCGGTCCGTGCCTGCACCACGTCGGGCTCGTGCGGGTCGAACCACTCGCGCACCCCGCCGTCGCACACTATCTCGGACAGCCCCAAATCCAGCAGGCGTTGCTCGTCAGCAGGTCGCTTCATGTCACTTCCCCTTGGGTTAGGCGCCGGTCCGCACCGTGCGGACCGGCTGTTGCCTTTACGGTTGCGTGGTGTACCCGGCCTGGAACATCTGCATCGGCGTCCAGCCGGCGGCGAGCAGAGCCGAGTAGGTCAGGCCCTGCGAGGCAGCCAGTGAGGTCATCGGCGGCCCCTGAGGCACCGGCGCTGCCGGTGGGGGCGGAGGAACGGCCGCGTTGGCGACAAAGGCCGTGTGCGGCGTCACCGGTGGCGTGGCCACGCCGGGGGGCGGAGCGCTGAACCCCGCCTGCTGCGGAGGAGCATATGGCAGACCGACGCCCGGGGATGGCCCTTGGTGTGCAAACCCGGCGGGGGCGGTTGGCCCCTCCTGGCTCTCGGCAAACCCGGCCGCACGGGCGTCAAACTCGCCGCCCTTGATCTCCTCTCCGGCTGCGTGGAATTTGACGCCCCGGTGGTTGAGGAAGGCCCCCGGGCTCTCGGTCGACTTGTTGAAATCGACCTCGATGCTGACTTGCACATAATCGCCACGTTTCGGCGGGCCGCCCGCATCAGTCAAAGGGGTCCACACGCCGCCGCGCAACGTCCCGACCTGGGGAGCGAATGCGCCGCCCAGGCGAACGACCCAGTGGCGCGTAAAGCCTTCCTGGTCGCAAGGCTTTTTGCCTTTCTTGTTGGGTACCTGGGAGTCGCCGTCCTCAATCTTCCAGGCGAAATTCGGTCCGAGATTGGCCGCGTTCGGGTACAACACGCAGACGCCGCTCCAGATCACCTGGCCCCACGGCGTCTGAGCCCAATGGGTCTCGGTACCTTTTGGGATAGCGACCGCCATATAGTAGTCCTGGCGGGGCTTACCGGCGTCGGCTCCGGTCTTCCAGACAATGGGGTTACCCTTGGCGTCTTTCGAGTTGCCTTTCCAGACAGAACCCTGGACCAATCGGGCTACGGGGAGAGTGACTTCGATGCTCATGGCTTGTATCGCTCCAGTTTCAGGGCGCCGGGCTGGCGCTGGGTGATGCAGGTGAGTAGTTCGGCCGGCAGCCCGAGCTTACCCGCCTGCGTCGGGGTGATGGCTTTGGCTGGTGCCTGGACGGTCAGACCGAGCATGGCAATGATTTCCGCGTCCGTGCCCGTCCAGGCGGTACTTCCGCGCCCCGGCGCCATTACCCACCCAGGCACACTGCCGCCTTCTCGGATCGCCGTTTCAGCCTGAACCTTCAGGCCGGTCAGACGGGCGTCGATCAGAGCCCCGGCCGTTTCGAGTTGATCGAGTTGGCGGGCCAGGGCAACGCCGGTCAGGTCCAGGGGAACCACCGACCCAGCCACTTCAACAGCGGCCAAAACGGATCGGTGGAGGGCCTCGCAAGCATGACGGCCCGCGCAAAGTTCACACCCGTCAGGGGTTGGTACGAAAGGCGGGTCGGGGCGGCGGGCCGCGTCTGCGGCTTCACGTAAGATGGCCTCCTCAACCTCCATCTCGGCCTTGGTGAAAGCCCACGTCCGGACCGGGCCATGGCGATGAAACCCCCGAGGTTGGACGAGGTGGAAAACGAAGTTCCCATACTCCCAACACGCTGACGCCGCACAGACCGCCTGAGCGTTTCGATACGCCTCGACGAGCCGATGCCCCGTTTTGAACTCCACGACGTGAAGGGTACCAGCAGCCTTGTCATGAGCGACGAGGTCGGGTCGAACGGGCACCCCGAAATGGGTGACGTGCGGGGTTTCGATCTGGACGCAGGCGAGCGCGGCGGGCGGAAGAGCCAGAACGGCATCGACGTACGTCTGGATCGTCTCTTCCATCTCGGCGTCCTCCGCCTCGACTGAGCCACGGACGCCGTTAATCGGGCTCAACATCGCCGTGAGGCGGGACGAAGCCACTCCGTGAGCTATTTTCCCCCAGCGCTCCGACTCCGTCTGGGCCTGGGGGAATTGGCCCTTGAAGACCGCCGAAGCGGGGCAAACCCGCCAACGGTCGGCCGTCGAGGGCCAGAGCTGTACTGTCACAGGGTCTTGAGGTAAGCGAGGAGCGCCGTCAAAACGGCGGGGTCCCGCGGGGGCGCTGGAGGGAACAGAGCGACAAGGTTGGCAATGCCGAAGGCATTAAGCGCCTCGTTGAACTTCCCCGGGGGGAGGGCCTTACCGACGGCGATGATGTCCGCCGCGCTGACGCCCGACGCGACCGGGGGAGCCGGGGGAGCCGGGGGAGCCGGGGGAGCCGGGGGAGCCGGGGGCGTGGGGATGACCGTCGCGACCGGGGGAGCCGGGGGAGCCGGGGGAGCCGGGGGAGCCGGGGGAGCCGGGGGCGTGGGGATGACCGTCGCGACCGGGGGAGCCGGGGGCGTGGGGATGACCGTCGCGACCGGGGGAGCCGGGGGAGCCGGGGGCGTGGGGATGACCGTCGCGACCGGGGGAGCCGGGGGCATGGGAACATTGACGCGGCCGGCTGCGCGCAGTTCCGCTACGACGTTGGAAACGGTTAACGGCTGGACGTTACGGCGAGCGCGCCATTTGCCAGAGGTCTTGGAGATCGAAGCCGGCGTGCTGTGAATGCGCTCGTCCCAGGGCAAGCCCTCGGAATCGAACGCGGGCAAGGGGCCGGTGGCGGCGTCAGTATCGACGGGGGCTTGTGCTGCTTCCCGACAAGCATGCAGCTCTTCGCTGAGCGTACCACCCTTGGTCGTCAGGCTGCGTCCCTCTCGGAAGGCCCGAACGGCGGCGACGGCCGCCATATGCTCATCGAAATCGTCAGTGTTGGTATCAAGGGTGATCCGCATGGGGTAGGTCCTTTGGGGGGTTGACAACGCCATTGGTCTAGGTGAGATTGACCGAACGGTCAATAGCTATTTTTAGGGAGGATGTACGGATGGACGTGTGGGGGCATATGCCCGATTGGCATAACTGGCGGGCCATATGGGCCGATTGGGACGGCTACTGTGATTGGCTCGGATGGGAGCCCTGTCGGGCGGCGCATCGCGTATTTCCGGATGTGCAATGACGCCCGCCCTGTGCCCGATCAGCCTCAAGGATGCCCAAGGCTTCGTGAAGTCCCTTCACCGGCACCATGGCGTCCCCGTCGGCCATAAATTCTCGATCGGTGCCAGAGCCCACGGCATCCTGATTGGGGTGGTTGTCGTTGGCCGCCCGGTTGCCCGCGGCGCGGACGACGGCCTGACGGCAGAGGTCACCCGACTCTGCACCGACGGTACGCCGAACGCATGCTCGATGCTTTATGGAGCGGCAATACGGGCGTGCAAAGCCATGGGTTACCACCGGGTCATCACGTACACTCTCGCGACTGAGAACGGCGCTTCCCTCCGGGCTTCCGGGTTCCGCCAGACCGGCAAAGTGCGAGGCCGCTCCTGGTCGTGCCAGAGCCGACCCCGGGAGGATAAAGCCGAGGTTCAGGATAAGCACCGGTGGGAGTGGCCATGACTCAACTCCGCCCCTACCAAGCTGAGGTCGACGCCGAGGTCCACCGACGGTGGGCGGCCGGCGAACGCAACGTCGTAGCGGTCATGCCCACGGGGGCCGGCAAGTCCGTCCTGGTGGCCGAGGCGCACGGGCGCGAGAGCGAACCGAATATCGCCATCGCCCATCGGCAAGAACTCGTGTCGCAGCTCGCGCTGGCGCTCGCTCGGGCCAACGTGCCGCACCGGATCATCGCGCCCGACCCGATCCGGCGGCTCTGCATCGAGCACCAGCAGCGCACACTTGGATATCACCGGCATGACCCGAGCGCCAACGCAGCCGTTGCCGGCGTCGATACCCTCGTCCGTATGCCGGTCGGCCATCCCTGGCTCCAACGTGTCAAGCTCTGGACTATCGACGAGGCCCACCACCTCCTCGCCGACAACAAATGGGGGCGGGCCGTCGGCCTGATGCCCAACGCCCGTGGGTTCGGCGTCACCGCCACCCTGTGCCGCGCGGACGGCCGTGGCCTCGGCCGGCACGCCGACGGGCTGTTCGACTCCTGGGTAGCCGGGCCGCGACCCCGTGACCTGATTCGCGCAGGCTGGCTCTCCGAATATCGGCTGTTCTGCCCGACCTGCACCGACCTGGACGTATCGGCGGTCCCGGTGGGGGCATCTGGTGACCTCTCGCTGGCGCCGCTACGGGCCGCCACGCACCGGGCCGGGCGGCTGGTCGGCGACATCGTCACCCATTACCTTCGCCTGGCGTCTGGCAAGCGCGGCGTCACCTTCTGCGTCGACGTTGAGGCGGCCGACGAGTATGCGGCAGCATTTGTGGCGGCCGGCATACCGGCACTCTCAGTGTCGGCCAAGACGCCCGACCGGCAGCGCCAGGAGGCGATCCGCATGCTGGCCAACGGCGAGGTCTGGCAACTCACCAATTGCGATCTGTTCGGCGAGGGCTTCGACCTGCCAGCGATCGAGGTGGTGTCGCTCGCCCGCCGGACCATGAGCCTGGGCCTGAGCGACCAGCAGATCGGCCGGGCGCTCCGACCGGGCAAGCCCTACGCCACAATCATCGACCACGTGGGCAACACCTGCACCGCCTCCGGCGAGATGCGCCACGGCACGCCCGATATGCCCCGCGTCTGGTCGCTCGACCGGCGGGAGCGCCGCAGCCGGGGCGACGTCGTCGAGGGTGCCATCCCGCTTCGGGTCTGCCCCGGCTGCACGGGGTCCTATGAGCGCGTCTTGGTCGTGTGCCCGTACTGCGGCTGGGTTTGGACGCCCACGGTGCGCGGCGGCCCGGAGACCGTCGACGGCGACCTGCATGAGGTCGATCCGGCGCTACTGGCGAAGCTGCGCGGTGAGATCGAGCGCATTGACGGGCCGTGCCACATACCGGGGCACCTGGCGGGGCCGGCGAGGATGGCGGTGGCGCGCAATCACCTGGAGCGCCAGCAAGCGCAGGTAAGGCTCCGAGAGGCCATCGCGGTCTGGGCAGGGGTTTGGCGAGACCGTGGCGCCGACGACGCCGAGAGCTACCGGAGGTTCTACCTGGGGTTCGGGGTTGATGTGGCCACGGCGCAGACGCTCGGGGCGCGGCCGGCGGACGAACTGCGCGAACGTATTGACGCCACGGTCAATAACGGGTAGTAGCGTCGGGCAGGGGCGGCGGGAAGGGTACCTACGGCCAGTAGCTCGCTACCATCGCCGCGGTGCTAAGTACCGCCGCCCCTGCACCACCTGCACCACAGAAGAGACACCACATGGACAAGATCGAAGCTGAAATCCAGGCTAAGGGGCTGACCGCTCCGCGTATCACACCACAGGGCATCGAGGACATCATCTCATCCGAATTCTTTTTTACGGCGACTGAAGGTGTTCTTGGAGCGTCGGGAATGGGTACACGACCCGCTGGTCGGGCGGCGTCCCTTGATTATCTGACCCTCTGCGTCCTCGTCCTCAAGAACGGCTTCACGGTCGTCGGCAAGAGTGCGTGCGCCAGCCCGGAGAACTTCGACGCCGAACTGGGCCGCAAGATCGCCCGCCAGGACGCCGTCAACCAGATTTGGCCGCTGGAAGGGTACCGGCTGCGGTCGGAACTGGCGGCTAGGTGATTCTCACCTCCTGGGCCGCTCGCTGGGGTTTGCCGCCAGCCGCCGTGGATGACCTCCGGGCAACGCTACTGGCGGTCGAGCCCCCAGCACCCGCCATGGTCGGCACGGGCGGCGAAGCGGCGGTCCAGGTGGCGCACCGGCTGCGGTGCTCGCAGCGAGGTGAGAGGGTGTGGCGGAACAACGTCGGAGCCGGGAAGCTCGACAACGGGTCCTTCGTCCGGTGGGGGCTAGCCAACGACAGCCAGGCCGTTAACTCCAGGGTCAAGTCGGCCGATCTGATCGGCATCCGCCCGGTCGTCATCACGCCCGACCACGTTGGCCAGACCATTGGCCAGTTCGTATCGTATGAGTGCAAACGGCCCGGTTGGGCGTATACCGGGACCGACCGGGAGAAAGCGCAGTTGGAATGGCTGGAAATCGTCATCGGCCTCGGAGGCCACGCGAGTTTCGTGAACGGGTGATGGCGGCGTTCGTCGACATCGCAACGGAGCGCCGGCCCATCACCCGGAACGAGGTCGCTCGCCGAGCGGGGTACTCGCCGAGCATGATTAATTTCGTTTACGGCTCAACAGAGGGGTTCATTGACGTAGCGATCGTTGCAGGCGTGCGCGCCGGGTTGGTACCCGTAGCGGCCTACGCCCTCGCCCACGGGTACCCGGTCTCTGACGGCGTCCTTGCAGGCGAGGCACTGGCGTGGCTGGCGTCTGGCCGGCAAGTCAACCGGCCAGACGTGTAGCCCTTCAGCGCCTCAGTTGCACTCTGAGTACGAGCACGATAAGCACTTCTTACATCCGTCCGACCTGATCAGTGCAGGGGCTCCGCACTTGGGGCAGGGCTCTCCGATCGGCGGTTCGACCGGGGCTGGACTGACCGCCTCGTCGGCAAGGCCCATATGTCGCCGCAGCACGCCAGCGATCAGAGCGACCACGCCGGGGACGTACTTGCCCTTGACCCAGGCGCCTTGAGTCGACTGGACGCGCTCCAGGTCCTCGACCATAAACAACGGGTGCTCGGCTCGGCGCAGGATGGCCGACATCAGCAGGGTCAGGCCGGATAGCATCTCCGCATGGGCTGTGGATCGGGACGCGACAAAAATCTCGAACGGCCTCCGAGCGCCACCGTTGATGGTGTCGTTGATGGTGACATAAAAGCTGTCATCGGTCGCCGGCCACTTGAGCTTGTAGGTGGTGCCGTGCAGCACCTCCGGCCGCTTGGGCAGTGGCGGCGCGACGACCGCCGGTTCCACGCTCAACACCGAGCCACGGACGCCGCTCGGCCGATAGGTGGTTGCACCCTTGCAGCCGGAGTCATAGGCCGTCTGGTAGACATCCTTGAAGTCGTCGTAGGTGATGTCCGGCGGGCAGTTAATGGTCTTGGAGATTGAGGCGTCGACGTACTGCTGGCAGGCCGCCTGCATCCGGACATGGTCCTCGACAGTCAGCTCGGTAGCGGTGGCCATGTAGTCGGGTAGACGGGTTGTAGGCGCCGTCTCCGGGTCCAAGCCGTTGTGGTGGCAGTACGCGTCCCAACCAGCATCTGTCACCGCGAACTCGCGCTGGCTGCCATCTGGCTGGAGCACTTTGCGAGTGTAGCGCCATGCGAAGGTGGGTTCGAGCCCGGACGAGACGTTGCCATAGTAGATTGCCGTAGTCCCCGTGGGCGCGATGGTCAACAGGACACCATTACGTATCCCGTGCTCGGCGATGCCGTTGCGGAGGCGCTCAGGGAGAGCACGCACGAACGGCCGCTCCAGGAAACGCTCGCGGTCGAACAACGGAAACGAGCCGCGCTCCCGGGCAAGGTCGACTGACGCCGAATAGGCGAAGTCACGGATCGCTCGCATAATGGCGCCCGTGGCTTGCACGGCACGATCGCTGCCATACCGGAGGCCCATCGCCTGGAGCATGTTGCCCAGGCCCATGATGCCGAGCCCGATGCGGCGCTTGGCACTGGCTTCCTCCGCTTGCGCTGGGACCGGGTAGTTGGTCAGGTCGAGCACGTTGTCCAGGAAGCGCACGCCGAGGCGGACGACCTGTTCCAGCCGTTTGAAGTCGATATAGGCGCTGCTGGTGAAGGGTTCGCGCACCATCACCGCGAGGTTGACGCAACCCAGATTGCAGGCGCCGTTGGGCGGCAAGGGTTGTTCTCCACAAGGATTAGTTGCGCGGATGTCCTCACAATACCCGAGGTTGTTCCACTCGTTGACCCGGTCGATGAAGATGACGCCCGGCTCGGCCCAGTCGTAGGAGCTACGGGTGATTGCCTCCCATAGCTCCCGAGCCGGCAGGCGCCGATAGACGTACCATGGCTTGCCGTCACGCTCGCGCGCCAGTACCGCTGCGACGTTGGCCGGCGGCACGCCGAACCCCAGCTCCCACTCTCCACCGACCTTGACCGCCTTCATCAGCGCGTCGGACACCAGCACAGACAGGTTGAAGTTGGTCAGCTTACCGCGCTCGCGTTTCGCTGTGACGAAGTCGAAGATGTCCGGGTGGTCATCCGCCAGGGTCGCGATCATGGCACCACGACGATTGCCGCCCGACATGATGGTGGCGCAGGTGGCGTCCCACACATCCATGAAGGATAGGGGGCCGCTAGATACTGACCCCACCCCTTTAACGACGGCACCCTTGGGACGTAGCGTCGAGAAGTCCTGGCCGATACCACCCCCGGTTTGCATGGTCAGTGCAGCCCGAGTGTTGGCTGCCATGATACCGGGCATGGAGTCATCAATGGTGCCGTTGACGAAGCAATTTAAGAGGGTATTACGCAGGTCCGTTCCGGCGCTGGCATGGATGCGCCCACCGGGGCACCACTCATTTGCAAGCATGGCGGCCAGCACGTCCTCCTCGAACCCTCCCTGCAGGTCGCCAGCGCAGACGGCTGCGGCCACACGGGCCTTGCTCTCAGCGGGGCTGGCCTCGTCGCCATGCCTGTACTTCTCACGCCAAATAGTCTCTACGATCTGTTGCATTCGTATTCTCCGTTTCGGGGTAGTAGGCGGTCATCGCTTCAACGCCGCACAAGCCAGCTCAACGACGCGCGGAACCGGCGCCCGACCCGACTCATAGCTCTGTATCTGCGTGCGTGAGCGGCCGAGCAGTCGGGCGGCGCCCGCCTGGGTGAGGCCGAGGCCAACCCGCCAGCTCTGGAATTGGTCGGGAGTCACGACCGCCCGAACTCCGCTACGAGGTCATCGACCTGCGCTTTCCGCTCGCCATAGGCGGCATCGGCGGCATCGGCGGCATCGGCGGCATCGGCGGCATCGGCGGCATCGGCGGCATCGGCGGCATCGGCGGCATCGGCGGCATCGGCGGCATCGGCGGCGGCGGTATCGGCATCGGCGGCGGCATAGGCGGAGGCATAGGCGGCACGGGCGGCGGCATCGGCGGCATAGGCGGCATAGGCGGCGGCATCGGCGGCGGCATAGGCGGCGGCATAGGCGGCGGCATAGGCGGCATCGGAGGCATAGGCGGCGGCACGGGCGGCATCGGCGGCGGCATAGGCGGCATAGGCGGCATAGGCGGCATAGGCGGCATAGGCGGCAGCCCGCAAATCGACCGTGTCGTCGCCCTCTACCCACCGGAATATGGCGTCCAGGCAGTCGACCACGCGGGCGTCCGTAGTATGGACCGCCACTCGGCGGCAGCAGGGCAGGAGCGCTCGCACCACGCGGCGGCGGACCGTCACGTTGGCACAGTCGAGGGATCGGACGCACCACCAAGCATCCGCAGCACCATTGCTGACTGCCACGTCACCAACGGTAACCTGATGGTCAGGGTCGAATTTGCCGTCAGCATACCCGAGCGCGGTCAAGAGAGTCGCCCAGCCACTGACGCAAGGGTGGGCGGCGCGGATATCAGCAAGCGTGATGGATAGCATGTCGTCAGCTCCTCAAGTTCGATGCGCTACCGTGCGCTCACTTACCGAGCCTTGTCAAGTCCAATTCCTCGGTCAAAAGGGCATTCGCCGCACGTTCGCTCTCCAACGTCGCCAGCGCCAGGCGGGCGGCGCCCGCCTGGGTGAGGCCGAGGCCAACCCGCCAGCTCTGGAATTGGTCGGGAGTCACGACCGCCCGAACTCCGCTACGAGGTCATCGACCTGCGCTTTCCGCTCGGCATAGGCGGCGGCATCGGCGGCGGCATCGGCGGCGGCATAGGCGGCACGGGCGGCGGCGGCACGGGCGGCATCGGCGGCGGCATAGGCGGCACGGGCGGCGGCGGCACGGGCGGCATAGGCGGCGGCATCGGCGGCATAGGCGGCATAGGCGGCGGCATCGGCGGCGGCATCGGCGGCGGCATAGGCGGCACGGGCGGCGGCGGCACGGGCGGCATAGGCGGCGGCATAGGCGGCACGGGCGGCGGCGGCATCGGCGGCGGCATAGGCGGCGGCATCGGCGGCATAGGCGGCAGCCCGCAAATCGACCGTGTCGTCGCCCTCTACCCACCGGAATATGGCGTCCAGGCAGTCGACCACGCGGGCGTCCGTAGTATGGACCGCCACTCGGCGGCAGCAGGGCAGGAGCGCTCGCACCACGCGGCGGCGGACCGTCACGTTGGCACAGTCGAGGGATCGGACGCACCACCAAGCATCCGCAGCACCATTGCTGACTGCCACGTCACCAACGGTAACCTGATGGTCAGGGTCGAATTTGCCGTCAGCATACCCGAGCGCGGTCAAGAGAGTCGCCCAGCCACTGACGCAAGGGTGGGCGGCGCGGATATCAGCAAGCGTGATGGATAGCATGTCGTCAGCTCCTCAAGTTCGATGCGCTACCGTGCGCTCACTTACCGAGCCTTGTCAAGTCCAATTCCTCGGTCAAAAGGGCATTCGCCGCACGTTCGCTCTCCAACGTCGCCAGCGCCAGGCGGGCGGCGCCCAGTTGCTCGCCCATGCGGAGGAGTTGCGCGCGTTGCTCGGCGTAACGCTGCTTCCAGACGGCACAGCCGCCGCAGGGTGCGGTCATCGAGCGGGTACTCCATGGGCCGTAGCGTAGTCCTCCCAGCAGCGACTTCGGAACTCCGCCTTGTGGTTGACCCACCGGGCGAGGGCGCGTTGCTGGTCGGTCGGTGGTGTGCAAGTGCAGCGGTGAGGTACTGTTCTATCACCTCCTGGGACATATCGACACTATCGGCCATTACTCTAATCTTTTCCTCTAGTTTGCGCACATCTTCGATAACCGTCAGTATTTCGATCTGACGGCTACCACGGGCTCCGACGTATGCTTCCGAAAGCAACGCGACGAGGCGAGTTGAGAGCTTCAACCCGATTGGACTCTAGATAAGCAACCAGCATCACTTCGGCCCCTCACTGAAACCGCCCTCTGCCCACTTGCCGACCTCAACGTATGGGCCTGTGCTGACAGGCTTACCCGTGTCATCTATGCTGATCTTTTTCAGCGACCCGCAGGCTATCCAGTCCTTTATCCACTTTGCTATCTCCTTCTGGTCCAGCTTGGGGTCTTTACCTGCGATCTCTGCAATTACTATTCCGGCCCACTTAGATGACCCCGCATTGAACTTCAGCGCCTGCCCGTAAAGGGCTTTCTGAACTAAGAGGAGCAGGTTGGCTGTCTCCTTTGGTGTAGGCTTCGGATAGGTCCAAGGGGTGGCGACACCGACGTTGTCTCCGTTCGGGAGGATGACCGATTTCATGTAGAACCAAGCCGCGTCCTCTGCCCTGGGCGCCATGTTCGGCTTTCCGTCCTGGACCCGGAAGTACCGGGCGTGGCCTTCGACGCCGACCTTGTCCCCCTCCGCCTCAGTCATGGAGTTCAATACTCGGACGGAACGAGCGGCGTTTATCAGAGAACCGGCCCCGCGCGCACTCTCCGCTGTGGCCTCCTCCCCGTTGCTCTTGCGGTTGTGATGGACCAGGGCGATGGCGCAGTTCGCTCGCTCCGCTACCCGGCCCCACTCCTTGGCGACCGCATCGATCGCCCCGTTGTCGTTCTCGTTGACCGCATGGGAGCTGACGAAGGGGTCGATGACCAACACGTCGATCTTGAGTCGCAACAGTTCAGCGACCAGAGCCTCGACGACGGGGGTTTGAATTGTCACGCCGTCTTTGGTCTGCTTGGCGATGCAGAGCGGCTGGTCCCGACCGGACCCTATGAAAAGGCGGCCCGCTACGTCGTCTGGAGAGACCTCGAAATTGATCATAGCCGCCAGCATCCGACGTTCGGTCTCTTCCGCCGGGTCTTCCAGGTTCCACAGCATCACCCGTAGCGGCCCTCCGCAAATCTTGACGCCGGCCAACTCTCGGTTCGTCACCATTGCCAAAACGTCGGTTACCATCAGCGCGGACTTACCTGCCGCCCCGACTGCGGCCGTAATCGAGACGTATTTGCGGATCAGATGAAAGCCGTAGACCCACGCTCGCCGTGGGAACGTCGAGGGGTCCTTCCAGACAAAAGGGCGGAAGATCATATCCCCTGGGGGAGGGGCGCCCTCTGCGCTGTCCTCGAACCCGGCTTGTATCGGGCTCCATGGCGCGCGGGGAGGTGTTGGTGAGTACGGTTCCCTCTTGCCCGCCTCGATCCCGCTGTTGATGGTTGGCTGTATCTCCCCGGGTTCCAGACCGATCTCCTCGGCCGCCTCTGCCAGAAAATCACGCAAGGGGTCCTCTTGCAGAAACCCCCCGGGAAGCAGGCCACCGAGCGTTCGAGCTACTTTGTTCAGAGTGTCGTTACGATCCTTCTCCGTCGCCCGCAGCCTCGCGAGCTGGGACTTCTGGAGGTCGGCGGCGACCACGAGCAGCTCGGGCGTAACCGCTCTCTGCTCGGCGGCCCTCGGCGGCTGCGCTACGGCCCTCGGCGGCTGCGCTACGGCCTCAGGCATGGGGAGCGACCAAACGTCGCAGGCGTTGCCCGGCACTAGAGCCGTCTCATACGGCGCGCCCTCTGGGTGACGGGGAAGGAAAAACAGCCGCGATACGTCCGTGCACTTTTCATCAACGGTCAAACCGAGCGCCGCAGCGGTAGCAAGGTATCGCCGCCGCCAGTCCGCATTTGCCACCACTTGAGACGGGTAGTCCGCCGCGCGCCAAGGGCGCGACATCGGGAGCACCACCCGGTACTTCGGGCACTCTGCGGTATGGCTGTGCGTGGAGTAGGCCAGCGCCGACCACCCGCGACTCTCGACCGCCACTTTCACCTCAGCGAGAGTGCGGTTCCCCTCGTCGATGTCGAACACCATCAAGGATATCTCGTCCGCCTCGGCCTTGAGCCGCCGGTCGCCACGGAAGCTCGCGGGCGTAAAGCATGACCCGTCCTTCCTCCCGACTTGGTGGTCGAGAAGCACCCGGCTGACCTCGTTTACCGTCAGGTCCCGGCGGTCTGTCCAAAACCGCTCGTCGCAGCCCGGCGCGAAGGTAAGCTTCACCGCGGTCACTGATTACGGGGAAACATTTCTGCGGCGTCTGGCAAGGCTGACTCGTCTACCAGCCAGTGCTTGCCGTTAAGGCGTGCGGGGATGCGTCCGGCAAGAACCGCCTTGTAGACTTGATGGCGGTCTACGACACGCCCGTACTCGGTCGTGAGCCGGAAGGCAACCTGCGAAGGGGAGAGCATGAAACGGACATCCTTGTGGTTGGGCGCTGACAAAAGGCGTAGATCGCGCGCGCACAAAATGCAACAGGTATTTTCCGACGTGGCGAAACTACGCAGGCGTAGCGTCCGGGGGCGGAAAACGCGCAGGAGGGCCGCTGAATGGGCTTTGGCAGCGGCGGGGTGCGGACGTAGCCTGATGGGACCGGAGGCGGCCCAGTGGGGCTCCTACGAGGTTTGACGCGGCGTTTAGGTTCGGGGTACCGGTCGGTTCTACCCCGCTGAGTTTAGTTTCGGGCGAGGTTAGGTGGGGAGGGGTATATACCCCCCTAAAGGGGGGTTATATCCCCTCACCCCCCGTCACATAAACTGGCAAAACCAGTTTTTTCCAGTTTCCTGCCAGTTTTGAGCCAGTTTTTGATCCCAGAAGTGGGCGTTTTCAAGCACTTAGGAATTTCGTGAAAAAACTGGCTCAAAACTGGTTTTGGGGAGTTTTTGCCAGTTTTGGGGCAGTTTCTTCTGGTTGTGTGGCTCGCGCACTACGGGAGCGGTAATTTGCTATCAACACCGGGTTGTGGCCGAGGTGGTTGTTTTTCGCGGTACCTGTGCACGCGCTCTAGTAGAACGCGCCCTCGCGCACGGAGTTTAAGCAATTTAAGCCACGCGCTATGGGCGATATCCGGCTCAACCCACCGGAACAAGCAATTTACAACACCTGTTCTGCGCGTGAGTAGTCAACTACGCGAGCACTTGACCCCTCGGTCAATACCTACTATCTTCGCCCTGAACCGACAGGGGAGTACCGAGATGGCGTGGTGTGTCTTGCGGGTGCGGCCGGGCTATGAGCTGGCAGCGGTGGATTGGATGAACGAGCGGGCGATCACCGCCTACACCCCGAGCGCGAAGCGGCGCGTCCGCCGGCGGTACCCCCGCACCGGGCACGATGTGGTCGAAGTGGCGGCTTTTCCTGGGTATGCGTTCGCTTCGACGGACGTGCGTTTCGTGGACACGGAGCGGTGTCCTGGAGCGGTGAGTCTGATAGACGGGCTCGCCTCTGACGCAGAAGTTCAGACGGTGTCGTTCCGCGAGGCGGAAGGCGAGTTCGACCTGATTCCGGCCGACGCTCCGCCGCCAGCGTTCATGGTGGGCGACAGGGTGGTCGCCGCCGTCAGTGCCCTGGCGGGCCTCCCGGTGACCGTGGTGGGCCACACGGGAGGGCTCGTCCAGGTCGACGTGGTGTTGTTTGGCCGCTCGGGGGTCGTCTCGGTCGAAGCCGACAGGTTGGGTCCGGTGGGCGGCTGCGTTTGCAGCACACCGGGGTCAGGGCATAAGAACCCACTCGCCGCGTGAGTTTTTGACGTACTGGTATCCCATCTCTTTCATGTCGGACACCTTCCGAACGACGATCCCCACCTTGCCGTCAGTGGCGAGTAGGAGGTTACTGTTCGGTTTGCGGCGCAGGGTCACTTTGTTCATCATATGTCTCCTGTTGCGTTTGCAGCACACCGGGTCTTGCGTTTTCGGCACACCGGGTCAACCGGGATCGGGCAGGGCCGCCACCAGCACACCGGGTCAACCGGGATCGGGCAGGGCCGCCACCAGCACACCGGGTCAACCGGGATCGGGCAGGGCCGCCACCAGCACACCGGGTCAACCGGGATCGGGCAGGGCCGCCACCAGCACACCGGGTCAACCGGGATCGGGCAGGGCCGCCACCAGCATCCGCTCTAAAGCAAGGATTGCATCCGAGTAAGGCAATCACTGACTGTTGATTAGGACCATTCGGCGGGTCATATGTAGCGCGGCGTAGCCTGCTGGCGTATGCGCTAGAGCTGTTGCTTGGTACCTACAGAACAGGTCACGAACTATCTTCGTTTCTTGCCTCTTATCCATTGGCGTTTGATCCTTTCCAAAACGAGAAAGGCGGCACTCTCTTTCGAGAATGCCGCCTTACCAATTGCGGATTCGGTCTAAGGTGGTTGCGGTATGTTATCCCGCGAATTGCCACAAGAGTCGCTTATATTCACTCGGAGTCGTGTTGATCGGTGGCAGTTCTATGTCGGGCATGCTGGCGTGCGCCGTGTTGCGTTTATCTGGTATCGCACCGCGTCCAGCGTATCCCTCGTCATACGCCATGGTTACGTTGCCATTTTCGTACACCCATACCACTAGGAACAAGCGGCGCGGATTCCCGTTAAGGTCGTTTGGTGCTTTGATGTGCTGGATTACTCTGGTCATGAGATTAACTCCGAGGCATAGCCTGCAAAATACCTGCCGCGAATGCAGTCGAGCATGTCCGCATAGTCGTGAAACTCGAATTGACTCCTGTATTCGCGGACATACGCGATACGCTCCTTGACGCTATAGCAATTCTTCCAGGTCAAGTCGGATTCTTCCTGTTCTTCCTTGCTCCAGTCGTCTTCGTCCAGAACCGGATATTGCGCATACCGCTCCCGCTGTTCTTCGGCTGCTGTAAGAGCCGCAGTGTTGCTTTCGTGGATTGCAATCCATTCAACCCATCCTACCGCCCAATGGGATTCGCGGACAACGATCACCGTTTCAGACTCTCCGCCGAGAGCCGCAAGGGCGATCTGGAAGTTGCTACGCTCTAGCGCGTCGCTGTCGCGTGATTGGCCGAATCCCGACGAGTAATAGTTAGGCCATTCTACACCGGCATAACATTCAGGCATTGTCCAGTGCTTGATGTGTGTGTACGTCATGACTTCGTAGTTCATAGCCTTAACTCCCGTATAGGTTGCGTAGCTCACGTTCGAGATTGCGCTTGTTCTTGCCATACTCGAAGTCCGTACAATCCATATACCCGGGCATACTGTAGCGGCCGGCGTAATAGTTGCGCGAACGGCTTTCCCAGTATGTTTCAAGGTCCGGTGTACCGCCGCACTCCGGGCAACGACAGGTTTTAAGACTATCTGACCCGTCGTCGTTGGTCCATTCGTGCCAATAGATCGTTCGGCAGCATTTGCCGCAATCTATGCTGGCGAGTCTACCCTTGCGATATATTTGGAGTTCCATTGTCATAGCGTTGACTCCCTGAGTTTGCGTAAGCGGTTCGCTGCATCACGTCGGGCCGCGCGGATCCGTCTGAAGATAGTATGTAAGCGGCGCATGTCGCGCCATGATCCCGGCCAAGCGCTTTTCAGCGCCGTGTTCGCGGTCTGATATCTGATTCTTAGACCGCGGGTCATTGGCTTGGAGATAGCGTGAGCGGCAATTAACATAGAACGGGCGGCCGCTTGTTTCGTCACGTTCGATGAACCCGTTACCGTCGCCGCACTCTAGCTCGTACCAGCGCCGCAGGGTGCTGGAGATACGACGCATTTGCTCGACTTCCTCGGGTGTGAAGCCCAGCCCTACAAGGGCAGTTGCGCTTCCTGTTTCGTCACGACAGACTCCATGTCGTGTCGCGTTGTTTCGTTAAACACACTAGACCATGCCAAGCGTCACGACGCAACTGCAATCGGTCTGTCGTGACGCATGGCAGCTATGCGCCGTGTCGCATGGTTGTGGCGTGCCGTTTGCGGTATGGTGTCGCGACACAATCGATGGAGTCGGTAATGAGTAATCCGGGCAAAGGTCCTGTAATTAAGCAGTCTATACGGTGGGAAGAGCCTATCTGGCGTGAGGCTGGCGAGTATGGCGAGGCGGCAGGCATCGATCGCACCGCGGCGATTCATCTACTGGTGCGGATCGGGCTTGCCACTGTGGGTGCTGTCGAGCGTCCGTGATCCCGCTGGCGTAACGTTGAGGGTAACAAGGGCACCCGGTGTAACAACCGCGGTGCCCTTTCCATGTGTGCGCCGCGACGGGGATGTTTGAATACGATTGTGCTCACAGTATACCGCGGACCACGGGAATATCCCCTGATACGTCGCGACACCCTCCCGGCAAATCCATAAGCGATATCAATGGCATAGGGTAGGGGGTTTAAATCTCTGCAACCAGCGATACCCCCGAGACCGGTCCGGGCTCACGCGCACATTTCAGATTGCATGTTTGAATTTTCCGGGTTTCTGAATGTGCAATTTCAAAGATTTCAAAACGCCATACAATATCAACGGCTTAGGTTCAAACAGCACGTTAGGTTGTACTGGTCGCGCTATTGGACTGCCACGTTTATGGCACGCGCAGGGCGTAGTCGACGCTCGCGCCGTTGGGTGGCTTAATTTACCGCGCCCGTCGTACCGTGCCCGGCTCGCGCGGTACGGGTGTTAGTGATTACAGTCGCGTGGTGGGCGAGTCTGGCACAACCCGCGAAAATAAATACCGTTCCCGTAAGTTGGCGATTGACCTCCGCCGCCGTCACGACCAGCGCGTCCTTGCGTTCCTTCGGGACGTGTACTTGCCGTCGGTGGGCGAGAAGGCGCAGGCGCTGTTCGATTCGGTGGAGACGGCCTGGCTGGTCGCGCTGAAGGCCGAAGCGGCTGCGATAGCCTCTTGACAGCCCCACTCGTTCGTGCCATTCCTCCCCGTGGACGCGCACGAATCGCCCCGCGCTGGCACGCCGGTTAGCAAGGCCTCAGCTCCCTTCGCGGGTATCCACGTTGGAGTGCGAAGCTATGCCATATTGAAGCTTAGGGCATTAGGCCCGACGATCCGTCCACTTGATATGCGGACGATCCAACCGCCCCCCAAGACCGCAGACTCCGACCTTCGCGACCCCGCATGGGTGAAATTGGTCGCGCACCTGATTAAGCGTCGGGGCCGTCGGTGCGAGCGGTGCGGCAAGACCCGTGAGGATGACGACTCCCCGGTAGCGCTCATCGGCGATCACATCGTTGAGCGGCGAGACGGTGGCGCGGTCCTCGACCCCGATAACGTTCAACTCCTGTGTCGTCGCGCCGGCGGTAACGGCGACGGCGGGCGCGGCGGTTGTCACTCAATTAAGACAGCGGAGGCTCGAACCGAGCGGCTGTTCAGAAGGTAGGTGAGATGCGCGGTGGAGCCCGTCCCGGTTCAGGCCCCAAGAAGGGCGTGCCCCGCCTACCGAAGCCGAAGGTCGAGAAGGTCCACCTGACGCCTCCTGGGGCGCCGACAGCTGCCGCGGTTCTGAAGGCGAAGGGGGCGACCCCCCAGCAGAAGGTGACGGCGCTCGGGTTCCTCCAGCACTCCTATAATAATGACGAACTGCCGTGGGGCGATCGGTACCGTGCGGCCCTGGCAGCGATCCCCTTCGAGGTCGCCAAGCCGGAGCCGGTCAAGGCCGTCCCTCCGGTGGAAGAGGTACCGAACGCCGAGCTATACGCCCCTCGTCAGGTGAAGGGCTTTGGGGTGGTCGAAGGTGGGCGCTGAATGGTCCACCGCCTGCCCCGATTGGGAGCAGAGGGTCGCTTCCGGGCAGTCGTTGATCCCCCTGGAGCCCCTCTTCCCAGACGAGGCTGTTCGCGGGCTTGCGTTGTTCAAGAGCTTGGTCTTGACCGATGTTCCCGGCAAGCCCACGTTGGGTGAGGCAGGTCGGCCATGGACCTTCGATTTCGTGTCCTCAATCTTCGGGTCATATGACCCTGACGCTGAGCGCCAGCGCATTACCGAGTTCCTTTTGCTGGTCAGCAAGAAGAACGCCAAATCGACGCTCGCCGCCGGCATCATGATGACGGCGTTGATCTTGAACCCTCGCTTCTCCGCCGAGTTTCTGATCCTGGCGCCGACGAAAGAGATCGCGGAGAACAGCTTCAAGCCAGCCGCCAGCATGGCCGAGGAAATCAACCGGGCGCGGCCCACGCCGTTCTTCCGAGTCTACCTCCGGGAGCGCCGCATCGTCCATCTTAAGACGAAGGCTGAGTTGAAGGTCATCGCGGCCGACACGGACACGGTGGGTGGCTCGAAGGGCTCCGTCATCCTGATCGACGAACTGTGGCTGTTCGGCAAGCGCGCCCACGCCATGACGATGCTTCGGGAAGCCACCGGCGGTCTGACCGTCCGAAAGGAAGGCTACGTCATCTACCTCTCGACTATGTCTGACGAGCCGCCGGAAGGAGTATTCAAGTCGAAGCTGGATTACGCCAGGGGCGTGCGGGACGGAAAAATCGTCGATCCCCAGTTCCTTCCGGTGATCTACGAGTTTCCGGATAGCGTCCTTAATACCAAAGGGCATTTAGACCCAATCAACTTCTTCATGACAAACCCAAACCTGGGCGCGTCAGTCGACAATGCCTACCTCGTCCGAGAACTGGGAAAGGCAAGCGCCGACAAAGGGGAGCAGCGCGACTTCCTCGCGAAGCACCTGAATGTCGAGATCGGCATGAACCAGCGTTCTGACCAATGGGTCGGAGCCGACTACTGGGAAGCGGCCGGAGACCCCGAGGTTACCCTCGACTACATCCTGGCCGAGTCCGATGTGGTCGCGGTGGGGATCGACGGCGGGGGCGCGGACGATCTGCTCGGGCTGGCGGTGATTGGCCGGGAAAAAACGACGCGGCGCTGGCTCCACTGGGCGCACGCCTGGGCGCATCCAAAAGCGCTGGAGCGGCGCAAAGAGAACATCTCGAAGTACCGCGACTTCGAGAAGGCCGGCGAGATGACGGTCATCCGCGAGTACCCGGAAGATTTGTCGGGTGTGGTCAGTATCGTTCAGCGCATCAAGGACGCTGGCCTCCTCGGGGGCGTCGGAGCGGACGTGATCGGGTTGGCGGGGTTGGTCGATGCCCTGGCCGAGATCGACGTCACTGAGGACAACAGGCTCCTAAAGGGTATCGGCCAGGGCTACGTCCTGACGTCCCCCATCAAGGGGCTGGAGCGGAAGCTCATCGATCGATCGTTCACCCACGGCAATCAAGCCCTGATGGCTTGGAGCGTTGCGAACGCCAAGGTCGAGCCTACCAAGAACGCGTTTTTGATCACGAAGCAGGTCAGCGGCATGGCAAAGATTGACCCCCTCATGGCGACATTCGACGCAGTGAAGATCATGGAGGGCAACCCCGAGGCTGCCGGCGGCCCGAGCATTTACAACGACGCCTCCTTCCGGCCGCACGGGTTGATGGTCCTCTAATGGGCGTCCTCTCCGCCATCAGGGGTGCGTTCGGCACGAAGGCCGCCGGTTCTGGTGCGCCGACGGTTCTGACAATCCCACCCCTTGGGTCGATGCCGAGCGCTTCCGGCGTGTTGGTCTCCCAGGCTACGGCCATGGGGGTTTCCACGGTGTACGCATGTGTCAACCGTCGCGCCAAGGACGTTGCTCGTTGCAAACCGCGCTTGTTCAAGCCGACGGCAGACGGCGGTCGGACTCTTGTGACGGACCATCCCGTCGTCAAGCTCTTCAAGCGCCCGAACCGTCGGCAGACATGGTTCGAGTTCATGATGCAGATGATGGGTGCGAAGCTACTGCGCTCGAATGCCTTCGCGGTGATCCTTCGAGATCATCGCGGTGACCCAATTGAGCTGATCCCCATCAATCCCGACTGCGTGGTTCTTCTTGAGTCGGTCGACGGGCAGGTGTTCTACCAGATCAACCGACTGGGCCTTTTTCAGATGAGCGTTCTTCAGGGCCAACCGATCGCGGTTCCGAGCGAAGATGTTCTTCATGTCATGGACATGAGTTTCAATTTGCTGGCTGGCGTGGCGACCCTTGGACTGGCACGGGATTCCATTGGCCTGGCGATGACCCAAGAGCAGCAGGCGGCCCGGTTCGCCGGGAACTCGACCTGCCCATCGGGTGTTCTCCAGACCGACAAGAAACTGACCAGCGAATCCGCCGCCCGGCTTAAGGCGTCTTGGGACGGGATGGTCTCCGGTATCCAGAACGTGGGCCGGACGGCGGTTCTTGAGGACGGCCTGAAGTGGCAGCAGTTGCAGCTCAAAGCTACCGACCTTGAGTTTCAAAACGCTCGGGGCTTCCAGATTGGCGATAACGCTCGGTTCTTTGATGTCCCGCTCTCGATGATCCCCGGCGGGATGATGACATCGCCGAGCAAGATCACGCCGGCCGAGGAAGAGCAGTCCTACGTCAACCGCACGGTCATGCCCGATCTAGATATGTGGGAGCAGAAGATCGCTCGCGCGTTCGACTTGGACCTGGACGACATCGAAGTTGACTTCGACGAGACCTGCCTGCTTCGTGCTGACATCACCGCCCGATACAACTCCTACCGTGTCGGTGTGCTGACCTCGATTCTGACGCCGAACGAGGCGAGGGCGTCCGAGGGACTGGCTCCGATGGAAGGCGGCGACAAACTGCTGGCGCCCATCAACCTCGCCGCACTGGGCTCAGACGCCACCGGTACTGCGCCCGATGGCGCCGGACGGCCGGAGGCCGGCACTCTCCCGACCACCGAACCGGGCGCTACCGAACCGCTCGCCGGGGATACCGGAGAATGAGTACCCAGAAGTCTTACCTCGCCCCCGCGATCGAAGTCGGCCCGCGCACTGCTCGGGTTCAGTGCTCGTCCGGGTCGGTTGACCGAGACGGCGACATCGTCGTCCAGGCGGGCATCCTATACCCGGCCGACGTGCCTTTGCTCTGGCAGCACCAGCCGGGCGTCCCGATCGGTAGGGCCTTCCCCTTCATGGGTGCGACCGGTCTCTGTGCCGATATCCGGTTCTCGCCGGTGGGCATTTCGGCCAAGGCAGACGAGATTTGCGCGCAGCTTAAAGCCGGCGACATCACCGACATCAGCATCGGGTTTGACCCCCTGCCGGGCGGCATGACGCCCATCGACGCCAGCCTCCCTCGTGGCGCACAGCGGATCAACAAGTGCGAGTTGCTGGAGGTTTCGGTTGTTTCGATTGCAGCGAACCCGGAGTGCAAAGTGATCACAAAGGCTTGGAAGTGCGGGACGTCAACGAACCTCCCGGTCATTGAGGACTTGAGGTTCGACGCGTTGGCGGCGACGGCGAGCATCAAAGAATGGGCCGGCGGTGACATCACCAAGGCGCGCAAGGGCTTCCTCGCCGTGGGTGCAGATGACGCGGTCCTGTTCCCCATCGCGACTGTGATTGACGGGCGTTTGACCGCTTCCGCCCAGGGTTTGAAGATGGCCTCCCAAGGGTTGCCCGAGGCGTCCGACCTGCCCGAGGACGTCATGGCGAGGGCGGTTGATGTACTGGAGTGCTACGCCTCCAAGCCGCGCATAACCAAGGCCGCCGTCCCCGCCAAGCGCAAGGACCTCTACGACTGCGGCTTCCTCGCCAGCATGCTGGCCGACCTGAGCTGGCTGGAAGAGTGGGTCGAGTACGAGGCCGAGCAGGAGGGTGATGGCAGCCCGGTTCCCCAGATGCTGGCCAACGTCATGCGGGCAATGGGCGAGGCTCTCATCGCTATGACGGCCGAAGAGGTCGCTAAACTGTTGAAGCCCGAGGCGGATGAAGCCGGCAAGGCCTTCCGGGTCCGGGTCAGCAAGGCGTACCGAGCCAAGTCGGGCAAGGTGATCTCGGCCGCGACCATGGGTAAGTTGGCTGTCGCCCACGGGCATGCGACGGAGTGTATGAAGAGCCTCCAGGACCTCATGGACACCGAGGACACCTCGACGGACACCTCGACGGACATCGAGGACACCTCGACGGCCAAAATGATTTCCCGGACTGAGCACTATAGGCGCAAGGCGTACCGAGCCAAGTCGGGCAAGGTGATCTCGGCCGCGACCATGGGTAAGTTGGCTGTCGCCCACGGGCATGCGACGGAGTGTATGAAGAGCCTCCAGGACCTCATGGACACCGAGGACAC